>WNFU01009753.1_pt1 | contig 12310 bp, 2 predicted proteins | sample 5400121 | NCBI WGS metagenome assembly WNFU01 (sample SAMN13153360, study PRJNA577476) | soil metagenome | isolation source: 100 cm soil or saprolite under grassland replicate 1 | place: USA:California | collected 2016-06-15 | reverse complement strand
CGCGCCTCCGGGACTGCCCGGCGCTCCAAGTCAGCTACCTGTCAACGCCGGACCGGGGAGCGGGGCAGCCCTACCCCATGAGTCGCCTCAGGCCCTGCAACGGCAGACGTTCATCGCGGTGACGAGCCGAACGACATCTGAGACCTCGGAACTCCACCGCCTAACCATGGTCATGATCAGTTGCATCCACGCCTTGCGTTCTTTGTTATAAGAACAGACAACAAGCCGCGGACACAAAACGGACACATCAGAAACGACACGCGCGACGTCTCGCGACCCATCTCCGATCTTTCGAACGGCCGGATTTGCAGGAGAAAACGTGCCGATGGTAAGGAGGGGGTCGACGGTTCGAGTCCGTCAGAGGGCTTTGTGTTTCTGCCTGCTTAGCCGCTAGTTGCGTTGTCTCGGCGGGCGGCGCTCGAACCTTCTGACGTCCACGCAGCGTCCACCAGCGTGTGGGGTAAAGAAATTCGATTCCGGCCGGGACGGCCGTGTTGGTGATCACGGCCGGGCCGGTTCAGACTGGGCGTCTTGCTGATGTCTTTGCTGTACCGGCTCCTGTGCTGCCTCATCGGCGTGCTCGCCCGCGGCGGCGGTGAGCGGGAGCTTGAGATCGTCGTGCTGCGCCACCAGCTGGCGATCCTCGGGCGCGGAGGGAAGCGGCCGCAGTACACGACCGCCGACCAGGCCTTGCTCGCTGCGGTCAGCCGGCTGCTCCCGCCCGAGCGATGGTCCTGCTTTGCGGTCAGCCCGCAGACGCTCCGCCGCTGGCACCGGGCACTGCATGAGGGAGGTCGGCGACGCCGCCGTCGCAGGCCCGGCCGTCCGCCGCTTGCGGCCGAGACGCGCGGCCTGATTAGGCGGCTGGCGTGGGAGAACCCTCGCTGGGGCTACGTGCGTATCCAGGGCGAACTGCTGAAGCTCGGGATCAGCGTCTCGGCCACCACGATCGCGACCGTGTTGCGCAGCTCGGGGCTCGGGCCGGCGCCACGACGGATCGGCCCCAGCTGGTCGGAGTTCCTGCGCGCACAAGCGCACAGCATGCTCGGCGGCAGTCCGAGCTCCGCGGCGGACGACGGCCTCGGGGACGACGCGTCCGAGCCGAGCGGGTCGCCCCAGGTTGGGCCCGACCGCCAGGCGCAAGCAGGCGACCACCTCTACGCGGCGGATGCCGTCGAGCCACCTTCAGCATGTCATCCCCTGTGGAGCCGTTCGGCGCCACCGCGGCCGAACGGTCTCCCCGCGACCCGAGGGCGGTTGCGGCTGCCGCCGTCGCATCGATCGCATGCTCGCGACGGACCCCAGGGAGCAGGCCGCGCTCGTCCCACAGCCAAGTGCTCAGGCGCGACGTCACAGCCATCCCGTCCCGGCCCACATTCGCCGCCAACCACGCATCGAATCCCCCTCGGGAGGCTGCGAGGATCTTCAGCCCCGCGACGTCGGCGCAACCGATCGACCACGGCCCGAGCTGCACGCCCGAACCGAGTTTCTTTACCCCACACGCGTCTGTTGACGGCTGAGCACGAGCAGCTGATGCCGCACGACGATGCTCCCAGAGCCCAGCACCGGTCGCTGCAGACTAGGGCCCAGGGCCCTGAAACCGTCACCCAAGCATTTGCAAACCCCGGCACCATCTGGTATCCGCGCGCGCGCGTGAACCGTAAAGAAGGTCGCTAACGGGCCTCCCTGCGAACCGAACGGGCATTTTGAAACCCTTCAAGGTTTTGGAGCCCCGCGCCCAGGGCCTCGCGCGGGGCCGCGAGAACCAGAGTCAGTCCCGACCCATGACGCTCAGGGACCTCAGCTGTCGAAGGTCGCATAGTGGACGAGGACGAGCAGATCCTTCGCCTCGAGGGCTGCGTACTGAGCATCTGGCACCGCGAATGACCATTGGCCTAGCTCCTTCTCCTCGCCGTCGGCGAAGCTGACCGTCGCGTACGGCACGTTTCCGAGCAGCGTGTTCTTCTTCATCGTCACGGGCGCCAGCGCGTCTGCTCCCTCGCCGCCGGGCGTGATCGTTACCGGCATGGGAGACGGGAAGTCTGCTCCCTCCTCGAGCTCGAGGAGCAGGTCGACACCTGTGACCTTGATCGTCTTGCCGCGTGCCTGGAAGGGGAAGTGCACAGGACGCAGGTCGAGCTGGAGCGTCCGCGTCGTCGCCTCGCCGCCGGCCGGCGTCGAGAAGCCGAACCAGGCATCACCGAAGTCGGAGGTCGCCGAGAGCAGCCTCGCCCCAATCCGGGCGGCACCCGCGAGCACGGATGCGGCCGCAGCGGCCTTCAACGTCCCGCCTCCCCCGCGCGCCGTGTACCGCAGGTGCAGGACGGCGTCACTGATCGTGTCGAAGTCGAAGTGGTTGAAGTCGGGCGGAAGTTGAATGCGCCAGCGGCTGATCGCGCCCGCACCCTCGAACGGCAGGTACCGCTCGTCGCGCAGGTTCGTCTCGAAGAGCCCGGTGTCGTTTTGCGCGGAGCTCGTGACGATCGACTGGATCGCCGCGACCTCGTCGCGGAAGCGATTGTCCTCGCTGCCCGTCCGCTCGTAGCCGCTCCCCGGGCTGCTGCTGCGCCGGATCGAATTCCGTAGGAGCGTGAGCGTGCAGTTCACGCCCGTGTAGGGGCCGGTGACGGCCGGGATCGTGATGCTCACGGTCTTGAGCCGCCGCATGTAGTGGCCCGGGTAGTCGAGGTCGAAGAGCGCCTCCGGCAGGTCGACGAAGCAGTCGCCCGTCGTCTTCAGCCGCAGGAGCGCCGCCGGGTCGGCGAGCGCCAGCGAGACGTGCTTGGTGATCTCGTATTCGCGCTTGTGCGCGTCGAGGTAGGAGCGCTCCATCCGCTGGAGGTCGTACGAGAGGCGCTCGCCGCTCAGCAGGCCTTTGCGCAAAGAGTCCCAGTAGCCGAACTCGACGAACGTCGCGGTCGTGTCGCCGAGCTCATACTGCATCGCCCGCTCGGCGAGCTTCGCCGTGTCGTAGGCGAGCTGGTAACCCTGGAAGAAGATCTGTGCGATCTGGGTCGTCATCCATTCGTAGAGCTCTTGGTTCGTGAACTTGTCGTGCAGGAAGACGGCCGCCGTCTTCGACTGCTCGATCTGCAGCTCGAGGTCCGCGAGCTCGTGCTCGGCGAGCTGCTGCCGGATCTCGGAGCCCAGGATCTGCTTGTCGATCAGCGCCTCCTCCTTCTTCGCCTGCTCCGCCTGGAACTTCCAGTCGTCTTGGCGCCGGTCGAACCCGCCCGTGATCTGCGCCATCGTTGCCTGGAAGGTCGCGATCGACGCTCCCATCGCGAGCGCCTGCTTCGCGAACCCCACCGCGTTCGCGAAGTCGCGGCCGCCGATCTTCACCTTCGCGACCGGACTCGAGAAGGCGCCGGAGACGCCGATGTCGAAGAGCGGGATCACTGACAGTCCAGCCGCCAGGACGTCCATGCCTTGGGCGATCAGCTGGAGGGTGTGGGCCGTCTTCAGTGAGGCTACGTTCTCGTCCTCGCGCGGGTTGGTGTACGGACGGCCTCCGTAGTAGGTCTCGCGGGCGCTCGCCATCTCCTTGCTCTTCACAAGCGCGTCGTTCGCGGCCTTCGCCTCGTCGATCTGCAGCTTGCGTACGCCGCGCGCTGCTGAGAGCAGTTCGATCTCCGCGCTGGAGCGGATCGCCGCCATCGCCTCGGCGTCCCGCTTCTCGAGCGCGCTCAGGAGCTGCGCGCCCAGCGCCTTCAACTCGTTGCACAGCTCGTGCGCCCGCTGGACGATGACCGCGAACCGGTACGCCGGCAGCGCCGACGCCGAGATCGCGCTCAGCGCTGCGTCGATGCTGAGGCCCGCCGCCGCAGCTCGCACGAGTAGCCCGGGATCGATCGGCGGCGCGAACAGGCTCAGCTCGCGCACGACCCCCTCGATGTTCATGCAGTGGCGGATCTTGAAGAGCCGATCGCCGACCGCGTCCCAGTAGGCGAGCAGCTTGCCGTTCCGGGGAATGCAGAAGTACAGCGTCGGGCCGAGCGCGGCCGCCGGGGCGGGAGCGTCGTTGCGCGTCACCTGCTTGCTCGTTCCCTCAGACGGGGGAAGCTCGTTCTCGAGCGCCACCACCGCGTTCGAGAAGGCGTCGAGGCTGTCCTTCAGGTCGTTGAACGACTTGAGCGGCGTCGCGGCCCGCGGCGGGACGACCTGCGGCAGGTCGCCAAGGATGCTCGCCGCGAGGACGTAGAGCTGCGTCGCCTCCGCAACCGACTCCATCGTGTCCTGCCGGAACAGCTGGTCGCCCCAGGCGATCAGATTGTCGAGGTACTTCATCACGACGTTCTTCTGATAGGCGATCGGCCTGAGCTCCGCGAGCAGATGCGGGTCGAACGGGTGCTCGCGCCACTCCTCGACCTGGTGCTCGAGGTCCGCCCGGAGCGCCTGCGAGTCCGGGTCCGAGCCGTCGTAGTCGAGGAGCTTCAGGAGCTCTTCGATCGGCTTCGGCGAGGCGTTCTCGTAGAACGGCCGTGTGCGCCAGAAGCGGCGCGGCACGTCGTCGTCGGAGGCGTCGGTCGGGTCGAAGATGTAGTGGAACCACTTCTGCGCGTCGGCGAAGCGCTGGTTCTTGCTGAGCCGTAGCGCGACGAGCAGCGGGACGTGGAAGAAGAGCTCCCAGTTGTAGGGGGCATACGCGCCGGAGTAGCCGAAGTCGACATCCTCCGCGGGCAAGGGTTTGTCCACAACGTCGAGGTTCGGCTTGTACAGGCTGCCGAAGTCGAACTTCTCGTAGCTGCCGAGCAGGAACGTCTCGGGAGCGACCTGGATCTTGCGCTGGAGGACCCCGTCGACGCCGGAGCGGCTGAGCTCGCGCATGAACGAGCGCACGTGCGGGTGGTAGAAGGCGGAGAAGCTGTAGTGCTGCCTGTACCAGAGGCTTGTGTAGCCGCCGATCGCCGTGCCGATCTCGATCGGATCGACAGCGTCCAGGTCAATTGCGGCGGCCGCGACGGGCGCGCGGATTACGAGAGAGTCGAAGCGGTCCGCGACCCTCTTTGCGCGCGTGCGCGTCATTGCGATCTGCGACTCGAACGCGATGGGAGACTGGTCGCGGCCCCAGACGCTTCCCACAGGCCCGGCTGCCGAGAGGACCTGGAAGGTCGAGGCTTGAGGGCCGTGCGGGTCGAGCGCGACGAGCGCCGTCGGCAGGACCGATAGGCGCTCCGACTCCGCCTGCATAAGGCGCTGCGGCCCCGCGCCTGCCGCGGCGGCAACGCGCCCCCCGACCCGCTCGCGCTCGATTGGGCGGGCCCCGATCGGGCCGCCCGGGTTCCCGCCGCGCGCGAACGCACCGTCCCTGGCACCGAGCGGGAACGACGGCTCGGCGACGACCTCGACCGGGTCGATCCACGGGTCGCCCGGGCCGCCGTGAGGTGGCTTCCAGACCGGATCCTGCTGGAGCGTGCCGAAGTAGAGGTCGTGCCAGTTGGGAGCGATCACGACCGGCGAGTCGGGCCCGAACACCTTCGGCGCTCGGAGGAAGCCAAGCCGCTTGACCGGCCGGACGAAGAAGGTGCGCGACCCGTCGCAGAAGAAGAACGAGTCCTGCGAGGCGAAGCGCCGGTACTGGTGCGGCGTGAGCAGTGAGTACGTTCCGGGGGTCGCGTTCAGGGTGTCTACGTTCGCGTAGGCGCTGAGCAGCCACTGCTGGTAGGGAAGGGTGAGCTTGTCGCCGCCCGCCCCGAAGCCGACGTCGAGCGTCTGCCGCTCGACGAAGCGCTGAAAGCTGGGCATCGTCGCGGGCGGCGGCGCGTCGGGCGTGGCGAGGACGTCGCCGGTCAGGCCGATCGAGCCGTCCGCGCTCGAGATGCGGAAGGTGTCCGGAAGCGGCGTGTAGTTGAGCACGAAATACAGGGCGCCGCCGATCAGGAGGTCGCCGCTTGCCGCCTCGGGCTCGGCGCGTAGCGAGACTGCACCGGCCCAGTCTTTGGTCATGTCGAGCCTGATGCTCACGCCGGAGACGCGCTTCGGCGTCCACTTGCCCTTGCGCCGCTCTGTCCACGCAAGCTTCACGTCCGTGAACTTGGTCGCCGGCGGCGGCGGGTCCTGCTTCTGGCTCGGCGTCGACTCGCTGGCGCCTTCGAGCATCTGGGGCCAGTACACGTAGAAGCGGCGGTTATGGACGATCGGAAGCACGTGGTCGGCGTCGATCTCGACGTCGAGCGGCTCCCACGGGGTCCAGCGTCCGTCGTCCACCAACTGCCGGTAGAAGTGCCGGTGCGGCTCGCTCGCGGTCCGGGCGATCACATGCAGGACGTCAATCGCGGGCTGGCTGCCGGATGTCTCCTCCTGCTGGTGATACATCCCGCACGGCTCGAGCCTCGCGACCGTGTCCAACTGTTCGAGGTAGTGGCGGATTGCGTCCTCCGCAGACTCCGCGGTGACGTCCGCCTGGAGCAACTCGCCCTCGAGCGCCTTGAAGAACGGCGTCTTGTCTTGGCGCAGCTCGGGCTCGATCCAGTTCTCCGGGCTGACGAAGACCTTCCGATTCGCCTCCCAGACGCGGTAGTTCTTCATCCACGACCATTGCTGTGCGAGGTCCGCGGTGATGACGACGCCGACCTCGAGGTTCATCAGGGTGCGTTGGACGAAGAGCTGGATCGCAGCCAGCGCCTGCACGATGCGGGATGTCGGCATGCACGCGCTCATCTGGACGTCCACCAAGTAGCGCCGGTACAGATCGTCTGGCTTCTTGATCGTCGCGTCGCCGGTGAGCTCGGGATGGGCCACGAGGTGCGCGACGAGGGCGTCGCGCTGCTGCTCGCGCAACGGGTCGCGGATGCCCTTCGCCACCTCGAGCCATTGCTCAGGATCGGAGTTCGCCTTCGCGGCATGCACCATCTCGGCCGCCTGATCCGGGCTCACACCCTCTGTCGTCCAGCCGCGTACCTGCTCGGCCGAGGTGCCGAGCGCGGCGACGAGCGCCATCATGGGCCGGAGCCGGGTCAGCGGCTGCTCGTCGCGGAAGTCGGCCGGATAGGCAAGGTTGAAGCCGGTCGCGCCGGTGAGGTAGTCGAGGTCAGCCAGCGGCCAGTCCGTGACCGTTGCGAGTGCCGAGAGGTGCGCGGCGCGCTCGGCCGCGCCGCCACCGCTCGCAGCGACCGCCGACGCGAACGTGTCGAGCAGCGACGGCTCGTGGAGCGGGTAAGCGGCGCGGAGCGCGACGTAGTCGGCCATTCGTGCCCAGGCGCGGTAACGGGCCGGGTCCGGTTGAGCCGAAGAGGTCGGAAGCTCGTCGAAGGCAAGCCAGCCGCGCTGCGCGCCGACGTCGAAGGCGAAGGCGATCTCCTCGGGCGAGAGCTTGAAGCGGAGGATGACGCGGGCCGTCTCGAGCAGCCGCACCATGGCGTCGAACTGCGGGCCGGCCGTATCCCTCGTCGGGGGGGACTCGAGCGAAACGAGCGCGAGGAGCGAGGTGATTGCAGGCTCGGTGCCGGCGTGGATCCAGCGGAGAAGAAGCTCGTCGACGACTGCCCCCGGGAGCCCGAGCGCCGCCGCGACGCGCTCCTTCACGAGGCCGCGGCTCAGGAGGTCGCGCACGTGCGGCACGAGCCGCTCGAGCAGCCAGGCGATCTTCTCTGGCGGCTTCTTCGCGTCGGTGTCGAGGAGCTCCGTCGCGACCTCGGACGGGTCGAGGAACGCGAGCTGGGAGAGCTCGGTCACGGCGAGCTGGAAGTCGCGCTGTGGCGAGAGCGCGAGGAGGGCTGCGCGATCCGCGTCACTCATCGCACCTTCGAAGCGGAGCTCGTGGGCGGTCGCGTCGAAGGAGGCCTTCGCCGCGAGAGCGGGCGGGATGACGACGCCGTCGGGCAGCGCCGCGAGCGACGATGCGAAGGTGAGCTGGTCGCGGAAGAAGCTGCGCGGCTGCTCGTGGAGCGACTGCACCGCCGCCTGGTACGCCGCATGCGGCGAGAGCGCGAGCAGGGCGTCCCGCTCGGCGTCCGTCATCGGGCCGAGGAACTGCAGCTCCTTCGTCGCTGGGTCGTAGTGCGCATTCTCGGCGAGCGGCGGCTCGAAGACGACGGCGGCAGGAAGCGCGTCCAGCGGTGCGGTGAAGGACGCCGACCCGTTCAGGATCGCGATCGCGCGGTCGGCGGCGGGCCCGCCGATCACGAGCGCGAGCTTTTTGCCAGTCGTTTCGCCCGTCGGGTCGGAGACGACGATGTTGTCGTCGCGGATCTTCCGCAGCCCTTTGCGGAGCTCCTCGAACACGACGGCGATCTGTTTGTCAGACGCTCCGCTCGAGGCCGGTCGCTCGCGGTGTAGGAGCACGAACTCAAGGTCGGCGACGGAGAAGCCGCTGGCCTTGACCCGATCGGCCTCCTCGGCCAGTAGGACCGCGTTCTCGGTGTGCGACGAGTCGAACGCGTCGATTCCTGTCAGGGCGACGAGGCCGAGGAGGTCGCGGAGGGAGAGCTTGAGAGCGCGCGCGAGCGAGGGCGTTCGCTCGAGCGCGGTCAGTGTCTCCAGGTCGAGGTCGAGTGTGGCCGAGGTGTGCGGTGGGTCTGGCGAAATCACCGGGAAGGTTGCGGCGATCAGCTCGAGCGACTCCGCGTCCACGCGCAGCGCGCCGAGAACGGCCGCCAGCTGGTCGGCCACCTGGTGGGAGGTGTCGGCGAGCTCGTTCCTCGCGGGCTCCGCTAGGCGGAAGGGTGACGCCGCGGGATCCGGGGTCACGCTCTTGCTCAAAAAGAGCCGGTCGTACGGCGAGGTCTCGACCGGGAGCCCGTCGAGTTCGTAGACGTGCGTGTCGAGCTTCGGGGTCCACCACCGCGCGATCTCGGGGGGCGACGCGTGGGAGCGGTCGCGCAGTCGCTGCACGTGGGAGATCTGGACGAGGACGGCGGGGGTGATGTCGGGTGGGCCGGCCGGCCGCAGCGCTGCGAGCACGCGGTCGGTGTCTTGAACGGTCCACCCGAGGCGGCGCTGGAGGCGGAGGAAGCGGTGGAGTCGGTCGAGCGCCGGCGCGTCGAGCGCGGGGACGGTCATCTCCGCTGTGTCGCAGCTGGCCTCGCCGGAGACGACCTCGAGCGCCCCGCTCGGGTCGACGAATCGCGTACCGAGCACCTCACGGAGCTCGAGGTAGGTGAGGCCGGCGCGCTCGAGGAGCGCCGGAACCGCGCGAAGTTGCGCCACCCAGTCTCCGGTCCCCGGAGCGAACCCCCAGAACTCGGACGCCGTGTGGGCCGGCGTGAGCGCCTGGCCCGTGACGATTCGCCGCTCCGCCGGGGAGAAGCCGAGGGACTCGCCGGCGACCGCCTCGTCGCGAAGCGCCTCGGCCCGGCTGCCCGAGAAGCATGCTTCCATGATGCGGCTTCGGCGCACGTCCATGTTCCCAAGGTACGCGCGCGCCTCCTCGACCCAGAGGTCGAACGGCAGGATCCACGGGTGGACGGCGCTCGCCAGGTCGTCGGAGTAGACGCGCGTGTCGAGATGCTGCGGGTAAGCGGCCAGCTCGGCGGCCGTACCCAGGGTCTGCGTCTGCGGCTCGCTCGCCCGCGGCGGCGTCGATCCCTCGAGGATCGCGCGCTCGAGCAGCTCGTTCACGAGGTCGATGTAGGGGACCGGCGTGTTCGTGTTCTCGCAGGAGAGCTGGAGATCGGCTATGTCCGGCCGGCGCTTCAGCAACTCGGAGAGCGCCGTGCTCGTGCTCTTCGGGTTCTTGCAGCGGTCGAGGTACGCGAGGCAGTCGACGAGATACCCAGCGGGGCTGAAGATCGAGCGGCAATGGTCGCACTCGCAGAGGTCGAGCGAGCCGAAGAGCGTCTCCCAATTCGGGACGCCGTCGGCGCGCTGCGGCTTCGGCGTCGCCCATGGCAGTACCGAGTTGAGGCTCGCGCCGAACCGGGCGTAGACAGCGAGGGCCAGCGACGACCGCTGGTCGGCGGCGTCGTAGATCCTCGAGCTCTCGCCGCGCCCGAGCCGCTCCGCGAAGGTCTCGACGAACGCGCCCTTGCCGAGCCGCGCCATCGCGCTGGCCGAGGTGAGGTTCTCCCGCAGGAGCGCGTCGGCCGTCGCGAACCTCGGCTCGAGCTTGTAGAGACGCTGCACGTCGCCGAGGCGCCCTCGAAGCCGGTCGAGGTCGACGCCCTCCGGCAGGACCGCTTCGCCCTGTAGCCGCTCGTCGAGCTTCGGTGCGAGGAGATCGAAGGAGGAGTTCGCGTCGAGGAACTCGAGCAACGGCCCGTCGTGAAGCGGGCTGTCCTCGCGCTTCCTTGCCTTGCCCGCGAGGGCCGCGGTGGGGAACGCGTCCTCCAGCATCCGCTCCATCGATTGCGCGAGCTCCTTCGGCGACCGTCCGGCCGCGCCGAGGCGATCGCCGTCCGCCGGCTGGCCGATCCGCTCGAGCCAGTCCTCCGCGTCGAGCCTCGCGAGGTCCTGCATCGTCGCGAACTCGCCACGCTGGCGCCGCTGCACGAGCTCCTGCACGAGCGGCACGTGCCCGTCCGCGAGGAGGGTCGCCTGCAGTGCGAACTGGACCGTGCCCGCGGAGGCTTCGTCGAGGCGCCCCGAGGTCTTGACCTGATCCCAGAAGCGGTCCGGCGGGCCCTGAAAGTCGAGGTATTGCTCGACGAAGGACTGTCGCTGGTCGCGCGACGCGATGACCTCGCCGAGCACGCGGCCGAGTACCGGCGCGCGCGCGGCGTCGCCCGAGTCGACGAGCTTCTCGATCGTCGCGCTCCGGAGGTCGGCGCTGGCGTCGGCGGTGCCGGCGGGGACCAGGTTCTGGGCCACCGCGGTCTCGATCGCGTCGCGGTGCAGGTCCGCGTCCGGCGCCACGAGCAGCGGGAGCGAGTTCGGTAGGTCGCTTCTCAGCAAGCCGTAGAAGGGCTCCGGCTTCGACCCCGTCGCGTCCGCGAGCTTCGCGGCGGCCGCGTAGGCCGCGATCAGGTTGGGCTGCTCGCCTGTCCGGCCTGCGAGGTAGGCGACGTCGGCTGACGTCACGTCCTTCGGGTGGAGCCCCTGGAGCGCGGTGTCGACGGCTCGGCCGACCCGCTCGAACTCGGAAGGCTCGATCCCCGCCGAGGGCGGCACCGTCACGTCGAGGACGACATCGGCCGGCGCGTCGAAGCGCACCTCCGAGGAGGCGAGCGGAAGGCCCGCGGCGCTCAGCACCTGGACGACGAGGTCGGGGCGCTGCTTCCCGGCGGCCTTCGCGGCACTCGGGTCGTACGAGATGCTGTAGCGCCCCTGCTCGTCCGCCGTCCCTTCCCCGAGGGCGACCTCGTTCCGCAGCTCCTGGTCGAGCGCCCGGACGCGGGCGTTCGCGAACCGCTCGCCGCTCCCGAAGGCGACCGTGCCGGAAACGGTCGCGGACTCTGCGGCCGCCTCCCCGTCGGTGCTCCCCTGCCCGTCCGGCGGGTTCGTCGCCAGGACGTCGACGAGCCTGGCGGTCCGCTCGTCCACGGTCCCCGTGACGGGCAGCCCGTGCCGCTCCTGTACGGCGCGCACGGCGGCCTCGGTTGCGTCGCTGAAATGCCCGCGCTCTTGCCCGGTGGGAAAGCCGAGCCGCTCGAGCTTCGCCTGGAGGTCCGCGACCTCCGGTCCCCGCATGCCGCGGGCAAGCCTTCCGTCAGCCATTGCGTCCTCCCCCTGTGTGCAGCGCGCCTATCGCCGGCTCCCTTCGACCTGGTAGGCCCACTCCTCGATCCAGTGGTGGCCGTAGACGCCGCGCTCGAAGTAGTCCTTAACGTTGTGAATCGGGTGCCCCTTGTGGTCGTGGTAGATCGCCCACACCGGCAGGAAGATGTTCACGGCGTAGTGCGATACGACCAGCGGGTAGAAGAGCGGCCCAAAGATCCGCCCCTGGAGCCCGTGGGTCGCCTCGTGGCGCGGGACGACGAGACCGACGGTGACGTTGCCGAAGGTCGTGTCAAACGGCGAGAACCACTGGGTCTTGTAATAGAGCTGGCCGCGGCCCTGCCGGCTCGGGCTCGTGTCGATCTCGTTCCAGACGTTCAGCGTGGAGAAGAGCGAGCCCACGACCGAGTTCGGCAGGCTCCACGTGTTGTCGATCAAGAACATGGCCCAGCTGGCCGGCTCGCTCCAGTCGTAGCTTCCGGCGTACGCCATCGACCACGCGTGGACGGCCCCGGTGACGAGGCCGGCGATGCCGCCGATGACAGCTCCGACCGGGCCGGCGATCCAGAAGCCGAGCGCCGCGCCGGCGAGCACGTTCGTCGCCGTTCGGATTGCCGGCGCGAGGACCCAGTTCCAGGTCCACGCCGCCGCGGCCTTCGTGAACTCCCACACCGAGCGGGCCGCGCCCTTGATCCAGTTCCAGGCCGTGCTGACTGCA
>WNFU01007996.1_pt1 | contig 12310 bp, 8 predicted proteins | sample 5400121 | NCBI WGS metagenome assembly WNFU01 (sample SAMN13153360, study PRJNA577476) | soil metagenome | isolation source: 100 cm soil or saprolite under grassland replicate 1 | place: USA:California | collected 2016-06-15 | reverse complement strand
CGGTCAGCGTCTTCAGGCCGAGGAGGTCGATCTTCAGCATGCCGACCTGTTCGATCCCGGCCATGTCGTACTGCGTGATGATCGCGTCGGCGTCCGTCTTGGAGTCGGGCGCCGTGCAGACGGGGACGTAATCGGTGAGTGGTCCGGGAGCAATCACGACGCCCGCCGCGTGCACCGAGGCGTGCCGGGCCAACCCCTCGATGCGGGCACCGAGGTCGAGCACCTTCCGGATGCGCTCGTCCTGCGCCGCGGCCGCCTTCACCTCGGGCACCTTGTCGCTCGCTTCGGCCAGCGTGACGCTGAACGCGGGCCCCGACGGAATCAGCTTGGTGAGCCGCTCGACGTCCCCCATCTCGACGCGGAGTGTCCGGGCGACGTCCCGAAACGCGGCGCGGGCCTTCAGCGTCCCGAAGGTGATGATCTGGCCGACCGACTCCCGGCCGTAACGCTCCCGCGCGTACTCCAGCACCTCGCCCCGGCGCTCGAAGCAGAAATCGAGATCGATGTCCGGCATCGAGATGCGCTCGGGATTCAGGAAGCGCTCGAACAGTAAATCGAATTTGAGGGGATCGACGTTGGTGATGCGCAACGCGTAGGCGATCAGCGAGCTCGCGGCCGAGCCACGCCCCGGACCGACGGGAATGCCGCGGTCGCGCGCGGCCTTGACCAGGTCGAAGACGATGAGAAAGTAGCCAGCATACCCGGTCCGCGTGATGACGTCGAGCTCGTACTCCAGACGTTGCTCGACGACCTCGGGCAGCGGATCGCCGTAGCGCTCTGCAGCGCCCCGGCGCGCGAGGTGGACGAGCAGATCCTGGTCGGTCGCGAACTCGGCGGGACGCGGGTACTGGGGGAGGAAGTAGCGTTTTTCGAAGTCGAACTCGCACAGCTCCGCGACGCGGGCGGTTTCCGCGAGCACGTCGGTACGGTTGCCGAACAAGCCGCGCATCTCGCTCTCAGACTTGACGTAGCTCTCCTGCCCAAAAAAGCGGAAGCGCTTGGGATCGTCGAGGTCTTTGCCGGTCCCGATCGCGAGCAGGACGTCGTGGGCCTCGGCGTCGTCCTTCTTCAGGTAGTGCGCATCATTGGTGGCCGCGACGGGGATACCGAGCTCGGCGGCGAGGCGAAACATCCCCTCGGCGACGACTTTTTCTTCGGGGATGCCGTGATTCTGCACCTCCAGCCAAAAGCCATTCGGTCCGAAGGTGCGCGCGAACCACTCTGCGCTCGCCTTCGCAGCCTCGTAATTCCCCTGGCGCAAATACAGCGCGATCTCACCGGAGAGGCAGGCGGCGAGCCCGATGATCCCCTCCCGGTGACGCTCCAGCACTTCCTTGTCGATGCGCGGCCGGCGGTAATAGCCCTCCAGAAACCCTATGGACGAGAGCTTGATCAGGTTCTGATAGCCGATTCGGTTTTTCGCGAGCAGCACGAGGTGAGAGTACGGCGCACCCAGGGGGACGTCACCTGCCGGCTTTTCGCGTGCGTGCCGGCTGCCGAACGCCAGGTAGGCCTCGAAGCCCAGAATCGCCCGGATGTTTCGCGCTTTCGCTTCGGCGTAGAACGACCAGGCGCCGTGCAGGTTGCCGTGGTCGGTGATCGCCAGCGAATCCATGCCCAGCGCCTGAACCCGGTCCAGCAGTTCAGGGATCCGGTTGGCACCGTCGAGGAGAGAGTACTCGCTATGCGTGTGGAGATGAACGAACGGCATGGTTACGCCGCTGAATCTGCCGTATTTTGCGCGGTCATGCAATGGCCGATGCTCGTCGTCACGTTCGTCGTTATGGCGTTGTTGCAGCGGCTCGCGCGCGCGTTCGGAGGGCCGCTCGAAGCGCAAGCCACACTCGCCCTCGGTTGCCTGACGCTCGCCGCATATATCGCGGGCACAATCGCACAGCGTTTCCGAATTCCGCGCATCGTCGGGTATCTGATCGCCGGCTACATCGCGGGCCCCGCGTGGCTCCGGCTGATACGTGCCCCGGAGCTGCAGGCGCTCGACGCAATCTCGAGCGGTGCGCTGGCGCTCATCGCATTCGCGGTGGGAAACGAGCTGACGCTCGATCCGTTGCGCGGCGAGCGGCGCACGTCGGTTCTGCGAATCGCGACGGGGGCAATGGCTGTCCCCTTCCTTGCCGTTACGCTCGTTGTGCTCACCGTCAGTCCGTGGTTTCCCCTGACTGCGCACCAGCCGTTCCGCGATGCGCTGGTCGTTGCGCTTGCCCTCGGTACGGTCGCAGCCGTAAGCTCGCCGACCGTGACCTGGGCAGTGATCACCGACGTGGATGTCCCCGGGGGTGCGCCGGGTGGATCGCTCTCTCGAACGACCCTGGACGTGACCGTCGTGCAGGACCTCACGGCCGTGCTGTCGGTGACTGTCGTACTCGCCTTGGCCCTTCCGCTGGGCAGCAGAGGTACCGTCACACCGGGCGCTGCCGCCCACACCCTGCTAATTCTCCTGGGATCGATTGTGGTGGGGATCACACTCGGCCTGGCGTCCGCACAGTATCTGCGTGCAATTCGCGGTCACCTCGCATGGGTCCTCGTGGTCCTGGCATTCATCGTGTCGCAAGCGGTCCGGCTGATCGGTCTGGAAGCGGTCCTGGTCGCGCTCGCTGCCGGCTCCGCGCTCCGCTACGCCGCACCCCAGCAGAGCGAACGTGTCAGAGCCGAGCTCAAACGGTGCGCGATACCGGTCTATGTCGTATTTTTTGCGCTCGCCGGGAGCAACCTGCAGTTCGAGGCGCTCGGAGACGTTTGGCCCTGGGCGCTGCTCCTGGTTGGATTGCGGGCCGCGGGTCTGTGGGGCGGTCTCCGCTGGGCAGGCCGTAATCCCGCGGTTGGTGCTGAGTGGGTCAACTATGGATGGCTGGGGTTCATCTCGCAGGGTGGATTGGCAGTTACGCTCGCCGCGCTGTTGGGACGGGCGTTCCCGGAGTGGAATGTCTCGCTGGAAGCGCTGCTCGTGGCGATGATTGGCGTCCACCAGCTGGCCGGGCCGATCTGCTTTCAATGGGTGCTACGACGCACCGGTGAGGTTACGGGGGAGGCGCATGTTGGGGAAACGCCTGGTACGGGTGGGCAGACTGAGGGGGGCCCCCCTTTGCTTGCTGGCGGCAGCGGCGTGTAGCAGCGGCACGGAGCCACACATCCGGCGCTGTACGGCGGCGGACGCCCAGGTCACTCTGGCCGTCGATCAATACGTCTCCATCGATCCGGGTCCAGATTCCGGCTGCGTGGTCTTTCCTGCGACCACCACATTCCCCGCCGAGTATCTTGTCGTTCCCCAGCTCACTGCCGGGGTTCCGGCTCAGACGGCGGCCTTTCGCCTCAGTGGCGACACGATCTTGCCGGCGCTATCGGGGCCCGCTCCGGAGCAATGGGCCGAGCTCAGTCCCGCCGAGCGTTTTCATACCTATCTCCGGCTGGGGGATGAGCGGCGCTCGTGGGGTTTTGCTCCTGAACCAGGCGTGGGACCGAGCCCCCAGGCGTCGACTACAGCAAGCCCGCCCGGGATGAACACACTCCGGGCCTTTCAGGTATGCGCGAAGACTGACTGTTCGCGTTTCGACCGCGTGGTCGCGCGGGTGCGCGCCGTCAAAAGCAAGGTGGCCATTTACGTCGACACACTGGCTCCGGCCGGCGGCCTCGATTCGACGGCGCTCGACAGCATTGCCAATGTCTTCGATCAGCGTCTCTACGCGATCGACACGGCGGCCTTCGGGCGCGAGTCGGACATCGATTCGAACACCGTCGTAATGGTGGTGATGTCCAATACGGTGAACAAGCTCGTCACGGCCAGCCAGTGTACCACCAGCGGCTTCGTCGCAGGATTCTTTTTCGGTGCGGACCTCGATCCCGCGTTCCGGAACGATTCGCGCTCCAACAAGGGTGAGATTTTCTATTCCATCGTCGCCGACCCGGGAGGCACGCTCAGCTGTTCCCACTCCACGACGGAGGTGGAAAGATTCGTGCCGGTGACGTTCATTCACGAGTTCCAGCATATGATCAGCTTCAACCAGCACGTGCTCGTTCGCGGGAGCAACGGTGAGCTGCTGTGGCTGAACGAGGGGATGTCGCACTATGCCGAAGAGCTGGGCGGGAGGAGCTACGCGCTCTCGCCGAACGCGAGGATCAGGGACTGCACGATCGGCACGACGGAGTGTCGCTTTTACGGCGGCGATCTTCTCAACGCGTACGAATACCTGGATTCGACCAACCGGCATTTCCTCTTGCCCACGACTGGCATCGGCACGCTCGCCGAGCGGGGCGCCGAGTGGCTGTTCGTGCGCTACGTGGTGGATCGATACGCTGCCGGGAGCACCATGGCGGATTGGAATACCGTGACGCGTGCACTGGACGGGACTGCGCTGACTGGCGCCCAAAACATTGCTTCGGTCACGGGCGATCCGTTCACGACCGTGGTGAGCCGCTGGGCGCTGGCGAATTACATGACCGATGGAGGGGGTCCACCGGAACTCCAGTACGATTCCTGGAGCCTGCATGCGGTGTATTCGTCGTTGCACACGCAGAGTCCGAACATCTTTCGGAAGTTCTATCCGCTCGAGCCGACGCTCAGCGCCGGACGCGACGTGAACTTGAGCGGCACGCTGCGCGCGGGTTCGGGGATCTATCACCGCGCCACGCAGCCGGCCGGGGATCCTGGCTTCACGCTGAGTTTCACCGCGCCGAGCGGCGCGCCGATTGACGCGGCGATGCTGCCGCGGTTGAATGTGATCCGACTACAGTGACGACGGTTGGGCGGTTCGGCGGTTGGGCGGTTGGCGTTGCGGTTGTTCTTCTAACCGCCCAACCGCTTAACCGCCTGCTTGCCCAAACCGAAGGCTCCATCCTCACCGTTCTCCCCGGATCCACCCGCTCCGCCGGACTCGGCGGCGCCGGCGCGGCGCTCGTCGGCGATGCTGGTGCGATGTTCGCAAACCCCGCCGGCATCGCGACCATTCGTCATCTCAGCCTCGAGGGGTCCTACGAGCCCTATTTTGCGGGAAGCGCGGTGTCGAGCGCGGCGCTCGCGTTGCGCGTCCGCCGTTGGACGTGGGGCTTCGGCGCGCAGGCGCTCGACTATGGATCGGAGCCCGAGATTGTCCCCGATCCGACGACCGGTGGACGTCGCGGTGTGCCCACCGGCGCGTCGTTCCATCCCTACGAAGCGGTGGCGACGACGTCGCTGGTCTACCGCCGCGGCTTTGCGGCGCTGGGCGTCACGGCCAAATACAATCGCCGGCAGATTGGCTCGGACGTGAGCGATGCCTGGGCCGGTGACGTCGGCTTGGCAATCGCGGTCTTCGACATCATGGCGGTCGGCGTCAGCGTCCAGAACCTGGGGGGCGATCTCGGCAACGGCGCGCTGCTGCCACGGCGCACGCGCGCCGGACTGACGCTCAACTACACCGATCCGCAGGGCACCTTCCGGCTGCTCACGACACTCGAGGGGCAGTGGACGCGCGACCGGAGCGCCGTGCTCGTCCAGGGTGTCGAGGGCGGCATCGTGACGGGCGGTGTCGGGCTGGTGGGGCGCGTGGGCTACGCGACGCGGCCAACGGTCACCGATGCGTCGCGTTTTACCTTCGGCGGGGGGATCGTGCTCGGCCGGCTCGCGATGGACTATGCCTTTCAGGCATATGACGCGCTGGGCGGCGGAACCCACCGCGTGGGGCTCCGATGGACGCCCTGACCGAGCGCGCGCGGCCGCGCTGGGGCCGCCTGCTGAAGCGCATTCTGGTGATCGCCGTTGGTGCAGCCACGGCGGGTGTCGCGCTGATGTTGGGCGTCAGCGCCGACGCCCGCTATATCGCCCGGGCCGGGATCGAAGAGGCGCGACTCCTGCTCCGGCGCCGCGCTATCGACGAGCTGATCGCCGACACGGCCACGCCCGCAGCGCTCCGCCAGCGATTCGCGCTGGTACTCGCGGCCCGTGCCTACGCGGCCGATTCGCTCGGTCTGGCCGTGGGCAAGACCTATACGGCGTATGTGGACGTCGGCCGCGATACGCTGTTGCTCGTGCTGTCGGCGAGCCGGCGCGACAAACTGCGCGAAGTCACGTGGACCTATCCGATCGTGGGCGTCGTTCCGTACAAGGGGTTCTTCAAAGCCGCGCGGGCGCGCAGCGAAGCCCAGCGACTCGAGGCGCAGGGGCTCGACGTGTTCCTGCGGCCGTCGGGCGCGTTCTCCACGCTCGGGTACCTGAGCGATCCGCTCTTCTCTACTGCAATGAGCCGAGACACGATGGAGTTGGTCGCCACGGTGATTCACGAGCTGGCGCACAACACGCTGTACGTGAAGAGCCAGACCCCCTTCAACGAGAGCTTCGCGAGCTTCGTTGGGTATCGCGGAGCGGAAGCATTTTTCCGCTCGCGGCACGACACCCTGGATGCGCGCCGTGCCAAGGCCCGTTGGCGCGACGAGCGCACGCTGGACGTGTTCTACGCGGAGCTCGCCCGGCGTCTCGATTCGGCTTATGCGGAGCCGTTGAATGGAGAGCGTCTGGAGCAAGTGCGTACTTCGCTATTTGGGTGGGCGCGCGATCAGTTTCGCGGTCCGGTAGGCCAATCACTCGAGACCTACGACTGGCGTTGGTTCGCGCAGGCGCCGCTCAACAACGCCGTGATCATTGCCGCGCGGCTGTACCGGATGGATCTAAACTTGTTTGATGAGATCTACCTGCAGAACAATGCGGACATCGCCGAGACTATCCGGGCGATCCAGATTCGCGTCTTCACACAAGCGGGCGATCCATACCAAGCGTTGTATTCGCGACCCGGTATGAAGGTGGAATAGGGCGGTCAAGAATCAACGGCGACGGTCAAGGCGGTCAAACTACGACGGCGGCGGTCAACTCAGTGACTTGCACAAGTGCCAGGTAAGCTTACTCGCCGCAGCACGGACCTGATCAAGCGCACGCCATTCCTCAAGTGACAAGTACTCGAGTCTCTTGGCCACGTGCAGCGCGTAAGCCACTTCCGATAACGAGCCTATACTGATGTCGAGGTATCTTCGGAACTCGCGGGAACCCCGCTTTGCAGATCCTTCGGCGATGTTGGCTGCTGAACTAAACGCTGCTCGTCGGGCTTGAGATGTTAGCCCGTACAATTCATGTCGTGGAAATGCCTCAGTCGCCTTGTACACGGCGACGGTGAGGTCATCGCAAGCCTTCCAAGCGTGGAGACGCTCGTAGGGCATCATGCCAGTAATTCTACGCTGAGCTCGAGGGAGCACGTACCAAATCAATGCAGGTAGGACCACCCGACCGCCGCACTTGTTGTTGACCGCCGCAGTAGCCTCTTGACCGCCCGACCGCCGCAGTTGCTTCTTGACCGTCGCATTTGGTTCTTGACCGCCCTAATTACCACGCAGACGCTCGGCATCGGCAACCCGCTGTAGAGCGATACCGTACGCTGCCGTTCTGAACGTCACCTTCTTTTCTTTTGCCAGGTCCCGGACTGAAACGTAAGCCTTCGTAATCGTCGCCTTGAGCTCGCGATTCACTTGTTCGTGCGTCCAGCGGTACTGCTGCAGGTTCTGCGCCCACTCGTAATAGCTGACCGTGACGCCACCGGCGTTGGCAAGGAAATCGGGAATGACGGCGATCCCGCGCTCCTCGAGAATCCGGTCGGCCGTCGGTGTGGTTGGTTCATTGGCCCCTTCGACCACGACCTTGCAGTCGACCGTGGTGGCATTGGTCTCTTTGGTGATCACACCGCCCAGGGCGGCGGGCACGAGCCATTCGCAGGGAATCGTCCAGAGCTCTTCATTAGTAATGCGTTTGCCGCCCTTCCACTCCGAAGCCGGCTTCCCCTGCGCCACGTGAGCCAGGAGTCCGGGAATCTCCAGTCCTTTGTCGTTGTAGATCCCGCCCGACACGTCGCTCACCGCGATGACGGTGGCACCGGCCTCCGCGTCGAGCAGGCGGGCGAGGTGACTTCCGACATTACCGAAGCCTTGAATGACGACGCGTCCGGCTTTGATGGGGATCCCGAAGTCGCGCGCGTACTCCTGCATCACGTACATCACGCCGCGTCCCGTTGCCTCTTCGCGGCCGAGTGATCCCCCCAATGCCACCGGCTTCCCGGTGACGACGGCCGGACTGTAGCCCTGGCGGCTCGAGTATTCGTCCAGGATCCAGGCCATCACTTGCGCATTGGTATTGACGTCGGGAGCAGGGATATCGCGGTAGGGGCCGAGGACGATGGCGATGCGCTGGGTGAAGCGGCGCGTCAGCCGTTCGAGCTCGAGCTTCGAAAGCTTCTTGGGGTCGACGGTGACGCCGCCCTTGGCGCCACCGAAGGGAATGTCCATCAGCGCCGTCTTCCACGTCATGATCGTCGCGAGACCCAACACCTCGTCGTGATCCGCTTCGGGGTGATACCGGATCCCGCCCTTGCAGGGCCCGCGCGCGCCGTTGTGCTGGATGCGGTAGCCGGTGAAGACCTCGATCCGCCCGTCGTCCATGCGCACCGGCACCTCGACCTGCACCTCGCGAAACGGCGACATCAGGATCTTCCGCATGTACGCTTCGAGATTGATCAAGTCGGCTGCGCGGTCGAACTGGTTTTGGACGATCGCTTTCCCCGACATCGGCGCACGACTGGCGCGCGGCGGGTGTTCAGGCGCCGTCATGTGACAGGCTAAAGCCACACCCTTCAGGGTGTGGAATCAATGAGGGCGCAGGCGGCGGCCTGCCAGTCGGGCGCCGGGATGCTGCGCTTCGGTCAACGCCTGGACGGGATTGGGCGCGCGCTCGCGGCGCGTGCCGGCGTCCGTCAGCACGCCGATCACGTCGGTGGTCACCGATGATTGAGCTTCGGCCGGATGCTCGAGCGCCAGCACCAGGCCGATTGACTCACTGGCCAGCCTCCCGACGATGCCGGTCCACGTCTTGTCGGCGACGAGCGGTCGCAATCCGACGACGAGCGGACAAGCCGTCGGGTCGAGTGCCGCAGGTGTGACGAGCGGCGCTCCCATCCGATCCGCCAGGTCGTGGCAGGCGGGGAACTCCGGGCCGAGGAGGATCACCTGCCCGAAATGCCAGTCGCAATTGGTCGCGACCTCCGCGAACGTGGCCACGATCGTCTCGTCGCTCGGGGCCACGGGTCCGGGGGTCGACGCCAGAACGATGCTGCCCGTGTCCGCAAACCAGCGCTCGGCGGTGGTCAGATCATCGGGACGCCGCGGTGCGTAGAACTCGTACCGGCGTGTCGTGGCGATCTCGTGCTCGGCGTCGGCGCGCTGCTCGGGGTGCTCGGCCGCCTGGGCGGCCCCCTCGAAGGCGACTTCCGCCGCCTGATAACGGCCCGCTTCGCGCAGCACCTGGCCACGGAGCTTGAGCGTGTCGGTGTGGGGCTCCAGCGCGAACGCGCGGTCGAGCGCCAGCAGGGCGCGATTGCGGTCGCCAAGCTTGTAAGCCGCGTAGCCGAGCTCGTGCCAGACGAGCGCCAGGTCGGGATCCGCTTCGACGGCGCGGTCCAGCTCGGCCAGCGCCTCCGGATAGCGTCCCAGCTCCGTGAGGGCGGCACCCCGCAACGTGAACGAGAAGCTGGTCTCGCCAAACGTCGCGCGCGCGCGGTCAGCAAGCCGCAGCGCCTCGTCGCCTCGGCCGGTGCTGCGCAGCAGTTCGAAGTACTCGGCCCAACAGGCCTTCAACTCGGGTTTCGCCGCCAGCAGTTCGTCGTACGCGGACTGCGCATCCTGGGTGCGTCCTTCGCGCGCCAGCCAGCGCGCCCGCGCGAGCGCCCGTTCGCTGCGCGCGTCGGGGAACAAATCGTACGACGCGGTCGTCCGCATGGCGCTCAAATCTACCTGGGCCTCACTCGCTGGCTAGCGGCGACCGCTGTGTCTACATTTCTGCCGCCATGGATCAAGAGCAATTGCTGCGCGAGCTGACCGAGTTTCTCCGGATTCCATCCGTCTCGACGTTGCCGGCACACAACCTGGACTGTCGCGCGGCGGCTGAATGGGTCGCGGCTGAGCTGCGGCGTCTTGGCTGCCGCGAGGTGGATTTTCTCGGCAGTGAAACACATCCCGTCGTGTGGGGCAAGGGCCCCGATGTGCCCGGGGCGCCGACGCTGTTGATCTACGGACACTACGACGTGCAACCGCCCGATCCACTCGCCGAATGGACCATGCCGCCCTTCGAGCCGACGATCAGCGACGGCCGGATCTACGCCCGCGGCGCTGCCGACGATAAGGGACAAGTCTTCTGTCTGCTCAAGGCGATCGCCGCGTCGCCGCGGCCGGCGGTCAACTTCCGCTTCTTGATCGAAGGCGAAGAGGAGTACGGCTCGAAAGTCCTGTTCGATCTGCTGAAAGTCGAGCCGCAGCGTGTCCGCGCAGATGCCGCGCTCGTAGCCGATATGTCGTACGTCGCACCGGGATGGCCCGCGGTCTACACAACGCTCCGTGGTCTCTGTTACGCGGAGATCACGGTGCGGACGTCCAAGACCGATCTCCATTCCGGCGAGTACGGCGGCGCCGCGCCGAACGCGCACGAAGAGCTCTGCCGGTTGCTCACGCGCCTGAAGGGTGAGGACGGGAAGATCAACATCCCGGGTCTTTATGCGCCGGTGAAACGGCCGTCCAAGGCCGAGCTCGCAACGTGGAAGAAGCTGCCGTTCAATGAAAAGGACTTTCTAAACAAACGCGTACAGGGGAAGGGTCTCGTTGGCCTGAAGAAGTACTCGGTCCTCGAGCGCCTCTGGGCGCTTCCCACCTTCGAAATCCATGGGATCCTCGGCGGCTTTACGGGCCAGGGCGCGAAAACCGTGATTCCCGCCGAAGCGACCGCGAAGGTGAGCATGCGGCTGGTGCCCGACCAAAAGGTGGCGACGGTCGAACGGCAACTCGCCGCCGCGGTGAAACGTCTTGCGCCCAAGTATGTCACCGCCAGTGTACGATTTCTGCACGGCGCCAATCCGGCGCAGATCAAACTCGACCACCCCGCGTTCACGCTCTTGGGGCAGGCCTTCAAGGAGGTCACGGGGCGGGCCACCGTCCCGGCGCGCGCCGGGGGCTCGATCCCCGTCGTCCCGGCGCTGGGCTCAGCTGGTGCGCCAGTGATCCTCACCGGCATCGGGCTCCCGGACGACCGGCTGCATGCGCCGAACGAGAAGCTGGAGCTCAAGCAGCTGTGGGACGGGATTGAGGTGTTCCGGCGGTTTTACGAGCTGCTCGGGAGTCGGGAGTCAGGAGTCAGGAGTCCCACCCAGCATCTTGGCAATGGCGTTGCACGAATCCAAGAGTCGGCGCCCTGACTCCCGACTCCTAGCCCCCGACTCCATGTTTCTTACTCGCGTTGCGGAACTTGTTGATCTCGTGTTGGGTCAATCCGCGGCCGCCATACCGCTCTTCCTTCCACGGATCGCCGCGCATGTGATAGCCGTTCTGCTCCCAGAACCCCGGCAGGTCTTCGTCAAGCAGCTCGAATCCGCGGACCCATTTCGCACTCTTCCAGAAGTAGAGATGGGGGACCAACAGGCGCGCAGGCCAACCGTGTTCAGGGGTCAGCGGCTCGCCCGTCCAGTTCAGCGCAACGAGGTTCTCGGGCCGGTCGAGATCGGACAGCGGCAGGTTCGTCGTGAACCCCTGCTCGGCGACCACGAGGCAGTACTTCGCTTCCGTCTTGAGCCCGGCGCGTTTCAGGAGATCCTGGACGGGCACGCCCTCGAACGTGTTATCGAGCCTGCTCCAGGTCGTGACGCAATGGATGTCGCACTGCACCGTCTTTCGTGGTAATGCGAGAAACTCTTCCCACCTAAGCGAGAACGGACGTTCGACCATACCGGAAACCGAGAACGTCCATTTCGACGTGTCCACGCTGGGGACGTCACCGTAATGCAGGACCGGCCATTTGGTGGTTTGGATTTGGCCGGGTGGGATTCTCGGATTTCCCACGCTCAAGCGTGGGCCCGATTCAACACTGCGCTTAAGCGCAGTGAATCACCGGGCCCATTCTTCAGAATGGGATCAACTCCGAAGGCACTCTCGAACCCTTTCACCACGGCCCCAACACTCTTCTCCCACAACCCTTCCCCCTTCCCCCGTCCCCCTTCCCGGTCTACAGACGTCATCTCCACACCCTGAATGCCACACGGCACGATTCGATCGAAATGCGTCAGATCGGTCGTGACATTGAGGGCGAATCCGTGCCAGGTGACCCACTGCTTCACGTGAATGCCGATGCTCGCGATCTTCCGGCCGCGCGTCCAGACGCCAGTGAATCCCGGATTGCGCTCGGCCGGGATATCGAGGATCCCGAGGGCCTCGATCAACGCCCGCTCGAGCGTACGCAGGTACCAGT
>WNFU01014239.1_pt1 | contig 12316 bp, 10 predicted proteins | sample 5400121 | NCBI WGS metagenome assembly WNFU01 (sample SAMN13153360, study PRJNA577476) | soil metagenome | isolation source: 100 cm soil or saprolite under grassland replicate 1 | place: USA:California | collected 2016-06-15 | reverse complement strand
GTCATTACTGTTCCTGCGGGACCTGGCGTCCCTTCCGCGTAATGGGTAACACCTCCAATTCTTGAATTCTTGAAGATCGAGGTGTAGAAATTCGCTGCCTCTTCAGCTTTGCCGTCGAACCACAGGAACGGGGTGATTTTTTGCATAACTTTATTCCCTATTTGAAACCCTTCGGCCCGAACCACTGCATCAGGCGCTCGCGCTCCGTCCACGCCTTCCACATAAGCTCACGCGGCACATTAAAGGTGCGCGAAATGACGAACGGACGTTCGGCGGTCGCCTCGGTTGAATCATTTTCTTTCGCGTTCATGTTTTTTTGCGGGCGATTTTATTTTAGTTCATTTTTGCGACGAAGGAAGGGGGACGTTCAGGACATTTGTTCACTTCCTGGACGAACTCGAACGGCCGGGGTCCTGGTAAAGACCAAACACATTTCCTGCGGGATCACTGAATCTGGCGGTGACCTCGGGTGCGTCCATGCCGATTTGTTGCGCGATTTTGCCTCCATGGGCAATGACCGCGTTGATGGTCGCGGCGACACTGTCAACCATGATGTGGATCAACAAGCCGGGCTCCGTCGCCGCCTTCCGGCCGACCACCCATGTGCCGCTGACCTCGCCGACTGTGTCGTCAAAGGCGACACTCCCGTCGCTGCGCTGCCTGGTCTGCCAACCGAAAACCTCTTTGTAAAAAGTTGCGGAACGGTTGATGTCGAGAGCCGGAATCTCGATGTAGCACACTTTGCCGTTTGCGAGAGTGGGATGCCTGGTGTTTTCCATGGTGGATTGATCGTGGATGGTTGGGCTAACGGCGCAGCGGAATGAGTGCGCGCAGCCGTTGTTCGCGCAGGAAAAGCCCGCCCCAGACCAGCACGCCGACAATGACCGGCGCAAAGAACGCATCGCCCACGCGCACCTGGGTGGCGGTTGCGCCGCCAAGATAGGCGGTCAGCAAGATCGCCCCGAGAATGGAGGTCCGGGGAATCACATAGACGACAGTGCAGGCAATCTCCAGGATTCCCAGCCCGAGGGCGAGGCTCAGGGGATACCCAAGGTGGGTGAAGCCCTCCTCGAGTCCGGGTGGCTTCATTAATTTCATGCTGGCGCTGAAGAGCAGCGTCAGCACCGGCAGGGCGCTCATGATACGACCGGCCCAGAGCATCGTCTTCGAAACAGGAGCAGGCTCCGATTGCATGAATTCTTTCTCCATACGGGTCTTGATTATTCGGGAATCTTCATTCTGCCACTGTGAACAGGACATTTATTTTGCGTTGTCGTTCATTCCTCACCCTGTTTCCAGTCAATTAATCTTCCGTCGCTTTGTTGGCGCCAATAATGCGACGAACGAGCAAATGCGCCGAGGACATTCGCGCGCGTCTTTGCCGGGGTGCCACGCCGCTGCGTTAACCCTGTTGTTGCAATAATTGGCGCGCAAAGCGCGATTTGAACCCTGCTGAACAGGGGCATGGCCGCGAATTTGCGCTCCTCGGAACGACCACGGGAAATGATCTTCTGGCGATCCCTTGAAAGCGCATGGACGATTCGCTGTTACAGATGTAACAAGAAGTTATCACAGGAATTTTATCCAAGGTTAGGGTTTATGCACCAGAGATGCCTCCAGGAATCCGTATTGCGACGGTAAGGCGAACACGCCACGCCTGGTGCGGGCGATCACTCTTTCTTGTCCCATCTCCCCAAAACGGTTATCGTCCCTCGCGAAAAACAAACTCTTATCAGCTACCAAACTTTTTGAGGTACTTGGATGCCCCTGATCGACCCTCTACCCAAACCGCTGGAAGAAAAGCTCGCGCCGGCCATCGAGTCACAAGAAGTTGCCGCGGCGGTCTCGACGGACCTCGATCCGTCCGGGCGCTTCGGCGAAGAATGGCTTGTCCTGACTCCCACGCACCTGAGCGTGTATGCCTCAAACGGCAATGGTTTCGCGCCGCGCGTGGAACTGAAGCTGGAAGAGATCAAGACGGCCAGCGCCGAGGGGCTCGTCGGTGGCGGCGCGCTACTCGCCACCGTGAACGGCAAGAGCATCGACGTTTTGCGTTACTCCAACGCGCAACAACGCAAGTTCGGGCGCATCGCGAAATACATCAATGACGTCAAGCGCTACGCGACGGACTTGGAGAAGGCCCGACGCGGAGAGAAGGACGCCGCCGGCAAGCCGATTGAGGCGCCCAGGGAATGTCCGCGCCTGGAACCGGACAAGGAGGACCAGCAACGTTGCCCCGCCTGCAAACTGCTGCTCCCGGAAGGATCGAACGTTTGCCCGGCCTGCATGAGCAAGGGCAAAGCCATCCGTCGCATGCTGGCCTATCTCAAGCCACATAAGCGTCAGGTCCTGATGGTCTGGGCGATGATGCTGGTCGGTCTCTGCTTCAGCCTGGTCCCGCCGTACCTGACCCAGCCGCTCACCGACCAGGTCTTGAATCCGGTCCAGGCCCCGCGTCCCCTGGACGAGCGGCTGCGGCTGCTGGGTTGGCTGGTGATGACCTTGCTGGGAGTGCAGTTTTTCGGCCAGGCGCTGGGCGTCTGGCGGGGCCGGATGGCCGTGCGCCTGGGCCAGCAGATTTCGCACGATCTCCGCAACGAGGTCTTCCGCCACCTCCAGACTCTTTCCCTCAGGTATTTCGACAAGCGCCAGCCGGGCGCGCTGATCGCGCGTGTGACCAACGACACGCAAGCGCTGGAGGCAGTGCTCGTCGAGAGCATTCAAATATTCTTTTCCAACATCCTGCTCTTCGTCGGCATCGGCATCGTGCTGTTCTGGATGAACTGGAAGCTCACGCTTCTGGTCTTCATTCCGGCGCCGGTGGTTCTCCTGCTCTCGAAGTTCTCCTGGGATCGCATGATGAACGTCTGGCGGCGCGCCTGGCATCTGCACAGCCGCCTGACCGCGGCCGTCAGCGACAGCTTGTCCGGCGTGCGCGTCGTCCGCGCGTTTGCCAAAGAGGACCGCGAAGTCGAGCGGTTCGGGAAGCACAGCCGGGACCTCTATGACGCAAACGTGGCCGCCGAACACATGTGGGTCACGTTCTTCCCGGTTCTCTTTTTCATCATGAGCATTGGCAACCTGATCATCTGGTACGTCGGCGGGTATCAGGTCATTCAGGACTCCACGCTCGGCGCGCGGCTGTTGCCGGACCGGAAGCTCTTCACGCTGGGTCAGTTCTTCACCTTCCTCGGCTATCTGGCCCAGTTTTACGGCCCGCTGCAGTTCATGAGCCGCGTCGCGGACTTTCTCTCGCGCTCGCTGGCTTCCGCGGAGCGCGTCTTCGAGGTGCTCGATACCGGGTCCGACGTGCGGGACGCCGAAAAGCCGGTGCCGTTGCCTCGCATCGAAGGGCGTGTGGAATTCAAGAACGTGACCTTCGGCTACGAACCCCACAAACCGGTGCTCAACGAGGTCAGCTTCAGCGTCGCGCCGGGCGAGATGATCGGCCTCGTCGGCCAGAGCGGCGCGGGCAAGAGCACCACGATCAACCTGATCTGCCGCTTCTACGAGGTGCCGGAGGGCGAGGTCGCGATCGACGGCGTGAACATCAAACTGATCGCGCAGAAAGACCTGCGTTCGCAGATCGGCGTGGTGCTCCAGGAACCGTTTCTTTTCAACGGTTCGATTTACGAGAACATTGTCTTTTCCAGGCCCGGCGCCACGCGCGAGGACGTCATGGCCGCGGCCAAGGCCGCCAACGCGCACGACTTCATCATCCAGAAACCCGACGGCTACGACACGCAAGTCGGCGAACGCGGCCAGACGCTCAGCGGCGGCGAGCGCCAGCGCGTCAGCATCGCCCGCGCGATCCTGCACAACCCCCGCATCCTGATCCTCGACGAGGCCACTGCCTCCGTCGATACCGACACCGAAAAACAGATTCAGGACGCCATCGCGCGACTGATCAAAGGGCGCACCACCTTTGCCATCGCGCATCGCCTGAGCACACTGCGCAACGCCGCGCGGCTCGTGGTGCTCAAGGATGGCAAGGTCGCCGAAGTCGGCACCCACGAGGAATTGATCGGGAAGAAAGGCGAATTCTATCGCCTGGTCGAGATGCAACAGGAGATGAACAAAATCATCGAGATTACGGGATAGAGAAGCACCACGATATGAGCACGCCTGCCGACGCCGACGAAAAGAAACAGCAAGAGGACTCCATCGCTCTCGTCGAAGCCTCGCAATTGGCCCTGCTCGACGTGAAGAGGCTGCGCTTTTTCAAGCACGGGGCCACGCTGCGGCTGACGGTTGAAGGAGATCGTTCCTACTTGAAGGTCGGCATCCTGCGCGCGTTCCCGCTCTCCGAACCCAGCCGCTTCCTGAGTGTCCGCGACGACGCGAACAAGGAAGCAGGCCTGATCGTCGATCCGGCGGAGCTGAGCGTCGAGAACCGGAAGCGGGTTGAAGAGGATCTGGAGCGGCGCTATCTCGTGCCGGCCGTCAAACGCATCGTCGCCGCGAAGGAACGTTTTGGGACCGTGGATTGGACGATGGAGACAGACCGGGGCGTGTGCCGGTTCACGACGCGGAACCTGCGCGAGAACGTCCAGCGGCCCGCCCCGGGCCGCATCCTCCTCAACGACGTTGACGGCAATCGCTACGACATCCGCAACCTCGCCGACCTGAATCGGGAGAGCCAGGAATTGCTCTTCCGGCACATGTAAAACGCACGGCGTTATCCCTTGCCGGCCTCTGCCTCTTTCCTCGTGGCGGGATCGTGTTCGGGTTTCGAGGGATCGTAGTTCGGGTTGCGTGAGGGCATCTGCGCGCCGACTTCCTTGCGCCAGGCGTGCAACCGGGCGCGCAGTTCATTGACCTTCGCCGGCATTTCGGCGGCCAAATTACGCTGCTCACCGATGTCTTCGCGCAGGTTGTAAAGCTCCACGCGCATGTCGTCAAAGAACTCGATCAACTTGAAATCGCCTGCGCGAATGGCGCCGTAGGGCGTGGTGCCGCCGAGTTGGTAATGCTGGTAATGCGGGTAATGCCAGAACAACGCCTCGCGGTGCAACTCGCCGTTCTGGCGCAGCAACGGGACAAGATTCGCGCCGTCCACGCCTTTGCGGGCAGCTTCCTGCAAACCGGCGATCTCGAGAATGGTCGGATACAAATCCATGCTGATGACCGGAGTCTCACACACGCTGCCGGGCTTCGTCACTCCGGGCCAATGCACGACGAGCGGAACGCGCGTGCCGCCTTCGTAGCAGGAACCTTTGCCGACGCGGAGCGGATGATTCGAGGTCGTTGGCACGCGGCCGCCGTTGTCGGATGCGAAGATAACGATGGTGTGATCGGCCAGCTTGAGTTCATCCAGTCTGCGGCGGATGCGGCCGATCGAATCATCCATGCTTTCGATCATGGCCGCATAAATTGCGTTGGTCTGTTTCAGGCCGGGATGCTTTTTCGCGCGGTACTTTTGTATGAGCGCCTCCTTGCCTTGAATGGGCGTGTGGACGGCGAAGTGCGGAAAATAAAGGGAAAAGGGATTGTCCTTGTGCTGCTCGATGAACCGCACGGCTTCGTCGCCCAGCCGATCCGTGAGGTATTCGCCGTTGGGACCCTCCGGCAGCGTGGCGATCTTGTAAGGCGCGAAGTAGCTCGGGGGCGAAGGCGCGGAACTGCCCGCAACATTGATGTCGAAGCCGTGCTTTTCAGGATAATATTCCTCACCCCCGAGATGCCACTTGCCGATGCTGGCGGTGACGTAGCCTGCGGATCGTAGTGCGCGAGCGATGGTGGTTTCCTCGAGCGGCAGATATTTCGTCCACGAAGGGACCAGCAGCTTCGGATTTTCAGGCGGCAAGCCGGGAATCCAATCCGTGACATGAAGGCGCGCGGGATATTTGCCGGTCAGGATTGCCGCGCGCGTGGGCGAACAGACGGTGCAGGCTGAGTACGCCTGCGTGAACTTCATCCCGTCACGCGCGAGCCGGTCAATATGCGGCGTCTCGTACAGGTCGCTGCCGTAACACGACAGATCAGTCCAGCCGAGATCATCCGCCAGAATCAAGACAATATTCGGCGGGGACGGCGGAGCAGCGCCGGAAAGCGGCAGACTGAGGAAACCGGCAAAAAAACAAAGAACGACCCGCCAACATCGTTTCATCGCGAGATAGGTGAGTGGGTTCATGTCTGGAATTCAACACCACCGCCGAACATTTCGCCAGCAGGGAAACCGTTGAAGGACTCCACAACGCCATCGCGGGCGGACGTCCTGCGGGTCTGCAAGGGGTCTGTGACCGGGAGTAGTTTGGCCGCGAGTTGAGTGCCGGATTAAACCCAACGCACCTCAGCACGCGGACAGGCTGCAGCTCGCGAGCTCCGCGCCTTTGGCTGCCGTAGTTCCCGTGCAGGGAACTTTCCGGGCGGATCCAAATGTTGCGCCCCTCAAATCGCGGAAAACCGGTGATTTACTGCGTTCGTCCGAATTTCTTTTCCAGCTCGCGGTAATTCATCTCGATCAATGTCGGACGGCCGTGCGGGCAGGTATAAGGCATCGCGCAATGGCGCAGGTCGTTCAGCAGGTTTTCCAGCTCGGGACCGGCCAGAGGGTCATTTGCTTTCACGGCGTGGCGACAGACGGTGCGGGCGACGGTCTGCTCGCCCAGTCGAAGTGAATTCACCTCCTGGCCGGCGGCAATCAGCTCATCGATCAGCTCCAGAACGAAGCGACGGGCATCCGAAACCTTGACGAACGGCGGGAGGCCATCGAGCAGAAACGTGCGTTCGCCGAATTCGCTCAAGCCGACGCCCAGCCGTCCCAGAATCCGCAGGTGCTCGCGCAGAAACTGCGCGTCACGGGGCGACAACTCGACCGTTTCCGGCAGCAACAATCGTTGCGAGGGCGCGTCGCCCTGTTCCAGGCGACGCAGCATTTGCTCGTAGAGGATCCGTTCGTGGGCGGCGTGCTGGTCCATCAACACAAGGCCGCGGTCGGATTCGAGCACGACATAAAGCCGGCCAACGACGCCGATCAGACGCAGCGGCACTTTGAGCAGCGGCACCGCTGCGGGGGAAACCGGCGGCGCCGTTGCATGCGGACCGTGGACCGCGGAATGCGGGGCGTCGATTGCCGGTTGGCGCGGAACCGGAGCAGAGGATGTGGCCGCGGGCGCGGGCGACGGCCAATCCGCGATTGGCCCGCTCGGCGTCGGCGAGAGGAGATCGGGCAAATCCCGTGAAGACGGAACGGCGGGCTCAGGCTGTTTGACCGCGGACGCTGGGGGGCCGGACGGCAACGAGGGTGGGTTCCCGGTCGCCCCCTTCGAACTCTCAACGGGCAACCCGCCCCTGGCCGGTTCCGCGTGAAAATTGAGCAGCGTCCGCCGCACGGCTTCGGCCAGGCATCGGCGCACTTCCTTTTCCCGGTGAAACCTGACTTCCCGTTTGGCGGGATGAATGTTGACGTCCACTTCGGCGGGATCGAGTTCGAGGAACAGGCAGCCGACCGGGTAGCGTCCTTTCATGAGGGCCGTATGATAGCCTTCGAGCAAGGCGTAGTTGAGCGCTCGATTTTCGATCGGCCGGCGGTTGACGAACAGGTGCTGGTCCTGCCGCGTGGCTCGCGAAACACCCGGCGCGCCGATAAAACCCCAGATGCGCAGGGGCGCGGGTGGCGAGTCCGCCGGCGACGGTTCGGGAATCGCGCCCGGCTCGTCCGGCCCGGCCAGGTCCGCGGAAAAATCCACCGGCAACAATTTCACTTCGGCTCCCAACAGCGCGCGCAAACGCTCCTGAAGCGCGGCGAGTCTGGCCGCGGTTTGGCCGCCGCCCGTCAGCGGCGGCAGTTGCCAGGCCAGGCGCTGGTCCTGCAGGAAGGTGAATCCCACCTGGGGAAAGGCCAGCGCCGCCACGGTCAGGCCCTGCTGGATGTGGGCGCGTTCGGTTTCTTCGCTGCGAAGAAATTTGCGGCGTGCCGGCAGATTGTAAAACAACTGCCGCACTTCCACGCTGGTGCCCGGCGCGTGACCGGCGGATTTCACTTCCAGAATTTTTCCGCCGTGAACGATGATTTGCGCGGCCTCCGGCGAGCCGCCCTCGCGTTCGCGGGTCGTCAGGGTGAAGCGGCTGACGCTGGCAATGCTCGGCAACGCTTCGCCGCGAAAGCCCAGAGTCGCGATGGTGGCGAGGTCCTCGGCTCTCTGAATCTTGCTGGTCGCGTGCCTTTCCAGGCACAGCAGCGCGTCGTCCTTGCTCATGCCCACGCCATCGTCAATGACGCGGATCAGGCTGCGGCCGCCCGCCTGAATTTCCAGCGTGATGCGGCTCGCCTGCGCATCCAGCGCGTTTTCGACCAGTTCCTTGACCACACTCGCCGGTCGTTCAATCACTTCGCCGGCGGCGATCTGGTTGGCGACCTGTTCGGGCAGGAGGCGGATGCGGTTCATGGCGGTAAATTAAGACCAACGCGGAGAAAATTGAACGGAAATTTCCCGCGATGTCCCGTTTGATCCGGATGGGCCACCGCCGCCGGATTTGAAGAGGTCCGCGGCCTGGGTGACACCGCGAGTAGATCCGGAGAGCGCGCGGGGAACCAGCGACAGGGTCCAGTCGGACGAGGGCTCAAGCCTTGGGGACGTTTTCCCGTCGAAGCGGCAGGCTGAAGGACAGGACCGCGCCGCGCCCCGGTTCGTTGCGCGCGCTGATTTTGCCCTGATGGTCCTCGATAATTTTCTTGCAGATGGACAAGCCAAGGCCTGTGCCCTGCACCTTGCCGTAAGTCGCGAAGGCCTCAAACAGGCGCGGGGCGATTTCCGGGGCAATGCCTTTGCCGCTGTCCTCGATTTCGGTGATCACTTCTTTTTCATTCTGCTGGAAGCGGAATCTGACTTTGCCGCCATCGGGCATGGCGTCGCACGCGTTGTTGATGATGTTGTAGAAAGCGTGAGTCAGGCGGGCCGGGTCCATCAACACAGCGATCGCGGGCGGCCCGTTTTCCAGTTCGATCGTCACCGACTTGGCGGCGACTTCCGGACGGATGTCTTCGAGGAGTTGATTGACGAAAACCGAGTAATCGGCTCTGGCGAGGACCACGGTCGAGGCCGCGCCGCGCGTGAACTCGAGCAGTTCGTTGATCATGTTGCTCAACCGGTCAATTTGTTTGCGGATGCGGCTTTTGGCGGCCTGGCGCATGTCGAGCGTGGATTGCTCCAGCGCGGCCATTTCCGCCGAGATGCCGATGATGTTAAGCGGGTTTTTAAAGTCGTGGACGATGGACCGGGCAAAACGTCCGACCAGCGTGAGCCGTTCGGCCTGGAGAACTTCCTGGGTGTAGTGATGATTGAAATCGCGCGTGCGCATGCTGAATTCCTTCACCAGACTGACGGACAGACTGGGTGAGCGCGCCAGGATTTTGAGCAGGTCATCGCGGAAGATGAAATAAACCTGCGTGTCCACTTCGGCCGTGGCCGTGGCCGAACGCGGCTGGCTGTCCAACACGGCCATCTCGCCAAAAAAATCGCCGGGTCCAAGCCGCGACAACACGCGGCGCTGGTCCTGGCCCACCAGACAGGTGATCTGCACTTTCCCCTCGACCACAATGTAGAGGCCGTCGCCCGGGTCGCCCTCCTGAAAAATGTTGCGCCCGGCTTTGTAGGCTTTGAGCTGAGCGGTCTGTTCCAACGCCTGCAATTCGGCGGCGAGCAGGCCGCTGAACAGCTTATTGCTTCTCAGGACAACCATACGCGCGGCAGTGTACCGAAAATTGCAACAGCGTAAAGCATAGAGATGTCCACTCACGCGTAAAAGGCGGGGATCGCGACGCCCGGGCTGAGTCCGAGGGGATGACTGAATCGCGGCGGCCCGATTCCCTCCGCCCGTCGTTTGCAGTGGCGGGCGGCAAAGCCGCGTGTTACTGTTCGACCTGCCGGACACACCATTCCGGCGTCCAGGCGGGAGACCACATGAGATTCCATCACGTTCATGGCATCCCTGTTTACTTTCGGGACAGCGGCGGGCATCCTTTGGGGTTGATCACGCCCGGAACCTGGCGCATTACTATCGAATTCAGAAAGTCGAATGACGCGGACAACGCGCGACGTTGTTGGACGGTCGTGGTCGAATGCCACGGCCGGTTGCCAGTCGGGAACAGGGTGGGCTGGACGGCATCGACTCGAGGTGGCGGCAGTCCTCCTGCCACCGCCCGATTCTGTCAGTTCCGGTCCGGTTTGGTATGACGAAGATTCTGGTGATTGATGACGAAGATGCGTTCCGGAGCAATCTGGCCACAATTCTGGAAAAGAAGGGGTTTGAAGCGATTCAGGCCGCCACGGGCGCGCAGGGGGTCCAGATGGCGCGCACGCATTTTCCCGATCTCATTCTCTGTGATGTGAACATGAAGGGCATCGGCGGCAACCTGACGCTCTACGCCTTGCGCCGGGATCCGCAGATCGCGCACATCCCTTTTGTTTTAATGTCAGGGTTCCTCACTGAGGGAGCGACGCCGGCCGGGATTGAGCGGGGCGCCGATGCGTTTCTGACCAAGCCGTTCAGCCCCGAAAAACTCCTCTCCACGATCCAGCAGTGCGTCGGCGAGGCGCAACCCGGATCGGTTCCGGCAGAGGACCTGGAATCGGGCGCGGATTCATCGCCCGGCCTGCTTCAGCCGCTGAATCGAATTCTGGAGATAACTCGATTGCTCGGCGCCCCGCGCCCGCCGGTCCAATCCAAGGAGATCATGGACCTGGCCGGCCAGATCCATCAAGCGGCGGCGTACCTGCACCAGCGGATCGAGAATTGCCTGTTATATGCCGAGGTCAAGCGGCTCGCTTCCGACTGGCAATGGCTGGCGGCGCTGCCGGAGCACGGGACGGGCATGCGGGCCGTCGTCGAGCCCGCGGCCAGACAAAAGGCGGTGTCGCTGGAACGCGCCGCGGATCTCACCTTGAATATTGAAGAGACGTCGGCGGCGGTTTCAGCCGATCATCTCCTGATGGTCGCTCAGGCCCTGCTGGACAACGCCTTCAGGTATTCGCGCCCCGGCAGCCCGGTTTATCTGCAGACAACGGCTGACGCGGCGCAGGTCACTTTGGTAATCAGCGACCAGGGCTGCGGCATGTTGCCGGAACAGATCGCCCAGGCCGGCGCGCCGGCGCCACTGGAACAGGTGTTGCTGGCGCAGCACGGTTGTGGCCTGGGCCTCACCATCGCCCGGCGGCTGATCGAATTGTATCGTGGCACGTTCCAGATTTATTCGGAACCGGGCCAGGGCACCACGGTTGCAGTGGGTCTCCCCAAAGCGCAGTGATCCGGGGCGGTTTGAAGGAGGAGGAAATCCGGTGAACAATCTGTGCAATGATCGTGAATAATATTCTGGCCTGGCGGCTTGACTGTTACCGCGCCTTTTTTGTCTCGTGGAGGCATGCACTTTCAACTTGCAGAAGACGTGTTCGCGGCAGGAAAGTTCGGGGCGAAGCTGGCGGACTCGCAGGCCGGGGAACAGTTCCGGGCCAGATTCCGAAACGCCATGGGCATTTGTCTTCAAAAGGGATTTTTGCCCGAGGAATGTTTTGTTCTTATTTGGGAGGAAACACTCGAGGAAATAACCCTGCCACAGCTCGAACAACGCGAACTGCGTGAGGAATTGATCGAGTGGGTGAAAGCTCAACGAAACCCCGGGTAGCAAAAGGCGCGTCGGCCGACCGTGACCGGGAACACTCCGGGCCCGGACCGCCCTCGGCTCGGCTCTCGCGTGACCATCAAGCTGCCCGCCGAAGCAATCGCGGCGCTCGATGAAGCCGCTCAACTCACCACCTCAGCCATCCCGGAAGGGCACGCGAGTAGAATGGGACCAACCGGTTCAGGTCTGCAAAGAAGATCATCGACGACGCCAGGTTGAAGGCAACTGTTCCCGCGATCCACGGAATCACTTGCAGCCTCCCGGGCCTGACGCGCATCGTCGCGGCCACCGCGCATCCCTGGACCAGAAAGTAAGCCAGTTGATAACCGTGCACTTGGCCGCTGGCAATGCCGAAGACGTACTCGTGAGCCACGCCGGAGAGAGCGAATGTCAGCAGCGTCGCGCGCACCGGGGAATGTAAGCCTCCCACGCGCTTGAACGTGTCTTCGAAAAAAAATTGTCCCACGGGCCGGTTGTAACGCCGCCAGAAATCCGCCGGCGTGCGGGACAGGAAAGGGGAAGCGAACCATTCCCGCGTCTGGCCGCCCGCCAATCGCCAGATTGCCCCGGCGATCGTACCGGCGGGCATGAGCGCGCAAAAGAGGCCCACCACCTTGGCCGCGTGTTCGATCACAAACGGCTGCGCAGACCAATCGAGCCGGAACAGCCAGAGGTTGATCGCAACGCCCGCGCCCA
>WNFU01021805.1_pt1 | contig 12321 bp, 9 predicted proteins | sample 5400121 | NCBI WGS metagenome assembly WNFU01 (sample SAMN13153360, study PRJNA577476) | soil metagenome | isolation source: 100 cm soil or saprolite under grassland replicate 1 | place: USA:California | collected 2016-06-15 | reverse complement strand
CGTATCGAACGAGATCCCCCGGGCGCGCGCCACCTCGCGCAGGATGCGGCGCCGTCCCTCGTAACGCGGCTTGGTCCACGGGTCGAGCGCGCCGCGCGCCAGGCTCCGCCGCGGGTCGGGGACGATGAGCGACTCGTCGTACTCGAGCACCGCGCCGAAGCCGTTGCATCCGGGGCAAGCGCCGCGGGGGTTGTTGAACGAGAAGAGAATCGGTGTGAGCGCCGGAGCCGCGGTCCCGCAGTGGGAGCAGGTGGGGTGCGCGGAAAAGCGGCGCCGGTCGCCGTTCTCGAGTGCGACCGCCACCCCCTCGCCCTCGCTGAACGCGGTCGCTACGGCGTCGGCGAGCCGCCCCCGGTTCGTCTCGGAAGCGGGCAGCCGGTCCACCACCACCAACACCTCCCGGGCCTCCCGCATCCGCCGCTCGGCGTCGGCCTCGTCGAGCCGCACGACCGCGCCGTCGAGCTGAGCGCGTACGAACCCCGCCGCCAGAAGCTGGGCCGCAACTTCCACGTCGGGGCGATGGGCGCTCGGAGGCAGCGGAAATGCTACGACAATTGCGGATTGCGGATTTCGGATTGCGGATTGTTCGTTCGGATTCCGGCCTGTCGAATCCGCAATCGCCAATCCGCAATCCGCAATGAGTTCGTCCACCACCTCCTGCACCGTGTCCGCCTTCACCTCATGCCCGCATTGCACGCAGTACTGCGTTCATGCCCGCATTGCACGCAGTACTGCGTCCCCACCCGCGACCAGAGGAGCCGCAGGAAGTCGTAGATCTCGGTGGCCGTGCCCACCGTCGAGCGGCTGCTGGTGGTGGGGTTCTTCTGCTCGATCGCGACGGACGGCGAGATGCCGTCGATCCCGTCCACGAGCGGCTTCGGCATCCGCTCGAGGAACTGCTTGGCATAGGTCGACAGCGACTCGATGTAGCGCCGCTGCCCCTCAGCGTAGAGGGTGTCGAAGGCGAGCGTGCTCTTGCCGGACCCCGAGGGACCGGTGACCACCGTCAGCGCGCGCCGGGGCAGTTCGACGGTGACGCCCTTCAGATTGTGCTGGCGCGCGTTGCGGATGATCACCCGGTCGGGGGAGGGAGGCATAACCCTTTAACATAACTAGGGACTCGGGGCTCGGGCCTCGGGGTTCGGGCAACCCCCGAGCACCTAGCCCCGAGGCCCGAGCCCCCGTACTTTCGCCCCCACATGGCCCTAGCCCTGACCCCGCGGCTGCTGCGCCGCGGCCTCGAGCTGTTCGCCCTCATCTCGCTCGCGGGCGTCGTCGGTCTGCTCTTCTACGGCAACAACTTCCACGCATTCCTCGGCGCGCTGCTCGGCCTGCGCTGGGGCTGGCTGGTGGTCGGGCTCGGGCTCGCCTCGATGGACTGGGTCGGAGGCGGGACGCGGCTGTGGGTAGTGGCACGGCACGTGCACCCCGGCGTGCGGCTGCGGGACATGATCGTCGCCGGAGGCATGAGCGCGTGGGCTGCCTACCTCACGCCGTTCCAAACCGGGGCCGGCCCCACCATGATGTGGGTGATGCGCCGGTCCGGCGTGCGGCTGCCCGAGGCGGTGACGTCCACCTTCATGACGTTCGTCGCCACGGTCGCGTTCTTCGCCCTCGCGGGCCCGCTCGCGATCTACCTCGGTGCAGGGAAGTCGCTGGCCCAGCACAACGTCGTGCTGGGAATCACGTACTACGACCTGTTTCGCACCAGCCTCACCATCTTCGGTGTGCTCGGCGTGGTGATGCTCGTCGCCATGGTGTTCCCGGCGTGGCTCCGGGACGGCGTGCACTGGCTCGCCGGCCGGCTGGAGCGCCGGAGCCGCCGCATCGCGGCGCGCATCGAGCAGTTGCGCGCCGGCATCGACCGGGCTCACGAATGCATGGTGGCGTTCGGCAACCCCCGGGGCTGGCTCGCGCTGCTGTGGGCGACGCTGCTCTCGGGGCCGTCGCACGCCAACAAGCTGCTCGCGGGCTACATCGCGCTGCGCGCCCTCGGCATCCCCGCCAACTTCGTCGACATCCTCCTGCTGCAGACGTTCATCACCTTCCTCCTCTACTTCGCGCCCACCCCCGGCGCTTCGGGACTCGCCGAGCTCCTGTCGGCGGCCGTGATGTCGATCTACGTGCCGCGGGAGATCACGCCGACCTACATTCTGATCTGGCGCTTCATCAACAGCTACGCCACAGTGATTGTGGGCTCGCTGCTGTTCTGGCGCTGGCTGCGGCGCGGCCTGATCGGGCGGGAGGAGTCGGTGTCGCTAGACGTGCCCGCGTGAGGTCGCGTAAGCCGTGTTTCCTTGCGCGGTTACGCCGCCGGTCGTAACTTCTGGCGCTGGCTTTTCCGGAAGCTGAGGAGCCCCCCGTAGATGTCGTTGCTCGAGCTGGGTGGCAAGACGTTCACCATTCCGGTAGGCGAGGTGGCGCTCGGCAGCGACGCGAGCTGCGCGATCACCCTGGCCGGGCCGGGGATTCTGCCGCGCCACGCGCTCCTAGTGGGCCAGGCCGACGGACAGGTGGTCATCCGCAAGGCCGCCCCGGCAGCGGACGTGCTGATCAACGGCGTCCGGCTCGGCGCCGAGCCGACCCCGCTGCTGCACGGTGACAAGGTCGAGGTCGGCGGGCAGGAGCTGACCTTCGTGGACGAGCGCCGCTCGGGCAGCACGCAGTATGTCCAGGCGGTCAACCTGCCCCAGGGGGCCCAGGCAAAGGCGGGTGCGAAGGCGGCCGCGGTCGGGACCACCGGCGGGCGGGTGGTGAGCCTGACCGACGGCCGCGAGTACGTGATCACGGGTGCCTCGCTCGTCTTCGGGCGCGAGGCAGGGTGCGACGTGGTCGTTTCGGGCAAGGACGTCTCGCGCCGGCACGCGGAGATCGTGCAGACGCCCAAGGGTTACCTGCTCGTGGACTCGAGCACGAATGGGACGTTCGTGAACGACGAGCGTGTGCAGGGGCAGCGGATCCTGGCGCGCGCCGAGGTGATCCGCATCGGCGAGGAGCAGTTCCGCTTCTACGCGGACGCGGCCCCGGCTGCGGCGAGTCCCCCCCCTCCTCGGGGGCCGGCCGCTAGCGCGCCGCAGGCCGTGCCCCCCTCCCCAGCCCCTCCGCCGGGCGCGGCCGACCGTCTCAAGCACACCGTGCACGGCTTCGAGGCGGGCGGGGCTGCCCGGCCGTCGCCGGGCGGGCCGCTCGCGAGCTTTCTCGTCCGGAGCGGAGCGCTGAAGGGCCAGCGCCTGCAGGTGAAGACGCCGATCGCGAACATCGGGCGCGCCGACTACAACGATCTCGTGATGCCCGATGCGTCGGTGTCCACCAGCCACGCGAAGCTGCAGCGCCGCGAGGGCGTGTGGGTGCTGGTGGATCTAGAGTCGACCAACGGCACGTTCGTGGACGGCGAGCCGGTGAAGGGGGAAGCGCCGCTCGGGCCCGGGGCGATGGTGCGGTTCGGCGACGTGCAGCTCGTGTTCGACCCGACCGACGATGCCATGGGCGTCGCGAAGGGCGGCGGCACGCAGGTGTTGAGGACACCGCACTCGCTCGCGCCCACCGCCACTCCGGCACCGGCTCCCCCTCCGGCCCCCGCCCCCCTCGCCGCCCCCGCCGCCCCCGCTGCCCCCGCGGCTCCGCGTCCTCCCGCCGCTCCCGCCCGCGCCGCCCCGGCCGCTCCCGCCCGGTCCGCGCGTCCCAAGGCCCCCCCCCGGCAGCCGGGGAAGCCCAAGCGGCCCGGGGCGCAGCAGCAACCCCCGCCGAAGAAGGGGAAGGGTTGCGGGGCGAGTGCCGCGGTGCTCGTTCTGGGCGGCGCGGGGCTCGTCGCCCTTCTCCACCGGCTGCTGGCGTAGCGCAGTCCCGTGCACATCACCTGCGCTGGCCGAACCGACGTCGGGATCATCCGCTCGGGGAATGAGGACAACTACCTCATGGTGCCCGACCGCGGGATCTTCGTGGTCGCGGACGGGATGGGCGGGCACGCGGCGGGAGAGGTGGCGAGCGAGATGGCGGTGCGCTTCGTGGCGCGCGAGCTGGGCTCGCTGCGGGGACTCTCCGACGATCAAGTCGCCGACCGGATGCGCACGGCGATCCGGGCCGCGAATGGCGCGATCTTCCAGCGCACGCTCACCGAGCACGACAAGCGCGGCATGGGGACGACCGTCACCACGCTGGTCCTGTACGACACGCGCTTCCTGATCGGGCAGGTGGGTGACAGCCGCGCCTATCTGTACCGGGACCAGAAGCTGATCCAGCTCACGAAGGACCATTCCTACGTGCAGGAGCAGGTCGATGCCGGGTATCTCACGCCCGAGCAGGCGCGTTCCCACCCCTACTCGAACGTGATCACGCGCTGCGTGGGGGCGAACAGCGACGTGATGCCGGACATCTACATCGGGACCGTGAAGCCGAAGGACCTGTTCCTGCTCGCCTCGGACGGCCTCACGGGGATGCTCGAGGATCTGCAGCTCGCGGAGCTGCTGGCCGGGAACCGCATGCCGCAGGAGCAGGTGGACGATCTGATCACGGAGGCGAATCGCCACGGCGGGCTCGACAACATCACCGCCATCATCGTGCGGATCGACTCGGTGGACGCGCCGGTTGGCGACACGACGCAGATCACGCAGCCCGGGGTTCGGTGACTGTAGGGGCACGGTATTGCCGTGCCCCTACCCCACCCGCTGCGCCACTTCTTCCCGCGGCGTCATCACGACCTCCACGATTGTCCGGGCGGGCACCGTCGCCGCCCGCAGGGCGAACACGCGCAGCCGGCGCGCGGAGCGGTACAGCTCGATCGCCACGCGCGGCAGCCCGAGGTGCGCCGCGGCCTCGGCACCGGCGAGGTGCGTGACGCTGCCGTCACGCTTTACGAGCGGCAGGTCGAGTGTCAGCATGTCCGGCTTGGCCGGGAAGTCGAGGAACAGCTCGCCCGGCGCGAGCCCCAGGTCCCGGGCCAGCCGGTCCTCCACCCGCTCAAGCAGGTCGGGGTCGTCCGACGGCCAGGAGGGCGTCTCGGCGGGCAGCTCCGCCGCCGGGAGGTCGAGCACCCGCTTCGCGAGCCGGCGCTCGCGCAGCGCGCGCGCCAGTCCCGTCGCGTCCTCGCGGACCAGTTCGTGGATCAGCCCGTCGTCGGTCGCCACCGCCACCGCGCCGGGGTCGACCCGCCCCGCGGCGATCGCGCCTCGCACCAGGCGCTTGAACATCGCGGTCGCGCTCCGCACGGCGTGATGCCAGTACACGTTCCGGTACATCTGGTACTTGGCGAAGAGCAGCGACTCGAGTGCCGCGAGGCCCTTCTCGTGCAGCGCGAGGATGGGGCGGCGATCGGGCCCCGCGGCGACTGTGAGCGACGTGACCAGCCGGTCCACGTCGATCACGCCGTAGGGCACCCCGCACATCCAGGCGTCGCGCGAGAGGTAGTCGAGCTTGTCGACGTCGAGCGAGCCCGACACGAGCCCCGCGAGCGGCTCGCGCGCGGTGCCGCGGATCAGCGGCAGCAGCCGCTCCGCCGGCGCGCCCAGCTCGGCCAGCCGCTCGGCCAGCTCGCCGCTGGCGAGCTGCCGCTCGGCCAGCACCTCGTGGTGCGGGAGGCCCGCCTCCTCGAGCGCATGCGAGAAGGGGTAATGGCCGATGTCGTGCAGCAGCGCGGCGAGCTTCAAGCGCGCGCGCTCGGCGGGATCGAGCCGCGCGTCCCCCGCGTCCTCGAGCTGCGCGAGCACCCGGCGCGCGAGATGATAGGCGCCGAGGGCGTGCTCGAAACGGCTGTGCGTCGCGCCCGGGTACACAAGGAACGCATGCCCCAGCTGGCGCACGTACCGCAGCCGCTGCACGGCGGGCGTGTCGACCACCGCGAGCGCTTCGGAGTCGAGCCGGATGTTGTTCCAGAGCGGGTCGCGGACGACCTCGAACCGGGTCAAAGGGCGGGGCCCGCGTCCCGCACGGCGGCGTGCACCTGGTCCCGGAACTGCTCGAAGTTCTGCCGGAACATCTGGGCGAGCCGCGCGGCCTGGGCGTCGTACGCCGCCGGATCGCGCCAGGTACCGCGCGGGAGCAGCACGTCGTCCGGGACGCCCGGCACCTGGAGCGGCACCTCGAGCCGGAACACCGGCTCGGGCGCGGTGGGCACGCGGTCGAGCCGTCCGCCGAGCGCGGCCCGCACGATCGCGCGGGTGAGCCCGAGGCGCATGCGCTGGCCCCCCCCGCCCCCCGCGGGGCCGTAGGGGCCGCCGCTCCACCCGGTGTTCACGAGCCAGCACTGCACGCCGTGGGTCGCGATCTTCTCGCCCAGCAGGGAAGCGTAGACGTTGGCGTTGAGCGGCAGGAAGGGCGCGCCGAAGCACGCCGAGAACGTCGCCTTGGGCTCGGATGTAGTGGATGGGATACGACGCGCGCGTATTCTCGGTGATCTCCGCGGAGTCGAGGTCGATCGCGCGGGTCAGGGGATCGACCACGACGTTCTCGAGCACCGTCCCGAACATCCGGGTCGTCGCGAAGATCTCGGGCTCGCCGTCGGGCGACAGCCGGATCACCTTGGCGTAGCAGCCGCCCTCGAAGTTGAACACGCCCTGGTCGGACCAGCCGTGCTCGTCGTCGCCGATGAGCGCGCGCCCCGGGTCGGCCGACAGCGTCGTCTTGCCGGTGCCCGAGAGGCCGAAGAACAGCGCCACGTCACCCGACTCTCCGATGTTGGCGGAGCAGTGCATCGCCAGCACGCCGCGCTTGGGGAGCAGGTAGTTCAGGATCGTGAATACGGATTTCTTCAGCTCGCCGGCGTAGCGCGTCCCGCCGATCAGGATCGTCCGCTGCCCGAAGTGAATGACCACGAATGTCCCCGACCGGGTGCCGTGCTGTGCGGGGTCGGCCTGGAGCTCGGGAGCGTGGAGCAGGGTCCAGGCGGGGGTGAAGGCGGCGAGATCGGAGGCGGTGGGGCGGAGGAACATGTTGTGGACGAAGAGGGCGTGCCAGGCGTTCGGCGTGACGACGCGGAGCCCGATGCGGTGGTCAGGGTCCGCCCCGGCGAACAGGTCGCGCACGAACAGCTCCTGGTCGTTCAGGTGCGCGAGCACGGCGGCGCGCAGCCGCGCGAAGGCGTCTTGCGCGAGCGGCTGGTTCACGCGGCCCCACCAGATGTCGGCGTCCGACGAGGGCTCCCGCACGATGAACTTGTCGTTCGGGCTGCGGCCGGTGTGCGGGGTGGTCACGGCGCAGAAGGCGCCGCCCTCCACGATGACGCCCTCGCCGCGCCGCACCGCGTGCTCGTAGAGCTCGGGCGCCGGGGGATTCCCATGGACGGCCCGCCGCGGCGCGAGGCCCGCGGCCTCGAGCGCGGCGGCCCAGGTGCCTTCCGCCGGCCGGGTGGCGTGCGCGGTCATGCGCGCGGGCGCCGGCCGTGCTCCTGCGCGTCCACGGCGGCGATCACGGCCATGTTGACGATGTCGTTCACCTCGGAGCCCCGCTGCAGCACGTGGACCGGCTGCGCCATCCCGACCAGGATCGGGCCGATGGCCTGGGCGCCGCCGATCCGGTCGAGCAGCTTGTAGCTGATGTTGGCGGCGTCGAGGCCCGGGAAGATCAGCACGTTGGCCGGCTCGCGGAGCTTCGAGAACGGATAGGTCTTGGTCAGGATCCGCTCCACGACGGCCGTGTCCGCCTGCATCTCCCCGTCCACCTGGAGCGCCGGCTCGCGCTCGTGCAGCAGCGCCACTGCCCGCTGTACCTTTTCCGCCGCCGGGTGGCGCACCGATCCGAAGTTCGAGAACGAGAGCAGCGCCACGCGCGGCTCGATGCCGAGCCGTCCCACGAACTCCGCGGTCGCCGAGGCGATCTCCGCGAGCGTCTCGGCGTCGGGATCGATGTTCACCGCGCAGTCCGCGAAGAAGAACGTCTGCTGCGGGAGCACCAGCATGTAGATGCCGCTCACGTGCCGGCGCCCCGCTTCGGCGCCGATCACCTCGAGCGCCGGCCGCATCGCGTCGGGATAATACATGTCCTCCCCCGCGACGACGGCGTCCGCCTGCCCGGCGCGAAGCATCAGCAGCGCGTGGTACAGCGGGTCGAGCACCCGGTTCCGGGCCTCGCGCAGCGTGATCCCCTTGCGCCGCCGCCGCTCCCACAGCTCGCGCGCGAACGTCTCGAGGTGCGCGCTCGCCCGCGGGTTCGCGAGCGTGATCTCCTCGAGCGTCACCCCCGCATCGTCCGCCTGGCGGCGGATCGCGTCGGGGTCGCCCAGCAGGATCGGCTCGGCGATCCCGTCGTCGGCGAGGATGCGCGCGGCCTTGAGGATGCGCGGGTCCTCCCCCTCGGGGAACACGACGCGCTGCGCCTCCTGCTGGGCGCGGCTCGAGAGCCCGCGCATCACCTCGCGTGCCCGGCCGAGCCGCGCGTCCAGTTGCGCCCGGTACTCGTCCACGTCGATCACCCGGCCCGCCACCCCCGAGCCCACCGCCGCCCACGCCACCGCCGGAGCCACCCACAGGAGCACGCGCGGGTCGAACGGCTTCGGGATCAGGTACTCCGGCCCGAACCGCAGCCGATCGAGCCCGTAGGCGCGCATCACCGAGTCGGGCACCTCCTCCTTGGCGAGCGCCGCCAGGGCGCGCGTCGCCGCCATCTCCATCGCCTCGTTGATCTTCTTCGCGCGCACGTCGAGCGCGCCCCGGAAGATGAACGGGAAGCCGAGCACGTTGTTCACCTGGTTCGGATAGTCGGAGCGCCCGGTGGCGACGATGGCGTCGCTCCGCGCCTCGCGCGCTTCCTCGGGGCTAATCTCGGGCGTCGGGTTCGCGAGCGCGAACACGATCGGCCGCTTGGCCATCGCCTGCAGCATGTCCCCCGACACGATCCCGGCGACCGACAGCCCGACGAACACATCGGCGTCCTGCAGCGCCTCGGCGAGCGCCCGGACAATTGTCTTCTGCGCGAACCGGGCCTTGTAGTGGTCCAGGTCGTCGCGCTCGGCGTGGATGACCCCCTGCTGGTCGCACAGCACGATGTGCTCGCGCCGCACGCCCAGGCGGACATAGTGCTCGGCGGTGGCGATCGCGGCCGCGCCCGCCCCCGCGAATACCACCTTGACCCGGCCGATGTCCTTCTGGACCAGCTCCAGCGCGTTCAGGAGCGCGGCCCCCGAGATGATGGCCGTGCCGTGCTGGTCGTCGTGGAATACCGGGATGGAGAGGGTCTCGCGCAGCTGTTCTTCGATGTAGAAGCAGTCAGGCGAACGGATGTCTTCGAGGTTGATACCGCCCACGGTCGGCTCGAGCAGCTGGCAGAACTTGATGACGTCGTCGGGATTCTCGGAGCCCACCTCGAGATCGAATACGTCGATGTCGGCGAACGCCTTGAACAAGATCCCCTTGCCCTCCATCACCGGCTTGCCGGCGAGCGGGCCGATGTTGCCCAGCCCGAGCACCGCGGTCCCGTTCGTCACCACGGCCACGAGATTCCCCTTCGCCGTGTAGGTGTAGGCGTCCTCCGGGTGCGCCGCGATCTCGTGACACGGCTCGGCCACCCCCGGGGTGTAGGCGAGGGACAGGTCGCGCTGGTTCTTGAAGGGTTTGGTCGGCGAGACCTGGATCTTCCCAGGGCGGCCCTGCGCGTGGTAATCGAGGGCCTCCTGGCGTCGGATCGCCATCGAGGACACAAGTCCTTTTTTGTGAAGGAGTTATGCTATCGGTCGGTGCCCAAGGTGTCAAGGCGGCGCCGGAAGTATGGTCGCTGTCGTGTCATACAGCACTTCCACGGTGCGGTGGTCCCGCTCGCTCGGCAGGTCCACCTGTGGCGGGGCGTACATGATGTCGGTGGTAACGGAGCTGTGCTGAAACAGGCCCAGGGCGTGGCCCAACTCGTGTATGGTCGTGCGCCGCAGGCACGCCGCGACTTCCGCCGGCGTGTAGACCCCCACCAGCGTCAGTTCCACGTGGATTCGGTCCGTCAGCCGATTCGTCGCGTTGTCCACCTGGGCGAACCGGGTCACGCCGCTACACGCATTCACCGGCTGACCCGGGTCCGGCGGCACGTCGGGCGCGCTGTCCGCGTACACGATCACGTCGGCGCCGAACGAGTCGCTCACGAGCCGGGCCGTGAACTCGCCATACAGGAACTGACCGGCCCACGCCTCGCTCGCCCGTTGCACCAGGAAGGGCAGGTTGCCCCTGGGCTGCGCGTAGAAGCGCACCGGGAGCCGATCGGCCGGCCAGTGAAACACCTCACCACCCAGGTCGAATCCGTACCGGTCCGACCGCGACGGAATCGTCGGCTCGCTGCACGCCACGAGCAGCGCGACGCACCACCATGCACGCCTCACGGCCGCGCCTCCACCTCCCGCGCGCCGCCGAAGCTCCAGCGCACGCCGAGCGCCACGCGCTGCACCAGGTGGCCCGAGGCGAACCCCTCGTTGCGGAGCGCGGGCGTGAGGAACCGGTGCATGTCGTAGCGCGCGCGCAGCGCCAGCCCGTGTCGAGCGCCGAACGGCGGCGCGTAGGTGAGGCCGAGCGCGCCGAGCGGCATGACCCCGCCGGTGCCCTGCGCGAAGATGCCGCTCTCGGATCCCGGCAGGTACTTGAGCCCTCCGATCGCCGCGGCGACGTCGAGCCCGAACGGGAACCGGCGGATCAGCTCGACGGTGAGCGCGAGGGTGCCGAGCCCGCCCAGGTCCGCGGTCGTGCCGTCGGCGTCGTGCCGCTCGAGCCGGCTCCAGGAGAAATCGAGCGTCGCCCCCGCCGACCACGGGCTCTCGAGGGGCGTGGTAGCGGAGACGGCGAGATCGGGGGCGAGGGAAGGGCGCACGTCGAACGGGCCGACGATCGAGTCGTGCACGATGGTCGACGTGTAACGCGCGCCGAGGGACAGCTGCAGCGACGCCTGGGCGGCAAGGGCGGCAGGCGCCGCAAAGGTGGCAAGAAGCACCGTTGCCGCCTTTGCCGTCTTTGCCGCCTCTGCCGCCCTCATGGCCGCGCATACTACAGCGGGGCCTGCCACGCGGCAACCCGATCACGCGTCGAGCCCGTTTGTCACGTCGACACGCGCACCAGCCGCCGCACCACCAGCGCCCCCAGGAGCACCACCCCGTACATGCACACGATCAACGGCCCGGTCGGCAGGTCGCCGGCGAGCGAGAGCCACAGGCCGAGAATCGAGGCGAGCGCTCCGGAGCCCCACGAGATGTAGGCGAGGCGGCGCATGTCCCGGGTGAAGAGGAACGCGATCGCAGCGGGGACGACGAGGAAGCTGAACACCATCAGCACGCCCGCCACCGGCACCGCGAGCGTGATGACGACACCGAACGAGAGATAGAACAGGAAGTCCCACCACTTGATCCTCCATCCCTGCCGCTCCGCTTCGTCGGGGTGAAACGAGATCGTGAGAAAACGGTGGCGCAAGACGTAGTGGAACACGCCCAGCGCGGCGTAGGCGACGGCGAGCTTGACGATCGTGGGCTTGAAGGTGACCCAGAGGATGCTGCCGGTGAGGGTCTTCTCGATCGCCTCGCCGCCGCCCGGCACCTTGTTCGCCACGAGCACGGCCGCGGCGGAGGCTACGACGTAGACGATCCCGATGAACGCTTCCTGCGGCACCCGCCGCCCCTCCCGAGGCGAGGTGCGCGTGAGCGCGAACAGCAGCGCGCCGACCGCCGTCGCCACGAGCGCGAACACGTACGCCCACGTCGAGTCCGCTTCCACGTGGATGAGCAGCGCCGAGAGGCTGCCGAGCGCGGCCATCTGCGCGAGCGAAAGATCGACGAAGATCACCTCGCGTGCGATCACGTGCAGTCCGAGGTACGACAGCATGGCGACGAGCACCATGCAGGCCACGAACGGCGGAATCATCAGCTGCAAACCGCTCATCACGTCCTCCGAGTCAGTTGCCCGCGGTGCCGGCGCCGCCGAACGCACGGACGAGCTCCGAGATCCACAGGTTCATGAGATCGAAGTAGGTGTCGATCCCGGGAGCCCCGCCCGTGTTGGACGGAACGATCACCGCCTTCGCGCCCGTCTTCTGCGCCACCTCCTGCACCTGGCTGCGGTCGTAATAGTTCGTCGACAGCAGCACCTGGATGTGCTGCTCCCGCATCTCGTTGATCACCTCGAGCACGTGGCCGGGCGTGGGCGGGATGCCGGGCTTGGGCTCGATGTAGTCGACGCAGGGGAGCCCGTACTGCCGCGAGAAATAGTCCCACTCCTTGTGATAACAGGCCACCGCCTTGCCGCGAAACGGCATCGCCTCCTTGAGCCACCCGCCCAGCCGGTTCGCGAGCGGCGCGCCCTGATACTGCTTCGACTTGAGGAAGTCGAGCAGCTTGCCCTGCCGGTCCAGATCGGCGAGCGTCGGGCCGCCGAG
>WNFU01013592.1_pt1 | contig 12327 bp, 8 predicted proteins | sample 5400121 | NCBI WGS metagenome assembly WNFU01 (sample SAMN13153360, study PRJNA577476) | soil metagenome | isolation source: 100 cm soil or saprolite under grassland replicate 1 | place: USA:California | collected 2016-06-15 | reverse complement strand
TGGAAGGGCGGGCGGACAGTGGCCCTCTAGGGCCTCACACGGTCGGCTCTAAAGGTGATGAGTTGCCGAGCCCGTCCCCAATGCGGGGACGAGCTCCTCCGCTTCCTCCCGTTGACGGTCTCCACGCCGATCACTCGCTCTATTGCGCTCCCACCTTACAGCTAACGCTCACCGGATAGGGTGATTAAGAATCCCGCGGAGGGCTCCCCCCTGCCCAATCTAACAGATACAGTGAGCCAGCTGTCCTCGAGGGTTGCTTCCCAACGTGGAGGGGGTCAGCGGGCAACCGGGCAGAGCGCAGGCCATGAGATTGCATGCTGCCCTCACTTCCCTGCGGGCCGATCTTGATCGAACACCACGACCGCATCCGCGGTAGATTCGGCCCTTAGCCTGGCGAGCGTTTCCTCCACGCTCGCAGTGCCCATCAACAGTCCTGTTCTGAGTTCTGAAAGTCTTCGCTGGGCCTCCGCGGCGGAGCGTAGGAATGCCCAGGCGAACGTCGAATAAAAGGCCAGCAACATGATTCCAACCAAAGGAAGCGCCAGCTGCACCGCCAGCACGGCCCGTCCAGCGATGAGGAAAGGCCAGGTCGACCAAGCGAACAGAATGGGAGGCAGAATTCCCAAGATGAGCACATTGCGCTTGGGGTTGGTCGCCAAGTTTGAAGTCATGGCTCGCTGGAATCCCAACAGTCTCTCCTCCTTCATGAAGAACGTCCCGATATCAGCGGCGAGATTGAAAGCGATGAGGGAAACGAGAACAAGACCTGCCCAATTGTAGAACATTGGCAGAAGCAGGAGAATCGCGAGCAGGTAAAGGAGCCTGAATGTCAGAGACCGCCGCGAAGCGTCGACGAGCATCCGCTTGAGGGTGACTCGTCTCAGCGGGACTGCTGGCGCTTCCCTGATCATCGAAGGCACAATGGCCGTGAGCAATAGTTCAGCTGTCATCCCAAACAAGGCGGCGAAAGCGACCGTTCTTACGAGATCCTCTTGCATAGAGGAGCTTGTTGCCCAGAGAGCGAAGAACGAGACGATCAGCCCACCTGCGCCTACCAGCGCCTTAATCATCCGGTCCTCCCGCTTCTCAGCGAGCTTTGCGAGGCTGTCCTGATTTTCCTTGAGCAAGGCCACCAGAGCCTCCCTTGATGGCTGGGGAGGGGCGCGCTGATCCTGGTCAGAATCGTCCCTCGTCGGATTGTCAGCGCCTTGCCCCATCAAGAGGCGCCATTGTTGCACGTTCTTGATTTAGCTTTTGACAGCCGCACTCGATGCGCGCCGGCTTGGGAATCCGGGTGCCGTGGGGTTGCAGGCTAGTCTTGGCTTGAAGCCTTCGTATGCGGAGAAAGCGACTGACTTCCTGCTTGCGGCGGCTGCCGAATACTGCTCCGCGACATGGCAGCTTACTACGGATTCGAATTCTCAAGAATCCAGCTGCACGAGGCGATCGTCATCCGGATTCCGTAGCTGACGTCCTTCTTCGTCGGCTTCCCTCCAGGATGAGACCCGTACCCCGACAGAAAACCGTAGGTGTCGCCTATGGTCCGGCGGCGGGTTCCCGTTGCGAGCTTCGCGAGACCTGCGCGGAAATTGCGTTCTCCCGTGGCCTCGAAGATCGCCTGCTCGATAGCAGACCGACACGAGGCCAGAGCTTGCCTATCAGCATCCGCGCCCGATGACCCAGATGCGTCAAGGGCACCCTCGATCATCCTCGCGATCTCATCGTGACCGCGGAAATGAGTTCGGAGCTGCTCCCGATTCTCCAGCTCGATGCTCTCCATCCCGGGCATGGCCGAGGAAAGGTCGAGGAGCTTCGCCTCCCTCGCCCGGCGGCGCTCTTCCAATGTCCGCACGCGCCGCGCTTTGAGGAACTCCGGGATGTCGTCGTTGTAGACGAGCTCCTCCTCCGCGATGGCCTCGAGTTCGCCGACCGCATGGGCGATTCGCGTGTCCAACCGTTTGAATTTCCGCGCCCGCGCGAGCCGCCTGGCCAGATCCCCGCTACTCCCCTAAGCGGTCAGGTTCCGTGTGGCAACCGAAATCGTCCGCAATCGGTCGAGGCTCCCTTGGTTCCACTGCTCGAAGGACTGGTTTATGGCGTTCCGGCGGTTGACAAAGCCTTGAGCGCCCAACAATCGCCCCAGAGACACGAGATCCCGCCTGCCGCCCACATCAAACAGGCGAAGGACCGTCCGTCCCATGGCCAGCCGCGGGTTCAGCATCTTCGCGTCGTGCAGGAAGACCTCGACCTCATGCTGGAGCGCCTTTCCTCGCTCGATTTGGAGTCTGAGGTCGTCCTTTGGGTTCCGCATTCGAGCAGAATAACGCGGGCTCCAATCTTAGGCGTTTCCTTCTGCGCGAACTCCGAAGAAATCAGGCCGCCCGGCGGCATTGCGTGCCGACAAGCCCGGGCGGCGTTGTGGAGGGATGCTTGTAGGGGTGGAATTGCAGCAGGGTTGAAGCCTCTTTTGGTGCCGCCTCAGACCACCCGTGCCTGGGTGTGACCTTGCGGTAGGAGGAGCCTAGGTCGTCGTCAGCGGCGACGCTTCATGATCTTCATGTACCCACTCGCTTCGTAGACCTGGAGCCTCCGCTCCTTCAGCGTCTCCCGGAACTCCTCCCAGCTGATGACCTCGATCCGCTTGTTACGACCCTTAGTGAACTGGATTCCATGCGTTCCCTTGACCCGACCCGGACGGAGCCCCTTCTTCTTCGCCTTCTCGATTGCACTTTCGACGCTTACCGGTTCCATCACCATGCGATCCCTACGTGTCGCTGCATCGACTGGGTCGTGGATTCACGAATGCAGACTTTATCACTTAAATCGTTCTCTGGTCATTTTCGAGGACTTGCTGTCAAACCGGTAGTGACCAGGCAGCACCGAAAGGGATTTGAATCCTTCTACGACTTTGCCTGTCCGGGTGATTGAGTGGTCGTGGGCCTTTGGCCCGTTTCGCGCCATCCACAGATATTGCGCCCTTGGCAGGGCTTCGGCCTCGACGGAGTCCTCGGGGGCATTCTTAAGTCAGCATGCCTTTCTCAGCAGGAGGGATCCGTGCGGTTGGCCCCGAGACCCTAGCCGATCCTGGACGCCAGGCAAGTGATGCTCGGAATGTCCTCGTTGGTTCGACGGGGGGACGGTGACAATGAAACTCACCACCTCCCAGCTCGAGGCTATGCGTCACGCCGGGGGCAATCTCCAGCTCATCGCATGCGCAGGCTCCGGCAAAACAGAGGTCGTGGCCCGGAGAGTCGTCGAGCTCCTTCGCGGCTCTGCCGGCGAGCGAGTCATTCCCGCAAACATTGTTGCCTTCACGTTCACAGACAAGGCGGCCGCCGAACTGAAGGACAGAATCGTCACGCGCTGCCGAGAGGAACTGGGCGAGGTCACGGGCCTTGCGGAACTGTTCGTCGGGACGATTCATGCCTTCTGTCTTGAGTTGTTGAAGAGCGAAGTCCCAAAGTTCCTGAAACACGACGTGCTCAACGAGGTCCAACAGTTCCTCCTAATCGATCGCGCGAGCAACAAGAGCGGACTCACGACATCGACTGACCTAGAGGGAGAACCACTGCGCCGGTATGTCGACACTTCGAGGTATCTCGACGCCCTTGAGATTCTTCGCGAAGCTCAGCTGAACGATGCCGCCCTGCGGAATTGCTCCGTCGTGGAAGGGCTCGCAAAGTATCGGGCCTTGTTGAACGACAAGGATTACCTGGACTACTCTGGCATCATGGAGGAAGCCGTAAATGCGCTCAGCACAGATCGGGACCTCCAGTCTCGTCTTGCCGCACGAATCAAACACGTTATCGTGGACGAGTACCAAGATGTCAATCCAATCCAGGAGTGCCTGGTCCTGCTCCTGCACCGGCTAGGTGCGGACGTCTGCGTCGTCGGGGATGACGATCAAACGGTGTACCAGTGGCGGGGGAGCGATGTCCAGAACATCCTGACGTTCGAAAAGCGCTATCCTGGCGTCACCCAGATACGCCTGCAGGAGAACTTCCGGAGCAGCAGGGGAATCGTCGAGACCGCCCGCAAATTCATCGCCAAGAACTCGGCCCGGCTCAAGAAAGAGATGGAATCCACCGACGCCCAACCATACGAAGAGGGCGATATCGTCGCGACTTCATTCAAGACACCGGACGAAGAGGCACAGTTTGTTGCCGAGACAATTCGACAACTGAGGGGAATTTCGTTCAAAGACAATGGCCGCAACCGAGGCCTAACTTACGCCGACTGCGCAATCCTGCTACGTAGTGTCTCAAAGAATGGTCAGCCAATTACGTCTGCACTTCATCGGGCACGAATCCCATACATCGTCACGGGGATGAACAACCTCTTCGATACGAAGGAGGCCGAAGCGGCCCGGCAGCTCTTCTACTTCCTGGCGGGCCGGCCCGGGGCCGATGAGACGACCTTGCCCCAAGCGTGGACTGCCGCGGATCTTGGCATCCCTGCCGCCCGCCTCAACGCTTGCATCAAGACCGCTGCAGCGGCCCGCGACGCAATAACGAGGGGGAACGAGCAGAGGTTCAACGTGTATTCCCTCCAGCGGAGCTTCCTTTCATTCTTGGAAGACCTCGAGGTGCGCGAGGAACGCATCCCGAACTACGAAGAGGGCCAGGCCCGAGGCGAGGTCGTCTTCTACAACTTGGGCAAGTTCAGCCAGCTCATCTCTGATTTCGAGACCATCCACTACCAGTCGGACCCGTACCGCAAGTACGACGAGTTCGCCCGGTTTCTCCAGCACGGCGCCGAAGACGCGTACCCCGAAGGCTGGCAGGACAACCAATACGCAAACCCGGACGCAGTTCGCATCATGACGGTTCATCAGGCGAAAGGAACGCAGTTCCCGGTCGTGTTCGTGCCGGCACTGATCAAGAATCGATTCCCGTCCGCAGCGTGGGGCGGAAAAACGGTCTGGCATCTCATTCCCAAGGCCGGCGTCGTCGGGCAGGCCAGGTACGAGGGGTCTATCGAAGACGAACGCCGTTTGTTCTATGTGGCCATGACGCGCAGCCAAAAGTTCCTGTTCCTGACGTGGGCACCGGTCCCAGACCCGAACAAGCCGGGTGCGCTCCACAGGACGTTCCAGGAGGCGTCCGAGTTCTGGTACGACATCCTGGCATCCAAGTTTGTGAAGCGCCGACGCTTCGATTACTCTGCGCGACGGCGGACGGAACCAAAGGCCAAGCCCGGAATTGCGAACGTCGTATTTTCGTTCAGCGACATTAAGTACTACTTCGAATGCCCATACCAGTTCAAACTACGCGTCCTCTTCGGCTTTAATCCGCCGATCCACGAAGCACTCGGCTACGGAAAATCGCTCCACGATGCACTGGCCGAGGTCCACAAGCGCGGGGCGCGGGGAGAAACACCCACGGACGACGAAGTCCCCCGACTTCTGGAGACGCATCTGCATGTTCCGTATGCCTACCCGGAGCTGAGGAAGAACCTCGAGAAGAGCGCGGAGAAGGTCCTACGGAAGTATTTCGCAGACAACATGGACCTCTTCGACAAGATCGAGTTCGCAGAAAAGACCGTTGAGCTGAACCTTGGGGATGGCGTGACGGTCAACGGGCGCATCGACTTGGTCCGCCGTCTGGACACGAACGAGACGACAATCGTTGACCTGAAGAGCCGAGATAGGACTCAGCCAGAGGAAGTCACGGAGGCGCAACTCCATATCTATGCACTAGGGTACCGCGAACTCAGAGGGCGAGACGCGGACTACGTCGAAATCTACGAGCTCGACGAGGGGAGACGCAAGCGCCGTTCAGTGGACGAGGCCTTCATCGATGACGTGAAGCGAAAGGTGAAGGCAGGCGCCGAGGCTCTGCGCGGCGCCGGGCTCCTCCCTGTGCCAGAGCCACTGAAGTGCAGGAAGTGCGACTACTGCCGGATCTGCAGTGCCGGCGTGATGTATGCGGCAGGGAGGTAGGTTCCGTGCCTTCGGAAGAAGAGCGTTCAGTCACCGGATTTCGAGTCTCGAGGACTGAGCTGGTATGGCCCGGCAAGTACAGAGATGATGGAAGCTTGCGAGAAACTCCACGCGTTCAGCTCCCCTTTCAGGTCATAGAGCGCATCAACGAAAGTCGAGCTACACGCGAGGCGAGAAAACGACCGAAGCAGACCACTTTGTTCGATGCTTATGACCCGAGTGAGGGCGACACCTTCGATGCAGGCTGGCGAAACAAACTAATCTGGGGAGACAACCTGCTCGTGGCGACCTCCCTTCTCAGTCGGTTTGCGGGAAAAGTGATGGTGATATGCATTGATCCTCCTTTCGCCACGGGTTCGGATTTCTCCTTCGTCGCGGAAATCGGTGATGGAAGTAGGACGGTCGAGAAGGAGCAATCAGCGATCGAAGAAAAGGCTTATCGTGATACCTGGGGCCGCGGTCTCGATAGCTACTTGGACATGATGTGGGACCGTCTTCGGGTATTCCGGGACCTTCTCGCTGATGAAGGTACTATCTACGTGCATTGCGACTGGCACGTTAACAGTTACCTTCGGAGTATTCTTGATGACGTTTTCGGGCGCGATGGATTTCAGTCCGAGATAATTTGGAAGCGAAAGGACGCGAACAAAGCTGGCACAACCTTGGCGGTGGTGACTGATACTGTTTTGCAATACTCAAAGGGTGAGCGACCAAAATGGAATCCGATTTATCTTCCCCACTCTGAGGAACGCTTACAATCTGCCTATCGCTACGAGGATCCAGTCGGACGCCGGTATGCCCTTGCCGACCTCATGGCACCGGGGGATAGAGCGGGAACGAAGGCAGATTACGCATGGAAGGGTGTTAGACCGCGCAAGGGACGTCACTGGTCGTATACGATCGAAAGGATGAAAGAGCTCGAGAAAGAAGGGCGAATCTTCTGGAACACTAAGGGAGTCCCAAAGCTGAAAATGTACCTTGATGAATCTAAGGGCACCCTGGCTGCTAATCTGTGGACCGATATTTCAATGATCAAGGGCGGAACTGAGGCGCTGAGGTATGCGACTCAGAAGCCTGAAGCCCTCTTGGAACGCATTCTGCGTGCGTCGTCCGACGAGGGGGACCTCGTCGCGGACTTTTTCTGTGGCTCTGGAACAACCTTGGCCGCTGCTGAAAAACTCAACCGAAGATGGATTGGCGCTGACATCAGCCGTTGGGCCGTCCACGTGAGCAGGAAGCGTTTGTTGGAAATCCAGAACTGCCGACACTTTGAGATTCTCAACTTGGGCAAGTACGAGCGCCAGTACTGGCAGACTTCAACGTTCGCGACAAACGCGGGTGCTGAGCAGCTTCTGTTCGACTATCTCGCGTTCATCCTGAGGCTATACAGTGCCCAGCCCATTGCTGGGTTCTCGCATATTCATGGTAAGAAAGGCCCCGCCATGGTCCATGTTGGTGCCGTAGACGCTCCGGTCACCATCGACGACATCAGCACCGCAGTTGACGAAACGGCCAAGCTGAATCGCTCAGAACTGCATGTCCTGGGCTGGGAATGGGAGATGGGCCTCTATGACCTCATGACTAGAGAGGCGGACAAGCGAGGCGTCAAGTTGATGCTCCTTCAGATTCCCCGCGAAGTTATGGAGCGTCAAGCGGTCGAACAAGGGGACGTCAGGTTCTTCGAACTTGCCTACTTGGATGTGGCAATTGCGAAACCGAAGAGGCTCACCGTAGTCCCTACCCTCAAAGATTTCGTAATCCCCAATACTGAACTCATCCCGGAGCAGATCCGAAGCAAAGTCAAGAAATGGTCAGACTATATCGACTACTGGGCTGTCGACTGGGATTTCCAGAATGATACCTTCGTCCAAGGATTCGTGGCATACAGAACTCGCGAAGATCGCTCGTTGGCGCTGGCGACCGAACCGCACACCTACCCGAAACCAGGGAAGTATCGAATAGTCGTCAAGGTGGTCGACATCTTCGGCAATGATACGTCACAGGCCTACGATGTGGAGGTAAAGTAAGGATGCCTGCGAAAGGCAAACCAAAGAGCATTCTGGCTCTCGAGTTGCCCGAGATTGAAAAGCGGACCCCATTCACGCTTCCTACCAGCCATCTCATAAAGGTTGATGAGGAGACTTGGCGCGAGCAACCAGGCCGACGCGTCAGCAAGACGCTACTGGCCAACAAAGTTCGGGCGGCAGTGGATGAGTGGCGTGCGAATCGTTATCCTGGCCTGGCGCCGACCTCTGTGTCACTACGACTCCTTCAGTATTGGTTTGATGAAGACCACTTGAACGACCACCGCATCACAGCGGTCGGGCGTTTTCAGTACTTCTTCTGTCAGCGCGAGGCAGTCGAGACAATCATCTACCTCCATGAGGTGCGGGGATTCCGGGACATCAAACCGCTTGTCGAGGCCTTTTACGAGGAACCAGAAGGATCCGCTGGCCAGCAGACCTTGACGACCTGCCGCGAAAAGGGCTGCCCCGCATGGCAGTCAAGATGGCAACCGGTTCGGGAAAGACCGTCGTCATGGCGCTACTCGTAGCCTGGTCGTACCTGCACCGCAAGCTCGAGCCGGGTTCGGATCTGGCGGACAACTTCCTAATCGTCGCACCGAACGTCATCGTTTTCGAGCGGCTCAAAGTCGATTTCGAAGGTGGCCGCATCTTTCACCAACTCCCGATTGTCCCCCCGGAATGGCGGGCCGCTTGGCATCTCGACGTTATCCTCCGTGGGGAAGCTAAAATCCCGGGGACCTCAGGGACGCTCTTTCTTACCAACATCCAGCAGATCTATGAGAGAGAAGAGGGGCCGGCCGAGCCGATTAACCCTGTCGCTGGGTTGCTCGGTCCCGCCCCAAAGCCCACACTTGGATCGGCCGAATCGATGTTGGATCGAGTGAAGCGCGTTCAAAACTTGATGGTCCTGAACGATGAAGGGCATCACGTCCATGACGAGACACTCAGGTGGAGCGAAACGCTTACCGCCCTGGACGAGAAGCTGCGAAGCGAGACTGGCCGAGGCCTCGTCGCATGGCTTGACTTCAGCGCAACGCCGAAGAATCAGAATGGGACCTATTTCGCCTGGATCGTTGTGGACTACCCGCTGGCGCAGGCAGTGGAGGACCGAATCGTCAAAACGCCACTCATAGTACATCAGACCGAGAAATCAGATCTGAAACTACCAAGGACGCTGATTCGATTGCCGCGCGGCTTGAGCGGGAGGATGATCTAAGAGGGCGAGTCCTCATCATTCACATCAAGGAGCGGGGTGGCGAAGCCGGTGAGATTACTGAAAAGGACTTAGAGATTGCCCGACAGGCGGCGCGAGATATTGACAGCGGCCGGAGCAGATACCGGGCTGTTGTTTCGGTGTTGATGCTTCGTGAAGGATGGGATGTCCGGAATGTGAGCGTCATCCTTGGACTTCGGCCGTTTACTGCGAAAGCAAATATCCTGCCCGAACAGGCCGTTGGCAGGGGGTTGCGGCTGATGCGGAAGATCCCGATGGGGCAGGCCCAGGTTCTCGAACTCGTCGGGACCGAGGCTTTCGAAGATTTCGTTCGCGAGCTCGAGAAAGAAGGCCTCGGAGTTCCGACAGCTAGAACCCCACCCAAACCGGGAGTGCCCGTCTACCCGATGAAGGACCGTATGCCTCTCGACATCGAGGTTCCACGGACGACTGCGTCCTTCCTGCGGGAGTATCGCAAAATCGAGAATCTTGACCCGAGCGGTTTGCCATCTCTTGCGAACGAGGCGGATCTCAGTCCAAAACTGCGCCAGCTTATTACTCTCAAGCACGGGACGGTGGATGTTACTGTTCTCACTGAGGAACTCGTGTTCCGCGACGAACAGATTCCTCCAATTGAGAACCTACTCTCTGCGCTCACGAACCGGGTCATGCGGCGCGCGAACCTGACGGGCTGCTTCCCCGTGCTTTATCCAAAGGTACGGGCCTACGTAGCTGAACGATGTTTCGAAACCGGAGCTGTGGACTTGAACGATCCCACTGTTCGACGTGCCCTGAACAACGGTGCGCTTCAGGACACCATCGCCACCATGATGGCAAGACGGATTGGGGAGCTTACGGCCGAAAGGAAGGAGGTCAAGGTGACCGGAGCTCCCTACCGTCTGTCAGAGACAGATGAATTTATCTGGCGACGCCATAGAACAACTGCCCGCCGAACGATTTTCAACGTTGTCGCTTGCTACAACCAGTTTGAAGCGGCATTCGCTCACTTCCTTGACAAGGCTAGCGACGTTGAGCGTTTTGCCAAACTCGCTGAACACTTCACGGGATTCCACGTTCAATATCTCAAGTCGAGCGGTGCCATCGGTGTGTACTATCCCGATTTCGTCGTCGTCCAGAGGACCAACAACGGGTCTGCTTTCTGGATTGTCGAAACGAAGGGCTGGGAGGATGTTGAGGTTGCCGCGAAGGACGCCCAGATGACTCGCTGGTGTCATGAGATCTCAGTCGAGACGGGTCAGCCATGGAGGTACCTGAAGGTCATGCAATCGGTGTTCGAGCGTGGAGGCTTCGCCACCTTCGCAAGCTTGGCGGCCAGAGCAGGGCTGCCGTCACGCGGCGGTCAGCCTTAGAATATCATCGTTGTTCAGCATTCGAAAACCACGAGACTACCTTGATTCGGGCCGTAGCCGTCGTCGGGGCCTCGGCGGACCAGCGACTCTTGTAATTCCTCCCGCGACTTCTTCCCTTCGACGGTCAGTACACTCTCGGCAGATCTGGTGCGTGGAACTAGCCATGGCGTCGACCGGATTGAGAAAGGGCTTCCTGCACCGACGGCAGCGCCGTCTTTTGGCCTGAAGTTTGGCCGTCACTAGCCAGAGACAGGAAGCCAACCTCTCCAAACTTCCGACTACATGGAGCGTCAAGGTAGCCGGATTCCGAGAGGCGAGATGATTCGGAGTCGGATTGTAAGAGGGGCCCATTTGGCAGACATTCGCAGAGGTGTGCCCACACGAAAGGGGTGAAGCACGCGAGGAGGCCCGGTAGTGAAGGGGCTCACCCGACTTCAGTCAGGCGAGCCTGTCTCGCCTGCCCGGAACGAGTCCGGCCTTGTGCGATTCGCTCCTCCGCCTCGGCAAGGAAAACTCTGATGTCCTGCGATAGCCTGTCACGGCGTGTCGGATGAATGTCCTCTCGCACGTAGTCGGGCAGCTGCCGCTTCATCATCTTCCACTGAGCGTACAGTCGGCCATCCACTACGACCGCGACGCCCACTCGCCCTTCCGCTCTGATGAGGCGCCCGATGCCTTGCTGAAAGCGCCTGATCATTGTTCGGAAAGGTTTCGAACTCAACCAAGGCTCGCGGCGCGTCATCCATGGATCCGGTGCCGTGTAGGGAAGTGAATCGATAATCAGCATTTGGATGTCCAAGTTCGCGCCCTCCCACAGCTTGCTCGATGCGGAAGCCAACACCAAATCCTTGCCTTCAGTCATGCGCTCCCGGACATACCGCTCAAGGTGGTCGACATCTTCAAACCCTGCATCGTCAACATCGAGGAGACGGGACGCCAAGGTCTGTTCTTCCCTGAGCGCTTGGTAAATCGCCCGCTTGTCTCGATCGCTCCGGCATAGAATCAATGTCCGGAGTCTGAACTGCAGGAGCACGCTTTCGATAATCTCATTCGCAATCTTGCGGGCTTCGAGGTCGGAATCATCTCCCGTTACCTTGAGAATCGGTCCGTCCACCAAGCTGAAAATCTTTCGCTCACTACGTTCCGCCAGTGGATCTTTGGGGTGCTCATAGGGTGCGACTAGTCCCAGATTCCCGAAACCTGAGTCGTTCACATGGAGCTTTGGGTTCTCGATGGTTGCGCTTATGAGGGCTATGCTGGCATCGGTTTCCCCCTTTCGACTCGAAGTCCGAAAACTCAATGAACGCGAGGGAGGGGCTGCGTAGATGGCGCCGGCATATGCCGTAAACCTATGTTGGCCGGCGTGCTCCACCGCGCTCGACAGCCCTTCGATCTGGTGAATCGCGCTACCGAGAGGGGCGGGAAGGTCGACATGGTGCTTCTCTCTTGCTACCTTCTCACGGATCGATCGAGCAATCTTTCGGACTGAGCCTCCGAAAGTGTTGTCAACGATGCTTGGGCCGATGTCGCGTGGTCTTGAATCTTTCGACAATCTTTCCAGGACCTTGACAGCACGCTGCAGACCCTCGAGGTCTTGGAATCGCCTTGAGAGCACCTGTACGTGGGCCAGATCGATCCTCTTAACCCGCGCTTCCTCGAGAATTCCAGGCAGCGTGTGCGACTCGTCGAAAATCACGACATCGAAGGCGTCGATCCAAGCGTCGTGGTGAACCAGGGACGCGTGGACAGTGATCGCCACACGCGCTCCTCGCATCA
>WNFU01007987.1_pt1 | contig 12327 bp, 22 predicted proteins | sample 5400121 | NCBI WGS metagenome assembly WNFU01 (sample SAMN13153360, study PRJNA577476) | soil metagenome | isolation source: 100 cm soil or saprolite under grassland replicate 1 | place: USA:California | collected 2016-06-15 | reverse complement strand
TCCAGGGGAGGTTCGAATAGGCCTGATGGCCGCCGTCGTGCTGAATGTTGAACCCGATCTCGGCCGCGAACAACCCGAGCAGCATGGCCAGTAGCAGGCCCTGCCACCACGTCTGGGCCCCGAACACCAGCAGGACATACGAGCCCGCGAAGCCGGCGAGGAGGATCGCCGTCTTCACATACATCTGCCAACAGTCGCGTTGCCGTCGGCCGGTCGTTCGGAAATGCTCTGCGACCCGCCGCCGAAGCTCGAGCTGGAAGGCATTGTCGTGACCGAACGTGAGGCTTCTTGCCGGTTCTGCGGCTCGAATGGGCTGGCCAGCAGGGCTCGAGTGGATCTCTTGCTCGTGTGTCATCGCACCATCCCTCGACGACGCTTGGGAGCTTTGGTGTCCGAGGTCAGCACCGGTGGGGTTCTGCGAGGACGTTGACCTATCCCAGATGCCGTCCCGGTCACCCCTCCCCAGCCTAGCGTAAAGCGGAGGCCGGGGGAATCAGGAGCGGGGAGGAGTGCCTACCGGCATGCGGTCGCGACTAGCCCTTGGGCAGCTCCGCGGCGCTGAAGGCGCGGAGCAGCGCCGCGAACAGATCCAGCGGGAGCGGGAAAAAGGTCGTGGTGTTCCGCTCCGACGCGACCTCACGCATGGTCTGCAGGTAGCGGAGCTGGACCGCGATGGGGAAGCGGGAGAGTACCTCGGCGGCCTCCGCCAGCTTGGCCGCCGCCTGGAACTCACCCTCGGCATTGATGACCTTGGCGCGGCGCTCGCGCTCCGCTTCGGCCTGCTTCGACATGGCGCGCTGCATGGCCTGGGGGAGGTCGACATTCTTCACCTCGACCGTGGCGACCTTAACCCCCCACGGGCTCGTGTGCTGGTCGATGATGCGCGTCAGCTCCGCGTTGATCTTGTCCCGCGAGGCCAGGAGGTCGTCGAGCTCCTGCTGGCCCAGCACGCTCCGCAGCGTGGTCTGCGCCATCTGGGAAGTCGCGTAGAGGTAGTCCTCCACGCTGATCACCGCCTTGGTGGCGTCGAGCACGCGAAAGAAGATCACGGCGTTCACCTTCACGGACACGTTGTCGCGCGTGATCACGTCCTGGGGCGGCACGTCCATCGTGATGGTCCGCAGGCTCACCTTCACCAGCTTGTCCACCAAGGGGATCAGGAGTACCAGGCCCGGCCCCGAGCCGTCGCCTCCAGGGTTGAAGACGGCGTTCGCCCGTCGCCCGAACCGGAAGACCACCGCGCGCTCGTATTCCCGCAGGATCCGGACCGAGGTGGCAATGACGAAGATCACAACCACCACTACGGGAACAGTGCCGAAGATCAGCTCGAAGCCGCCCATGCCGTACCTCCTCGCGATGCTCTCGTCGTCGCGCCAGCTTCGCAACCCGGAGGGTCGGCTCTTTGACATCCGACACTGTCCGTCGTCAGCACCGTTGGGGCGCCGCGATGCCGCGCGGGAGTGTGTGCGTTGCGCTCACGGCCCGCCCGATTGTCCCCGGGCCCCCAGCCTCGCGCACGACGGGAGGCCGGGTGGAGTCAGGAGCCGGGGAGGAGGGCCAGAGTCTTCCGTGGACTCCGCCTATCCTTCGGGCACACGCGTGGACTGCCACGCCACCAGCTGCCAGCGATCCTGCGCCCTGACGTACACCGCAATGTAACGGATACGAAAGTGGGCGTCTTGACCGCGCGCCGCGATCTCCATGCGCGCCGTGCCGGTCACAATCCCGGCCCCGCCATAGACGTGGACCGAGCGGGCTTCCGGGATGATCGACTTGTAGCTGAGCTGACCCATCGTGAGGGAGGCAAGGAACTGAGCTTTCGTTTCGTGCTGGCCACTGCTATGCGTGTAGGTCAGATCGTCGGCGAGGGCCATTCTGAGCGTGGCCAGGTCACCCCGGACCATCGCCTTGAATCGCCGATCGTCGCACTGCATGATGTCCCGTTCGTCGTCTGAATCTGCCATTGCTCTGCCCCCGGCCATTGCGGTATCGACCCCCCGGCCTCCCGGCCTCGCGCAAGCCGAGACGATCCGTGGAGCCAGCGTGTCGGCACCCCCGCGGGGAGGCAGTCCCCATGGAGGCTGGCCAGAACGAGGAAGACGACGGTGACCGTCCACCACGGCGGTCCGGGACAGGAGCGGTGCCGAGCGTGTCCCTAGCGGCTCGGCGGACCCGGGGGCGGCGGCGGCGCGGCCGGCACCCAGATCCAGGAATAGGCGACCGTCACTCCATCGCCTTGCAGATGGTAGCAGCCGTTGGTATAGCAGACCTCCCGCTGGACCGATGGAGCCATGGTCACCTGCGTCTGCGGCTGGTAAGCCGGCTCCGCATACACCGGGTAGGCGTACGGATAGGCGTAATACGGATAGCCGTAATACGGATAGCCGTAGTACGGATACGCGAACGCCGAGCCCACGAAGACCCCGCCGACGAAGGCTCCGCCCCAACAGCACCCACGGTGAAAGCCGCCGCCGTGATGGAAGCCACCATGATGCCCGCCGTGGGACCCGCCTCCGTGCCCCCTGCCCGCGTAGGCGGGAGCCGCGAGTGCGAGGGATAGCATCGCCACGAACGCCAGACTGAGGATCTTCTTCATGACCAGCCCCTTCCCGACGGGTTGCGTGGATGCGTGGTGAGCCCGCCGTGGCGGCTCGGGCGCGGAAGCGCCCTTCTCGCCTGCCTCATTATACCGCTCCAGACTGCGCCACGGATCCCTGTCCACGCCTTCTTCTGGGTCTCATGGACCTTTCAGGTCGAGAGAAGAGATGAGCGGGACAGAACGCGACTTCCAGGCGGCACTCGAGCACGTCACGACGAGCCGCGTCACTTCGGCTGAAGCCGGATCGTCCCGAACAGCACCGCGCTCTCGCCTTTGACGTCATCGGAGTGGCTCTCTAGTGTCACGGCGAGGAGGTCGGCAGGTTCTTCGCGAAATATGCGCCGGTAGTCCTCGTACACGTGTCGCGTCTCCCGGTGCCACCGTCCCAGCCCGGTCGACCCAGAGCGAACGACGAGAAGTGCTCGGTCTGTGTGCCTATCGCGCTGGCGGACGATCTCTCCAACCGGGGCGTTCGAATCCCAGATGTACCCGATGGCTCTTCTGTTTCCGAACAACGGAGCGTCGAACCACAAGACGAGGCGCGCAGCCTGGTCGTTCCGATTCACGGCAAACTGTCGGACATCACCGCCAGCCGGGAGCACGAGCGGCTTCCACTCCCACACAAGCATGGAGACCATGGCGATGTCGGCGTGAATCGCCCGGCCAATGGCCATGGTCTCGCGGTCGGTCTTGAGGCGTAGAGCTCGGCGCCCGTTATCGACGACGATCGCCGGCGGCTGCTTAAAGACTGGCATCGACGAGTAGATGCTCCACTTACTAGGGGCCGTGAGCGGGAGGGCGCCGAGCGGATAGTCGTTCCAGTCATCGATCGGCACGAGACCTCCGGCGGCAGCCTGAACCGTGACGGCGACACTGAGGGCAAGGACACGCCTCGCGGCGCGATTCACGATGAACGTCGCTCCGCGTCGATCATGACGGCTGATCGATTCTCACGGCGAGGTCCTCGGCCCCAGTGTTCAGGGAGCACAACCTGTACGCCAGAAGTGTGAGCGCCGCTCTCGCACGCACCAGAAGGGGCAGGGATGGGCTCGCCCGCAAGCCTTCGTGGACGTGGGGGTCGGTCATCTCGGCTGCGCCCGCTGAGGCCTGATCCTAGGCGCCCGGGTCCAGTCAACCCGTACGGCTCCTAGGTCGCCCTTCTTGTTGGTCCTCCGAATAGAGTATCGAGGTCACAAACAGCCGCCACTGGAGGTCATCCATTTCCGGGAGAAGCGGCAGATCCGGCAGGGACCCGTTTGGATCCACCTCGCCCCGGATCTAGGCCGTCGCCCCGCACGGGCAGGGCCCAAACCCCGCCTGCGCTTCATCAGCAGATGTGCGCTTGGGGCACTCCCTATCGAAGACCCGCACGAATCCTTTAGGCCACGCGTGCAGCCGCTCGCAGAACGGACACCGCCACTTCTCTCTCACTCGATCCGCCTTCGCGTGCTGCGAGTCTAGCAGACCCGTCGACGGAACGCGCGAAAGGCACCGTGCGGCCGTCGATACGCCCGCTCGGCCAACCGCCGCACGGCGGCCACGTGATGCACCGCCTTGGTCACGTGGAAGGACGAGTGAGAGGCGTGGCGACATGCTCGACGACTACAGGTTCATCCAGATCAAAGGAGGTCTGCTAATGCCTTGGACGAACCGCAACGGTTTCCCGTACTCGCAGCTCGGGATTACGATGAACGCTTGGGAGGCATCTGGCGTGTACGGCCTCTACAAGGAGCAGCAGCGTGAGGCCAGGGACTGCCAGGGTAGACTTCTACTCCAAGGGATAGGGGTCTTCCCCTTACCCCGGGGAAACTTCAGTCAGCAGCCCCCTCCTTCATCTGGGTTTCCCCAACCTCTATCTCCCCGCAAGAGAACTCGGCTCGCAGAGGACTATGGCGCGGCCAAGCCCATGAAGCGCGAGGGTGGCGTCTGAGCACTGTCGGCGGTCACTTGGCCGGGGACAGGTTCTGGCCAACGACCCGAGTGGCCGCTAGCTCTACCCAGGTGTAGTACCAGCCCTCGTAGATCAAAACCTGCAGCGAGCTGCCCGCCTTCTCATACACCTGCGTGGTCCCCATTTCGGCAGCGGTCGTGGAGGACAGGTGGTGCCAGCCATTGGCCTCCAGCGTAGTCCGGAACGTGACGGCAAGGCTCTCGGGCTCGATCCGGCCCTTGTAGAAGAGCCGGGCTGCCTTCACTGTCGGCGACTCGATGATCGTGGACTTATTCAGGTCCAGCGAGAGGCCCTTGGGCACCGGAATATCCTCGAACTCGCTACGCTGGGCCCGCGGCGGCGAGGAAGCGCATGCCGTCAGCATGAACACGATCGCCGTGAAGGCGAGGAAACGTCGCATGGGGAGTACCTCCTGGCAGCAATCCTATTCAGCCAGATCCTTCCGAGCCTTCACTTCTTCCGGTAGACGTTTAGCCCGACCTTCTCGTCGCGGTTCGGGACGGCAACATTCCCCTCGGTCGAGGCAACGATGATGGTCTTGCCAGACGAGGATGGGCCGAACTCCTTCGACAAGTCAACCTGGATCGTCAGGATGCTGCCGTCCACGGTCATCTGAACGTTCTTCATCACGTGATTTTCCCTTATGAGCGGTGCCTATGCACCGAAGCGCTAAGGCCGGCTGTGCCGTCCGGGTACAGGTCGACGATCGACCAACACCTGGGCGTGGTTCAGGCTACTTCGGTACCGTGGGAGTTGGCCCCGGCGCGACCGGCGTCCCGCAGCGCGGACAATGGGCCCAGTCTGCCTCAAGGGGATTCTTGCAGTACCCGCACGTCTGCGGCGGCGCCGGGATCGCAGCAGCGACGGGTTGCGGTTTGGGTGTCTGCTCCGCCTCGGGTTCCGCCCCAATCCCCTTCTTGAACTCCTTCATGGACTTCCCGAGCGATTTCGCCAGGTCCGGGAGCTTGCTCCCGCCAAACAGCACGAGGACGATCACCAGGATGACCATAAGCTCTAGGTAGCCGATGCCAAACATATCCCGTCTCCTTAGTGTTGTCCCGCTCGCCCCTCAGTCGCGCCTCCCACCCTGGAAGCGAAGCAGGATCAGGAAGAGGTTGATGAAATTGAGGTAGAGCGAGAGCGCGCCCACGATCGCATAAGATCCGAACTATGAGCTCTTAGTTCGGATCGTTACCTTCTGGGCGCACGCCAAGTGGGCAACGCCGCCGGGTAGATGGGGCACGTTGACGGACTTCTCCTTTTCCTCGATCTTACGGGAGCAGTAGACGCAAACCGCGACGTTGGGCATCATGTCGCACCTCCGTGTGCCGTCTTCTCCCCTAGTCGATGCCGCCGGGAAGCGGCACCGTCTGCACCGGGGGGGGGGACTCGTATCTTCGCGTCGCGCCTCGATCCTGTTGACGCTTGATCTGCTCGACGAAGTCGCGGCAGAGCGTGAGGCCGTTGTTCACCATCGTGACGGTCAATGGCGTCGATGTGTACTTCTACCGGCTGACCGGCGGCATTGACGGGATCGGCTTTAGCCCAGCCTCGCATTGCAGAGCGGACGGAGTTCGAGGATCAGAGCATCCTGTCGAGCCACCCTCTTGAACGCCGGATGAAGCTCGTAACTGAAGTGGGTGGGCATGGCGGCAACGATGCGGGGGTTATCGCCGCCGAGGTGTTCGAGTAGACGGCCTCGCATGTCCCCGGTTTCCCCGATGTAAATCCATTGCTGCTCCTTGTAGAGGCCGTACACGCCAGATGCCTCCCAAGCGTTCATCGTAATCCCGAGCTGCGAGTACGGGAAACCGTTGCGGTTCGTCCAAGGCATCGCAGACCTCCTGCGTTAAGACTCGGTGTGCCTGCGGTTCGCCTTCTTCCGCAGGGCAACTACGAGCGGATCATCGGGCTTGTCACCGCCCTGATGGCCCACCTTCATGGCGTTACCTATGTTCCTCACGCCAAGGCTCCACGACGTTCCGCTTCCCGGTGCTAGACGTGCTCCCGCTTATTCGTCAGGGGCACCCACGGCTCTCGCTCTCCCGCTCGATCCTGAAGTTTCCAGACCGTACCGCTGCCGTCGAGCGCGTAGAGAACTACCTGTCCGCCGCCGCCGATCGCAAGTGCGGTGATCTGGATGAACCTGTAGTCGTCGAGCATGTCGCCACGCCTCCTCCTGGGCCCTACTGAGCAAGCCCCTTGTGAAAGAGCTAGGTGTCGAGGAATCCTCCGACGTCCGGCGGCCGGTCCTTGCCATGCCACGCCGCGCCTTGGTTCGCGGGCCCGTTCGTGGCCCAGCGGCAAGTAAGGCCACCCCCTAGACTTCTGGGTCCCTGGTGCTGGCTAGCCCTCGGGCGCCCTGCACTCGGATCGAAACTCCAGTGCCGGGTCATCGCAAGGGGCCCTTCCCCATACTCGTCCCAATCGTCCACCCGGATGGGCGCCGCCGGACCAGCCCCGAGCACCACTGACACCACGAGGAGCAGGCAGAGGATGTCGCGGATCACCTGATACCGCGGCTTCATTCGGGGGCCTGATCTTCTGATTCCCTTCTGAGCCGCCCAAGTGACCAACCGTAATGCATCACCGGTAACGGAGTGGGTGTGGGCCCCTGGTCTTCAGCTCTTTCGTGACGTCTTCGCGGTAAAGATCGCCATCTGGAGCGTGACGTCTCCGCCGCCACAGGTCGGGCACGCAACCTTCGCGACGGCCCGCTCCGCGGCGGTTAGCATCACCTCAAAGTTCTTCCTGCAATTCTCGCACATGAACTCGTACTTGGGCATAGGCGTCCTCCCGTCGTGTCCAACAGCCTTCGCGCGCCGAGCGAAGAGAGTCTGCTCTGGATCTGGCGCTTCTCGGGAACCTATTGTTGTCCGGTGATTAGTCTTTGTAGCCTAGCGAGAAGTAACATCCAAGACTCCATGAGTCTTTTCATTGCCGCACCTCCCTTGCACCGAGCAATAGACCAGCAACGGTGCCAGGCGGATCACGCCCACACAACCCACCCGCCCGTCATTTGCATCGTCAACGAGGGCATCAAGCTGACCCGCGTGCACCATGGCTCCCCAAGAGTCGGCTCATCCGGCGGTGGTCGAAGGTCCATTCCGTGCGACACACCTCAAAAGTGACCGGCCATCTTGGCAGGACTGTCTTGCCCATTGCGCCTTCTCCTCGATGTCGGTCTTCAGCCCCACGAATGGCTTCCCTGTCGGCAGGAAAGAACCAGAAATCTATCGAGGGCTGTACTTCGGAGCTCACTCGAGGACTCCTTAATCGCGGCTGGCAGATAGCAGGAGGGTTGCCATGCAAACAACCGCCGCGGCCATCTCGATGGTCACCGCAGGCGTCGAGAAGATGTCCTGGATCCGATCCAGGGGCATTACTAGCCTCCCCGAGGGCCGGACGGTGAAGGGCAGGGACACTGTGCGCCCAGACATCAGGCTTGTCAACGCCGGCAGCCAGTCAGCGGTCCTCTCCGTTCTTGAGTCCATGCCGGCTCTCGATTTGAGGGAGGCTACGGCCCACACCCCCGGATTCCCAAAACCCCAAGGAACCGATCCACGCTAAGGGTATGATTTCGTACGCTCCTTCGTGGACGGAAACTCCGAGTTCAGAAAGAAATGAGGGTCTTCGTGGAAGTGAGTGGGTGAAAACGTGGGGCTGAGAGGGGGGAAATCCGCTCTGGGCGCGGCGGGAAGCGCTGTCGAGGCAGCGCAGAAATTGGGCCATGATACGCGCATGCCACCCCCGCGACGACGGCGCCGGCTGTGGGATGCAGCATCGCGTTCGGGATTCCGTCCGAGCTCGACCGCGCAGGTGATCTTCGGCGACCCGTACGCCCGGGTCCTGTCCCTAACCTGCTGGGTAAAACAATGACCTGTGGGACGTGTGGGGGGGCAGCGCAGCTGCCAGGTCGCGGACCCGTCAGCGCCGCGCCTCCGGGCTCCGCGATCAAGAGTATCCCCGGCCTAAGGTCCTGACCTGCATGCTGCCGAGGTTCTGACCGGGCCGCGATCGTCAAAATCGGCCCCAAATCACCCACACGATTCCACGAAGAGCCAGAAATGATTGTGGATAGCGGCTAAAAGCCAGATAACCTGGAGGATGGGGAGGACTTGAAATGGCCTTCAAGCTGCGCAGTCCCCCCTTTCCGCCCAGCGGGGAGATTCCTATCAAGCATACCTGCGATGGCGCTGACCTTTCACCCGCGCTGCGCTGGTCCGCCCCGCCGGGCAGCCCCAAGAGCTTTGCCCTCATCATGGATGACCGTGACGCACCGACTGGAATCTGGACCCACTGGGTGCTCTATGGAATCCCCGCCACCGTCCGCGAACTCCCTGACGGCGTGCCGCTGCAGGAGATGGTGGCCGAGGTTGGAACCCAGGGCCTGAACGACTTCGGAGGAGTTGGCTACCGTGGTCCCTGCCCGCCCCGGGGATCAACCCATCGCTACTTCTTCAAGCTCTATGCCCTAGACACTGCGCTCAGCCTGCCGCCCCGCAAGACCAAGCTAGAGCTTCTGAAGGCCATCCACGGACACATCCTCGCACGGGTGGAACTGATGGGGCGGTACAAGCGAAAATGACGGCGTGCAGGCGCCAACTCACGAGCCGTTGCTGCTCCGGCCGGAAGCGGAAGATCGGGTCCCTCGGCCGCAGCGGGGACAGGGACGAGCAGCCCGGATTGGCGATGACGAGCCGAAAGGGTTGGCTCTCCATGGCCTGCAGACCCACCGCCCGGGAGCCGACGCAGACGACCCGGTAGCCCTAGCGGCGCAGCAGACGCGCGTAGCTCGCGGCCATGTCCGACTCGTCGTCCACCGTCAGGATCGGCATTGTCATGGAGCGAGCGGTCAGACGCCGGTCAGGACCATAGTGCGGCGGCCGCGTCAGCGCTGCGGACGTAGGCCCGGAGCAGGTCAGTCTCGGTCACGATGCCGACGAGTGTTCCCGCCTCGACCACGGGCAGAGCGCCGATCCGGTGCTCGAGCATCAGCTGCGCCGCGTCCCGGGCCTCGCGGTCGGGCCCGACGGTGATCACCGAGCGGGTCATTATCTTGTCGAGGGTCAGCCGCGTCAGCAGATGATTGATCTCCCACACCGAGAGACTGGTCGCCTGGGAGGGCAGGTTCAGCCGGATGTCCCGATCGGTGACGATCCCGAGCAGCTCACCGCGCTTGTCCGTCACGAGGAGGTGCCGGATCCGCTCTTTCTGCATGAGGCTGCGCGCGTCCAGCACCGCCGTCTCGGGCTCGGCGGTGATCAGCGCACCGGTCATCAGCTGTCGCACTCTCATAGGGCGCCTCGCCGCGGTCACCAGACCCAATGACGGGTCTCAGGGACAGGCGAGGTCTCGGCTCGCAGGCCTGGCAGGCGCTTGAGGGCGAGACAGGCCTTGTCGCAGTGCACGTCAGTGGGCGGGGCGAACGCCGAGCAGGCCTCGACATCCACCATCTCGCCATCCCAGGCCGACTCCTTGAAGCTCACATGCACGTTAACATTGCGGAACGGGCACCAGAACACCCGAGGGGACAGGCTCGTCGCGGTGAACAGCCGGGAGCCCAAACCATAGACAATCAGAAGCAGAACCGCGACGCCGAGGAAGATCGGGAGCGACCAAGGGATTGACATGGGTGCACCTCCTGGGCCAGTTCGTGGGCCCGGCCCTGCCTCATCCGTGCTCGCGGTGTGTCTGGCTGTCCATGAGCCGCGTGCTCTATTTTCGTGAGGTCAACGGCTCACGGACGACCGAGATCCGGACCTGTGGCTAACTCGAAGACGATCGGAACGTCTCCATCGGTCCCAACCGTGCGAACCCGGCGGCGCCCTAAGGCCAGGCATGAGGCAAGTCCTCGCCACCCTGTTCGTCAGCACTAGAAGAATGAGCGAAATGGAGGATGCCAAAGGCCTGGTCGGTCGGTGACCATGACGCTACCCGGAGGGGGGTACTAGTATGAGTTCATCCCGCGACCTGCTGGCCGAGCTCGAGGTGACGATGGTCCCCTCGCTGAGGCGCCCGCCGGAAGCGAGCGCGCAGGCGCCCTTGGGCGGATTCCCTGACATACCCGCCGGCGAGGGCGGGTCGCGTCGGCGTCACTTCTGGTGCTCGCTCAAGAAGCAGGAGGTAGAGGTCGAGTTCGAGACCAGGTCGCACCTGGGGCTAGGGCGAATGGTCGGCGTGAGACGATGCACTGCCTTCGACCGACCGCAGGATGTGGCCTGTGGCCGCCACTGCCTGGACTCGAAGTTCCGAGGCCAGTGGCCCAGCGCGCTGCCCGTTATCGATCGTCGGTGCGCTCTCGGAGCTTAAGCGCCCGGTTCCGCCCCTGCCCTTGCTCAGCCGTCCGCGGGAACCGCTGGACGAACTTCGCCGCCAGCGCCCGGCCTGCCTACGCTCGTCGCTTCTTCCGTTAGTTCACCGTCCGGCTCCGGGAGCAACGATGCCCTGGATCGGGAAGGCGAGGAGATGGCCCGAGTGCTCTTTATCGTGGCCCGAGATCAGCCCAAGTTGCTCGCGTTCCTGCGCCAGGACTTTGCCGCCGAGGAAGCCCAGGGGGTCATCGAGATCTTCATGGACCGGAGGCAGAGTGTCCAACCGCGTGAGGCCGACCGGCATCGGCGTGACCCGCGCCGCAACTGGGGCGTCAGCATCGATCTCCGCGATCTGGGCTGTGCCGTCGTCCGCCAGCCAGCACCGGTCCCTCAGGGCTAGCGCCATAGCGATCTTCCGTGCCATGGGGCGAAGGAAGATCGCTATGGCGCGGGCCGCGCGCAGGCGCATCCATCGCCTGGCCCGCTGCCAGGCGTTGAGCCAGGTCAGAAGTAACCGGTAGGCCGCATCCGTTGATGAGGTCGACTCCCCCTCAGCGCTCGTGGTGCGTTATGGGATCTGTACGGGGCTAGGCCCTACTCGGTGGGCGTGGCGGGGTCCGTGATGGTTCTCCGCATGAGCGCTTCGCGGACCAGCCGCCAGACCAGCCGATTCGGGACGCCCGTTTGTATGACGGTGAGCTTTTCGGGCATCCAGTCGTTGAGGGCCGCGACGACACCGGCTGAACGCGAGATGCCCGCCTCACAGTGCGCCACGATCAGGGGAACCGGCCAGTGCCGCACGATAAAGTCGGCGATGCCATCAGCCGAGAGCTGGTTGAGCAACACCGGCGGCGGGTTGCCCGTCAGATCAGGCAGCAGAGCATCAAGATCGTGGAACGACACCCGCCAGATTGCCCTCCACTGGTCGCTGAGGCGTGCGTCCGGTGCGCCAGGATCGGTGATGGAAATGCAGATACCGTCCACTTCTGGCGTGTACTGCTCTGCCTCTTGACGCGACAGATGGAGGACTCGCGTCATGGATGGCGGTCATCCACGGCTGTGGGCTCGCTGATTGTCCCGGCTGTTGAGGGGGTTTTCGCATCCAGGCGATGAAACGCTTACTCGATGGCGCTGGGACCTGAGCCCGCACCTCAAGGACTTGCAGCTTCAACTGCAGTATCCGGGCCGCCTCCTGCGTGGCTTTCAATACGCTCGGCGGGCCACCAGCGGGCGCATCCGGGTTCCAGAGGACAGCCACTCGGGATATCTCGGGACGAATCTCCTTCAGCAGCTGCAGCCTTTTCGTGACCACACGCTCCAGGCTCGCGCATCGTAGCGGGAAACGCGCGGCCCCGCAAGCCTCACGGCGGCCTCATGCCCCTCACGGGCTCTGGAGCTGGCCTGTCTCCTGCATGAAGCGCTCGATGGTGTCGTAGGCGGGCCCTTGGCCCCGCGGCGCCGGC
>WNFU01007981.1_pt1 | contig 12338 bp, 10 predicted proteins | sample 5400121 | NCBI WGS metagenome assembly WNFU01 (sample SAMN13153360, study PRJNA577476) | soil metagenome | isolation source: 100 cm soil or saprolite under grassland replicate 1 | place: USA:California | collected 2016-06-15 | reverse complement strand
TGTGCCCGTGGTGATGACCGACCTGGACCAGGCGCGGGTCGACAAGGGCGTGGGTTACGTGCACGCCGAGGTCGACAAGCTGCTCGGCAAGGGCCGGATCTCCTCCGACAAGGCGTCGCAGCTGAAGGCGCTGGTCAGCGGGTCGGTCGACAAGCAGGAGTCCTTCGCCGACGCCGACTTCGTCATCGAGGCTGTGTTCGAGGAGCTCGAGCTGAAGAAGACGATCTTCGCCGACCTGGAGAAGATCGTCCGCGACGACACCATCCTGGCCACCAACACGTCCTCCCTGTCGGTGACCGAGATGGCGGCCGACCTGGCGCACCCGGAGCGGGTCGTCGGGTTCCACTTCTTCAACCCGGTGGCAGTGCTGCCGCTGCTCGAGATCGTCCGCGCCGGCCAGACCGACGACGCGTCGCTGGCGACCGCGTTCGCGGTCGGCAAGGGCCTGAAGAAGTCCTGCGTGCTGGTCAAGGACGCGCCCGCGTTCGTGGTGAACCGGCTGCTGACCCGGTTCCTCGGCGAGGTGAGCGCCGCGGTCGACGAGGGCACGCCGATCACCGACGCGGACGCGGCGCTGGTCTCGCTCGGCCTGCCGATGCCGCCGTTCGTGCTGCTGCAGCTGGTCGGCCCGGCCGTCGCGCTGCACGTCGCGGAGACCATGCACGCCGCCTACCCGGACCGGTTCGGCGTGTCGTCGAACCTGGCGAAGGTCGTTGCCGCGGGCAAGAGCTCGTTCTACACCTGGGGTGCGGACGGCAAGCCGTCGGTCGATCCCGAGGTCGCGGCGCTGCTCGAGGTGGGCGACAAGCCGATCACCGCGGACGAGCTGCGCACCCGGGTGCTGTCGGCCCTCGCCGAGGAGATCAAGCTGATGCTCGACGAGGGTGTCGTCGCCGAGGTGCACGACATCGACCTGTGCATGATCCTCGGCGCCGGCTGGCCGTTCCACCTCGGCGGCATCACCCCGTACCTCGACCGCTCCGGCATCGCCGAGAAGGTCAACGGCACCCGCTTCCTCCCCAAGGGCGTCGCCAGCCTGGCCTAGTCCGGGAACACCCCAGACCGCTGGGGGTCGGTGCGGAGCCGGAAGCCCGCTCCGGCCCCCAGCGCTCCACCCGCACACCCGAACAACCCGCCGAGTCGTGGATTTCGGCTTGTCTCATGGTGCGGGTCATGGTGCGAGATGACGGTGATCGACGGGACGGAAGGTCGTCACCGACGAGTTGGGCGGGTCACCGGCTGGTTGGCGCATCCCCTACCGACGGACGAGACCTAAGGCGCAACGCTCATTCGTTCGGAGGAGGCAAAGTTCGGTCGTTCCGACGATGCGCCGGTAGTCACCGGGCTCATAGCGTCGGATACGTAGTCAGTCGTCGGCAGGGCCGTGCAGGCACCGCGGACGCGGAACTACAAGGAGACATCGAGCGAACTGAGGGAGAAGGGGTCAGCATGTTCACCACACCGGAGCACCGAACGATCGTGGCGATGCTGGCCGAGGGCCGCCCAGTCTGGTACGTCGCCGCGGTGACGAAGAGCGACCGGCACTACGCATACGCAGTTGGCACCCAGTACGGCTACCCGAACCGCACCACGCTGAAGCAGTCCCTCCAGCAACTGACCGGTAGCGGCATCCGCCTGCCGGCAACAGCCTGAGCCGTGAGCCAAGGGGCCACCACGGTCTCCTACTGCGGTGGGAACCGCTTTGACGGTCCCGACGCGGTCCGACCTTGGTAGGACGCAGGCACCGAGAAGGCTGAAGTACGTTGACCACGTGAGCCGGCTCCGGCTGTTCCTCTCGACGTATGGTCTCGACGCCCTGATCGTCGTGGCGGCGGCCTGGGGTGCGGCGGGCACGGCTCTCCGGGAGGATCCGTACCTGCAGACCGGCATGGTGTCGTGGTTCGAGGTCGTGGCGATCGCAGCGGTCGTCCTCGGCTTGCTGCTACGCCGGCGCTTCCCCTTCGCTGCCCCCGCAGCCCTGTGGCTGATCGGTGCGGCGCTCTCCTTCCTGGACGGCCGCCTGGTCACCGGTCAACCCGGGGTCTTCCTGGCCGGAATGGGGGCTGCCCTGCTGCTCGGCAACCTGCGCAACGTCGTACAGGCGCGGGTCGGCCTGGCTATCGTGGTCGGCGGCTCGGCGATCCTCGTGCACAACGACCCCACTCAGTCGGCCGACAGCCTCGTCTTCGTCCCCGTGCTGTTCGCGATGGGCTGGCTCGTCGGCTACGCGCTGCGTGAGCGCACCGCGCACATGGAGGCCGCGGAGGACCGCGCGACCAGGGCCGAGCGCGACCGAGAGGCAGCGGCCCGCGTCGCCGTGGCCGAGGAACGAGGACGGATTGCGCGTGAGCTCCATGACGTGGTGGCGCATGCGGTCAGCGTGATGGTCCTGCAGGTCGGGGCCGTCCGTCATCGGATGCCGGATTCCGATGCGGAGGACCGGGCGGCCCTGACGAACGTCGAGCAGGCGGGCCGGACGGCACTCGCGGAGATGCGTCGCCTGCTCGGTGCGATGCGGCGCGACGACGAGCAGCCCGAGCTTGTGCCGCACCCGGGTTTGGCGGATCTCGAAGGCCTCCTGGATGACGTACGGGCGGCCGGGTTGGCCGTCCGACTGCAGATCCACGGCGAGCCGGTCGAGCTGCCACCCGGTCTGGACCTTTCGGCGTACCGCATCGTGCAGGAAGGCCTCACCAACACCCTGAAGCACGCCCACGCGCGCCAGGCCGAGGTCGAGGTGCAGTACGGTCCTCGTGACCTCCGGGTCGAGGTGCGTGACGACGGTCGTGGTACGTCGACCGGTGACGGCCTCGGCCATGGCCTGGTGGGCATCGGCGAGCGTGTCAAGATCTACGGCGGGGACATGTCGGCGGGCGTCTCCCCCTCCGGCGGCTTCGTGCTCCGTGCTCGACTTCCGTTGGACGGAGCCGGCTCATGACCATCCGGGTGCTCGTGGTGGACGACCAGTCGATGGTTCGGGCGGGGCTGCGCATGCTGCTCGCGGGCGAAGCGGACATCGAGGTCGTCGCGGAGGCAGGCAACGGACGTGAGGCGATCGCTCAGGCAGCGCGCTTCCACCCGGACATCGTGCTGATGGACATCCGGATGCCGGTGATCGACGGGCTCGAGGCCACCCGGCGGATCCTGGCGGCCGACGACTCCGTGCGCGTGCTTGTCCTCACGACATTCGACCTCGACGAGTACGTCTACGAGGCGTTGCGCGCCGGCGCGAGTGGATTCGTCCTCAAGGACGATCCGCCCGAGCAGCTGATCGCCGCCGTCCAGACCATCGCAGCCGGCGAGGCACTTCTCTCGCCCACGGTAACCCGTCGCGTGATCCATGAGTTCACCCGTCTTCACCGCCAGGCTCCCCCGAAGGCCGTGGACTCCCTGACCGGCCGCGAGCTGGACGTGTTCCGCCTGATCACGCAAGGGTTGTCCAACGCCGAGATCGGTCAGGAGCTGTTCATCAGCGACACCACGGTCAAGACGCACGTGACACGGCTGCTGCAGAAGCTCGGCCTGCGCGACCGGGCCCAGGCGATCGTCCTGGCCTACCAGACCGGACTGTTCGAAGTGACCGCGACCCGGCGGCCTGAAGGCCCCGAGTCACGACGCTGACCGCACCCTGGCGGGGGCCTCCTACCAAAGTCGGACCGGCGGTCATGGGGTGGTCGTAGCACGAACGCGACCTGACGACGACGCGCCCACCGAGCCGCGCTCATAGCGTCGAGGTACCACCTCAACCAGGAGCGTTGCCCATGATCACCATCGAGTCACTGTCCAAGAAGTACGGCCGCCGCACCGTCGTCGACGACATCAGCTTCACCGCCCGGGCAGGCCGTGTGACCGGCTTCCTGGGCCCGAACGGGGCCGGCAAGTCGACCTCCATGCGGATGATGGTCGGGCTGACCCGGCCCACATCAGGAAACGTCGCCATCTCCGGTCGCAGGTTCGCAAACCTGCCGAATCCGGGACTGGAGGTCGGCGTGATGCTGGACGCCTCGGCCCAGCACGCCGGCCGCACCGGTCGCGAGATCCTCACCCTCGCCCAGCAGATGATGGGACTGCCGGCGCGTCGTGTCCCCGAGATGCTGGAGCTGGTCAGCCTCACCGAAACCGAGTCGAACCGCCGCGTCGGCAGCTACTCGCTCGGAATGCGTCAGCGGCTCGGCATCGCGGTCGCCCTGATCGGTGGCCCGTCCGTACTGATCCTCGACGAGCCGGCCAACGGACTCGACCCCGCCGGCATCCGCTGGATGCGCGGGCTGCTCCGTGACTACGCGAACGACGGAGGGACCGTCCTGCTGTCGTCACACCTGCTTCACGAGATCGAGCTCATCGCCGACGACATCGTGATGATCGGCAAGGGCCGCATCGTTGCCCAAGGCTCCAAGACCGAACTCCTGAGAGCCGCGGGGACCATCGTCCGCGCACGGGACATGGACGCCCTCGAGCGGGCGCTCCACGAATCCGGACTCGTCACGACCCCCGCGGAGGACGGTGGCCTGCGCGCCGACGCCGACCCGACCGTCGTCGGACTGGTCGCGCGAGAGTCCGGCCTCGCCCTCACCGAGTTGCGCACCGCCGACGGCGGCCTCGAGGACATGTTCCTCCAGCTCACCGCCCACACCCAACGAGAAGGGAAAGCAGCATGACCACCATCGCCCTCGACCCCGGCGTGGAGCAGCACACTCACGTCCACCAGGTACCTGTGTCCCGGGTGACCCGCGTCGAGCTCCGCAAGATGTTCGACACCCGCTCCGGCTTCTGGCTGATGGCGAGCATCGTCATCGCGGCACTGCTGTCCACGGTGGCGACGATCCTGTTCGCCCCCGACGCCGACTTGACCTACTACACCTTCGCGAAGGCGATCGGATTCCCGATGACGGTCATCCTGCCGATGATCGCCATCCTGTCGATCACCGGCGAATGGAGCCAACGCAGCGGCCTGACGACGTTCACGCTGGTGCCCCACCGCAACCGGGTCATCCTGGCCAAGGTCATTGCCTCGGTGACCGTGGGAGTCGCATCGATGCTGTTCGCCCTCGCCACCGGAGTCGTCGGCAACCTCGTCGGGACCGCCATCGCCGGCACCGACCTCGTGTGGGACGTGTCCCTCGCGCACGGCGTCAACATCGTGCTGGGGAGTCTGCTGTGCCTGCTGACCGGCACCATGCTCGGCGTACTGTTCCGCAGCTCACCGGTGGCACTCGTGGCGTACTTCGTCTACTCGCTCCTGCTGCCCACCGTCTCCGGGCTCTTGGCGTCCAGCCAGGAGCGGTTCCGGGACCTGCGGCCGTGGGTGGACCTCAACTATGCGCAGTCCGCGCTCTTCGAGGGGTCACTCACGGGCGAGCAGTGGGCGCACGTCGCGGTCGCCGCGACCACCTGGATCGTCCTGCCGGCGCTCGTCGGCCTCCGTCGGGTCATGAAGTCGGAGGTGAAGTAGGCGCCGCCGCTGATCCGGGCCAGAGGCCTCTCGCTCCATCGAGCGAGAGGCCTCTGGCCGAGCGCAAGGAGGTTGGTCTGGCGGCCCGGGTGGTTGAGCTTCTCCAGGACGCGGGCCGAGCCGACGTTGCGCGAGTCCAGCTCAGCTCGAATAGTGCGTCCGCGGGCAACGCCCCGGCAATGTCAAAGCAGCCGGTCCGGGGCGGGTGCGTAGTAGGCGTCGGTGTGTGCGCAGAGCGGGGCGACGTCGAGGCGGCGGGCCAGTTCGGTGGCGTCGGAGACGCGCAGGGCGTCGCCGCGGTCGACGGCGGGGGCCATGTACTCGGCGCCGGCCAGGTCGACCACCACCGTGCGACAGCCGAGCACCATCCCTTCGAACAACGCGGTGGTCGACACGCCGATCAGGTACTTGTCCGCCGCCATCAGCTCGTACGTCGTCTCCGCCGCGACGTCACCACGTCCGCCGGACAGGCGCAGGTTGGCCGGGCCGGCGGCGACCGGCGCGGCGTAGTCGGAGCGGTGCTCGCTCGGGTGCAGTCGGAACACCACGGACAGCTCCGGCCGCAGCTCCGCCAGCTTCGTTGCCACCGGCAACAACTCTCGGCCGATAGTGCCCTGCGAGACGAACACCGCCAGTCGCGGGTCCTTGGCGCGCGCCTCGCCGTCGGTCAGCCGGCGGACGAACGGCGCGCCGATCACCCGGGACGTCATCGACGCCGGCAGGTCGACGGTCTCGGCCCGGTACGGCCCGAACGTCCACAGCTCGTCCGGCTGGTCCGCGACCACCGGCCGCCCCGGGTAGCTGTAGCCGAGGTGGTACGGCGTGATCGTGCCGTGCTGCAGCTCGACCACCCGCAGCCCGAGGTCGCGGGCCGCGGCCACGAGGTGCTGGTGGAAGTACGCGACCACGACGTACACGGTCCGCACGCCGCGGCGGCGCAGCAGGGTGCGGTGGATGCGCCGCAGCAGCAGGTGCTTCGACAGTTCCCGGCCGACCAGGCCCACGAGCGGCACGCGTACGCCGGTGCGCTTCTCCAGCGCGTCCTGGACCGCCGTCACGCGCTCGCGATCCGCCGCGGACAGCGCGCTGCCGGGACCGCGCAGGCGTTCGCGCAACCGCCCGCGCACCCCGGCGTACGAGGTGAAGAAGTCGAGCGTGTCGGCGCCCCGCAGCGCGGTCCCGTTGATGTTGGAGTCGAGCACCAGCGCCCGCTCCCCCAGCTCGGAGCGCAACTGGTCGGAGTAGATCTCGACACCGCCGAGCTTGCGGTGGTGCGGCACCACGACGGCGTCGTACCGCCGGCGGCGCAGGAACGGGTTGTGGCGCACCAGCGCGACCAGGTGCCGGCCCATCAGGCGGAGCTTGGCCGACCGGGTACGCCGGACCGGGTGCGGGTCGCCGAGCAGGCCGCTGCGGCGGGTCAGGTCGTGGAACACGCGCATCCGCACGACCGGCCAGATCGCGACGCCGTCGATCCGCCAGTCCAGCAGGCCGAGCTCGCGCTCGACACCCCAGACGGCCTCGCAGACACCAGCGACCGTGAGAGCGTCAGGCTCTCTTGTACTCGTCATAGTTCACGCCAACCAGACCTGCGAAGCTGCCGACACCGGAGAAGAAACGCCGGAAACCCTTCAGCAGGTAGCGCTTCCGAGCCAGCACCATACCGCCGAGCAGGTAGCCGACGCCGGACGCCACCCGCGCGGCGGCCAGCGCCGCGGTCAGCAGGTACGACGTCAGGCCGGGGTGGATCAGCCGCCGGCTGATGGTGTCGCCGCTGCCGGAGCGGAACGCCCGCCGCATCAGCCAGCGCAGGTTGGTGCGCGCCAGCGGCACGTCCTCGGCGATCACCGCCTCCTCGCACCACACGATCCGGAACCCGGCCGCGTACACGCGCAGGAAGAAGTGCAGGTCGCTGGACCCGGTGTGGCGGAACGCGGGATGGAACGCCGGCGTGACCTGGTGGTATACCCGCCGCGCGACCAGCGTGTTGTTCGTGTACGCCTTGTCGAGGACGTCGCCGGTGCGGTGCTTGCCGGTCGAGTCGTGCACGTCGCTGTGCCGGTTCCAGTCCGGCGCCCCGTCCGGGATCCGGCCCCGCACCGGCCCGGTCACGACATCGGCGCCGGTGTCGCGCCACGCGGTCAGCAGGGTGTCCAGCCAGCCGGGCAGCGCCACCTCGTCGTCGTCCACGAAGATCAGCGCGTCGTCGTCCCAGCACATCCGCACCGAGGTCTCGCGCGCGAACGGGATGCCCGGCTCCGGCTCGACGGTGGAGGTGATCGGGTACGTCGCCTCCTTCGCGGCGGTGGCGATCACCTCGGCCGCGGAGCCGTCGGCGTCGTTGTCGACCACCACGATCCGCACGTCGTACGCCTGCGGATCGCTGAGGCGCTGCGCGTCCAGGCTCTCCAGCAGCACGCGCAACTGCTCCGGACGGCGGCGGGTGATGATGGCGATGGCGACGCTCGGCACACGGTGCATCGTACGGGCAGCGGGCCGCGACGGGCGCCGCACCTACCGCGGCCCGTCGTACTTCTTCACCGCGGCGACCAGAGCCGCCTCGCCGACGCCGAGCTGTGCGCGCATCGTCCGTTCACGAGCGTCGGGGTCGTCAGCTCCCGCTGCCAGCGCGGCGTACAGCGCGTTCACCTTGGAGAGGCCATACCTCGTCACCAGGTACTCGGTGATGACCCAGCTCACGCCGTAGGTGTCCTCGTCGTAGTCGCCGTGGAAGACCCCGTCGATCGGCAGTACGGTCAGCGCGGGAACCGCCTTGCGCAGCAGTTCCCGCCGCCTGTCGGCGACCCACCGCCGGTACCCGGACTGCTCGGCCAGGTGATTCTCGACGTACTCGGCGAATCCCTCCACCAGCCAGATCGGTGCGCCGTGGCCGAGGGTGCAGGTCGCCGCATGGGTGAACTCGTGGGCCAGCAGCAGCCGGTCGGCCTGGTTGCGGTCGGCCGGGTTCACGACCACCCGGCAGCCGCCCGGCTTCACCAGTCGCTGGTCACGCGGGCCGGTGCGGACCCAGTTCGGCACCGCGACGGCAGCCGCGGGATGACCGCCGGTGCGCCAGTCGTCGAGGAACGATCGCCGGTCCTTGACGGCCACGATGAAGATGCCCGCCGGCGCACGGCGTGTCGCCGCTCGCACCGCCGGCATCGCGATCCCTGCCTCACGCGCGAGCCTGGTGCCGTAGGCCCGGTCGCCCGCGCCGGTCGCGACGACGACACCCGGACGACGGATCACCTCCATCGAACCCAGGTCCCACGGCTGGTGGTTGTGCTCCTCGGCGCCGGCCTGGCCGTCCAGGTCGTCGTCGTCGACCAGCAGCCACCGGCCGCCGCGCTCGGCGAAGGTGTACGCCAGTGAGGTGACCCACGGCGCCCGGTCGACGCCGCCGATCTGCAGCAGCATGAACAGGCGGACGGCGTACGCTCCGCGGCCGTGCTGCGGCTGGGCCTCGGGAACCCACTCGGGCTGGCGGTCGTAGGCGAGGCTGCGCAGGCCCAGCTTCCGCAGGTTCGCGTACAGCTGCCGCTGACGCAGCCGCAGCGCACGGTTCGTGGCGTCCACCCGTTCCATGAACTGAGGCAGACGACCGGACAGCACCGCGGCCGAGCGCGCCGCCAGGAGCGCATCGATGCCGGCCAGCATCTTGCGCTCCGCATGCGGGACCGCCGGCGTCGCGGGCGACGTCGACCGTGCTGTCGGAGTCGGCACCGATTCCGGCGAACGTTCACGATCCTGCGCGAGCCAGCCGATGCCACCGGCCACCAGCCCGATCGAGAGCAGCCCGGCGGTTCCGATGACGAGCAGCCGGCGTCGGCGCGGTGGTGAGATGTCCATGGCTCCCCCCCGGAGCCAGATGCTACTGCGGAAGCACGGTCATCGGGAGGGCTCGTAGCCCTTGAGGGCGGCGAACAGCTCGGCCTCGGTGATGCCGGTGTACCGGAGCATGTCGTCGGCGCGGGCCTGGATGTCCCAGCCGTCCCTGGCCAGGTGCCGGTACAAGGTGGCGACCTTGTCGATGCCGAGCTCGCGGACCAGGTAGCGGACGGCGAGCCAGCTGACGCCGTACACGTCCTCGGAGCTCTCGTAGAAGCTCCGGTCCGGCGGCAGCGCGGTCATCCGCGGCAGCGCCTGGCGTTGCACGTCGGACTCCCAGTCGGCGACCTCCTCGGGGCCGCTGATGTCCTCGATGCCCTTCCAGGACACGTACTCCGCCATACCCTCGGCGAGCCAGAGCGGCTCGTACCCGCCGAGCCGGGCGGTGGCGACGTGGGTGAACTCGTGCGACAGCACGATCTCGTCCGCGTCCGCGAAGTTCGCCGGGTTGATCACGACGTAGGCGCCGGCGAAGACGCCTTCCTTGGTCGTGTCGCCGGGCAGGCTGCTGTACGTGCCGGTGCTGCTGGCCGCGGAGTCCGAGTCGTTCCCGGTGAAGTCGGCGCCGCGCACCTTCGGGTACTTCACGGCCGTGACCAGCGCCGCGCCGGGCCAGCGCAGCGGCCAGAACTCGTCGACCTCGGCGAGCGCCTCCTCGGCCTCGCGGACCAGGGTCTGCCCGAGGCCCGTGCGGCCCTTGTCGACCAGCACCAGCACCCGCCTGCCGCGGTGCACCTCGAGCCGTGCCACATCCCACGGCTCGTGGTGGGCGCCCGGGGTGAGGAGCGGGTCCAGGTCGTCGTCGTCCACCAGCATCCAGCGGTTGCCGCGCAGCACGAACGTGTAGCCGAGCTCGGTGCGCACCGTCTCCGGGTCGACGCCCTTGATCCGGTACGACATCCACACCTTCACCAGGTACGCCGTCGGGCCGTGCCGGTTCACCACCGCCTGGTCGAACTGCGCCTCGCGCTGCTGGTAGGTCAGCTCGGCCAGCCCGATGTCGACCAGGTTCGCGAACAGCAGCCGCTGGCGGGCGACCAGCGCCGTCGCGCTCGGGTCGACGTCCCGCAGGAACATCTCCTCGTCGACCGCCATCACCGCCGCGGATCGCCTGGCCAGGATCGAGTCGACGGCGTCCGCGCGCTGCTCGAGGTCGATCTCCGGAGGTGCCGTCGAGCGTGCCGCGGCCGCGTGCGCCTGCTCGGACTGCTCGCGGTCCCAGACCGCGCCGCCGACGGCGCCGCTGACCAGCACCACGGCCGCGAGCAGGGCCCACCACCGGCGCAGGCCGGAAGCGCCACCGGAGGGCGGCCCCTCAGCCACTCCGGTGAGGCCGGCCGGCTGGTGCGAGTCGGTCACGTCGGGTGGTCCTCCGGTCAGCCCCGTCTGCCACGGCCCGGCCACCTTACTCGCTGACCAGCTAGGAAGGCACGGATCATCGCCGTTTCAGTTCACGGAACAGTTCCTGCTCGGTCATCGCGAGGTGGGAGGTCATGATCCGGTCGCGCTGCACCTGGTCGAACCCGTGCGCGGCCAGATCGTCGTACAACGAGGCCAGCTTGCGGGGGCCGTAGTGGCTGATGAGCCAGTCCACCGCGTACCAGCCGATCGCGTACGAGGTCACCACGGACGTATAGAACAGGTGGTCGGACGGGAACCCGATGACCTGCGCCAGGTAGGTGTCCCGGACCCGCGTCCGGTAGCGGTCCAGGTCGAGATCCGGCTCGCCGTCCATCGGCAGGTACTCGACGTAGCCGGCGAAGCCCTCGACCAGCCAGCGCGGCGCGTTGCAGCCGTACGGCGCGGTCGCCACGTGGGTGAACTCGTGCGCCAGGATCCGCGCGGTCAGCCTGATGCGGTAGCGCGGGTTGACCACCACGTACGACGCGCCGCGCTCGCCCTCGCTGCTGGTCTCCCCCGGCAGCGTCCGGTACACGGCGGTGGCCATCGCGACGGCGTCCTCGGCGTTCTTCGAGACGTCGTAGTCCGCGGTGCGGACCCGGTGGTCCCGCAGCGCGATCACCAGCCCGGCGCCGTCCCAGCCGCGCGGCCAGCGGCGCGACACGGCGCGCACCGCGGAGCGCGCGTCCCGGACCAGCGACCGGGCGAGCCCGGCCTCGCCGCGCTCGACGACCACCAGCACCCGCGGCGCGCGCCGGACCAGCACCGGGCCGGTGTCCCAGGGCTCGCGGTGCGACCCGACCGGCAGGCCGTGGTCGAGGTCGTCGTCGGCCGTCAGCACCCACCGGCCGTCCACCCGGACGAACGTGTAGCCGAGCGGGGTGTGCACCGTGGTCGCGTCGATGCCCTTGATCCGGTACGCCATCACCACCTGTACGGCGTACGCGCTCGCGCCGCGGCGCTCCTCCAGGGCGGCGTCGTACTGCTCCCGCACCGGCAGGTAGGACAACCGGTCGAAGCCGAACTGGACCAGGTTCCCGTACAGCACCCGCTGCCGGGCGATCAGCCGCGGGTTGCGCGGGTCCACGTCGGCGACGAAGGCGTCCGGCCGGTGCCGCAGCACGGCCTGGGCGCGGCGCCTCAGGATCGCGTCCACCGCGGCCGCCCGCTGGACGACGTCGACAGCACCCGGCTTCGCGGCCGCCTGGGCCGAGACGGCCCGCCGCGGCGCCGGGCCGTCCACCGCCCGGATGGTCAGTCCGCCGGCGGTGGCGATCGCGGTGAGGATCAGCGCGGCGAGCGTGCCGCGACGGCGCCACGAGCCCCGCCGCGACGGCGGTGGCACACCCGGAACGGCGTCGTCCGCCGGATTCCGGGCATGCGGCAGCACACGCATCTCCATGCGACCTCCTCCTCACGAGAAGCAACGGAGGAGAGCCGCGCGAAGTCACGCTGTGCGGTCAAGCAGACTACGAAGGGTGGTCGTTCAGCGGGTTGCGCCGGACTCGTCGGTCGCCGGCTCGGCGTGCTCGCCGGTGATCTGCCGGAGCACCTCGAGGGCCAGGTCCTGCGGGGTCAGGCCGATCTCGGACAGGAT
>WNFU01007980.1_pt1 | contig 12338 bp, 14 predicted proteins | sample 5400121 | NCBI WGS metagenome assembly WNFU01 (sample SAMN13153360, study PRJNA577476) | soil metagenome | isolation source: 100 cm soil or saprolite under grassland replicate 1 | place: USA:California | collected 2016-06-15 | reverse complement strand
TCCTTGATGTGCAGACATTCAAGGGTGAGCTGCATCGTGACCGCTTCGAGCGCGTGCTGCAGCAGGGCACCTTCAACGCCAATCCGTTGTCGGCGGCGGCAGGCCTCACCTGTTTGCAGATCGTCGACGAGGGGTGGGCGACCGAGCAGTCGGATCAAGCCGCCGAGACGCTGCGGCTGGGCATGCGCGACGTGATGGAGCGACGCGGTGTCGCCGGCGCTGTGCTGGGCGAAAGCTCGGTCTTCCAGATCCTGCTCGGCGAGGGCATCGAGGAGGCCTACGAGACGTGTGACGTGCAACGGCTCATGGCGGGCCGTGGCGCCGTCAACACGCTGCGCAAGGCGATGCTGCTGAACGGCGTCGACCTGATGCGCTCGGGCGGCTTCACCACGATCGTGCACGGCGATCGCCATCTCGAGCACACGGTCCACGCGTTCGACCGCTCGCTCGAGATGCTGCAGCGCGACGGTATGGCCTGACCTAGTACCCACTCGCGCGCCTGGTACCCGCTTCGCGTGCCTTCGGCGCGCTTCGGGAGCACTAGGCCGTGGGGTTCGCTGGCTCCGCCTCGTGGTGCACCGTTTCGGTGAGCAGGTCGACGTACGCGATCTGCTTACCGTCGATCGGGCCACCGCTGTCGTAGATGACCAGGTTGCCTAGCGAGCTGGTCTGGACGATTGCGTCTTTAGGGAGCTGATCGAGAATCTCGCGCAGCTTACGGACATCGATCCATTCGGATCCGTGGGTGATGCCGGCCATGTGCGCAAGGTTATCGGGTCTCGGGTGCCAGGTATCGGGGGAGAGCCGTTAGTAGCCAGCCCCGACACCCGAAACCTGACACCCGACACCGCGAACGAAGCGAGCTCTAGTACTCGGGCATCGGCGGCGCCGCCGGTGCCGGAGTCTTCTCAGGGATCTCGGTGATAAGCGTTTCCGTCGTGAGGATCATCGTCGCGATCGACGCGGCGTTCTCGAGTGCGCTGCGGGTCACCTTGAGCGGATCGATGATGCCGCGCTCGACCATGTCGGCATACTCGCCCTTGGCGGCGTCGTAGCCTTTGCCGGCGCCCCGCTTCTTGACCTCTTCAACCACCACGCTGCCCTCGGCGCCGGCGTTGGCGCAGATGCGCCGCAGCGGCTCTTCGAGCGCGCGCTTGAGCATCATCGCACCCGTGCGCTGGTCGCCCGTCAGCTCCTTGAGCACTGGCTCGAGCGAGGCCAGCGAGTGGACGAAGGCCACACCACCACCCGGGACGATGCCCTCTTCGACCGCGGCGCGCGTGGCCGAGAGCGCGTCCTCGACGCGGTGCTTCTTCTCCTTCAGCTCGACCTCGGTGGCGGCGCCAACCTTGATCACCGCGACGCCGCCAGCCAGCTTGGCCAGCCGCTCCTGCAGCTTCTCGCGATCGAAGTCGCTCGTAGTCTCGTTGATCTGGGTGCGGATCTGCTGGATGCGACCCTTGATCGCCTCCTCCGAACCGCGGCCCTCGATGATCGTGGTCTCGTCCTTGTTGGACACGACCTTGCGTGCGCGACCCAGATCCTGGATCGTCGCCGAGTCGAGCTTGCGGCCGACCTCTTCCGAGATCACCACGCCGCCGGTCAGGGTGGCGATGTCTTCGAGCATCGCCTTGCGGCGGTCGCCGAAGCCAGGTGCCTTCACCGCCAGCACGTTGAGCGTGCCGCGCAGCTTGTTCACCACGAGCGTCGCCAGCGCCTCGCCATCGACGTCCTCGGACACGATCAGCAGGTTCTTGCTCACCTGCAGGAAGCGCTCGAGCACCGGCAGGATGTCGGCAATCGCGCTGATCTTCTTGTCGGTGATCAGGATGTATGGGTCGTCCAGGACGGCCTCCATCCGCTGCGGATCGGTGATGAAGTACGGCGAGGTGTAGCCGCGGTCGAACTGCATGCCCTCGACGTACTCGGTCTCGAACTTGAGGGTCTTGCTCTCCTCGACCGTGATCACGCCGTCCTTGCCGACCTTCTCCATGACCTCGGCGATCAGTCGACCAATCTCCTCATCAGCCGCGGAGATGGCCGCGACCTGGGCGATCTTGGTCTGATCCTGAACAGGGATGGAGATGGCCTTCAGGTTGTCGACGACGGCCTGCACGCCGCGCTCGATCCCCCTCTTCAGAAGCAGAGGGTTGGCGCCGGCAGTGACATTCTTAAAACCTTCGTTGACGATGGCCTGAGCGAGCACCGTGGCGGTGGTGGTGCCGTCGCCAGCGATGTCGTTGGTCTTGGTGGCGGCTTCCTTGAGCAGCTGCGCACCCATATTCTCGAAGGGATCTTCGAGCTCGATCTCCTTGGCGATAGTCACACCGTCATTGGTGATCGTGGGTGGGCCGAACTTCTTGTCGAGGACGACGTTGCGGCCCTTGGGGCCGAGCGTAATCTTGACCGCGTCGGCCAGCGCATCGATACCGCGCTTGAGCGCGCGACGCGCGTCCTCGCTGTACTCCAGTTGCTTGGCTGGCATGTGTTTCTTTCAGGGACCTCCGTGGGGTTATTTACCGTTGCTGACCACGATGGCCAGGATGTCTGACTCGCGCAGGATCAGCAGCTCATCCTGCTCGAGCTTGAATTCGGTGCCGGAGTACTTGGCGAACAGGACCTTCTCGCCCTGCTTGACGTCAGGGATGACGCGTTCGCCGGTGTCGAGCACGCGGCCGGGGCCGACGGCCAGCACCTCGCCCTGTTGGGGCTTCTCTTTAGCGGTGTCCGGCAAGACGATGCCGCTCTTGGTGACCTCTTCGCGTTCGAGAGGCTTGACCACGACGCGGTCGCCGAGCGGACGCAGATTGAGACTCGCCATTGGTTGCGAGCTCCTCCCTCTAAGGTACAGCTTGTTAGCACTCGGGGTATGGGAGTGCTAAGTCAAGACAACGATATCAATTGCGGATTAGCAGCCGCAAGCGCCGAGTGCTAGAACACCTATTCGTTTTCACGCCTGCGGCGGGTTCTTACACAGTTCTAAGAAACCGCTGCGAGTCAGGCGATGGGCAGCGCGGGCTCCACATCCAGCGTGAGGTCGCTGCGCTTGCCCGACTGGTAGCGGAAGTAGCCGGCCGCGGCGATCATCGCGCCGTTGTCGGTACACAGCCGCGGTGGCGGGCACAGCACGGGCAGCTGGGCGCGCTCTTGCACGCTGGCCAACAGTGTGCGATTGGCGGCCACGCCGCCGCCCAACGCCAGTTGTCTGGCGCCGTAGGTGTGCGCGGCGCGCGCGGCTTTTGTTGACAGAACGTCCACAACCGCTGCCTGGAAGCTGGCGGCGAGGTCGGCGACTGGCAAACGCGCACGGCGCTCTTCGGGCGAGGTCTGGTCGGGGTCGACGCCGAGGTCGCGCACCTGGTGGCGTACAGCCGTCTTCAGACCGCTGAAGGAGAAGTCCCAGCTGTCCTGCTCGAGCCACGCGCGCGGGAACCCAAACCGCTCGGGGTCGCCCTCGCGGCCGGCGACTTCGATGAGCGGACCGCCTGGAAACCCGAGGCCGAGCAGCCGCGCGACTTTGTCGAAGGCTTCGCCGGCGGCATCGTCACGCGTGCGGCCGAGTCGGCGGTAGGCGCCGTGGCCATCGCTCCAGACCAGGTCACTATGGCCACCACTCACGATCAGCGCGACCAGCGGGAAGCCTGCCTGCACGTTCGCGCTGCCAGGGTCGAGCCAGTTGGCGTACACGTGGCCTTCCAGGTGGTTGATGCCGAGCAGTGGTTTGCCGAGCGCAAACGACAAGCCCTTGGCAACGTTCACGCCCACCAACAGGGCGCCAGCCAGCCCGGGCCCGTGCGTGACGGCGATGGCGTCGATCGCAGCCCAGTCCGTCCGAGCGGCGGCAAATGCCTCCGAGAGCGCGGGCAGGATCGCACGCAGATGCGCCCGCGAGGCTTGCTCGGGGACTACCCCACCGTACTTCGCATGCAAGTCGGTTTGCGAAGAGACAACGTTAGCCTCGATCTCGCGACCATCGCGCACGATCGCCACCGCGGTCTCGTCGCAGCTGGTCTCGATCCCGAGGATGCGGGTCACTGCGCGGGCAGCTCGAACGCCAACACACCGGACGCGACCAACCCGAACAGTCGCCGCCCATCCGGGCTCGACTGGAGCTGCCTAATGCCGGCCAGCGCTGGATCGCGCAGCTGGCGCAGGAACGCGCCTTCGCTCGTGACCTGGACCACCCGTGCATGCGCCGGATCGGCGAGATACAGGCCGCCGGCGCGATCGGACGCCATGGCTGTGACCGGGCCGAGCACGCCATCAGGCGGTATGACAGAGAAGTCGAGCGCGCTGCCATCGCGTGTGAGCCGCCGCACGCGTCCGTCTTCGAGTCGGATGTACAGCTCGCGCAGCGGCAGGACCTCGGCGATGTGCTCGAGCCCGAGCCAGGCTTCGGATCGCGCATCGAGCAGTGGGCTCGGCGGGTCGACCAGTCGCTGGCTCGCGCCGCGGTACTCGAGCAATGCTTGCGCTCCGCTGTCGAAGACGTACAGGTTGCCGTCGGCATCCCCGCCCAGGGCGCCCAGGCGCTGCCAGCCCGCGCTGCTCGGCAGCAGTCGCGCTGACAGCACGCCATCCGGTCTGAGCTGAGCGACGGTCCGCGCGCGGTCGACGATGGTCAGCGCGCCCTCTGGTCGGCCAGCGCCGAGGTACTGGATAGCCACCGGCGTATCGAGCGATCGACTGCCCAGCGCGGCGCCTTTGCGCACCAGCAGCGTTTCGGGCGTCGGCCACTGCTCGGCGCCGAGCGGATCGAAGCCGCGCACCGCGCCCTCGACCACATCGAGCGTAAATAGCCGGTCGGCGGAAATGGCGAGATCGACCACGTTCGAGCCGGTCGGGCCCAGGCGCACCACCTGCGCGGGTTGCACCGGTTGGACGCGGTCGACGTCGTCGAGCATCACCGATGCGCGCTGCAGAAGCGCGCCGTGCTCGGTGGGTGCAAGATCGGCTGCGCGTTGGGCGAGGGAACGTCCGACCGCGACCAGCGAGTGTGCCTGGTACATGTCTGGGGCTTGCTCGGCCTGCGCGAGCAGCGACTCCGCCTGTTGCCGTAGCGCCTCGTGCTGCGGCGGGGCGCTCGGGCTGAGAATGATCGCCGCGCCAACGCCGAGCACGCCGGCCGGCAGAACGGGCAAGAGCCACCGCCAGCGCTTGTGTTTTGCCCGCGCGGGACGGGTTTGGGGAATGGGTGGCGCAGGACGGCGGCGCGTATCGCCAACGGGCCGTGGCGGCAGCGTGCCATCGTCGATCAGCACACGCGGACGGCTATTGCCGCCGCTGAGCACGTCGACCAGGCGCTGCTCGGCGACGTCCGATGGGTTGCTGGCCAGGACGTCGAAGATGGTCTGCGGCGTGCTGTCGAGCCAGTGCGCCCCGGTGGCCAGGATGAGGCGGTCGCCTGCGCGGAGCGGCGTGCTCCACAGCGTGATGCGTGGCTCGGCGTCCAGGCCGAGCGGCCGACCCGACCGATTGGCGGTGCGCTGCCCGCTCAGACGACCCGATCGCCACGCCAGGGCCGCGGCATCGCCTGCCAGGGCGACATACGCCACGCTGCCTCGGCGGATGGCCACCGCGACACCCGCGGTCACCTGCGCGTGGGGCAGGGCATCATGGTTGTGGTGCTGCAGCACGTAATGCGCGGCCAGGACCGCTGCGCGCACGGCGTTGGTATGCGAGCCTGTTTCGGACCGGAAACACGTGTACTGCATGGCGCGCAGCAAGGCGGCGAGGAGCTCGGCATCGATGCGGCTAGGGTCGAGAAGCAGCAGCAGGCGCAGATTGCGCATGCCGAACGGCCAGACTGAAAACTGCCGCGGGATGATGGCGTGACAATGAGCCGATTCGCCGCCTGTGCCCGTCGGGAGCTCGGGTGGGCTCAGAACGACCATGTTCGGGACCAGCCGTCCAACGTGAGCGAGTATAGGGCCGGTTCCGGTCGAGTGTAAACGTACTTGACATCCGGATTGTGCGACGTTCTGTAACCGTCCCGTGAGCGTCTGGGGCCTGATCAGCGATGTGCATGGCAATTTGCCCGCGCTCGATGAGGCGCTGCGTGTCCTTTCGTTACATGGCGCGCGGCGGCTGGCGTTCCTGGGTGACTACCTCGGGCGGGGCGACTCGGACGCGTGCGCGCGCCGCATACGCGACGTCGCCGATGTCGCGGTGGTCGGCAATCGCGATCTGGATTGGCAGGATCGCGTCGCGCCCGAGACTCGCCAGTGGGTCCTGTCGCTGCCGCGCAGCGTGGCGCTGGATGGGCTCTTGCTCGCGCATGGAGATGCGCGACTGACCCGCCACCTGGGCACCAATCAGATCCCTCGGCAGTTCGGCGAAGCCTGGCTAGAGATGGACGAGCACAAGGCGCGCGTGCTGGCCTTTGGCCACAGCCACTTTGCACGCACGTGGCGCAAGGCCACGGCCGACGCGGCCGCTGAGCTACTCGCTGCCTCTCGCGTGGTGCTCACCGACGGTCGGTTCTTCGTGAATGTGGGCACCACCGGCCTGCCGTTTCCGGGCAAGGGCGGACCGAGCGTGGCCGTGGTGGATCTGGCCGCTGGCATGATCGAGCACATTCCGCTGACCTGGCAAGCCTGAGCCGTAGAATCCGTAGTTGATGCCGCAGGGGGTGTACCTCGACAACGCCGCCACCACGCCGGTCGATCCGCGGGTGTTCGAAGCCATGCGGCCGTACTGGCTCGACGACTGGGGCAACCCGTCGAGCGTGTACGCGGTCGGTCGCCGCGCGCGGCGAGCCCTGGATGACGCCCGCGATCGGATCGCGCAGGTCCTGAACTGTCGTGCGAACGAGATCGTGTTCACTGGCTGCGGCAGCGAAAGCGACAACCTGGCGATCAAAGGTGTCGCCCTGGCGCAGTCGGAGCAGCGCGGCTGGCGGCATCTGGTCACGTCTCGAGTGGAGCATCACGCGGTGCTGCACGCGTGCGAGTGGCTGTCTCAGCATCTCGGCTTCGAGGTCACCTATCTCGAAGTTGACAAGCTCGGGCGGGTCGAGCCCGCACGTGTGGCTGAGGCGGTGCGCGACGATACCGCACTGGTGTCGATCATGTACGCCAACAACGAGATTGGCACCATCGAGCCGATCGCCGAGATCGCTCAGGCTGTCAAGGCGCGCAATTCCGCCACGGTGTTCCACACGGACGCGGTGCAGGCGGGCGGACTGATGCCATTGGATGTGCAGGCTCTGGCCGTGGACATGCTCGCGCTGTCCGGCCACAAGTTCTACGCACCCAAGGGCGTCGGGCTGTCATTCGTGCGGCGGGGGACGCCGCTGGTGCATCTGATGAGCGGTGGTGGGCAGGAGCGCGGTATTCGCGCTGGCACCGAGAACGTGCCGTACATCGTAGGAATGACCACCGCCCTCGAGCTCGCCTACGCCGAGTACGAACAACGGGTCGCGCACGTGTCAGGGCTGCGTGATCGAGTGGTTGCAGGGGTGCTGGGTGGCATCCCGGGCGCGCGGCTCACAGGTCATCCAACCGAGCGGATGCCCAACAGCGCCAGCTTCACCATCGAGGGTGCAGACGGCGAATCGATGCTGCTCAACCTCGACCAGGAGGGGATTTTTGCCTCGAGCGGCTCGGCCTGCACCTCGGGCACGCTCGAGATCTCGCACGTCCTGAAGGCGCTCCACCTGCCCGAGGAGCAAGCGCGCGGCAGCCTGCGGCTGACCACGGGCGTTCGCACGACGGATGCCGACGTCGACCGCCTGCTCGAAGTGTTGCCGGGTATCGTCGAGCGCGTCCGCGAAGTCACGCCCGCGCTGGCAAGCTAAGTCTCGTCGATCTTGATCGACGTGATCGTGATCTCACTCTGCGGCTTGCTGCGCTCGCCGCCTGGCGATGGTCCTACTGGCGTGTTCGCAATTTTGTCGAGTGTGTCCAGGCCGTCCGTCAGTTTGCCAAAGATCGTGTAATTTGGTGGCAACTGTACCGAGCTCCCGTGCACGACAAAGAACTGACTTCCGTTGGTGTTCGGTCCCGAGTTAGCCATCGCCAGTATGCCCTTTTCGTAGCTGCGCTTGACGGGCTCATCCTGGAACCGATAGCCGGGGCCACCGGTCCCGTTGCGATTGACCGGGTCACCCGTCTGCACCATGAAGTCTTTGATGATGCGATGGAAGGGTGAACTTTCGTAGTAGCCCTGTCGTGCGAGGAAGACGAAGTTGTTGACCGTGATCGGTGCTTCGTCGGCGAACAGATCGGCCTTCATACTGCCTTGCGTGGTGTCGATCGTGGCCGAATAGTGCTTCTTGGGATCGATCGACATCGCGGGCGGCGCGTTGAATTGCTTAGCGTTACTTGATGCCACGGTGACTCCTTGGCCAACGGCCGATGGCGAGGGCGACGGTGATGCGGCCGGTTTGGGTCCAGCGGTCAAGCCACCCGAGACCTGGGCAGCGGAGCTGGCCGCGGTGGGTGGTGCGGTCGGTTTGGCAGCGGTAGGCGGCGCACTCTGCGAAGCTGTAGGGCCGCACGCAACGACCAACAGCGGGAGCGCCAGGCTAAGAGCGAAGCACAGGGCGACTCGGCGGCTCACGCGGTGGGCTCCTCGAGATCTGATGTAGGCGCGCCGTACGTATCTGGTACTGGCGTGACGTTCGCGGACTGACTGAATTACCGGTGGAGTCGGTCGATACTTAAGCTATCGTTGCATGCGCGTCACAGTCGCGCCGCGAAGTTGAGAAACGATGTCGAAAGCACAGTGTACGCAATTGGAAGAAGGCGCCCGGCTCATATGTTTGTGACACAGCGAAATCTTGTGCGCGGTCAGAGGCAGTCCTATGATGCGCGCATCCTTCGACGCCGGTTTGCAGAGCTGCAAATCGGTTTATGCGAAGGGGACGCTGGTACACTACCTATAGAGGCGCGAGAACAGGCGTGAACCCGACTGAGTCAGAAAACGCACGAGGCGGAGAAGGCATGAAAGCCGAGCAAGCCAATGCCCGCAACATCCTGCCTCGTCTTCCACAAGGCGCAGGCAGCAACCTCAAGTCGTACTCGCCGACTCAGCTCCACTTCCTGATGCGGCTGTCCCATCTTCAGCGCCAGCGGCGCGACATGGTCAAGACGCCCGACAGCAGCGACTGGCACATGCGCCTGGTGAACAAGGCCCTCTACTCGACCTATCGAGATTGTGAGGAGCTCGGCGTCGGCGAGGAAGCGCGCCTGTTGATGGCGCAGCAAGCGCCCGAGCGCCACTCCGCGTAACTCGTTTCCCTCCGCTCGCCGCGCTCCCGTTAGACTAGGCCTCGCGTGCGGCTTGCGGCTGCCCTCCAGACTGAGCCAGTGCAAGCTGCGCAAGGAGAGGCAGTCAGCTTCGGGCAGTGGTTGCAAGCACAGTGGCCACTCGCGCTGCAGGCGCTGCTGGCTGTACTGGTCACGCTGATCGCGCTGCGCCTTGCACTGAACTGGACCGCCAGCGCCATGCGCCGCGCCCGCGTCGACACAGGGACGCAGATCCTGGTCCGCCGCGGCCTGGGTGTCGCGATCGTCGTAATCGGCATCCTGGTGGTGCTGGCGACCCTCGGCGCCCCGCCAGCCAGTCTGGTCACGATCGTCGGCGCGGTCGGTCTGGCGTTCAGCCTGGCTATTCAGGACATCCTGAAGAACTTCTTCAGCGGCGTGTACTTGCTGCTGGAGCGACCCTTCCGCGTCGGCGACACGATCCGCGTCAAGGATCAGGAAGGCACCGTCGAGAACATCGGTGTACGAACGACCACCCTGCGTACACCCGAGAACGTGCAAGTGCTGGTGCCCAATGCGTTGATCTTCGCGGAGATCGTGGCCAACCGCTCGAACGTACGCGAGGCCGTCTCGGCCGGCGATGGCCAGGCGCTCGGGCCGCGGCCGCCCGGACCCGTTTGAGGGACGTCGTCGTGTACGTCCCGACCGCTGAGGAGATGCGCCAGCTCGGCGCAGCGTTGGGCCGCGTAGCAATCGCCGGCGACCGCTTCCTGCTGCAGGGCCCGTTCGGCGCGGGCAAGACCACGATGGTGCAGGGACTGGCGCGAGGACTTGACGTGCAGGTGCCGGTGGGCAGCCCGTCCTTCGTCATCGAAACGCAGTACCGTGGCCGACTCACGCTGTACCACGTCGACCTGTACCGTCTCGAGCAGCTCGAGCCTGAGCTGGTGGAGCAGCTTGCAGAAGACCTGTACGGTGAAGGCGTTGCAGCCGTCGAATGGGCAGAGCGGCTGCCGCTGGAACTCGCATCCGACGGCACCGTCCTGCGCTTCGAGGTGGGACCGGGCGACGGCCGAACTGTCTCCGTGACCAGTAATCAGGAGCGCATCACCGCGGCACTCGGCGGGTCGTGACGCTGCTCCTTGCCCTCGATACCTCGACGCGGATCGCCAGCGTGGCCGCGTTCGACGGCGAGCAGGTCGTATCGGAGACCTCCTGGCTGGCCGGTCGGGAGCACTCGACGCGGCTGCTCGTCGAGGCCGAGGCCTGTTTGGAGCGGATTGGCCGCGCGCCATCCGATCTCAGCGGACTGGTCGTCGCGCGCGGGCCGGGCTCCTTCACCGGCGTGCGGGTAGCGCTGAGTGTGGCGAAGGGCATGGCCGCAGCGCTTGCCGTTCCCGCGTGGGGTGTGAGCACGCTCGATGTTTTGGCAGCAGCTGTCGCTGGAGTTGACGTGCCCGTACGGGTGGTGCTCGAAGCGGGTCGCGGCCGTTACGCGAGCGCGCTGTACGAACACGGCGAGTGCGTCGAAGCGCCGCGGCTGGCGACGCTTGACGAGCTGGTCGAACTGCTGCACGTGCCGACGCTGGTGCTCGGCGAGCTGCCCGCCGACGCACGCGCGCGGCTGCGGAGCATACCCACGGCGCGACTGGCGTCGGCGGCGTCGAGCATGCGCAGGGCCGGCTACCTGGCCGAGCTCGGCCATGCGCTGGCCCAACGCGGCGACCCGGGCGACCCACGCATCCTCGACGCGCTGTACGTCACCTGAACGGCGGAGGAGCCAGCGCCGGGAAGGTTGCGACCGCGAGCGTCAGCAGCAGCACAAGCACCACCACGATAACCAGCGGCACCGCCCTGCGACGACGCGGACCCGAAGGGCGAACCCTGCCTTTCGCAATGTCGCCAGCAATCGTGACGTCTCCGCCTTTGGGACCAGACGGAAACGGACCAGTCGACGACTCCGAGGCGGACTTCGGTATGCGCGTGAAGTTGATCCGCGCGAGCGCTTCAGGCGGCAGGTTCTCGGGCTCCGAGCGCGGCATGGGCTCTTCCCAGTACAGCGGTCGGATGAAGTACGGCTTGTTCAGGGTCAGCGCGTACTCCCACTCGCTGCGCACATACGGAGACCGCATCGCGTTCCACGACCAGAACAACTGGAAGACATCGGCGCCGCCAATCAGCTCCATGATGCGGTCGTTCCACAGCTCGCCCGAGCGCACGCTGACCACATCACGCAGGTACTCATCGCCGAGGGCGTGGGCATAGCGGGCGAACTCGTCGACGATGGCCGAGTCCTGGCGCGAATAGGAGGCGAAGATCTTTCGATATGGGCGGCTGGCCTGCGGCACGAGCTCGCTCTGGGCATCGGCTTCGGGCTGTGGTGAGCCGACTTCGAGCACGATCGGCACCTCAGCCAGCACGATGCTGCCCAGGAAGACCGATAGCCGCCCGCGCGCGATGCGACCGCTGAGCCGGCGCTGGCGCCGAGCTGGAAGTCCTCGCGGTGGACGCTCTCCTGCCACAGGAAGCTGCGCCGCGGCGGGTCGAACTCCACACCCGCGACCTCAGGCAGGAACGTGAGCTCACCGTCACGAGGGACTGGCGCGGCGCTGTCCTGGCGGAGCTCTGCGTAGGTCTTGACATCCTCGCCAAGCGCTTGCCGGGCGATCTGCTGCACCTGCTGTACGGGGTCCGGTTCGTCTGGCGAGGGCGCTTCCGCGAGGTGGGCGAAGGCGAGCAGTGGGTACCACTTCGCGGGTTGCACGCGGGTCGGACGGTAGACGGTGAACTGGACGTTCTCGTCGAGATACAGCGGCTTGGGCCCAGGAGCGACGGCAGCTGGCGCGTCGCGCATCGTCAGGCGCCACCGTTTAAGGAGCGCGGCCAGCAGGCGTAGCAAGCCCCAAAGCAACCCTTTGAGCGCGTCCAGCACGAGCGGCCCCAATGTAGCGCAATGCGCCAGAACGGCAAGGAGTGCGGGGTACACTCATGGCACTGTGAAGGTCGCCACCGCGTTCGTGGTCGAGGCCATGCGGATCGAGCACATCCCCGCGGTGAGCTCGATCGAGCGGCTGTCTTTTCCACAGCCGTGGCCGCAGAACGCTTATCGCCGCGAGATCCTCGAAAACC
>WNFU01029979.1_pt1 | contig 12339 bp, 14 predicted proteins | sample 5400121 | NCBI WGS metagenome assembly WNFU01 (sample SAMN13153360, study PRJNA577476) | soil metagenome | isolation source: 100 cm soil or saprolite under grassland replicate 1 | place: USA:California | collected 2016-06-15 | reverse complement strand
ATATTGATCCACAAACATTTAAAGTCCGTGCGGAGGCTATGCGCGAGGCGATTACTCCAAATACAATTCTATTGGTTGCCTCCGCGCCCAGCTACTCGCAGGGCGTCATCGATCCGATTGCCGAGATCGGAAAGATCGCAGAGGAGAAAGATCTGCTCTTCCACGTGGATGCCTGCGTTGGCGGGCTTCATCTTTCATTCCTGCGCAAACTTGGCTATACTGTCCCTGATTTTGATTTCACAGTTCCCGGTGTTACGTCTATCTCAACAGACTTGCATAAATATGGATACGCAGCCAAAGGTTGTTCAGTGGTCATGTATCGCAGCAAAGATATTCGTAAATATCAAATCTTTGCCTGCACAGATACGACAGCGTACACCCTCATCAATCCAACGGTGCTTAGCTCAAAGACGGGTGGTCCCATGGCAGGTGCTTGGGCGATTTTGAATTTTCTGGGTGAAGAGGGCTATAAGAAAATTGTCAAAGAAGTTCAAGAAGCGACGAAAGAATTAATTGATGGCGTGAATTCCATTAAAGATTTGCAGGTACTTGGCGAGCCTGCCATGTGCATGTTCTCGTTCAAGTCTGATACGATCAATGTCTATCAACTTGCGGATGAGATGAGCAAGCGCGGCTGGTACATTCAGGGGCAGTTTTCCACCCCACTCACACCGCGCAATCTGCATATCTCCGTCAATCATGGCACAATCCACAATGTGGACGCGCTGCTCAAGGATTTGCGCGAATGTGTGGAAATCGTCAAACAGTCCACGCCGATCGATAGCGAGGCGATCCGCGCGCTGGTCGGTGCGGCGCTTCAAAGTCCTGACCCCGAGGCCGCATTTGGTCAACTGGCAGCGACTGCAGGTCTCACGGGAACGGAACTTCCAAGTGAAATGGCATTGATCAATGAAGTCCTGGATGCTCTGCCTGATGCATTGTGTAATGTGTTTTTGGTCAATTATTTCAATGATTTGTACGTGTGAGGCAGCATGCTGTTCAACTCAGAATTGAAGCGCGCCGTCCAAGAATTTACAACGCTGATGTTACCCCTCTCTGAAAAAGATTTGGAACGCCAATGGACTTGGAAAGATCATGATGAGGAAGGAGTTCGCTTTGCCTTCTTTGTGACATTGCAGGAGCTGCGTGATCTCGCCGTGACGCTTGCCGCGCTCCGTATGAATCTGACACCGGCTCAGCACATTCTGAGCCAGTACCACGCCGCATACATGGATCTGCAAGCTGCTCTACTGGGTTTATCGAATGAAGACGCGGAGGGCGCTCCCGCCGAAGGAGAATGGCCCGTTCAAAAAGTGTATGCTCACATTTTGAGTACAGAGATCAACTTCATGATCATCGTTCGTTACGCTTTGGAAAAACATCGAGCCGGAACCTGGACGCCTGAAAGGGTATCTGACCCAGATGCCGAGCGCCTGGCGGGCATCAGCGACGAAGCCTATTTGGCGTTAACAAAAGGTCCGCTTGAAGGGATGCTAGCTTATCATCGAGAATTACACCCAGCCATTATTGAAGAGTTCAGCAAAGTTACCGATCAGGAACTGGATTTGCCATCTACATTTTGGGAGGAAACGCGCTTTCCGATCAAGCATCGATTGCATCGCTATGAAGCGCATTTCGTCCAGCATACTGTTCAAATTGACAAAACACTGGCTGCGATTGGATTAGCTCCCAGCGAGTCAAAACGATTGCTTCGTAAAATCTATGCTGCGCTGGCAGAAGCCGAAGGGATGATGATCGGTGCAGAAGAAATGAACGATACAGCTATTCTTGCCACTGCATCGTCCATTTCAGAAAGAACCAAAGAAATCGAAGATTTGCTCAAATAGCTAATCTGCGGCTGCTTTCATTCTGTGACGGATCAATGCGACTTTGATCAGGCGGTCAAAGAAAAGTTTGTAGCCACCCGGATCATACAGAATCATGTAATCGGCGGGCCCATATTCCTCCGGCTTAAGCATGATGGCGGGATTGGGGTTAATTTCCAAAATGAACAACTCTCCCTGTTCGTTCATACGAATATCACAGCGTCCACAACTGACACCCTCCATGGCTTTGTACATGCGGATCGCGATGTCATGGAGACGCGCTATTCGTTCTGGGTCAGTCACTTCTTTGAAATCGAACGGAACATTGTAGTCCCACTTCACATCCGTATGCCAGAACTCTTCGCCGGGCGGAAAGATCAATTCCGCAGGAGGATAGGCAATCGGATTGTCGAAGTCATCGGGATTATCCATGACCAGAACGTTATATTCCTTGCCGACAATAAATTCCTCCATGCGGGCTGCGCCAAACTCACTACAGACGCGTTCTACTTGCTTTGCCAACTGTTCAGGCGTATCGACGCGCGATTCGCGAAACATGCCCGTGCTTCCGTAACTCTTGGGATGCTTGACCATGATCGGATAACGCAAGTTCCTGACAAGTCTTTGGGCTGCCTCAACGCTCCTGACTTGATACCCCTTTGCAAAACCAACTCCATGGGCGTCGGCCGCGGCTTGCATTTCTTCGCGGGAAGGATCGAAGAATCTTGAATCCGCTCCGGTAAATGGCAGGTTAAGTTCTTCAAGTACTTTTACAACGTCTATGCCCTGATAATCCCAATCAGCCTCTTCATCGTTTTCATAGCCTTCACAGAGATTCAGATACACATCGAATTCATGCCGCGCATCTAACTCGCGCAACATATCGATGACGGGATCTGTCATTGTGACCATCTCCCAGTCAAATCCATTCATATAAGGAGTTGGATCAAAATCTTGAATCTCTTCGTCTGTAAGAATACAAATACGCATCCTTCACCTCTCTATCGATTATTGAGAATCGAATATAGATCTAAATATATTATTCACATGTTTATTATTACATAAACTTATCGTATGACAATACTTTTGAATATTAAAACTTTTTCATTTCACAGCAACAAAAAACTTTATGTATAATCATGGCATGAAAAAACAACAACCTCGCAAACGTTCATCAACAATTTTCCTTATCCTTGGGCTTGTCTTCCTCACGATTGGTCTTGCCACTGATCAAACTGCATTTACATGGATTGCGATTGCTTTTGTGTTAGTGTCACTTGTTTCTGGCGGGAAATGGTTGAGGCCGAGAAAATAGTTTTGCTTTATTAACTGAATCCCTTAGTCAACATGCAAAGAGCCGCGCCCTTGACGCAGTTCTTTTTTTCGTCTAAAATATTTAGGCAAGCCTAAATTTGATTTTAGCCATAAGGAGAACCCATGAAGCCTTTATCGAGAAGAGACTTTCTCAAAGTAGGCGGACTTGCTTTTTTAGGAACTGCAGGCGCCACAGCACTTACACAACAAAACAAACAAGAACATGTCCATGAAAACCACAATGTGCACACCTCTCATGCTATGCAACAAGGCGATCATGGCGATTTGCCGGGCACAGTTGGAGAGGTGGATCATGAAAAGAACGGTTTCAACCCAACCGATACCCTGACCGATTTTGATTATGGCGAAGTTTCAACGCTGCCTCATGGACAAACCCTGCGGGAATACAAGATCGTTGCGCTCAACAAAAATATAGAAGTTGTACCTGGCATTGAATTTCCTGCGTGGACATATAACGGAAGAATTCCCGGCCCCACAATTCGAGTTACGGAAGGAGACCGTATTCGAATCCACTTTAGTAATGGGAGCAATCATCCGCACTCGATGCACTTTCACGGATTCCATCCCGGCGAAATGGACGGTGTGCCTAGCACAGGTCCTGGCGGACTGGTCGAACCGGGAGGTGATTTCACTTATGAGTTCGACGCGGAGCCATTTGGACTCCACCTTTATCATTGCCATGTGTTTCCGCTTGCCCGCCACATTGCGAAAGGACTCTACGGCACGTTCATCGTAGATCCAAAAGAGGGGCGCCCGCCGGTGGATCGGGAATTGATCATGATGATGAACGGCATCGATGTGGATTTCGATGACGCAAATGATTTTTACGCAGTCAATGGGATTCCCTTTCATTATCAAAATCATCCCATACAGATCAGAGTCGGTGAAAAGATTCGCGTCTATCTCGTCAACATCCTGGAGTTTGATCTCATCAACTCTTTTCATCTTCATGCAAATTTTTTCAACTACTACCCCACGGGCACCAGTCTAACGCCCTCAGAATTTACTGACACAATCATTCAGGGACAGGCGCAGCGCGGCATTCTTGAATTTACTTATAAATATCCTGGCATGTACATGTTCCATGCTCATGTAACTGAATTCGCCGAACTTGGCTGGAACGGTATGTTTGAAGTGATGGCGTAGAGGTGACCTGTGACTCAATCAACGATTCAACCCACGAAAAAACGCTTTACCTTTCGGACTTTCGTCCTGCTCCTCATCCCAATCATTCTCCTCGCTGGGGTGATCGCGCTCTTCCTTTATACGGGCGGCGGACTCCGTCTCGACTCCCCCGCGCCTGTTGAAAACCTTAATGTGGAAAAATATATCCTGATTTACAGTAACACCAAGCTCGACAATTCCACGGCTTGGACGCGCCCAGATTCACGTCAACTACGCCTGGACCCACGGGGAAGCATATGGCATCACGATCTTTACTAGCAATGCAATCCCTTTCACAGTGGATATCCCGGTTGCCTTTGAAACGCCTCAACCCTCGGGTCGAACGTTTTGGGGCTTCACGTTAATCGGTCTGTATGTGGGTGTCATTCCAGTCTTTCTGGGAATCTTCTGGTTCCCGGCTCTGCGCCAGCTTGGCCGCCGTACAATGGCGTTTCTGATGGCAGCAACCGCTGGTCTGTTGATCTTTCTTGGCTTGGACACGATTGCCGAAGCTCTCGAAGTAGCCGCCGAAGTACCTTCTGCATTTCAAGGCATTGGCTTGATTGGCATTGGGGCGGTCGCGACCTTCCTCCTTCTGGATGCAATTTCGAAGAGTCAAACGGAGGTCAAAGGCAGTGAATCGGAACGTCGACTTGCTATCGCACTCATGATTGCGATTGGCATCGGTTTCCATAACCTGGGCGAGGGCCTTGCCATCGGTGCGGCTTACAACGTCGGCGAAATTGCGCTCGGAACGTTTCTGGTGGTCGGATTCATCATTCAAAACATCACCGAAGGGCTAGGTATCATCGCCCCTGTTCTGCGCGATCGCCCAACCATCGGAAGGCTCGCCCTGATGGGACTCATTGGCGGCGGTCCTGCCATCCTCGGCGCATGGATTGGCGGATATACACCATCGCCTTTCCTTGGAGTACTTTTCCTTGCCATTGGCACTGGCGCGATCTTTGAAGTCGTTTACGAAATTGCGAAATTGATTCAAAAAGATACCGCCCGGCAATCCATGCCCATGACTGTCTTCAGCGGCGTATTGACCGGCATGTTGTTGCTTTGGGTGACAGGTCTGTTGATTAAGTAACTTGTGTGCAAGGAGAACAACAAATCATGTTGCTCGTCACAGTTTTCGGATTACTCGGTATGCTCGGCGCGATCATTTACGCCATAGGCGATGTTTTCCTGCTGGCAGGCAAAGCCAGGCTGGAAGATTACCCCAAACTGCAACCTTACGCCAAATTGCTTTCCGGTACAGAGAGGATGGTCGCGCTTCCCCACTGGCGGTTGTTTTGGGGCGGATTGCTTGGCGTGTTTGCAACTCCACTCGTTCTGATCGGCTTCATACCGGTTTGGGGCTCATCCCAAGCTGGAGGGTACTTGATGTTGCCTCCCTTTCTTCTGTTCTTCCTCGCCACGTTGATTGCCCCATTTGTACATGGTTCGTTCATCTATCTGGGAGAATACGTGCAAGCGCTTAACAAGGTCGACAACGAATCACAGTCCGTGATCCTTGAAATGCTCGAACGCCACCGCAAGATCATGACCATCTTCTATGCATTTCTATTTGTTTGCATCCTGATTGCCTCCATCTGGTTTTCAGTGATGGTGGGCATGGATAAAACACATTTCCCGGTCTGGATGGCTGGCGTAAATCCCGTCACGATGTTCATCGCCTGGATGCTCATCAAGCGTCTCCTGCCGCGTTTTGTACAAGACTGGACAGAAGGTGCAGGATTCAATATTGCCTATCTGCTCTTCTTCCTATTGATGACGGTCACTTTCACACCTGAAACACCTTTTCTGGATTGAATTTTGCAGACATAAAGACAGCCTTTGAAGAAAGAAGTCATGGAACAAATACTCACAACCTCTATTCAAGATTACTTGAAAAACATCTATGAATTGACGGAAAATGGTGAAGCGGCAACGACCAACGCGCTCTCCAAAAAACTCAATATCAGAGCGCCATCTGTGACCGGAATGGTTCAAAAACTTGCTTCTGCAAATCCTGCACTCGTTGAATATCACAAACATCAAGGCGTGACGTTGACAAAGGAAGGCAAGAAAGCCGCTCTGGAGGTGATCCGCCATCACCGCTTGTTGGAAGCCTGGCTGGTACAGACCCTCGGCTATTCATGGGATGAGGTCCACGAAGAAGCGGAACGGCTGGAACACGTCATCTCGGAGGATTTCGAAAGGCGCATCGCGACAGCCATGGGACATCCTCTCCGTGATCCGCATGGAGAATTGATTCCCACCGAGGATTTGCGAATGCCACTCGATGATTCAACTCCGCTTTCATCTCTTCGTCCAAAGCAAACGGGAATTATCCAAAGCGTGAAAGCCCCAGATACAAATCTGCTTCGTTATCTTGAAAGATGCGGGCTGATTCCGGGTGTGCGAGTCGAAGTCCAAGAGTATTCACCTTTTGACCATAACCTAACGATCAAAGCCAGGCACAGGACAACAGTGCTTGGGCTGGCGATTACCAGCAAGGTTTATGTAAAGAAAGACTAGAAAGTAGTCACGTTTTCTGCGAAACGTCCCTATGGGATAGCGTGACATTCAAAGAAAGACACACAATATGGAAACGGTTTTTAGAATCATATTACCTACGTTGATTATTGCCTTCGCTGCGCATCGTGGATACTACGTAAAGAATCACAGCGAACCCGAAGCTGCCACGTTGAAGAAACGTGAAGAAGGCTTGGCATCAAAGATTTCGGGGATGCTTGGACTGATTGGCTTTATTTCAGTGATTGCCTTCGTCATCAATCCAGGTTGGCTTACATTTTGGAGTCTATCTTTTCCAGTCTGGTTACGCTGGACGGGTGTAATGCTTGCATTGGCTGGATTTGCTCTTCTCGATTTGCTAAGCAAATCGTGGGCGCAAGTCACACTTGGCAAAAGCTGGAGCGACACCCCGCGCATGCTGGAGGAACAAACCCTCATCACAAGTGGACCTTATCAATTTATCCGGCATCCGATTTACACAGCATTTGTATTGATCCTGGGTTCAACACTCTTGATCTCAGCCAATTGGTTCATCGGTCTGGCATGGCTGGGTATGACCGTATTCGAAGTCGTTTCGCGCATCGGCTTTGAAGAATCTCTCATGCTTGAATATTTCGGCGATCAATACCGAGAATATATGAAGAAAACGGGACAATTACTCCCACGATTGATTCAATAAATTTCACGTCATTGCGAGGGCGACACTTGCACCGTGCGCCAGTGCGGTGTGTTTGCCCGAAGCAATCTCATTCTTGATAGGGAGATTGCTTCGTCGCAGCGAGCGTTCCTCGCAATGACATCAACAACAAAGGAAACAAACAATGAACGAAAACATCTTCCGCATTTTAGCCGCCCTTATCCTTTTCACCGGAATAGGCATCTCATCATATTTCCGTCGCAAAGCGGATCGGGAAAGTGGAGAAAAAATTTCCCGCAATGTGGACGGGTCCGTCATGATGACCCTCATCAAGATTGGTGGACTGGTGCTTTGGCTAACTCCTCTTGTCTATCTGATCAATCCGGGCTGGATGGTCTGGTCAAAGATTGGCTTACCAGAATGGGTGCGCTGGCTCGGCGTTGGTATCGGCATCCTTTGCGTCATGGGGATTTACTGGCTATTCAGCAGCATCGGAAGCGGTATTACACCTACCAGTGCCACGCGCAAACAACACACCCTTGTCACCAGTGGGCCCTATCGCTGGGTGCGCCATCCACTCTATACAGTTGGAACCTCCATGTTCATTGCCTTTGGAATGATGGTAGATAACTGGTTCATCGCTGGGTTAGGGATATTAACCTTCATCCTCATGGCAATCCGCACGCCAAAAGAAGAAGCCAATCTCATCGAAAAATTTGGGGATGAATATCGTGAGTACATGACGCGCACCGGCCGCTTCTTCCCCAAGCTCGGTGGCAATTCATAAAGAGAAAACCATGAATAAAAAAATACTTGTTTTGCTTGTGATGGTCTTGGTACTGGCTTTATCAGCCTGCGCAAAATCAAGCCCATCCACCAGGATCAGCTTCACAATGACAGATTTTGCGTTTAATCCAAATGAATTCATCATCCCAGCTGGAGAGGATATTACTCTTAAGGTTACCCACGACGGCACGATGGAGCATAGCTTCATCGTGATGAAGTATGGGAAAGATGCAGGCGAAGTGTTTGATGAGGCAGATAAAACCAATGTTTATTGGGAGGTGGATCTGCAGCCAGGAGATTCCGAAACGGTTCTGTTTAGAGCTCCGGATGTACCAGGCACCTACCAAATTATTTGCGGTATGCCCGGGCATCTACAATCAGGCATGGTTGGAAAACTGGTTGTGACTGAACAGCAATGATCAATTCAAAGTTACAGAGTATCGCATAATTTACTAAACCGAACTTGTGATATTCACTCGCAATTTGTACCAAAAAGTTTAGTAATTTATGAGACAAGCGATAGGATACTGGAATGAAACAAACTACAGTGAAGCCTGCTGATTTTATTGCCAGTGTTGCCTATATGGATCCGGGCAACTTCGCCACCAATATTCAAGGTGGCGCAAAATTTGGCTATCAGCTTTTATGGGTGATTGTCGCTAGTAATCTAATGGCAATGCTCATCCAATCCCTTTCGGCAAAATTGGGGATCGCGACCGGCGAAAATCTCGCGGAACATTGTCGCAATCAGTTTTCGAGGCCGGTGGTGATTGGTATGTGGATTATCGGTGAGCTAGTTGCGATCGCAACCGATCTCGCCGAATTCCTGGGTGCCGCGCTGGGTTTCTATTTACTTTTCGGAATACCACTGTGGGTTGCCGGTCTGATCACCGCCGTAGTGACCTTTTTGGTCTTGGGGTTGGAGCGTTATGGGTTTCGTCCGCTGGAGGCGGTCATCACATCATTAGTGGGTGTCGTCGCTTTCAGTTACCTCATCGAAACCTTCCTCGACAAACCTCATTGGCCCACAGTCATGTTCCATGCGGTTGTGCCGCAATTTTCCGGCACAGAAAGTGTTTTGCTGGCAACAGGCATTCTGGGCGCGACAGTCATGCCACATGTGATCTATCTACACTCCGCGTTGACGCAGGATCGGATCATCACAAAAAACCCTGAGCAACAACGCAAACTCTTTCGTTTTGAATTGATCGATGTTTTCATCGCAATGGGACTGGCCGGACTCATCAACATGGCTATGTTGATCATGGCTGCCTCGACGTTCTTCAACGCCGGTCTAACGGAGATCGGCTCCATTGAAGAAGCGCATCGGACACTTCAACCATTGCTTGGTCCAGCCGCATCCTGGGTGTTTGCAATCTCTCTGTTGGCTTCGGGACTCTCCTCCTCCTCTGTAGGCACAATGGCAGGTCAGGTCATCATGCAGGGCTTTCTACATTTTCATATCCCTGCCTGGGTACGACGGGTCGTTACCATGTTCCCATCTTTGATTGTCATCTTCATAGGCTTGGATCCGACGCGCACCCTGGTGATCAGTCAGGTGGTCCTTTCATTTGGGTTGCCATTTGCCATTATCCCTCTGATCATGTTCACCAGCAGACGTGATATTATGGGCGCGCTGGTCAATCAACGGATCACGACCATCGCCGCCATCTTTGCTGCGTTACTCATCATTGCACTCAATCTCTTCCTGCTGTATCAGGTCTTTTTTGGAGGGCAGTAACATGTTCAAAAACATTCTCGTTCCCCTGGATGGTTCTAAATTGGCAGAGGCGGCTATTCCTGTCGCGGCCTCGCTGGCGAAAACACTTAATGCTCCGGTGACTCTGCTTCATATTCTAGAGAAGGATGCGCCTGAGGAAGTCCATAAAGACCATCATATTACCCAGGCTGACGAAGCCTCAGCGTATCTGAAGGACCTCGCCAAGCGCGCCTTTCCTGCGGATGCGAAAGTAGATTGGCATGTCCATACCGCTGCGGTAAAAGATGTTGCCGCAAGCATTGTGGAGCATGCCATGGCAGAATTCCAACCTGACCTGATCGTGATGTGTATTCACGGGAAAAGTGGTGTCCGGGAATTATTATTTGGCAACATTGCGCAACAGGTGGTTGCACACGGAACGACTCCTTTGCTGCTCATCAAACCTGGGGTTGATTCAACCACAACGTTTGAACTGGACGAAATACTCGTTCCCCTGGATAGCGGTCCTGTTCATGACGATAGCCTTCCCCTTACACAGATATTGGCAAAGGCGTACGGTTCCGAAATTTACCTGCTGACCGTAATTCCCACGTTCAGCACTGTGACTGGGGAAACTGCGGCAGCCAGCAGCTTGTTGCCTGCCACAACCTCCGCCATGCTGGAGATCAATGTCGAAAATGCAGAAATGGATTTGCAGGCACATGTGGATGAATTAAAGCAGGCAGGCTTTCGGGTAAAGGCTGAAGTTACGCGTGGCGATCCGGCAACCGAGATCGTGAATTTATCTGAAAGGCTCAATGCAGATCTTGTTGTGTTGACCACCCATCGTAAAGCGGGCGCATCAGCTTTTTGGGCGCGCAGTGTCGCTCCCAATGTGACGCGCAGAGCCCGCGTTCCTATCTTGCTGATTCCCCTGGAGGAGAAGAATTAAAGCGCCTCAGTGCTTCTATCAGAAAACCCTACGAAGGGCGTGAGCCTTCGCAGGGTTTCAGCTTTTCCAGAGAGGAATTCGTTCGCCTTAGGGGTTTTGTGAACCCTGTCCCCAGCCACCCATCATGCCGGGACCGTAACCGGAGCCGCGATTCTGCATCATACCGGGACCAAATCCAGATCCCCGACCGAACGGCGCACCCTGTCCATTGTGCATGGGGCAATTGCCGAACCCAAATCCACCTTGGTTCTGCATTCGTTGAAGCATCCAATCTGCCTGCTCCTGAGTCATCACCCCGTCTTTGACGGCGCTTGCGAAGGCATCCGTGTGAACTTCATTCATAAAACTCACCAGATCTTCCTGCTTGATCCCATTATCGAGAGCGATCTGGTACATGGTCTTGCCAGAGGCAAGTTGGTCTTCCACCTGCGATTCCGTGAGACCCAGCTTGGCTGCAAGCGCCTGTTCGACGTAGTCATGCATCCAGCCATAGCCAGGTTGGGTCGGAGGCTGAGTCCCTTGGGCAAACGCGACACTGACACCCAGCACAACGAGCGCCAGCAATACCAGAGTTGTGATTAAAATTGTTTTCTTCATTGATGTACTCCTTTATCCTGCCCAAAGGATACTCCGTTAATGTGAAGGTTATGTAAAGAATCAAAAAAGATCACAATAAGAAAACCCAGCGGCGAATATGCTATACTTTTCAAACTTGAACTAGTTGAGGAGCAATTATGCCTGGAGCAACTTTCCAACCGCTTACTTCCTATATTGAATATCCCATTGAGGAAATGAAACAACGAGCCATTTCCTTCCGTGAGGAAATGCAGAGACGCCGTACCGTGCGGCAATTTTCCGATCGCCCGGTGGCGCGCGAGGTCATCGAAGAATGTCTGCTTGTTGCAGGTAGCGCCCCCAGCGGAGCCAACTTGCAGCCCTGGCATTTCGTTGTGGTTAGTGATCCCAGAGTGAAGCGAGAGATCCGAATTGCGGCGGAGCAGGAAGAAAGGGAGTTCTATCACCGCCGCGCGCCGCAGGAGTGGTTGGATGCCTTGTCTGTGATTGGCACAGATGAACACAAGCCATTTCTCGAAACGGCTCCTTGTATAATCGCGGTCTTTGGGAAAAGCCACAGTTTTCTACCCGATGGACGGCGCGTAAAAAACTATTACGTCAATGAGTCGGTTGGGATTGCCACAGGCTTTTTGATCGCTGCAATCCACAACGCAGGTTTAGTCTCGCTCACTCATACGCCCAGCCCGATGGGTTTTTTGAATACAATTTTGGATATCTCGCCAGATGAAAAGCCGTACCTGATTTTGGTCGTGGGTTACCCTGCCGAAGATGCGCAAGTGCCCATAATAGAAAAGAAGTTTCTAGAAGAGATTGCGACGTTTATATAAAGGAAGGTAAC
>WNFU01016767.1_pt1 | contig 12341 bp, 9 predicted proteins | sample 5400121 | NCBI WGS metagenome assembly WNFU01 (sample SAMN13153360, study PRJNA577476) | soil metagenome | isolation source: 100 cm soil or saprolite under grassland replicate 1 | place: USA:California | collected 2016-06-15 | reverse complement strand
AAGCACCGAGATGGCAATCGCGGCAGCGCCGGTACGATACAGGTGATCGATCTGGACCGGCAGCATGTTGAGAAGATGGGGAAGCGGCAGCCACACGGCGCCGATCTGCTCCCAGCCTGGCGTGATGCTGTCGAGAACGCGTCTCGCGACGACGAGGTGGGCTCTGGCGTCGTAATGACTGAGCGTCAGACCGGAGGCAGAGTAGAACGCAACTGCGTAGAGTCCCAAGACTGCTGAGAGCCTCCCTAACAGCCGCGCGAGCGGTGGGAACATGAAACCCGCAGTATAATTGCGCGATCTCGCGCGCATGACCAATTACTGCTTTACCCCAGAGTTCACTTGAGTGCTCAATCCATGTGCCCGATAGACGCGTCTTGGCGCCCGAATCGCGGAGTTGGCCCGGCCGCGGCGATGCGCCACGCGAATGAATTGAGCGGCTAGATGACACCTGAGCTCTCGATCGTCATCCCCGTTCTCAACGAATCCCCGAACATCGCTGCCCTTTACGACGAAGTCGTTTCTGCGCTCGAACGATCCGGACGCACGTTCGAGATCATCATCATCGACGACGGGAGCACGGATGATACGTTCGAGAGGCTCGCGCACCTGCAGTCGCGGGATCCACGCCTGCGAGTAATTCGCTTTCGCCGCAACTTCGGACAGACGGCGGCGTTTGCCGCCGGTTTTGCCTACGCAAGAGGACGACTCGTGGTGACGATGGACGGGGATCGTCAGAACGATCCCGCCGACATCGCTCGGATGGCGGCGCTCAGCGATGAAGGCTACGACATCGTTTGCGGCTGGAGAAGAGATCGTAAGGACACGTTCGTTACGCGACGCGTGCCGTCGATCCTCGCGAACAAGCTGATCTCGTGGGCCACTGGTGTCGACCTTCACGACTATGGCTGCTCGTTGAAGGTGTTCCGCGCGGAGGTGGTCAAGCCGTTGCGGCTGTACGGAGAGATGCACCGCTTCTTGCCCGCGATTGCCAGCCAAATCGGCGTCCGCATAACCGAAATCGTCGTGAACCATCGGCCACGCTCCGCGGGCCACTCGAAGTATGGTCTGTCACGCACGATTCGTGTGATTCTCGATCTCGTCACGGTCAAGTTTCTTTTGAGCTATTCCACACGTCCGCTGCAGATCTTCGGCTTGCTCGGCGTGGGGGCGGCGGCGCTCGGCGCAGTCATTACCGCCTATCTCGGCTACGTGCGACTCGTGCTGCAGTTGCCGATTGCCGAACGCACACCGCTCCTTCTGGTGGGCGTGCTGCTCGTGTTCATTGGTGTGCAGCTCGTCACGTTCGGCTTGCTCGCGGAGCTGCTGGCGCGCACGTACTACGAGTCGCAAAACAAGCCGGTGTACGTGATTCGCGAGGTCCTGCAGACCCCCGACATGGCACACGCGGCGTCATGAGCGTGAGCACGCCGGTCGACGACACTCGGGACAAACCCTTCGACGATGCTCAGGGCAGGCCCTTCGACGACGCCGAGGGCAGGCACGACCCGCGCATTACCGTCATTCAACGCGAGCTCTTCGACGCACGGCGATCGAAGGCGGACAAGTATCGCGATCTGGTGATCGGGCGTCCTGGTTGGGGAGCGCTCGTGGGATATGAGCTTGTGATGCTGCTCAGCGCCTGGGTGCCGGGCGCGCTGGGTCTGCTGCTGCGATCGAAGTTGTTCCCCTTGGTCCTCGGCTCCGTCGGTCGAAACGTCATCTTTGGCGTCAACGTGACGCTTCGGCATGCGCACAAAATCTCCATCGGAGACAACGTCGTCGTCGATGACGGCTGCTGCCTCGATGCCAAGGGGACCGGCAACAGAGGAATCACAGTCGGTAGTGGCGTCTGCATCGGACGCAACACGATCCTGAGCTGCAAGAATGGCGATATCGCAATCGATGACGACGCGAATATTGGGTTCAATTGCGAAGTCTTTTCCGCCTCGCGGGTGCGCGTTGGGAAAAGCGTGCTGATGGCCGCTTACACGTATCTGGTCGGCGGCGACCACCTCTACGACCGCGTCGACATTCCCGTGCTTGAACAAGGTCGCACCGCGCGAGGCATCGAAGTAGACGACAACGTGTGGCTGGGCACGCACGTCGTGGTGACCGACGGCTCGCGCGTCGGCCGCGACGCTATCATCGGCGCGGGCGCAGTCGTGATTGGCGACATCCCGGAATTTGCGATTGCGGCGGGCATTCCCGCCAAGGTTCTCCGCGATAGGAGAACGAAGAACGAAGAACGAAGAACGAAGAACTAAGAACGACCAACGAAGCACCCAAGCCCCAAGACTCAAGACTCAAGACTCAAGACCCAAGACCCGTCGTCAACACTGTGGACTGTCGACCGTGAACTGAGATGTGCGGAATTGTCGGAATCGTTGAATCGGATCTGAATCGGCCTGTCCCGCCCGAGGAGCTGGCGCGGATGGTGCGGACGCTCCATCACCGCGGACCGGACGAAGAAGGCAGCGTGACGCTGCCCGGCGTTGGACTCGGCATGCGGCGGCTCTCGATTGTCGATCTTGCCGGCGGCCAGCAGCCTTTCGCCAACGAAGCCGACACGGTTCAACTCGTCGCAAACGGCGAGATTTACAACTTTCCCGACCTGCGTCGTGAGCTCGAGACACACGGTCATGCGTTTCGCAGCCGCTCCGATATCGAGGTGCTCGTGCACGCGTACGAGCAGTGGGGTATCGAGTTTCTCTCACGTCTGCGCGGCATGTTCGCCCTGGCGCTCTGGGATGGCCGCAGCCGCACGCTGGTAGCGGCGCGGGATCGCGCCGGCGAGAAGCCGCTGTATTGGACGCGAACCCCGCGCGGCCTGTTGCTGGCCTCCGAAGTCAAAGCGCTCCTGGTCAGGCCCGACGTCTCTCGAGAGCTCGACCTCGAAGCGGTCGATCAGTTTCTCACCTACGAATATGTCATCGCTCCACGAACAATCCTGAAAGGGGTTCACAAGCTCCCGGCGGGTCACTATCTTCTCTACAGGGATGGCAACGTCACGGTACACCGCTATTGGGATGCGGCAACGGTGCGCGTTCGAGAGTGGAGAGATGGCGAGGCCGCCGAAGCGCTCCGCGAAGGACTCAAGCGAGCGGTCGTGAGCCAGATGATGGCCGATGTTCCGCTCGGCGCGTTCCTTTCAGGCGGCATCGACTCGAGCACGATCGTCGCGTTCATGAGCGAGGCGTCGATGCAGCCGATCAACAGCTTCAGCATCGGCTTCGAAGACGGCACTTACAACGAGCTGCCGTTTGCGAGGGAGGTCGCAGCAGCGTTTCGCACCAATCACCGCGAGCGCACGGTCTCGCCGAGCCTCAACGAGCTGTTCGACAGGCTCGTGGTGCACCTCGACGAGCCGTATGCCGATGTGTCGCTGTTTCCAACGTATCTGGTCTCGCAGCTCGCGCGCGAGCACGTGAAGGTTGCGCTCTCAGGAGACGGCGGCGACGAGCTCTTCGGCGGCTACGACGCCTACCACGCGCAACAGGTCGCCGCACGGTTTGCGCCGGTTGGCGGCGCGCTGATGCCCGCGGTTGCCGCGGTTGCCGCCGCTTTGCCTCCCACCGACAAAAAGAAGGGCGTCGTCAACAAATTCAAACGGTTCATCGAGGGGGCCGCTCAGGCGCCGGGCGATCTAGGGCACTACCGCTGGATGGTGTATCTGGGTGCACGTGCGAAGAGCCGGCTGTACGCCGGTGCGCTGCAGGCCGCGCTGACGAATTCAGATGTTTATCAGCCGGTACGACAGGCGCTTGCCCGGTACGGTTCAGACGATCTGCTCAATCGTCAGCTCTACACCGACCTCATCGTGTACCTGGCGGACGACATTCTCGTCAAAGTCGATCGCATGAGCATGGCGACGTCACTCGAAACACGAGCGCCCTTTCTGGATGCGGACGTGATGGAGCTCGCGTTCTCGATGCCTGGCGATCTGAAGCTGCGCGATGGCGAGCGAAAGTGGATTCTCAAGCGCGCCATGCGCGGGCTGCTCCCGGGACGCATTCTCACGCGCAAGAAGGAGGGCTTCAGCATCCCGATGAAGAACTGGCTCAGACGTGAGCTCGAGCCGCTGATGCGGTCGCTGCTGTCGGCGGAACGCGTCGCCGCACGAGGGCTGTTCGATCCTGCCGAAGTGACGCGGCTCATCGACTCGCACGTCGCGGGACGCAGCAATCAGGCGCACACGCTCTTTCCGCTGATGGTGTTCGAGCGGTGGGCACAAGAGCATCTTCACCCGGGCGCAATCGCGTAAAACGCCTCGACCTCCGCGATTTCCGCCGCTTGTCGTTCTCGACTCCACCCGAGCTCATGGCCAACGATTTCAGCCGCCCGCGCGAGCGCGTCGTCGCCGGGATGGCCTGCCGATCCCGCCTCGGTGCGTCTGATGAGCGCATCCGACAGCTTCACTGCGGCTTCCGAGCGGACGGCGTGGACGATTTCGGCGCCGGTGACGGCACAGCGCAAGCCAAGCGGCGCTCCGAGGGCGGGCTCTCGCCGCATGATTTGCACGAGCGCGTCGTACTTCGTTCCGTAGGTCAGTGCGAGGCGGCGCAAGGTTCCCTCTGAAAGTCCTTCGGGTTCCCGTGACAGCACTTCTCGCAGAAAGCGCTCCTTCTCGGCGATGTCCCCACCGGTGACTGGGGTTGTGTCCGTCCGGCATGGCGGCGCGGCGTGTCCATTCGCTTTGAACACGCAATCGATCGCGCGGCTTGCCGTATGACGCGCGGTCGTGTAGCGAACGCCAATCATCGAGATCAGCCCGGGCACATGCTGCTCCGCGTGATCGATGACGAGGCTTTCGCGAAGCAGCGTGACGTCATCGCCGCGACCAGGGATCATGGGCAGAAGGCCGCGATGAACCAGTTGCACATCGTCGGCGGTGAGATTCGCGCGAGGAAACGCTTCTGCAGCCTGCCGCAAGAGGCACTCGACGTCCCGGGTTGTGACCGGCAGCGTCTCGGCGTCCGCCGTGTGAACGTCGTGACTCGTGCCCAGCACCGACATGCTTCGCCAGGGCACCATGAAGAGGAACCGGCCGCCAGCGAGACCGCCGCATGCATATGACGCGGCCACCGCGCGCGTCACCAGGTTCATCGCGCGCGACAGCCCGATGTTCGGCGCTGCACGTTGATCCAGCGATTGCACGAGCGCTGGCGCCCACGGACCGGCAGCGTTCAGAACGGTCTTGGCGCGGATATCGAAGGCATTCCCGCTGAGCGCATCCTCGACGCGGACCGCGACGACGCGCGTTGACTCGCGTGCAAAACCTGTAGCCCGGACGTAGTTGGCCACTGCCGCTCCGGCATTCGAGGCGGACAGGACGAACGCCAACGTCATGCGATCGGTGTTCTCGAGCTGATAGTCGTGCCACACCGCGCCTCCGGTGACACCCTCTGGGGTGATGAGCGGATTGAGCTCGAGGCACCGTTCGCGGGACACCACTTCGCCCGGCGGCAGTTGAAGGCTTGGATCTGACAGACCCGCATGCCGATCCCGTGAGACGACGTCGGTGAGCGCAAGCGCGACCCGCATCACCAACGCGGAGCGGCGGAGATCGTTATAGGTCGGCACCACGAACGGCAACGGCCGAACGAGGTGCGGCGCCACGCGAGCAAGCGCGCGGCGCTCGCGCACGAACAGCCGCATTTGTGCGAAGTTCAGCGACTGGAGCGATCGCAAGCCGCCGTGAAGTGTCTTGAGGTTGTTGAACGACGTGCCGCTGCCGAAATCGCCCTTGTCGATGAGCGCGACCGAGAGTCCCCTGAGGACGCCGTCCCAGGCTGCGACGGCGCCGTAAAAGCCTGCGCCAACAATCGCGAGATCGAATCGCTCATCGGCCAGGCGGCGCATGTCGCGCTGCATCGAAGTGGCATTGTACGATAGAGCCGTGATCCAAGCGATCGCGCGGTACTGGAACGAACGCATTCACGATCTCGACATGACGGAGCAGCCCGTCGGATCGCGTGAGTTCTTCGCGGATCTGGACGCCTATCGCTTCGACAAGCTGCGCTATCTGCCCGAGCTCGTGAACTTCAACGGGTACGCGGGACGGGCGGTGCTCGAAGTGGGGTGCGGCATCGGCACCGATCTGGTGCGGTTCGCTCGCGGAGGCGCCATGGTGACGGGAGTCGATCTCTCGCACACCGCGATCGATTTGGCGCGGCAAAATTTCGAGCTGAGCGGCGTTTCCGCGAAGGAGCTTCGTGTCGCAAACGGCGAGGCGTTGCCCTACTCCGACTCGTCCTTCGACGTTGTCTACGGCCATGGTGTCCTGCAATACACAGCGGACGCAGCGCAACTCGTGCGCGAATGTCATCGCGTGCTTCGGCCGGCCGGCGAGGCGATCTTCATGGTGTACAACCGCGTCTCATGGCTGAACGCCATGTCGAAGCTCACCAAGGTGTCGCTCGAGCACGAGGACGCGCCGGTCCTGCGGAAGTATTCCGCCGCCGAATTTCGCCGATTGCTTGCGCCATTCGCGCATATCGAGATCGTTCCTGAGCGATTTCCCGTGAAGTCGCGGCTGCACGGAGGCGTGAAGGGCGTTTTGTTCAATACGATGTTCGTGGGAGCGTTCAATGCTCTTCCGCGAACGTGGGTGCGGCCGTTTGGCTGGCATCTGATGGCGTTCTGCCGAAAGTAGGAGCACGTACGCGCCACAGAGACGCAGAGACACAGAGGACACAATGTACGAGATCCTCGAAAGAGATTTTCTCTGTGACTCTGTGCCTCTGCGGCCCGTACGTGCTCGCGTCCCGCGGGTAGTGGTATCGATGTCCTCAGGGTGTGCGGAAATGAAGTCATACGTTCTGGTTCATCGTCTGGTTGTGTTCATCACTTGCGCTGCAGCGATTGCGGCGGTGGCTGCGCAGGCGGTGAAGCCGTTCCCGCCGGGGTTGAAAGGAGAGTTGCTGTTTCAATCGGACCGTGAAGGGCCGACGCGTCTCTTCGTCCTCGATCTCGCCTCTGGTGCCGTCCGCCGCGTGGGAAGCGCGGGCGATTGGCTGGACGAAGAGCCTCGCTGGTCACCAGAGGGAACCAACGTCGTGCGATTAACCGATCACCGCGCGGCGGAGCAGGGGCCGGTGTGGGCCAGCGACGGCAAGAGCCTGTTCTTCACCGGCGAGCGCGACGGGCGCGGCGAGATCTATCGGGTCTGGCTCGCCGACAAACGTGTGGAGCGGATCACGCGCGGAATCGATCGCGCCATCATGCCGGCAACTTCGCCGGACGGCCGGTATCTCGCGTACGCCGCGCAAACGATCATGGATTTTCAGATTCATCTCGTCGATCTGACGACCGGCCGCACGCAGCAGGTGACATCGGGCGGCGGCTCATGCCGGCCGTCGTTTTCGTCCGATAGCAAAGAGCTTGCGTTCGTGCGTATCGCCCAGGAGCCCTCGCGCATTGACGCCGTCCGTGAAAATGGCACCCGCGTGCTGTTCGAAGACAAGCGACTGTGGAGCTACTATCCTGACTACTCGCCCGATGGACGCTACCTCGCGTTCTCGGTGAGTCCCGAGCATCATCAGGGCGAAGATTGGGATCTGGCGATCATGGATCTGCAGCAGCCCGGCAAGTTCACACGCGTGACCACCGGGCCGGGAAACGATCGAGTGCCCGACTGGCGGCCACGCTCATAGGCGCTTCGCGTACGCGGCACGTCGCGCCGGAGGGCTCGCTGCGCTCGCAGGCTCACTTCGTGAGTAGGACTTCCTACCGAAGGCCTACGGCATAGGGCCTACCGCGCACAGCGCGGCCTGGCTGGCGCACGTGTCATTGATCTGTGCGGCTTTGGATGCCGCGGACCTCCTGGCGCTCGTTGCACCGAAAAAGTCTTCAGGAATTACTTCTGTGTCTCGGAGTCTCGGAGGTGCGTACGGCCTTGGTTGCTGGGGCTTTTGCGCGCGATAGTCTTGCCGATTCGAGGACGATGATGTTCTTGCGGAGAAGCTTGATGTCGTCGGATCGTCGCGCGTCCTTCAGAATGTTGCCGATGGCTTCGAACACCTGGCGATCCGCGGGCGAGAGCTGTCGATCGTCGAGCGCGTCGTAAAGGATCAACTCGAGATCCGACACCGTTTTCGGCTGATCGAACGAAATGAGGGCGCGGCCATTCGGCAGAGGCACCAGATCGATCCCCGCCCGGCGTTCCAGCGACGGCGTCGGTTTCACCGTGATGACCGCGCGTTGGCCAAAAATCGATAGGTCCGCCGGCTGATCGTCGTCTCGCGCCGCGCGTTTGGTTGCGAGACGGACGACGGCGCGGCTCAAATCGCGGTCGATGGCCGCGAGTCGCTCGAGCACCGCTTCCGGCAGCGTGAGCGTCACTGCACGCGAGGGCACCGCAAACTTTCGTGGCCGTCCCCGCCGCCGTTTGAACGCGCCGACGACCGTACCGATGACCGAACCGACGGCCACGCTCAATCCGTCAACGTTGGCCGCCACATCAAGAGTCGGCACGCCGTCGGCGGCAAATGTCACCAGCGTGGACGCGAAGAAGAATATGACGACGAGTGCGATCATGATTCGAGGTGAAGGTTGAGGAAATGCAGATTTGAGCCGTCACAGGAGCCACGAGGCGAGCAGCAGCACCGCAACAATTGCAACGCCGATCGCCGCCCAGAAAGCAACCTGCAGCATCTGCCGGAGCAGTCCGGCCTCTTCCCACGTGAACATCTGTTCGGTCGCGTTGTGCTACCGAGGTCTTGCGGCTAGAAGTAGCCGCGGCTTGCCTCGAAGATCTGTTTCTGCGGCACGAGGGACACTTCCGCTTTTCGCCGGAACAGCGTCGGCCACATGCGCATGGTCATACTGAGCTGCGACTTGCTCGTCATGAGCACCGTGTTCTTGAAGTATCGAAGCGCCGGGATCGGGCGTATTTGGTAGAAGAGCAGCTCCTGAACCATGTTGAACGAGCCGATGATGCGGAACACGATGTTGTCTGGCAGCGAGACGAGCTTCTTGAAGAGCGGAATCCAGCGTGGAGAAAACTTCACGAGCAGCCAGAACAGCGCCGCGATGTTTCGAAATTCCCGATCGTACGGGGTCTTGATGTTGATCTCGGTTGCCTCGGCGACATGTTTTTCCATGTCGAAATCCTTGTCGAGGTAACCCTTCTGCTTGGCGTATTCGACCAGCGGGAGTCCCGGAAACAGCAAAAACGTGTTGGCGCGCACGTAGTTCGATTTCAACACCATGTTGAGCTCGACGGTCTCGAGCGCGTTGTCGAGTGTCTCACCGGGGAGGCCCACCATGTTCGTGGTCAGCACCTTGATGCGCTTCTCACGCAGCAGACGGGCGCCTTCGACAATGTGATCGTTCTTGGATTGTTTGCGAATGACAACTTCGCGAATCTCCTGATTGCCCGACTCGAGTCCTACAGCGGCGCCGTAGCACATGGCCTTTTCGAGCAGGTCGGCCGAGTTCTGTCGCACGGAGTCGTAGCGGATGTTGCAGTTCCAGGGGATGCCGATCTCCTTGGGGTAGACCTCGGCAAACTCCTCCAGCCACTTGTAATTGTTCCGGATGAAAAACAGGTCGTCCGAGAAGTGCACGTGCTTCAGCGGATAGCGATCCTTGATGTACTTGATCTCGTCGACGACTCGGCGCACCGACTTCCGGCGCAGGTAGTCAGACTTGGTTTCCTGTCGATACAGGCTGCGAATCACCGGCTCGTGACAGAAGGTGCACGGATAGGGACAGCCCATGCTCGAGATGAAGCGCTTCATCGGCATGTCCCGCAGGAATCCGTACTTGTAATACAGCTCGCGATCGGGCGGAGGCAGTTCATCGAGCGGCACCGCGGGGCGAAGCGGGTTCTTGTGAATCGTGCCGTTCCGCGTTTTGATATACAAATTGCGAATGCCGGTCACATCGGAGTCGTGCTCCATCGCCTCGGCCAGCTCGAGCATCGCGTGCTCGCCTTCACCGCGACAGATGATGTCGATGCCCGGCTGATCGATCATCTCTGGCGAGTAGGTCGGGTGCGGCCCGCCGACGATGATCGGCACGTTCAGGTTCTCTTTGATCTGCAGCGCCAGCCGCTGAATCGAATGGTGGACGCCGGTCAGCGCCGAAAAGGCGATGAGGCCGGGATCGTATTGGCGAATGGCGCCGATGAGATCGGGCGTGTGCGACACGAGGAGGAGGTCGGACTCGTGTCCGTGAGCCTTGAGGATTCCTGAAAGATTCGAGACGCCGATGGACTCCTGGATGCCGTTGTTCTGTATGAAAAGAACTTTCATGTTCAGGTATCGGGTAAAAGGTAACACGAATCTCCTGACAAATCTGCGGCTGGCGTGATTTTCTCGCAGGAAATCCGCGCACTACCTGTCGGGTATCATGCGGCTGTGCGGTTCTCGTGGCCGCGGGCTCTGCTGGCCTTGCTCGCGGTCGTCCTTTTCAGCGAAGTCGTGGTCATCTCGCCGCATCCCGGCACAGCGGCGGTCGTCGCCTCCATCATCTGGATCGTCGCGCCGGGCGTTGTCCTGGCGCGCCGCGCGTTTGGCGCACGTGAGCCATCAGGCATCGGCGCGTGGCTCGTTGGCCCGGCGCTGGGCTTCGGCATCGGCGTCTTTGGGATGCTGCTCATCTGGGCTGCCGGTGTTCAGAACTGGGTTGCCATCGCCGGCGGTCCGTTGCTCACGTGGTCGATCGCGGCGCTGGCGAAACGCGTTGGCGGCCCGACACTGCGCCTGCCGGTGTTCGATCGACGCGATATCGCGGCGGTTGCAATTGCCGTGATGCTCGTTCCGGCCATAACGTGGGCGCCGTACGCTCATGTGCGCAAGCGTGTGGCCGATGGCGAGGCTTACCGCGCGTACTTCACGGCCGACTTTTTCTGGGCGATGACAGTCACGGCGGAGCTGGCAAAGGGCGAGGTGCCGCCACTCAATCCGTTTCTGAGAGGCGAGCGGCTGCATTACTACTGGATGTCGCATTTCCTTTCCGGTGCGTTGTACCGGAATGTGCGCGGCTGGGGAATGCTGATCGAGCAGGTGCTGCTGCTCGATAGTTTCGCGTTCAGCCTCGCGTTCGTTCCATTCTTGTACTTTCTCGTGCGTCTCGCCGGCGCGAACGCGGTATTTGCGGCGCTCGCCGTGATGGTGAGTTTTGTCGCCAACAGCTATGAAGGAGCCAACCGGCTCTGGATTTATCATCAGCAGCACGCGCCGCTCAGTCTCGTCAAGACGCTCAACATCGATGCGGTGACGCGCTGGTTTTATCAAGGCATGCCGGTCGACGGCCTGCAGCGGATGCTGTTGTATCAACCGCATCATCTGACCGGCTACATGATGGCGCTTGCGTCGCTCTGGTTGGTTGGATTCGCAGAAGACGTCACCGAGACCAGTGTCGCGCTGTGGGCCGGCATCCTGCTCGGCCTCGCATTTCTCTTCAGCACGTTCACCGCAATCGTGGTCGGCGCTGCGATGGCGTTGCTCTTTGCCGTGCGCCTGCTGGGGAGGCGCGCGTATCGCGCTCTGTGGCAGGCCGCCATTCTCGGCGGCGGCCCGGCGATTCTCGGAGTCGCCGCCAGCCAGGCGCTCGCGTATACCGATCCTCGCGCCGGCTTCCTGGTGATCTTCGGACTCAATCCGGTCGCCGTGCGGCACTGGGCTCTCGCCATCTTTCTGAGCTTCGGACCGCTGCTCTTTGCCGGCATCGCCGGTCTGGCGCGGGTCCGCTGGGTGATCGATCGCGGCGCCGCCCCCTTCGTGCTCGTGCTGAGCGCGTTCGCGTTTTATTTCTTTGCAGATGTCCCCAATCAGGAAGGCGTGTGGGTCGGGTGGCGGGCGGGCCACCTGTTGCTGATTTGCTTTTCAGCGATTGGGGCCGCGGCCCTGACCGCCGCGTGGCGGCATTCACGCTGGCGTCCCGTCCTGGCGATCGCACTCGCGCTCGCGATTCTGCCGGCCGTTCCGACCGTGGCCATCGACATCTACAACGCGCAGGACATCACCAATCGTGGACCGGGGCCGAGTTTCCCGTGGACGTTCGTGATTACGCCGCCGGAGCGCGAGGCGCTGGAGTGGATCCGCCGTGCCACGCCCCCGGATGCAGTCGTGCAGTACGAGCCGCTCCTGCGCGGGCTTACTGGAGCGCACTGGGTCGACATCACCGGACTCGCCGAGCGACGCATGGCGGCGGGAGTGTCGGGCGCAATGATTCCTTTCCAGCCATATGAGCAGGCGGCGGAGGACGTGCGCAACGGCATTTTTCGGGCGGACCGCGCCGCCGATGCCCACGCGGTGGCACGTCGTCTCGGAATTGATTACCTGCTCGTCGGCACGCCGGAGCGCGACGCGTACGCGAAGGCGACACACGAAATC
>WNFU01009499.1_pt1 | contig 12342 bp, 10 predicted proteins | sample 5400121 | NCBI WGS metagenome assembly WNFU01 (sample SAMN13153360, study PRJNA577476) | soil metagenome | isolation source: 100 cm soil or saprolite under grassland replicate 1 | place: USA:California | collected 2016-06-15 | reverse complement strand
CCAAACCGAGTCCAATTGCAGTTCGAGTAAGGACGAGCAACGGCGCAACTGGAAGCTCTTCAGAACTTTTTGAAATGGATATGAGGGAAGACATCGCCTACCATATACGTCGCGTTTCGGAAAAAGAAACGCCAATTTTTGCGACCCAATCCTCCTCGCACCGACATGCCTGATTCGATGTACGCGCTCATCCTCGCCGGCGGCAGCGGCGAACGGTTTTGGCCGTTGAGCAGGCGGGCGCGCCCCAAACAATTACTGAGTCTCGTCTCCCACAAAACTTTACTGGAAGAAACTCTGGCTCGCCTCGACGGGCTCATCCCGCCCGAACGCATTCTGGTCCTTACGAACGCAGAACAGGAAAGCGCAGTTCGAAAGTTGCTTGGGAATTTTCCAAAGGAGAACATTTTAGCCGAGCCGGCCAAACGCGACACTGCCGCGGCGATCGCGCTGGGGACCGGCTGGGTAACGTTGCGCGATCATGCAGCCACCATGGTTGTCCTCCCAGCCGATCACGTCATTACAAATCGGGCGGTCTTTCAGGAAACGCTCGCCCTTGCTGCAGACGCGGCCGATGAGACAAGCGAGCTCGTGACCATCGGCATCAAACCGACATGGGCGTGTCCCGGATTCGGTTACATCGAGCACGGCAAGCCAGTGCGCTTGCGCAAGCGTCCCGACAACGAAGCAATTCATCGCGTCGTGCGCTTTCGTGAAAAGCCAAATCCTGACCTGGCGGAGTCGTTTATACGCAGGGGAAACTTCCGGTGGAACGCCGGGATGTTCGTCTGGTCCGTGCCCACGATGCTTCGCGAATTTAACCGTCACGCGCCGGAGCTGGCTGATTTCCTTTCACAACTGCGCGCGCCGGGAAATTTTGAGACAGCTTTGCGTGAGCGGTTCAGCAAACTGCCGCGCATCTCGTTCGATTACGCGATCATGGAAAAAGCCGATCGCGTCCTTGTCGTAGAAGCCGGCTTTGATTGGGATGACATCGGAAGCTGGCGGGCGGTGGCGAATTATTTTGAAAAGGACAAACGCGGAAACGCCGCGAACCGTGCAATCACGGCGATCGATTCCAGCAACAACATCGTTTTCGAGGAAAATGGAACAATGATCGCGCTACTCGGCGTGCATGATCTGATCGTCGTCCGTACGCCAGATGCCCTTTTGGTTTGTCATCGGCACGAAGCGGAACGGATCAAAGACTTAATCGGCAAACTTCCGCCGGAACTGCAATGACAGGGAGGGACTGTCATCCTGAGCGAAGTTGAAAGGATCCCGCGATGTTGCATTGGGTTTTGCCGCGGGATTCCTCGACACGCTCGGAATGACTTTTGCATGAATCGGATTCTGGCTCTCGATTTTGGCCGGGCGCACGCTCGGAATGACTTTTGCATGAATCGGATTCTGGCTCTCGATTTTGGCCGGGCGCGGATCGGAGTGGCCATCTCTGATGAGCTGCATTTGCTGGCACATCCGCTGGAGACTATTTCGGCAAATCAACAACCGGCAGCGCGCGTCGCGCAAATCGTTCGCGAAAAAAAAGTGGATCATGTCGTGGCTGGAATCCCGCGTCAGATGAATGGGCAGATCGGTACTGCTGCGACTGAGGTTCTCGATTTTGTGGAAAAGCTACGCGCGATTCTCCCCTGCCCGATCGTCACCTGGGACGAGCGACTCACGACAGTCGCAGCCCACCGAGCATTGCGTGACGCCGGCAAGAAAACTCGGGATACCCGCGGCTACGTGGATCAGGTTGCGGCGCAAATGATTTTGCAAAGCTATCTGGATCGCCGCGCGCACGAGAAGGCGACAGGCGGATTGTGATTTGTAATCAGTGATCAATTATTCGTGAAATCTGCCGGCAAATAGATGAAGCGTTTCGGGTGAAGCACACGCGCCGACCCTCACCTCAATCCTCTCCCTGCGAGGGAGAGGCGGACGCGTGAGCGCCAGGTGAGGGTTGGCCGTCCCACAACCGCGTAATTTACGCTCATCACTCATCACACATCACGCCTTATCGCCATGAGTCGAAGACTGAAATTGATCGTCGCTTACGACGGCGCGCCGTTTGCCGGCTGGCAGAGCCAATCTCATCGCAACACGGTGCAGGATCACCTCGAGCGCGCCTTTGAGCGCGTCAGTGGTGGAGTTGTGCGCGTTCACGGCGCGGGACGAACGGACGCCGGTGTTCACGCCCTCGCACAATGTGCGCACGTCGATGTCTTAAAATTCTTGCCACCTGACCGTTGGATAAAGGCGCTCAATGCGTTACTGCCTCCTGCCATTCGCGTGCTTCGCTGTCGATATGTGTCGCAGGATTTTAACGCGCGTCTTTCGGCAAAGGGAAAAATTTATCGCTACACGATCTGGACCGCGCCCATTTTGCCTCCATTCGAGTATCGCCGTGCCTGGCACATCGCGCAGCCACTCGATTTAAAGATTTTGAAATCAGCGGCAAAACATTTCGTCGGCACTCATGACTTCGCGGCTTTCGCAGCCAATCGCGGGAAGCCCGAACAGAGCACGATCCGCACAATCAATTCCGTTCGTGTCCGTAAAAAAGGTCCCTGCATCACGATCGAGTTCGACGGCGACGGCTTCCTCTACAAGATGGCTCGGCTGATGGTGGGCGCACTGGTGAACTGTGTGCGCGGCAAAATTCGCATCGAAGAAATCACGGCGCGACTGCACTTCGGCAAAGTTGGCTCCGCCCGTTACGCCGCGCCTGCCGAAGGATTGTATCTCGTGCGCGTGCATTACTGATGCCCTTATGCGGCCAGCGCCACGAGACGGCTGCAGCTGGGCACCTCGAGTTTGCGAAAGACCGAGTGGAAATGCTTTTTCACTGTCTGCAAACTCAGACAGGCGTTTTGTGCGATCTCTCTGTTACTGAGTCCTTAATTTCGCCGCGCTCCGCGATTCATCGCAGCAGCGCAATAAGCCGGCTGCGGCTGGTGACTTCGAGCTTGCGGAAGATCGCGTGGAGGTGCTTTTTCACCATCGGCAAACTCAAGCAGGCGTTATCGGCAATCTCCTGGTTACTCCGCCCTTCACAGACAAGTCGCGCAATTTCCTGTTCGCGCCTGGTAAGTCGGGCAAGGTGCGGCAAACGGACGCTTGCTTGCCCGGTATGCACGGCAGCGGAAGAGTGCAAATCTTCACACTCGATAAGAAAATGCGGCCGCGTCACACCGGCTGAACTGAGCTGTCTCAAATGTAGCGTTGCGCGCAAATGCGGCGATCGCGGATGACGCACGCGTTCTTCTTTGAAGCCTGTTTGCGGCGCAACGGGGCGCTGCGCGTCTGCCCATTGCTGTTTGAGCAGACGGCATCGATCCAAAATCTCGCACGGAATCGGTGAGGTCGCTTTCGTCAGTTGCGCTTCTTCTGGTCCTTTTTCCCATACTGCGCAGAAGTCGCGCGCGGCCCGGTTTTGATAAATCGGCTTTAAATTCCACCGCAAGAGGATCGTCGGCAATGGCAGACGGCTCAGGAATTCTTCAAGATCCATTCGCAGGGAGTGTTCGCGCTCGAGCGACCTGAGCCGGCAAAGGGCGGTGAGAAACTGCGGGTAAAGATGCTGGAGCAACTTCATCTCCGCCGGTAACAGATCGCCCTGCGCCGCAGTGCGCATGATTGCAATCACGCAAATGAGCCTCTGGTCTTTCCAAAAAAGGAGGCAGGCGCCGTGCGCGCATTTTTGGGGCGCCATGTAATGGCGATAGAAATGCGACTTGATCATGCTGCTTCGATTTGAAAAGATGTCGCTAATCCGCACAGACCGGTCACGCGGTTGCCGGGCGATATAACTCTTGAGCGGCTCCGCGGTGAAAAAGCCATCACGCATGGGCGCTGTCCATCTCGCGATCATTGGCAAAATTGGATTGGGCTGAAGCATCAGCCCGATCAAGCGATTTGGCACCGCGGCGGAGAGCACCTGCTGAATGGCTTTCCAAAACGAACCGACGTTCATGGCTGCGTGCAGGCTGAGCAAAGACTTTTCCAATGCCGGGTCGATCACGGATTCGCGTTCCGTTCCACCCTTGGAGATTCGCTTCATTCGCGGCTCCTCCTTGCGCAATCGCCGTTCTTTTCGCGCCAGCCTAAGGCTGCGATCTCTCGCCACGTTCGATAATTAGGCGATTAAAAAGGCAACCTAAGTTACCTAGCGATCACCCAGTATTGCGCGACGCTTTAGAGATGCAAACGAAACTACCACTAAATGGGACAATCCAACATCCTGATTTGGCAGAGGCGTTGCGCGGAGAGAGCGGCACATTCTTCTGCCAGCAAGGTGGCCAAGGCTACATTGTCACGGCAGCGGAAGGCTTCTCCATTAAATCATTGCGGCCAGTCGGTCGCAAGATCGTGGAGGCCAACGTGCTCATGACGGCGAGTCCGGAACCCTGGGCGATTACCAAAATCTCCGAGGACGTTCTTGAGTTTAGCTCTGTACCACAACCCACTCGCCAACAGCGAGCCGCCTAAAAGCTGAATGAGTGCCCCGCGTGTTTAGTACACGCGGGGTGACTTGTGTACAGCACCATCGTCAATCGGAGCGTACTCGCGCAATCGAATTTACTAATAATCAGTTCAACCGTTGCGCTTGCTCCATTTTCCGGTCCACCGGTCGGATGGAGTCGTCGCGAACCTGCTCATCCTTTTTTCCAGCCGTTGCCGTTGCCATCCGGTGCGAGCGCTGGCGCCATTTCAGGCGTAAGATCGACATCTTCGGGCGTGTCTTCCCAGCCCACGTCCATGAGAGATTTTTCGTGATGCTCTCTCGCAAGGAGCATGTAGAGCGACGGGACGATGAACAGTGTGAAGATTGTCCCGATGGTCATGCCGCCGACGAGAACGAGACCGATTGAATTTCTTGCAGCCGCGCCGGCGCCAGTCACCAATGTCAGCGGGAAGTGACCAGCAACGGTCGCAGCGCTCGTCATCATGATCGGTCGCAACCGAATCCGAGCGGCCTGCGCCACCGCGGTCAGTTTATCCATGCCTTTGCGTTGCATTTCGTTTGCGAACTGCACAATCAGGATGCCATTTCGCGAAACCAGGCCGACGAGGGTCACCAACCCAACCTGCGAGTAAATGTTTAATGACGTGGTCCAACCGTTAGTGAAGAAATTGCCAAACGGCATCTTCAAAAACATGAAGATCACGGCCCCGAAAAGCGCCAGTGGCACGGAGCCCAACAGAACGATAAACGGATCGCGAAAACTGTTGAACTGCGCCGCGAGGACCAAAAAGATCAAAACGATCGACAACACGAATACCGGGACAAACTTGTCGCCTTCGGTCCGCAGTTGCCGCGACTCACCGGTGTAATCGATCACGTAACCCTTGGGCAGCATCTTGCGCGCTTCATCCTCGAGAAATTTTAGAGCCGCATCGATCGAACGCGCAGGGACGCCGCTGATGGCGACGGCGTTGAGTTGCTGCATTCGATTAAGCGAACGCGCTACGGTCTTATGCTTGATCGTCGCCACCGTGCTCAGCGGGATTAACTTGTTGTTAGGCCCAGTGACATAAATGTTTTCCAATTGCTGCGGATTCAGGCGGTCGACGCGCTTGATTTGCGGAATGACCTTGTAACTGCGCCCTGCGATGTTGAATCGGTTGACATAATTTCCGCCAATGGCTGCCGTCAGATCGGCACCCACCTGCTGCATGTCGAGGCCAAGCGCAGCGACTTTGTCGTGATCGAAATCAATCTGCGCCTGAGGCTGGTCGATCTTCGTGTCGATATCGGCGAATCGGAACACGTGCGCCTGCATCGCTTTGCCATAAAGCTGTTGCGCGAACTCGAGAATTCGTTCCGGGTCGGCAGTGGAAGCGATCACGAAACTTACGGGGAAAGAATCGCTGCCGGGGAGCGCCGACGGCATCACTGGAAACAATTGAATGCCCGGGATGTCGCCAAGTTTGTGCTGAACCACCGGAAGATAATCTTCCGTGGGTGTTTTCCGCACTCCCCACGGCTTCAAAACCATTCCGCCAAAACCGTTATCCGGAAACGTAATTTGAAACGTGAAACGCGTATCGGGAACACCTAGGAAAACTTTCTCAGCGGCATCAGCGTACCGAATTGTATCGTCGATGGTCGCGTTTGCTGGAGCGGTGACAATTCCAAAGATCACGCCCTGATCTTCCGTCGGCGCTAGTTCCTTCGAGGCAAAGCTCGGAATCATGATGAACATGAAAAGTGCGAGAGCCGACACACCGCCCCAAACCAGATAAACCGCAGGTCGCGCATTGAGCGTCCGATCAAGATGACTGCCATACCAGTCGCGGAACCGATCGAAAGTGCGATTGACCCAGCCGCTAAATCCGTGATCGACGTGCTCGGACCGCAGCAAGTGCGCGGACATCATCGGCGAAAGTGTGAGCGCGACCACGCCCGAGATGAAGACGGCGCCCGCGAGCGTCAAAGCGAATTCGCGGAACAGCGCACCGGTCAAGCCGCCCTGGAGCGCGATCGGCGTGTAAACCGTGGCGAGCGTCAGGGTCATCGCGATGATCGGACCAACCAGTTCACGCGCACCCTTGATCGCCGCGTTCATGCGCGACATGCCTTCGCGCATGTGGCGCTCGACGTTTTCGACAACGACAATCGCGTCATCCACCACCAACCCGACCGAAAGCACGATCGCCAGTAGCGTTAGCAGGTTCAGCGAAAAGCCAAACATCTGCATGAGAAACATCGCGCCGATGAGCGAGATGGGGATCGCCACCACGGGCACAATCACGGATCGGAACGAGCCGAGGAACAGAAAGATCACGATCATAACGATGAGCAGCGTGTCGATCAGCGTCTTTACGACTTCGTGGATGGCGTCGTTGATGTAGGCGGTCGAATCGTAGGCGATCTCAGCAGTTAGACCCGATGGCAATTCGCGTTTGATCTGCTCCATTTCGGCGCGAACGCGCTTGATCACGTCGACGGAGTTCGCGTTCGGCAGAACGTAAATCCCCATGAACACCGCTTTTTGCCCGGAGAACCGCACTTCGGCGTTATAGTCTTCGGCGCCGAGAACCACGTCCGCGATGTCCCCAAGCCTAACGAGAGTTCCCTTGTCCTGGCGCACGACCAGTTTTTTGAAATCATCCGTTGTGTGCAAGTCGGTGTTCGCCGTCAGGTTTACCTGAAGAAGCGAACCTTTCGTGCTGCCTATCGCCGAGAGATAGTTGTTTCTCGAAAGTGCGCTGCGGACTTGCGCCGGCGAGATGTTCAGCGCCGCCATGCGGTCGGGCTTCATCCAGATTCGCATCGCAAAATAGCGGCCGCCGAGGATGTCCGCCTTCTGCACACCGCCAACGGCAGTCAGCCGCGGTTGCACCAGTCGCACAAGGTAATCGGTGACTTCGTTCGGCTGCAAAATGTCCGACGTGAAGCTCAAATACGCGGCGGCCCGCTGCGTATCTGCTGATTGAATTTCGATTACCGGAATTTCAGATTCCGGAGGCAGATCGCGCCGGATCGCATCAACCTTGGAGCTGATATCGGACAATGCCTTGTTGGCATCGTAGTTCAGTTTCAGCCGGACAGTGATCTGCGACTGCCCCTGCTTACTCTGCGACTGGATGTAATCGATGCCATCGGCCGCAGCGATCGCCCGCTCGAGTGGCGTTGTGATAAAACCACGAACCAATTCCGCGTCCGCGCCGACGTAAACAGTCGTAATCGTAATCGACGCGATATCGCTGCGCGGATATTGCCGAACATTCAGCCCGCCCAAGCCCCCGAGCTTAGGGAAAAGAATTGGCAATATGGCTTTGGATCCGGCGATAAGGATCACAAAGCTGACCACCATCGCCAGCACCGGGCGTTTGATGAAGAGATCAGTGAACGATTTCATTGCTTCGCGCCGTTGAAACGTTGAAACGTTGAATCGTTAAATCGGAGAGCCGATGTAACGTTGGAACGATGTAACGGACTACGATCGTACATCATGTATCTGCCGGTTTCGGATTCAGTTCCGGTTTAGGCGCAAGATCATTGTTCACTGTTACTGCCATTCCGTTGCGCAGTTTGAAAACTCCTGTGCCGACCACCGTTTGGCCGGCCTTCAGTCCTTGGGTGACCGCGACGAAATCGCCACGCGCATCGCCGATCCGCACAAATTGCTGCCGAAGCACCTCTGATTCCTTACCCGTCTTCGGATCTTTCTGTTTCTCAATAATGAAAACCGAATCGCCATACGGGGCATAAGACACTGCTGATCCGGGAATCACGATTGTCTTTTTTGTTTCGGGCAAGGCGACTTCCACCTTTGCGAACATGCCTGGATGCAGCGCGTGATCGGGATTTTCCAATGTCGCCTGCAACGGCACGTTGCGCGTGACCGGATCCACCATGGAATTAATCGCAGTCAATTTCCCTTTGAACTGCCGGTCGGGGAAAGAGTCGGCGCGCACGGTCACCTCCAGATCTTTCGACAGCTTGGAGAGATATTGTTCCGGCAAAGCAAAATCGACGTACACGCGATCAAGCCCCGTAAGCGCGACAACCTGCTGACCGGCATTGATCATTTGGCCAACGTTCACCTGGCGAATACCAAGCTGTCCGTCGAACGGCGCGATAAGAGACTTCTTCGCGATGCTCGAGCGCATCTGATCCACAACGGCATTCAGTCGCCTGAATTTTGATTGAGCAGAGTCGAGCTCGGCGCTTGAAACGACTTTCTTTATGGCAAGATCGCGGGCTCGTTCGAGGTCCGTCCGCGCCAGCTGCGCTTCAGCTTCTGCAGATCGCAAAAGTGCTTCCTCTTGCGACGCATCGAGTTTCATGAGCACCTCGCCCTTTTTCGCTACCGCGCCGTTTTGGAAATTGATTTCGCTCACAATACCGGCGAGCTCTGCGGAAACGACCGCACCTTCCACAGCGCTAACTGATCCGACCGCTGTGAGGCGCGGAGCCCAATCTTCCTCTTTCACGGTTGCGCTGCTGACCGTAGTGGGCGGCATCGTTTGCGGAGTGCTAACCATTTTGACGATCTGAAGCACCTTGATGCCGACGACGAAAACTAAAATCGCCGCGAGCAGACCAATCGCGACACCCAAACCTCCACGAGTCCGTCTCACTTTGGTTTCCATCGAGATGCCTTTTGCTACATCATGCATAAGCGAGTTCGGCCTCCGGTTTAAACAGCAAACTCCACAATCTCCGCGTCACTTGCAATTGTCGCTCCCGCCGTTCCGCCGCGGTCATTTCCTGTGGACGCAACACGTCGAGCATCAACATACCGCGTGCGACGGCAAAAATTAATTCTGCCATTTCGCTTGGCGAGAGTCCACGCGTCGTGTTTTGAGCCTCCGGCGCTTTGCTGATCAGTTCGGTAACGCCGGCCATGGCTGTTTGCAAAACATCGCGCACCAAATCGGCCAGGCGCGGGTTTCGTGACGCTTCCGCATAGAGGTCCACAACGAATGCTGAGACCACTCGCGTCGCCTCTTCACAGCAATGAGCGGTGAACAGAATTTCGAGCGACTCCAGCAGCGTCGGTGCCTGTTTGGCGCGCTGCAGCACTTCGGAGATCTCTTTCTTGTGGCGGTCCGCCATTGCGGAGATGACCGCCTCTTTGTTTTCGAAATAGCGATAGATCAACCCGACGCTGATCCCGGCCTCAGCGCTGATGTCGTGCATGCTGGTTTGGTGAAACCCGCGTTTGGCAAAGCAAACAAGGGCTGCATCGAGGATCTGACAACGCCGATCTGGAACTGAATCTATTTGGGGTTGCGACATAGATTTTGACAATGAATGAACGTTCATTCATTGTCAAATCCGACGTCAGCAGCCATTTCCCTTAGGTATAGCTGGGTGGCGCTGCGGTGCTTGAGAACACTCGGCGCGAATCCCGATAAGGACGCCAGGCTACACCGAAAGCTTTGGCACTCGGCGCAGCGCGACGCCCCTGTCTTGTCCAACGTATCTCGCCACGGCGTTCAGGATTTCGTTTCCCACACCGCTTCGACGGCGTGTGAAACAACCGGAGCCGGTTGCGCTGCCGGGTCGAATCCAGCGAACGGATCTGGCGTCGGTTGCCCCATGAATTGGAAGATCGCGGCTACCACGCTCAAAAAGCACGTGGCATAGACCGCCGTTTCCATCACGCCCCGCCCTTTCTCTTCCGCACCTGCCAGGATGCCGTATAATGTTTGATCGTCTTTCATAATCTTAAGACGCCGCGGACTTCCCGCTTTGTCTGTTGGTTGTTGATTGTTCATGATCGCTTTTGAACGTTGGATGCGGCCGGCTCGTGAATTGGATTCAATTAATTGTCATGTTGAGGGGAGCGAAACATCTCTGGGTTTGTTCCGTGGCACGCTTTGACCAGATGATAAGAGATTTTTCGCTCCGCTCAGAATGACAGAAGGGCACTCATGGAGAGACTTAGCAGTCAGTCGCGAATAACCCGCGAATTTTCCCCGGATGCGCGCTATCTCATCGGTGTGTCCGGCGGGCGCGATTCCGTCGCGCTGCTGCACTGGTTAGGCAGCCTCGGTTACGAACGGCTGATCGTTTGCCATCTGAATCATCGATTGCGCGGGCGATCGAGCGATGCCGATGCGCAGTTCGTGAAAAGGCTGGTCGAGCGCTACAACCAGGAACCTGCGGGGCAGGCGCTCCGAGTGCCAGGCGCGCGAACGGGCAAGCGAAGAACTCGCCCTACACCGGCCGGCGGCATTGAATTTGAACTCGGTTCCGCAAACATCCGCGCGCTCGGGCAGAAACAGAAGATGTCGATCGAAACAGCGGCTCGTGACGCGCGCTATGCATTTTTTGCTGAAATCGCACGGCGCCGAAACTGCAGAACAATCTTCGTCGCGCATCACGCGGACGATTTGGTCGAAACCTTTCTGATCAATCTATTTCGTGGCGCGGGCAGCGCCGGCCTTGCTGCGATGCGGGAAATTTCTACACGGCGAATCGACGGCGTCGACCTAACGATTGTGCGGCCGTTCCTTTGCGTCTGGCGCAAAGAGATCGACGATTACGTAGGCGAGCACCGACTGGCATTTCGCGAGGATGCTACGAACAAGAATCTCACACCGCTGCGCAACCGCATTCGACATCGGGTCATTCCGTATCTGGAGAGAATACTTGGCCGCAACATCCGCCAGAACATTTGGCGGACAGCGATGATTGCTGCGGATCAAGAGAAATGGATCGAGAGCGAACTGCGTGATTCGACACATGCCGATTTCTCCGTGGTAAAGCTTCGCGCGTTGCCAATCGCGCTTCAGCGCCGGGCGCTCTTGAGATGGCTACGGGCGCAAAACGTCTCTGACGTTGGATTCGACGTGATCGAGCGCGTTCGTTCGCTCGTCGATCCTGACACTCGAATCGCGAAAGTGAATCTTCCGGAAAATCGCCACGCAAGGCGCCGTGCCGGGAAAATTTTCCTCGAATAAGCTGTAGCCGCGTCTCTGTGAGACGCTGCTTGCAAGATAGAAATATACCCGGAGCGCTTCGCACAGCGAAGCGGCTACAACATCTGTCAAAATGTGTGTACCCTCTGGCTGCATGAGCTCTGACGTTCGCGTTCGATTCGCCCCCTCGCCTACCGGTTATTTGCACGTCGGCGGAGCGCGCACTGCGCTTTTCAACTGGCTGTTCGCGAGACATCACGGCGGAAAATTCGTGCTACGCATCGAAGACACCGATATGAAGCGCAACACTGAGGAAGCGATGGCCGCCATCTACGAAGGATTAGAATGGCTGGGCCTGAATTGGGATGAAGGCCCGCATGTCGGCGGCGAGTTCGGACCGTATTTGCAAAGCGAACGCACAGAACTTTACGAGCGTTACTTGAAAAAACTTCAGGACGCTGGCCACATCTACGAAGATCAGAGAGCACTGCGGTTTCGGTCGCCGCGCGAACACGTCATCGTGGACGACATCGTGTGCGGCAGAATTGATTTCGATCTCAGCAATCCCGCCACCCATCCCGACATGACCATCCGGCGTCCTGATGGCTCATGGATTTTTCATTTCGTTAACGTGGTCGACGATCTTGAAATGAAAATCTCCCATGTGATCCGGGGCGAAGATCATCTTTCGAATACACCAAAGCACATCGAGCTCATTCGCGCGTTGGGCGCAACGCCGCCGCACTACGCGCAGATTCCGCTCATTCTCAACCGCGATGGGACAAAAATGAGCAAGCGCGATGCAGGCGCGCGCGTGGAGTACTACATCCGGCGCGGGTTTCTTCCGGCGGCGGTCCGCAACTACCTCTGCCTGCTCGGTTGGTCGCCGAAGGATGATCGTGAAAAGTTGGACATTGACGAGATCATTCGGATTTTCGATTTAAAGAATATCGGCCGCAG
>WNFU01007972.1_pt1 | contig 12351 bp, 16 predicted proteins | sample 5400121 | NCBI WGS metagenome assembly WNFU01 (sample SAMN13153360, study PRJNA577476) | soil metagenome | isolation source: 100 cm soil or saprolite under grassland replicate 1 | place: USA:California | collected 2016-06-15 | reverse complement strand
GGGCTTGGACACCTGCAACCCTACGGTCTGGCCTGTGCGCGTCACCCATCCCGGTCCCAGCACCTCGTCGGCGTGGTCCTACCAGCATCTCCGAGTGCCAAGGACCCCAGGCGCACCCACATTCAGTTCAGGAGCCCCATGAATATCATCGTCACCGGGTGGATCCGGCGGCGCCGACTCACAATGAACAGACAGCCTCGGCCCTTTATGCTGAGGCTTCGCCACCGCGGACAACCGCGTTCCACCCTCAAGATAGAACAGTTACCCCGTTACTGGGACTGGTCACAACAAATAGGCTTGTGCACCGCCGGCGCCGATCCAGCACAAGCCGTGGCCCGACTGCAGCAGGACGCCGCGCAACCCGGCATCCGTAACGAAGACGATTACGAGGCAATGCTCGTGACAAGCATCCGCACCGTGGCTGAGGAAAACGACACAGTCGGAAAGGATTGCATGTCGATCCTTATGGGCCGGCTAGGGCCATTCCGCGTACGCTTCCTCCCGAACCTGGATGCTGACCTCCACAGAAAAGCCGCCTATACCCCGTGGGTGATCGGGCCCGGCGTGATGTGGCCGCCCTCCGTCCTGTATGGCCCCCCGTCGGTATTGCACGCCGGACCCTACCAGGTGACGTTTGAAAGAGTGCCGCCGCTGCCACCGTCTAGCAGTGTGGGCGCTTACGGGCAGCCGCGCCGACCATTCCCGACCGGGCTCTGGCAGATAAGCGGCGACCGGACCACTACTCCAGCGGTACCACTGCCTGCGGCCGAGGTTCAGGTCCCCGCCCGCGGCCGCGCAAGCGCTGAGGGCCTACGCGCCGTCGAGGGTGTCGGCGAACGCCCGCGCCCAGGCGGCGTGCGGCCGGCCTCAAGAGTCACAATGCCGCCGTGAAGATCCTCAGACCGCCGCAGCGCAAGAGGTGAGGACCGATGGGAGAGCTGGAGCGGGACACGCCCACGAGCCGAAACATCCGGCCAGAGCTGCTGTTGGGCTTCGGGATGGTCTTCCCCGAACGCTCACAGGTCTTGCGCGCCTACTACCAGGACATCGAGGATCGGCGCCGACGGCGTGCCGGCGAGTTTGAAGACGAGCTCCGGGACGCCACCGCCGGGCACTGCTCGGTCGAGGACCTCATCGAGCGCATCCTCACCGACGAGCGGGCCGAGGAGCTGTTCGAGCGCGCGGTGCACGAGGCGCTCCTTGCCGCGGACGAGCACAAGCGCCGGGCACTCGCGCGAGCGGTCGCCTCCGGGCTGCTCGCCAGCGACGACGCCGTAATCGACGAGGCGCACTTCCTCATCCGTGCGATCACCGCGCTCGAGCCCTCACACATCCGCCTGCTGCTCGCGCTGGAGCGTCCGAACGAGAGCCAACCCCATCAGCAGGTCAATCCGATGGCCCACACCGCCCCACAGTTGGAGGAGCAGACTGGTATGGAGCTGGTCGAGCTGCTTCTTACCAAACTCGCCGCCGAAGGGCTCGCCAGCGACTGGAGCGATACGACCTTGACGATCACCGGTGAGGGCATTGTCTGCTGGGCGATCACGGAGTTCGGCCGGCGGGTTCTCGAGCTGCTGCGCAACGACCCGCACCCTGCCGCCTCCTCGTCGTGATCGCGGAAGCATATGACTGCGGAGGCGAGCGCCGCCGCAGCGCAAGAAGGGGGAACAGCCATGTCGTACCGGCTGCGCCCGCAGCAGCTCGAGGCGCGTGTCCTCGGACTCATCGACCTCGTACTCGAGGGCGGGCGGATCGAGGACGACCTCGTGGAGTGCAAGGGCCAGTGGCCAGACCCGCAGAAGCGCCCGTCTGTTCGTCAACTCGCCGGCGCCGCCAACAAGGCACGCGGCGAACCGATCTTGTGGATCATCGGCCTGGACGAGGATGCCCACACGCTTACCGAGGTCCGCTCGGTCGATGTCGCGGAATGGTGGTCGGCGATGTCCAGCCGCTTCGACCCGCCCGCCCCGGAACTTGAGCACCACATCGGCGTCCCGGTCGGTGAGGGCAAATCGGTCACCGCGCTCCGGTTCCTGACCGACAGGTCGCCGTACGTGATCCTGAGTGGCGGCGAGGATGGGAGGCTGGAGCGAGAGGTGCCGATCCGCGACGGAACTCGCACCCGCAGCGCCCGCCGCGATGAGCTGCTGCGACTGTTAATCCCCGCAGTAGCACCCCCAGCGGCGCAGTTGCTCTCGGCCTCGCTCACCATGATCTACAGCCGCGGCGGCGAAGGCACGGAGGGCTACACCACGCTTGACCTCATGGCCAGGGTCTTCCTCGAGCAGCCCGCCATGTCGGCGGGGGTGGTGATGCTGCCCGATCATCAGATGCATGGCCGGATCGACTACGGCTCCCGGTCGTTCCGATGGGAGCTCCAGAACATCATGGCGGAAACGGAGGTCACGACGTTCGGAGTAGACCGCCGGCCGGACGGCGTCGTCGTCACAGGCCCCGGCACGCTCATCGTCGGAGGCGGGGAGAAGATCGGGGACGGTGATCACCGCTCCATGTCTGCGGAGCCCTCCGGCGTCCACCTTCACCTCAGCTTTGGCGTGGCCGGCATTGATCGACGAATCAGGCTCGACGCCGAATTGGACGCGGTCCCTCGTGACGCTGGATCTTCCCGAGTCGAGTGGCAGCTCAACGTCCCCAGCGGACGATCCCTGGGCCGAGACGGAGCTCTAATGAGGCACTGGTGGGACAGAGGACCAGTCCTCGGCATGGTCGCCTGGATCGGCTTGTTCCTGCTCTACGTAGCCGCTGGTCGGCCACCCCGAACTCGAGCTTGCCGGGGTAGCCGGCCTGCCGGCCGGAGCGCTGCGGCGGCGCCTCGGCCGCGTCGTCAGCAGCCATCAGCGCCGCCCGGTCGCACGTCCATGGCCCGCGCGACGCGAGGAACCGGTTACCGCGCGAGGGATGGTCAGCGTCAGGCGACAAATGGGGGTGGTAGCACCTCGAATTCGCGTACGAGCGACCACTCGCCGTCCTGGTTCGAGCAGGTGATGCGAAGGCGCACGGTCCCACCCGACTTGGGGTCAGGCCGATAAACGGCAGGAAGCGGCGAGCCCCGCTCTCGACCGGGCCGAGATCGCCCTCCATCGTCGCAATGCCGTCCACAAGGAGCCCCTGGATAGGGGCGCGTTGGGTGCCCTCGATCTCGACGATGGCAAAGCGGACGCTGGCGTAGTCGTACGGGCCGTCGTTGGCGAGCCAGACGCCTTCACGGTCGCCTTGGTGGTCGCTCTTGATGAGGGTGATCTGGGGGCCTGCTGGTCGTGCCGGCGGGCGCGTTCGATGTCGAGCGCGTCGCGGGCAGTGCGTGCCGATCGTGCGGAGCTGCGGGCGCTCCACCATGCGAACCCGGCGCCGAGGATGGAGACGACCAAGGCGGCTCTGGCGACCCAGAGCGCGGCGGCTGCGGTGGGGTCGGCGGCTTGGGCGGCGAGCATCCGTGGAGCATAGCCGGTCGGTAACGGCGCGTTCGACCGGATGCTACTACCCGCTGACCTGCGGAAATGGGCGAGGCCGGGGGCGACGCTAACGGGACTCCCGCCGAAGCGCGTGGATCAGCCGGCACACCCGCACGAGTGGTACCGTGGCGGTGCGTCCCCCCAGGACCCCGCGTCGTCCTGGAGGCGGAGGCCGGAGGGAGTCCCTGAGACAACCCCGCATTGAAACTCATGGGTAAGGTGCGCGTGCGACGCGGGCACGTGCGGCACTGTCGCGCCTAGCCCATGGAGTCTTCGTGTTTGTAGTATTCGTCCGGCTGGAGGATCCCGTCGTCCTCGCCGCCCTCGTCACCGCAGCGGGTTTGGTCGTCACCACGCTGATCAAGGGTATTGTCAAGCTTGTCTGCACATGGATGCTTTTGCGGAAGAAGCACCGTTCCAAGAAGGCGTCGAAGCGGAAGAAGTCCCGGAAGGCAACGAAGCGGAAGAAGCCCGGCCTGTCGGAGTCAGCCAGGTCGCCGCCGCCATATTGACGAGCCGGTGCGCGGGCGGCCCCCACGCACCTCGCCGACCCGGGGTCACGGCATCTCGCCGCGCTAGTCGAACATGTGTTCTACTAGCTCAATGACGCTCGCTGAACTTCGACAGCTCGCCCTCGTTCGTGGCGGTCGGTCCAACCTGAACGGCGTGCCGCACGTGCCAGGCTCCGAAGTCTTCTGCCCTCGGTGCCGGGGACAGATCGACGAGAGCGCCGAAGTGCTCGTTGGCATCGTGAGCCGCAACGTGACCGTCAGTCACGTCGTCTGTCCCAGGTAGGATCCGTCCATGTAGCATTGCGCGTTCTCGCAACAGGGAGAGACCACGGACGGAGGTATCCGTTGGATACGCGCGCCATCGCGTTGTACGGTGCGGTGGTCGCCACCGCATCTCTTGTAGTCGCGGTCCTATCTTTCTGGTCCGGCGCGCCAATTCTTCGTCCTCGGACGAGCCTTCGCCCTGCGGCAGGCGGGGAGCCCGCCATCCTCCTGATTGCGATACGTAATATCGGTCGAGCACCTGGACAGGTTCGACGCATCGAACTTGACCTACCCGGTCCGTACAGTATCGGTCTGGGCTCCGCACTCCCACTGCGCGGCCCGGACCTTCCGGCAATCGTCGATGCGCACAGCACGGCAACTTGGGGTGTGGCCGCAGACCAGATCCTTGAATACGCCAACCGACACGGCTTGCCTCACCACGTAAGAGCAGTCGTTACTGCTGGAAGCGGCAAGCGTGTATGGGAATCAATTCATAGGTACACAAACTTGCTGAGCGGTTAGCGAGCGACTCCGGCTCTCGATCCCGAGCTAGGGCACCTCGCGCTCAGCCCCACGGAGATCGGCAACGTCCTGTTCAAGCAGGGCCAGCGCTCGCTCATGCGCACCAGGGAACGACTCCGGCTCCCACACTGTCAGCTCACGAAAGCGCCGGAGGTCTCGGCGCAGACTCAAACACCGGTCCCGGACCTTGGTATGGATGGCTGCGCGGTCTAGGTATTGGAGCGTCGGCAAGAGATAGGCGGCCGCCGCAGCCAACACTAGGAGTAGGGCCGTTGACTCATGTGGGTGACGCCACGTGGTGAGCGCGGCGCCAAGTATCAGGCTGCCCACGCCGGCACCCCCGGCAACTTGCGCCGACCTGAAGCGCTCTGCCCTATGGGCGTTCCGGCGGTCAAACTCCGAGACTTCCTCCTCCAAACGCCGGCACCGCTCGATGAGGTCGTCCTCCGGCGATTCGACCGAGTTTTCTTCTTTGGGCTGTGTCATGACGGCAAGCATACCTTGCCCGCGTTCGCTCACCCGTCAGTGATCCTCCGGCATGAGCAGGAAGAACTCTGCCGGCTTGGCCCCGAACATCGCGCGGTCCAGCGCCATGATCCCCGCGACCGCGCTGTCGATGTGGCGCTTGCTGTTCTTCGAGTCCTTCACTACCCGCGCGCCGCGCGAGTCCTCCCGCAGACAGCAGTTCATCACGTGTCGCGCCATGCGCGGATCGGCCGAATGGGTGAGCTGGCGATTCACGACCGCCTTGTAGAAGCTGGAGGTTGCCGGACTCATCCGCTGCGGCGACTGCGGGAACTCGGCAACCGGCAGGCTCTCGGCTTCCAACACCTGAAGCGAGCGGTTCCAGCGAAACGGGTCAGCGACCACCTCGCGGACGCTGGGCCACTGCCGGAGACCCGTTACGCGCTCCCGCGTGGTCATGAACCACGGGACCGGCCGAACCGGTCGAGAGCATCTCTTGCTACACCGAAACCCTACCGCCTGCTGCTACTTGCACGTCAACGGTCTAGCGGCGCAAGGGGCGGCCCCGGGCTGGACCCGGGGCCTATGGAAATCGTGCGTTCCTCAGTAGCGGTCGCCGAGCGTCCCTCGGCGCCGGTAGCCCTCCGCGGCGCGCTGCCCGGCGGCGGCGGCCCCGTAGCGGCGCATGACGGCGTAGTTGCGCCAGCCGCCGAGCGTGGCGAGGTCGCCCTCCGATCCCTCGTCCCGCTGGAACTCGCTCGCCCACGTGTGGCGGAACATGTGGCAGTGCAGCTCAGGGATGCCGGCTTCGACGCCGTACCGCTTGACCAGCCGGCGGAAACTGTCATGGCGCAGTCCCGGCCCGTGCCCGCCGTGCGCACTCAACCACAGCGCGGGGTCGTCGCGGTGCGCGTGCTTGTCCCGGGCGCGCAGGTACGCCAGCAGCGCCCGCTGGGTGCGCACGCCGACCTGCACGACGCGCTCCCGCGGTCCCCGGCGCGCGGTTCCCTTGCCGTGGACGGTGAGCTGCCCGGTTTCCTCGTTGACGTCGGCGACGCGCAGGTCCGCCAGCTCGCCCAACCGGATGCCGGTGTCGATCGCGACCCGCATGATCGCGTTGTCCCGCTTGGCTTGGAAGCTGTCGCCGCGGCAGGCGGCCAGCAGCCGGCGGATCGCGTCGTCGTCCAGGACTGGGGTGATCGGCTCGGGGCTCGGCGGGGTCTTGATGCCGGCGGTCGCGTCGACGGCGGCCTCGCCCTCGTCGTGCAGCCACTTGGCGAAGGACCGCACCGCGGCGAAGTAGGTCCGCCCGGTCGACCCGCCGCTGGCGGCCAGCCGCTCCGCCAGCCACTCGCGGACGTGATGCCGCGTCAGCGTCTCCGGCGTCACCTCGGGGTCATGGGCGGCGAGCCACCGTAGCAGGGAATCCACGCCGGCCTTGTAGGTCCTGACGCTCTTGGGTGAGAACCGCTCGGCTGCCAGGGTCACCAGCCAGTGTCGCTGGAGTCGCTGCCAATCGGTCGGTAGGGTCTGGGGTTGCATGGAGGTCTCCTCTCCGTGCCGGCCCCGGGGGCGTCGGCCTCGCCCGCCGGGGCACTTGTCTGTTGTGCCCGTTTCCGCGTTTAACGGTACCCCGACCCTATGCTCATAGGCGCGAAATCGCAACGGGCACCCCGAAACCCTTGCAGCGCAAAGGGGTTGGGCAAATCCGCCCTACCCTCCGCAGTCCCGTTAACCGGTCGATAACGCACGTTCGACCCGGCCATGCTGACTTGGCCGGGAACCCGCTGCAGACGGTGGTCGCCTCGGCCTGCGCGCGAGGCGCCGAGCAGAGCGGCGCCGCTCATGGGGTCGAGTGCTGCGCAGGCTGGCTCATGGGGTCGACCTCGCGGCGCCGGTCCATAGGGTCGAGCCGGCGGAGGGCGGTTCCGTAGGGTCCGCCCAAGGGAACGGTCCACTCACGCATCAAGCCTTCCTGATCAAGCCCTGAGCCGGCCGGCGGCCGGGCCCGGAACTGCGCGAGCTACGCGGCGAGATCCTTGGGCCGGCGGTGCCGGTTGTGCGGCTCGTGCGGCCGCCACCGCGGCCCCGCGACGGGTGGCCGGTCCGGTAGCACGGCGCCAGCGCCTCGCTCGTGACGGCCAGCGAAGACCATCGCTCCCCCCTTCATCGAACAGGTGTTCCCGAGCACTGTAGGGCTCGTGTCAGCCGGCCAGGCGGCCGCGCGACTGCCGGACGGTCACGAGCTGGAGCGCGGCGAGATGCGAGCAACGCCGCCCGAACCGGTGCGCCTCGCACGAGCACCACCAGCCGCCCCGCCGGTAACCGGTCGAGTGCTCGGCCTCGCTGCCACGGACGCGGGCCTCGATCTGCTCGGCGTCGACCAGGAGCACGCAGAGCCGGCCCTCGGCCAGCAGGTGGACTGCCTTCATCTCCAGGCTGTCGGGCGCCATCAGGTCCCCCTTTCCGCGCACTTTCCGCGCAGATACTGCGCGCAGCGTTTCCCCAGGTCAGAGGGGTTATCGGGCTTTACGAGCTTTCCGCGCGCCATTACGCCACCACCCGGGAGATGAGCCGGGGTCGACCGCCGGTCTGCTCATGCTCGGTGACGATGAGACTTTGCGCCGCCAGATCAGCGCGGACCTGCGCGAGGCGCTGCGCGGACGCGTGACCGCTGAAGAGGTCGCGCTGGGCGGTGCCGTCAAGCCCGGCAGGGCCAGCCTTGCGGAGCGCGGCCAGGAGCTTGTCGGCCACCTCGTCACCGGTTGCCTCGCCGAAGAGGTAGCGGGCTGACGCCTCGCAGTAGCGCCAGACGGCGAGGGCCGCCTCCAGATGCGGCACGCCGATGACGGGCGAGCCGTCCAGTAGGGCGTAGGCGACACTCAGCCGCAGCGTCTGCGCCTCCGCCCGGGCGGTGACCATCCCGGCGAGCCCCCGCGGCCCCTCCGCCAGGGAGCGGTAGACCTCCTCCCACAGCACCGTGGCTTCGGCGGAGCGGTGCATGCGGCCGACCCGGGCGACCTGCTCGGCCGCATGCTTGACCATGCCGGCGAGGGCCTCGACCTCGTCCCAGTCCATGCGACCACCCTCGGGGAGCAGCTTGGAGCGCCGCACGCAGCAGAACAGGAACCGGTTGGCGAAGCCGTTGGCGCTCTCGACGGCCGAGAGCTTCCTGACCAGCTCCTCAGCCGTGATCTGCCCGAGCACGCTGATATGCGCGCCGGTCGCGCGGAGCGGGTCGAACCGGGTCTTGGTCTGCAGCCGGACCCCGTCCCAGGCGTTGCGGATGACCTCCGAGAGGGTGTTGCCATCCCGAGCGGTCATGTTGAGCACGCGGGCGAACTCCGCCTCGACAACCAGGCGCCGCTTATCCAGGACGCCGGACACCTCCTCGCCGCCCGGGTCCCGGACCTCAGCAATCAGCCCCTCGCCACTGGACAACCCGCTGATCAGGCACTCGTCAGCCCACGTCGGCACCGCTCGCGCGAGTAGGCGCCTGATGTTGGCCCACGCGGTGCCCTTGCGCGCCCTGGCGGTCTCCCCGACCAGGAGGACGTTGAGGCGGGCCGGATGGTCGGCGGCGTCTGCATAGGCGTGTGGCTCCGTACCGACGATGCTTCCGAATCCGGCCAGGAAGCACAGCAGCAGGCCCGCGGGATCGGCCTCGGTGTGCGGCTCGATGGCTCGAACGACCGTGCCGGCGAGCCCGTAGAGCGCCGCCGGGTCCAGGCGCGGCCATTCTTCCTGGCCGTTGCCGTTGGCCGGTCCGGTCTCCACCTCCTTTCGCCAGCGTTCGAGCTGGGCCGTAACCTCTTCGTCGGTCTGCTCCTGCGCCGCAGCCGTCACCGGAGCATCAACCCCTCAGCCACCGCGGCGAGCAGCTCCTCGACCTCGACCGGCGGGGCCAGCAGCTCGCCCCAGTCCTTCACGCCCTGCGGGCCTCGCACCCAGTACGGCGCGATCCCCGCGCGAACGAGCGCTCGACCGACCTCGAGGACCGCCCCGCGCCCGGCGTCGGCGTCCAGGGAGATGTAGCCCGAGGTGAACCCGCGCTCGGCCAGCAGCCGGGCGGCCTCATCCGCGAGCGGCTTGCCACGGACCGCGATCGCCTGCACCTCGACCCGGTGCAACGCGATCGCGTCGAAGGCGCCTTCGACGATCACCAGCGGCCCCCGGTCCGGCTGGACCTCGTCCAGCGCGAACGGCATCTTCCGGTCGGTGAGCAGGTTGGCGGCGAGGTACTTCGGCTGTGCGCCGTCAATGGCGCGGGCCTCGACGCCACCAGGGCAGGGGAACACGAGCCGGCCTTGCATGCACCACAGCTTCGGGATCTTGGTCGAGACTCCGAAGCCGATCCGCCAGGCCCGAACCTCCTCGCCTGTCAGCCCTCTCTCGCGGGCGTAGCGCCGCGCCGCTGCGCTGTCGGCGCCGTCCAGTAGCGCGCGATGGCAGGCGTCCAGGTAGCCGGCCAGCTCCTCCGGTGTGCAGAGCGGCTGGAACGTTGGCTCCGGGCGGCGGCGAGCTGGCGCCGGGACGGGGAGGGGCGCCTCGCGCGAGGCGCGGATGCGCAGCCACTCGCTGGTGGTCATGCCGTCCAGCGCCGCGAGCAGGTCGATCCCGTCGCCGCTGAAGTCGCAGCCGAAGCACTTCACGAGCCATTTGCCGTTGACCAGGCTCATCGAGCAGGACGGCGTCCGGTCCTCGTGGTCAGGCAACGGGCAGCGGATGCTGAAGCGTTGGCGGTTCCAGGGCACGCGCACCTCGCGGTGCTCCAGCTCGAGCAGGAAGTCGATTCGGCCCCAGGCTGGCGCCAGCGGCGGGAACGTGGTGGCGGTCATCGGCGACCACCGCCCTCGGCGAGTCGGCGCTCCAGCCTGGCGAACGCGAGCGCGACCTCCAGCGACCCGACCTCGGCGGACTCCTCCGCCAGGCGGGCACTGTCGCAACGTGGCTCGCCGTCCTCTGGCGGAGGCCAGCTCGGCGAACACCCGACGAAGCCAGCCGATGCGCGCGACGGATGGCCACCGCAGGGGCTCCAGTCGTCCGGGTCGGCTATGCTTGCCGAGTCGTCGTCGGGACGATGCTGCTTGGGTGATGAGGCGCCGCTGGCGGAGCGGCGCCTCATTCGCGTCATGGGCACGAGGCCTCTCTCCTGAAGGTTGGGGGCCAAGGGACCGGGCCGGCAGACCGTCCTCGCGCGGGCGCCGGCGAACGTGCTCAGGGGGATCAGGCGGCGGGTGGTGCCTCGCTGGCCGTCGCGGCGGCGCGCTCCTCGAGCCACGCCTCCACGTCCTCGGGCCGGTAGCGCACCGATCGCGCGTCGATCCGTATCCACCTCGGACCGCCGCCACGGTGGCGCATGTTGTAGATCGCGGTCCGGGTCATGCCCAGCACCTCCCCGAGATCCGCGGTTGTCAGCAGCCGGCGCTGCCCGCGCGGCCGCTCCGATGCCTGTCTGTTGCTGGTGGCCAAGGCGATCCCTCCTGTAGATGGCCCTACCTGTCGCTTCCTATCGCTTCGTGCCGCCACCTACCGCTTCATATCACTACAGACTCGGTTGGTGATTCACTAGCGAGACCACGATAGCATACGAGGACAGACGCAAGGGCGTGAGAGGATCGAGCGAAGGGGCAACCGAGGATGGCCCACGTTGAACGGCACCACCGCAAGCCCTGCGGCCGCTCCGGCTGCGCGCACGGCTTCATCAAGCATGGCCGCAGCGCCAAGGGCGGCTGCACCGTCGAGGACTGCGCCTGTAGCCGCTGGATCAGCGCTCCAGGCGACCGCGAGACCCTCCGCGCCCGCTGGCGCGACCCCTCCGGCCGGGAGCACTCGAGGACGTTCACCCGCAAGAACGACGCGGACCGCTTCCTGGTCTCGGTCGAGGACTCCAAGCTCCGTGGCGCCTACGTCGACCCCAAGGCCGGCAAGATCCCGTTCAAGCCCTGGGCGGAGCGCTGGTTCAACACCACCAAGGCCCTGAAGCCGAGTACCCGGCATGACTACCGCGCCCTGCTGGACAACCAGATCCTCCCCCGCTTCGGTGAGGGGTCGCTGGTGGTGATCGACACGCTGGCGGTCCGTGAATGGTTCTCCGACTTGGTCGCCGGCGACCCGGACGCCAAGCCGCCGCGCCGCCCGATCGGGGTCAAGCGCGCTCGCAAGGCCCTCCAGGTCCTCGGGCTGATCCTCGGCGCGGCCGTGGAGGGCAAGAAGCTCGCCGTCAACGTCGCCGCCGACCTGAAGCGGTTACCGAAGGCGCAGCGCCGCGAGATGTACTTCCTGGACGCCCGTCAGGTCGAGATCCTGGCCGAGGTCGTGCGGGAGCCGTACGGCACGCTGCTGCGGTTCGCCGCCTACACCGGCCTGCGGCCGTGCGAGCTGGTCGCGCTGCGGGTCCGCCAGTTCAATCTCCTCAGCGCGGAGGTACGTATCGCGGAGGCCGCACCCGAGGTCGGCGGCCGGCTCCAGTGGGGCGACGTGAAGACCCACGAGGCCCGCACGATCCACCTGCCGCGTTGGCTCGCCGATGAGCTGGGCGCCTACCTGGACGGCCGCCCGCACGGCCGCGAGGACCTGGTCTTCACCGCGGTCCGGGGCGGCCCGCTGCGGGAGTCGAAGTGGGTGCCGAGCGTATTCAGGAAGGCCGTCCGCGCGGCCAACGACGCCATCGCGCAGATGCCCGCCGAGGGGCGCCCGGACGAGCTGCCCGCCGGCCTCCGCTTCTACGACCTGCGGCACACCTGCGCAAGCCTGCTCATCCGGGAGGGCGCCTCGATCAAGGCCGTCCAGAAGCACATGGGCCACAAGACCGCAGCCATCACGCTGGACACCTACGGGCACCTCTACCCGGACGAGCTACCCGGTCTCGCGGAGCGGTTCGAGCGGCTCCGCGCCGAGGCCGTCGCGGGCCTTGCGCGGACCGCTCGCGGACCCGAGGTTGTCCAACTCAGGGAAACCGCTGGTCAAGGCGTTTTCTGAGGAGGGTTCGAGCCCCTCCTCCGGCACCTTGTTGAGCTGCGGTTTCTCGGAGCGGTCAGCTTTCGCAGCCGACGCCGTCGTGGTCGCTGTCCAGCCCGAAGGGGTCGGGAGCGCGCACCGTGATGGGGCCCTCG
>WNFU01011139.1_pt1 | contig 12353 bp, 10 predicted proteins | sample 5400121 | NCBI WGS metagenome assembly WNFU01 (sample SAMN13153360, study PRJNA577476) | soil metagenome | isolation source: 100 cm soil or saprolite under grassland replicate 1 | place: USA:California | collected 2016-06-15 | reverse complement strand
ACGCACTTCCCATCGACGACGCGTCGGTGGCCGATCTCGAGGCGTCGTTTCGAGGTGAGCTCGTCCGCCCCACAGACCCTCAGTACGACGGCCAACGGACCGTGTGGAACGGCTCGATCGACCGCCGGCCGGGCCTCGTCGCGAGGTGCGCGGGGGTGGCAGACGTCCGCGCGGCGGTGCGGTTTGCCCGCGACCGTGACCTTCTGACCGCGGTGCGCGGCGGCGGTCACAGCTTCCCCGGACTGTCGGTCTGCGACGGCGGCATCGTCGTCGACCTTGGCCTCATGAAGGGCATCCGCGTCGACCCCGAGGCGCGGACCGTGCGCGCCCAAGCCGGTGTGCTCCTCGGTGAGCTCGATCAAGAGACGCAGGCGTTCGGGCTCGCGGTCCCCGCCGGCATCGTGACGCACACGGGTTTGGCAGGGCTCACGCTCGGGGGTGGGATCGGCTGGGTCATGCGCAAGTACGGGCTGACGATCGACCAGCTCGTCTCGGTCGACGTCGTCACCGCGGACGGCGCGTACGTGAAGGCCAGCGAGGACACCAACCCAGACCTCTTCTGGGGCGTGCGGGGTGGAGGCGGCAACTTCGGCGTCGTGACCGAGTTCGAGTTCCGCCTCAACCCGCTCGGCCCCGAGGTGGTCGCGGGCCCGGTCTTCTGGCCCATGGAGCAGGCAGAGAACGTCCTGCGCTTCTACCGCGACTGGATCGCCGACGCCCCCGACGAGCTCATGACGATCGTCGTGCAGCGGAAGGCGCCGGCCCTCCCGGTCGTTCCGCCGGATCTCGTCGGCAAGCGCGTCATCGCGGTGGTCGCGTGCTACGCGGGCTCGGTCGAGGACGGTGAGAGGGTCTTGCGGCCCTTGAAGTCTTTCGGATCGCCGGTGCTCGATCTGTGCATGCCCAAGCCGTTCCTCGTGCATCAGGGGATGTTCGATCCGTCGTTCCGGCGTGGTTGGTGGTACTACGTCCGCTCCTGCGACGTCGGTGAGCTCAACGACGATGTGATCGGCGTCATGGTGGACCACGGTGAACGCATCGCTTCGCCGGTCACGAGCGTCGCTCTGTGGCAGATGGGCGGCGCCGTCGCTCGCGTCGGCGAGCGCGAGACGGCGTTCAACGGACGCCACGCCGGCTTCACGTTCAACATCAACGGCAACAGCGAGTCCGCGGTCGGATTCGACGCCGAACGAGCGTGGGCACGGAGCTACTGGTCCGCGCTCGAGCCCAACCACACGAGCGTGTACGTGAATTTCCTCATGGAGGAGGGCGAGGAGCGGATCAGGCAGGCGTACGGAGCCGAGAAGTACGAGCGCCTCAAGTCGCTCAAGCGCGAGTACGACCCGACGAACTTCTTCCGGCTCAACCAGAACATCACGCCGGACTGATCACGCCCGACGCGTGCTACGCCGGTTCCCCGCGGATCGGCAGGCCGGCGGCGCGGTAGACGGCGTCGATCACGCGCATGTTCTGGACCGAGTCGGCAGGCGGTGTGAGGACCGCCGTGCCGCGCAAGACCGCGCTCGTGAACGCCTCGAGCTGGTACGTGTAAGTCGCCTTGCGCGGGAACTTCTCGCGGCGTGTCTCGCCGCCACTTCGCACCGTGAAGCGGTGGAAGAACTGCGGGCCGGTCGGGTTGAACACACGCAGCTCGCCGAGCTCGCCCGTCGCGCGGATCGCGAGCTTGAGGGGCGGGGTGGTCGACCACAGCGCGCACGTCATCCGACCGGTGTGGCCTTGTGCCCAGCGCACGTCCGCCTGCATCCAGCGGTCGATGTTCAGCGAATGGAGCCGCGCCCGCGCGTCGGTGACCTCCGGCTCGTCGCCGCCGAGCAGGCGCAGCTGGTGCGCCGCGTAGGAGCCGACGTCCATCGTGGCGCCGCCGGCGAGGTCGTAGCGATAGCGGATGTCCTTGAACAGGGGCAGCGGGATGCACATCGACGTCTCGACGTGCTCGAGGGGGCCGAGCTCGCCGCCGGCGACGATGTCGTGCATCCGCTGCGCGAGCGGGTGGTACCGGTAGTGGAACGCCTCCATCACGACGAGCCCGGTGCCCTCCGCGGCCTGCGCCACCGTCTCCGCTTCGGCGGCGTTGGCCGTGAACGGCTTCTCGCACAGCACGTGCTTGCCCGCCGCGATCGCCTTGAGCGTCCACTCGGCGTGCAGACCGTTGGGCAGCGGGTTGTAGATGGCGTCGACTTCGGGATCGTTGACGACGTTCTCGTACGTGGCGTGCACTCTCGGGATGCCGTGCTTGCGGGCGAACTTCTCGGCCCGATCGGCATCGCGGGCTGCGACCGCGACCACTTCGGCTTCGGCTACGTCGCGGGCGGGCTTGATCAACGCGCCGGGCGTGATGCGCGCCGCGCCGAGCGTGCCGATCCGCACGGTGTCCACGGCAATCAGGCTCCCACCAGCTCGGCGTAGTCGTCGAGCACCGGGAGCACGATGTCGCGACCTCCGACCGGCACGCGCAGCACGACCTCGTCGATGCCGATCGACCCGTAGTACTCGATCTTGCCGGGGTCCGGGATCGTCCCGAACGGGACGACACGAGCATCGGCGGGGTCGCGCCCGGCCTTCTCCATCGCGCGGTGGAGGTCGGGGAGCGCCTCCCGCACGCCGGCGCCACCGATCGGGATCCACCCGTCGGCGTACTCGGCGATGTGCGCGAAGAGCGTCGGGCCGGCCGCACCCCCGATGAGGACGGGTGGCCATGGTCGCTGCACCGGCTTGGGCCAGGACCAGCTGGGCGGAAGCTGCACGTAGTCGCCGTCGAAGCTCGCCTCGTCGTCGGCCCAGAAGCGCTGCATGGCGAGCACGTGCTCGCGGGCGACGGCACGGCGCTGTCGCATGGCGACGCCGTGGTCCTCGATCTCGTCGGCGTTCCACCCGAAGCCGATGCCGAAGACGAACCGGCCCCCCGAGAGGTGGTCGAGGCTTGCCACCGCCTTCGCGGTCACGATCGGGTCGCGCTGCGCGACCAGGCAGATACCCGTTCCGACGCGCAGTCGCTCGGTCGCGGCCGCCGCCATCGCCATCGCGACGAATGGGTCGAACGCCCGCTTGTAGTAGTCGGGCAACACCGCGTCGCCCGTCGGCGCCGGTGTGCGCTGGCTCAACGGGATGTGGGTGTGCTCGGGGACGTACAGCGAGGCGAATCCGCGCTCCTCGGCCGCACGCGCGAGTTCGTCCGGACGCATCGCCTGGTCCGTCGCGAACATCGTGACGCCGAAGTGCACGGACGTACCGTATCGGAGCACTCAGCGTGCTCTGACGATCAGATGGTGATCTTCCAGATGCCGCGAATATCGTTGAATGGGTCGGAGACCGGCTTATAGATCACGAAGAAGTCGCCCTTCTGCCCGTCAATCGCGAACACGAGGTCGCCCGCAACCTCTCCGCCCTTGACGAGTGTTCCGGTCTGCAGCGTCGGGACACTGGAGATATCCGGGTCGATCTGATTGCCCGCCGGAGTCTGCACCTTCCAGTCGAAGATGTTCGTCTGCTGCGGGTCGCTGTTCCGGTTGCAGATCTTCACGGCCAGCTTCAGATAGCCGTCGTTCTCGAAGCTGCTCAGGCTCTGCACGAACTCACCGGCAGTCACCGTCGCCGTGTACCCAGCGAGGTTCGCGGTCTCCCCTGTATTCCGCTCCTCATCCTCGTCCTGCCGATTCGGGCGGCCCTTGAAGAGCTTCCCCGGGTTGTGCTTGCCGCTGTTCTTCGCCTTCTTACCGTCCGGCTTCACATACGTACCGGTGTTCGCGCACGCCTTCGCGACTGCAGGTTTCGAGCCCGGTTCCGCGGCATCAGCGGCTGAAGGGCTGAATGCTCCGACCGCCACGGCGCTCGCGAGCACGATGCTTGCAATGCATTGCGACGGCCCGCTTGGCGCGAACCCGGACTCCGCTCGAAGCGCTTGACCGTCCAACGTTCACCCCCAGCCGAAGCCCCTCAGCGAGCTGATTGTGTGCGTCTTGCGATCGTGACGCAAGCGTGAACGGCGCGCTTTCTCATCGCCGCGGGGTCGGCCGCGATCGTGGGCGCGCCGCTCTCGTAACGGGGCGATACTGGGCCCATGCGGTGCCGGGAGTGCGGGGCCGAGCTCGCCGACGACGTCCGGGCGTGCCCGGCGTGCGACGGCGACGCCGGCGACGCCCTGCCGGTCGTCGACCTCGACGACACCGAGCTCGGCATCCGCACCGAGGACCGCTACGCGTACATCCCGCCCGGCCCCCAGTGGATCCGGCGCCGGGTGCACGACAACTCGATGCGCATCCCGATTGCCATCCTGGTCGCCCTCGCTCTGTTCTTCGTCCTCGGTGCGTGGCTTCAACGGCCGGGGCGTGATCGGGCTGCCGCGCCGCGCGAGGTGAGGGTCCAGAGCCTCCCGGCGCTGCAGCGGAGCACCGACACGTCGCTCCTCGCGCTCGCGCCCGACGGCGTCCGCGCCGTCGACGTGGACCGCAAGCGCCTTCGCGACGCTGCCGTCGCCGAGCTCCCGACGGGACCCACGACGGCGGCGATGACGAGCGGCGACAGTGCCGTCGTGGTCGTCGATCACCGCGCCTACGTGATCCCGCTGTCGCTCGACGGGGCGGCGACGAGCATCGGGCCCGCCGTCGAGGTGTTCCCGTCGCAGCGCGACGGGCGTGTCTGGCTCCTCACGTACCCGGCCGACGGGACGGTCGTCGCCCGCGAGCTCGGCCTCGACGGCGTCGAGACCGCCCCGCCCGCCGTGCTCGGCGGGAGTGCGACGGTGCGGGGCCCCGCCGGCGGCAAGCTCGTCATCGACCGGCTCGGTGCCGACGGCACGCGCTCGCTCGCGACATGGAACCCCACGTCGACCACCGGGCCCACGGAGACGTTCCGCACCGGTGCGTTGTTCGTGGCGTCGGGCCGTGACGTCGTCGCCAGCCGGCCGGCTGGATGCGGCGGCGGGCAGTGCGACCTCTACCTCGACGACACGAGCACCGGACGACACCAGGTGATCGAGAACGCGCTCGGCGGCGGAGGTGTGGCGGCGGCGGCGTTCGCCGACGACGGCCGCCACCTCGGGGTCGTGGAGAGCGACGGCGTGCGCTCGCGGGGAACGCTCGTCGACATCACGACGGGCACGCTCACGCGGTTCGTCGCCGGTCCGGTTGCGAGCACGCGTCCCGCCCTCGCATGGAGCCACGACGGCGCGTGGCTGTTCGTGACCACCAACACCGGCGCCATCGACGCCGTCGACCGCCGGGGCCACGCTTACGCGATCTCGGCGCCGCGAGTGGAAGACGCCGCTCTGCTCGCCCGTTGACCGCCGATGCGTATCTCGAGGACGCCTAGCGTCCCTCAGATACGCATCAGGCGGGCATCACCGATCCGCCGTCGACGCACAGGACCTGGCCCGTCACCAGTGCGGCGTCGTCGCTGGAGAAGAACACGGCGGTGCCTGCGAGATCCTCCGGCTCGAGCTTGCGCTTCATCGCGCTCATCGCGGGGAGCATGTCGATGATGCCCTCTGGGACGATCTTCCGAGTCGCCTCGGTCATCGTCACCCCGGGCGCGATGCAGTTGACCGTGATGTTGTACTGACCGAGCTGCGAGGCGAGGAACTTCGTGAGCCCGAGCACGCCCCACTTCGTCTGGCTGTAGGTGAACCCGGCGACTTCCTTGAACTCGCCGACGGGCATGATGTTGTACAGGTAGGCGGCGCCCGATGACTGGTTGATGATGCGTCCCCAGCTCTGCTCCACCATGGTCGGCGCGCACGCGCGCGCCATCAGCCATGCGCCGTGCAGGTTGACGCTGAAGACCTTCTGCAGGTACTCGTAGTCGTTCCGCTCGTTGTCGATGTCGTAGTAGAGCGCGGCGTTGTTGATCAGGATGTCGATGCCGCCGAACTGGCCTTTGGCCTGCACCGCGCAGTTCAGCGTCGAATGCTCGTCGGAGATGTCGGTCTGCACGAAGACGGCGTCGCCGAGCTTCTCGAACTGCTCCATCGCCGCTTTGGCGCGGTCCTCGTTGATCTCGGCCACCACGACCTTGGCGCCTTCTTCGAGGAAGCGCTTGGCGTACGCGAGACCGATGCCCTGACCAGCGCCGGTGATGATCGCGACCCGGTTGTCGAGTCGACCCATGTCGTGAAGCCCCCCTCTACGGCGAGCAGCTACGAGCGGTGGATGAGGTTGAAGCGCTCGGTCACCGCCGGTTCGCCAGTCTTCTCGTCCCGCCAGACGGTCTCGGTGACCACGAACGTCATCGTGCGGCCCTTGCTCTCTTTCTCGTACAGGTCGACGATGCGACCCTCGCCGAGGAGCGTCTCGCCCACCACGATCGGCCGGTGGTAGTCGAACTCCTGCTCACCGTGGAGCACCAGGCCGCCCTTGGCGAACAGCTCCCCCATCACCTTGTGCATCGGGTTCTCGCCGGCGCTCGGGTCGTCGGGCTGCTGCTCGGGAAAGCGGCCCCAGAACTGCATCGCGAAGGACCACGTGGGTGGGGCCGGGATGTCGTCGAACCCGGCGGCTTTGGCCGCGGACGGATCGTGGTACACGGGGTTCTCGTCCTTGAGCGCGCGGGCGAAGTTCGAGACCGGACCGCGCTCGACGGTCACGCGGTGCGCGCCCGTCGGCTTGCCGATGACGCTCGTGTCGAGAGCCATGGAGCCGCAACCTTCCTGTTGTGTCCCATCGTGTTCGTGCGACTGCGTACGGCGCGCGGCGCCTTGACGAACGCGTGAGCCGCCGCGATACGGTGACGCCGACGTCAGTTTTCACGGAGGAGACGAGGACGCGCAAATGGGGATCTGTAACGGCAAGGTCGCCATCGTGACGGGCGCCGGGAACGGTGTCGGCCGGGGCGAGGCCATCGAGCTGGCCGACCAGGGCGCCAAGGTCGTCGTGAACGATCTCGGCGGCTCAGTCTCGGGCGAGGGCGCCGACAAGCGCGCCGCCGACGAGGTCGTCGACGTCATCAAGGGTCGCGGCGGCGAGGCGGTCGCGAACTACGACGACGTGGCCGACTTCAACGGCGCGAAGAACATCATCGGCACGGCGGTCGACGCGTTCGGAAAGCTCGATGTGCTCGTGAACAACGCCGGCATCCTCCGCGACAAGATGCTCTTCACCATGGCCGAGGACGACTTCGACTCGGTCATCCGGGTGCACCTCAAGGGCACCTGGAACACGATGCACCACGCCTCCGCCCACTGGCGCGCCGAGTCCAAGGAAGGCCGCCAGCCCAGCGCGTCGATCGTCAACACGGTTTCGAGCGCCGGTCTCCAGGGCCAGGCCAGCCAGTCGAACTACGGCGCGGCCAAGGCCGGCATCGCGGCCATGACGATCATCGCCAGCCTGGAGCTCACCCGCTACGGCGTCCGCGCCAACTGCATCGGCCCGGGCGGCTTCACCCGCATGGTCGGCCAGGCCCGCGCCGACATCACGATCAAGAACCCCGAGGAGTACACGGAGTTCGACGGCATGAACCCCGGGAACTCGGCGCCGGCAGTCGCCTGGCTTGCCTCCGACGACTCGAAGCCGACGACGGGTCAGGTGCTGCGGATGGTCGGCAACTCGCTGTGCGTCTACCAGCCGTGGCAAATGGGCGAGGAGTTCTTCGCCACCGACGCGGAAGGCAACCCCGCGCGCTGGGAGCCCGCCGACATCGGCAACATCCTCAACAAGTACGTCTTCCACACGGTCAACCCCGGTATCGCTGCGCAACAGAAGCGTTAGCCTCGGCAACGTGGACACCGACTTCGAGACGCTTCTCTACGAGGAGCGTGACGGCGTCGCCTGGGTCACGCTCAACCGACCCGACCGGCACAACGCGTTCAACTCGCTCATGCAGCGCGAGCTCCACGCGCTGTGGCGCGGGCTGCGCCGCCACGACGACGTGCGCTGCGTCGTGCTGACCGGGTCCGGGGAGAAGGCGTTCTGCACCGGCATCGACCGCATGGAGCAGATGGGCGACGAGGCGGACGCGACAACCGATCCCGACGTCGTCGGCGCCGGGAGCACGCCGTTCATGTTCAACGACCCGGGCGACAACATCGGCCCCAAGAGCTCTGACCTCTGGAAGCCGGTGATCGCGGCCGTGAACGGCATGGCCTGCGGGGGCGCGTTCTACATGCTCGGGGAAGTCGAGTTCATCATCGCTGCGGAGCACGCGACGTTCTTCGACCCGCATGTCACGTACGGGATGACGGCCGCGTTCGAGCCCATCCACATGTCCGGGATCATGCCGTTCGGCGAGATCATGCGGCTGTCGCTGCTCGGCAACTACGAGCGGTTGTCCGCGACCCGGGCGTACGAGATCGGCCTCGTCTCCGAGGTCGTCCCGAAGGGACAGTTGCACGAGCGCACGGCTTGGGCCGCGAACGCGATCGCGTCGCAGCCCGCGCTCGCGATCGAGGGCACCGTCCGCGCCATCTGGGGCGCCCGCGAGCTGGGCCACCGTCAGGCGTTGCGCCTCGGCTACGCGTACGTCGGCCTCGGGACGAACCAGGACTCCATCGCCGAGGGCCAGAAGCTGTTCGAGTCAGGTACGCGCATCGACTGGCGCTCGAGGTAGCGGCGGGCACGTGAGCCGGCGCGTCGCGATCGTCGGGGCCGCTCTGTCCGACACTGGACGGCTCGACGCGACCTCCCCATTCCGGCTCCACCACCAGGCCGCCAGCCGCGCCCTCGCCGACGCCGGGATCGACAAGGCCGACGTCGACGGGTTCGCGTCGAGCGGCACCGGGCTGCTCGCGCCGGTGGAAGTCGCCGAGTACCTCGGCCTGCGGCCGACGTGGGTCGACGGCACCGGCGTCGGCGGCAGCACGTGGGAGTTCATGGTCGAGCACGCGACCGCCGCAATCGGGGAAGGCCACGCCGAGGTCGTCCTCCTCGCGTACGGATCGACGGCGCGCGCGGATCTGAAGCGGCGTCACCGTCGGGCGAACCTGTCGTTCGGCAGCCGCGGGCCGGTGCAGTTCGACGCGCCCTTCGGCCACACGCTGATCGCCAAGTACGCGATGGCGGCGCGCCGGCACATGCACGAGTTCGGGACCACCGTCGACCAACTTGCCGAGATCGCAGTGTCGACGCGCGACAACGCATCACGCAATCCCGACGCGTACTACCGAACGCCGATCACCATCGACGAGGTACGGGACTCCGGCATGATCGCCGACCCGCTGACGAAGCTCCATTGCTGCATCCGCTCCGACGGCGGCGGCGCCGTGGTCCTCACGTCGGAGGAGCGGGCGCGCGACCTCGCGCGGCGACCGGTGTGGGTGCTGGGCACCGGCGAAGCCGTGTCCCACACCACGATGAGTGAGTGGGACGACTTCACGGAGTCGCCGGCGGCCCGCTCGGGGCTGCTCGCGTTCGAACGCGCCGGCGTCACCCCGGAGGACATCGACGTGTGCGAGATCTACGACGCGTTCACGCCGATGGTGCTGCTGAGCTTCGAGGCCCTCGGCTTTTGCAAGAAGGGTGAGGGCGGGCCGTTCGTCGAAGGCGGAACGATGCGCGTCGCCGGGTCATTGCCGACCAACACCGACGGGGGCGGCCTGTCGGCGTGCCATCCCGGGATGCGGGGCATCTTCCTGCTCGTCGAGGCGGTTCGCCAGCTCCTCGGCGAGTGGGCACCGGGGGCTGGTTCTCGTCCGCCGCCACTGCGATCCTGGGGGTCGAGTAGGGAGGGCACCGTGAACCGCTCGCACGTGGTCGGGGACGTCTGACGCGATGCAGTCTCCGGGGCAGGCATTCGAGGCGTGGGGGTCCTACGACCGGGACGACCCCTACCCGCTCTTCGCGGCGGTCCGCGAGCTCGGGGCCGTGCACAAGGTCACGTTGCTCGACGGGCACGACGCGTGGCTCGTGGCGCGACACGAGGAGGCGCGCGCCCTGCTGAACGACCCGCGGCTCTCCAAGGACATGCAGGCTGCGCTGGCCGCAAGCCCAGAGGTCGTGGCGGAGGGCCTGCCGGGACCCGAGTTCGCCCGGCACATGCTCGTCGTGGACCCGCCCGACCACACGCGCCTGCGCCGGCTCGTGTCGGCGGCGTTCTCCGTCCGCCGCATCGAAGGGCTCCGGCCGCGCGTGCAGGCGATCATCGACGACCTGCTGGACGGCATCGCCGCCCAAGGGTCGGATGCGCGCGTCGACCTCGTCGCCTCGTTCGCGTTCCCGTTGCCGTTCACGGTCATCTGCGAGCTCCTCGGCGTACCCGAACCCAACCGGGGCGCATTCGGTCACAGTCTCGGTGCCCTGCTGATGCCGACGCCGACGCCGGCCGAGTACGAACGAGCGAAGGAAGGGTCCGACGCGGTCGTCGCCATGCTGACGCAGCTGGTCGAGACGAAGCAGGCCGACCCGGGTGAGGACCTGGTCAGCGCGTTGATCAACGCCCGCGACGGCGACGAACGCCTCAACCAGCGCGAGCTGCTGTCGACCATCCTCCAGCTGATCATCGCCGGACACGACACGACCGCGAGCATGATCGGCAACAGCGTCGTCGCGTTGCTCCAACACCCCGACCAGCTCGCCGCCCTGCGCGCGAACCCGGACAAGATCGCCACCGCCGTGGAAGAGCTGCTCCGCTACGACGCGCCCGTCCCGCACGCGACCTTCCGCTATGCGACGGAGCCGGTGGAGATCGCCGCTGTGACGATCCCCGCGGGCGCGCAGGTCATCATCGGCTTGGCGTCCTCCAACCGGGATGCGGACCACTACCCCGACTCGGAGACGCTCGACCTCGGGCGCGCCGACGTGCACCACCTCGCGTTCGGGCACGGCATCCACTTCTGCCTCGGTGCCGCGCTGGCGCGTATGGAAGGGCAACTCGCGCTCGGCTCCCTGTTCCGGCGCTTCCCGGAGCTGCGCCTCGCGGTTCGCGTCGACCAACTGCACTGGGGCCACGGCGACGGCCTCGTGCTCCGGGGTCTGACCGAGCTGCCCGTGATCGCGGGTCCGACGAAGCCAACCGAAGGCACGCTCACGTGACGACCGAGTACAGCTGCCATTCGTCGGGAACGCACGTCACCGTCGCGGGAGCTTCGAACGCTCTCCCGAGCTCCGAAGAAGCCGCGGTGGATGATGTGGGCAAGCGTGTCGAGCACGCTGTCGTCGTCGAGGACGAGGCGGCGTGACGCCAGCGCGTAGTTGAACCGCTCGAGCATCGCCATGAGAGCGCCCACGGCTGCGGTCTCGTTCTCGGCAACCTCGGCGCCGGCCTCCCGCATGCGCTCACCCAACCGGGCGGCGATCGCGGTGAACGCCTTCACGCCCAGACGGTCGATCTCATGGTCGGCCACCTGGTCCTCCATCCAGGCTCGGATGACGGGCCCGTACTCCCGGTAGGTCGCGACGAACGAACCGAGGAAGGAGCGCAGCTCTGCGAAGCCGCGTGCGTCGCGCGTGATCGGCCCGATGCGGTCCGCGAGCTTGCCGAGCTCGTCGGCGCAGTCGATGGCCAGCGCCCGGAGGAGATCCTCCTTGTTGGTGAAGTACAGGTAGAAGGTCCCGTGCGAGGTGCGGGCGGCGCGGACGATGTCGTCGACACGCGCCGCGTGGTAGCCGCGTTCGGCGAACACGCGCATGCCGGCGTCGAACAGCTTGCGCATCGTGCGGCGTCCTTGCGCACGCAGCTCGCGCTGCTGCGCGGGTGTGCCTTGTCCGCTGCCGGACTGGCCGCCTCCTGACCGGCTGCCGCCGGACGACTTGTACGATCTCGCCACGATGCTCCCGGTGACCGCGCGCGAGGCTGCTCGAAGGTTCGCCGATGCTACCGCTTACGTCGCGCCAGACGGCTGGGCGTTGCGCTACGGCGATCTCGATCGCGTCTCCGACGAGCTCGCGGTCGGTCTTGCACGGCGCGGCCTCGGCGCGGGCGACGTCCTCGCGCTCGTCCTCCCACCCGGACCCGAGTACCCGATCGCGTACATCGCGGCGGCCAAGCTGGGCGCGATCACCGCGGGGATCAGCGATCGCCTCACCGCGGCCGAACGCGTCGCACTCCTCGAGACCGCGGCGCCGCGGGTCGTGCTCGCCGGTCCGGGCCTCGAGCCCGACATCGACGCGGCCGTCGAAGTCGCGGGCGACGCGCGCGATGCCGACGCGCTGCTACGCGACCTGCGCGTTGCCGGCGAGGCTCCGCCCGCGCTGCCCGACGATCCCGAGCGTCCCGTCGCGATCGTGTTCACGTCGGGCACGACCGGGTTGCCGAAGGGCGCGCTCTATTGCAACCGGCAGCTCGAGTTCATCACCCACACCGACGTCGGCGACCAGTGGGGTGCCGGCGGCCGCGGCGCCGTCGGCACGCCGATGAGCCACCTCGGGTTCATGACGAAGCTGCCCGGCAACCTCCGGCGGGGCGGTACG
>WNFU01010953.1_pt1 | contig 12356 bp, 9 predicted proteins | sample 5400121 | NCBI WGS metagenome assembly WNFU01 (sample SAMN13153360, study PRJNA577476) | soil metagenome | isolation source: 100 cm soil or saprolite under grassland replicate 1 | place: USA:California | collected 2016-06-15 | reverse complement strand
GCAACGTCCGGCTTCGTAGGATCGGCCAAATACAAGCTCGAAGCGGACCAGACATTCTTTGCTCCGGACACAAATCTCTTTAAAAGCGATTTGAAACTGTTGAGTCCGAAAGCAGGATCCAAGATCGATGTGAACATGATAGAAGTCAAATGGGACACCTACCCCGAAGCTGCCTATTATAAGTTCAGTATTAACGCTGACAGTTCGAGCGAAGCAAAAACTGATTATGACTACATCAACAAGCGCGTAGATGGAACGTCGTTTGTTCTTGACAAGCCTCTTTCACCAGGGACATACAGGTGTACGGTGACTGCCTATAACAGCAATGACATCAAACTTGCGGAGAGTGCGAGTGATATCAAATTTACGGTGACGCCGGAGCAGCGGGGCACTCACTGATACCTTCTACTGAAAGAGACGCCCGAAAACAGGACTGGTTGAGTGTGAGACTGTAATCTGTGTGATGGCTATGGGCATATGGCAGAAGCTGCTGAAAACCGCGATACACGCGCCGTCGCCACATAATGTGCAACCGTGGCGTGTGCGGATTCTCTCAAACAACCGCGCAGAATTGCTAATAGAAAAACGCCGGACGCTCCCGAAAGAAGATCATACAGGAAGCTTCATCATTCTCACGATGGGTCTCTTCATCGAGGCGCTGAGAGTTCTCGCGGCGAATGGATCACTTGAGCTGCATTACGAGCTATATCAGGAGCCGTCGCAATTTACACCTGAGCATATAGCAGAAGCAGAAGGTGAGTTGTTGCCATTTGCCAGTCTCTTGTTGAGCCGCAATGGAGGTTCAGCCAAAGAACCCTCTATGGCAACAACGACATGCTGTGATTCCAAATATGACGACCTGTTGTTTTTGACACGCCGAACCTCACGCATTTCGCTGTGTGTCGCGTCAACCAGGACTTTCGCGAAGTGACAAAAATGTTTGACCGCAGTTGTCTTGAGATTGAGATATATGGATTTGAGAGCGGACCCTTCAGCGAACGAGACGTCCGGGTCAAGAATAAATATGTGGCGCAGAGGTGACAGGTGTGGCCCCAGTGCAGCTTGAGCATGAAGAAAAATCAGGCTCAAGGAATGCTGGTGAGGCGTTAGGTTGAGTAGCTGATGGTTGATCTCGTCGTTCAGGCGACAGTCTAGAAAATGCCCCATTCTCACCGAATCAAGTCAGACCAAAAAGACTTGAGTTTTTCTTTTGAGGTCGTCGATCTTCCTGGCTCTCGTTCGTCGTGTAAGTAGAGAGCCGGGATTCAGCTGAAGCAATCGTCCGAATCCGGGACTCAAAAATATCAAAGAGGAGATATCAATATGCGAGTCATGGTCTTGATTAAAGCCACTAAAGAAACGGAGGCCGGCGTGCTTCCTGATGAAAAGCTCCTTACCGAGATGGGAAACTACAACGAAGAGTTGGTGAAAGCCGGCGTAATGCTCGCAGGCGAGGGGCTGCAACCGAGTTCGAAGGGGGCACGTGTCAAGTTCTCTGGAGGAAAGCGAACTGTGACTGACGGACCTTTTACCGAGACAAAGGAGCTGATCGCCGGTTTTTGGCTGTGGCAGGTGAGATCCCTGGAAGAAGCAATCGAGTGGGTAAAGCGGTGCCCCAATCCTACCGGCGCAGAGGCTGAAATCGAAATTCGTCAGCTGTTCGAGGCCGAGGATTTCGGTTCCGAGTTCACTCCCGAACTGAGAGAGCAAGAGGAACGATTGCGCGCAGAGATCGAGGCGAAACAAAACAAGTCGTGAACGAGCTAGTCGGAGGAACAATAGGTTTTAGGCCCCAAACAGCCACAACGCCACTTGCTGTGCCAGATAATAGATGATGTGATCGGTAGCCATGACGGCTACCGACACTCATCGCGCCATTGACGCTGTCTGGAGAATCGAATCGCCGCGGCTCATCGCGGGTCTCGCGCGAATTGTGCACGACGTCGGCCTTGCGGAAGACCTCGCGCAGGATGCTCTAGTCGCCGCTCTGGAGCAGTGGCCAGAATCCGGAATCCCGGACAAGCCAGGCGCGTGGCTGATGGTCACTGCCAAACATCGTGCAATCGACCTGCTGCGGCGAAGAACGCTGCTTGAGCGCAAGCACGAGGAGTTAGGTCGCGAGCTTGACGCGCAACAGGCTACTGCCCCAGATCTCGACGCCGTGATCGAAGATGACATCGGCGATGACCTCTTACGTCTTCTGTTCATATCTTGTCATCCGCTGCTTTCTACTGAGGCACGCGTGGCACTCACGCTCCGCTTGCTCGGCGGTCTCACCACCGAGGAGATCGCTCGCGCATTCCTCGTCTCTGAACCAACTGTGGCCCAGCGAATCGTGCGTGCCAAGCGTACTCTTGCCGATGCGCGCATTCCTTTTGAGGTGCCGCATGGTGCTGAGCTTAATATCCGCCTTTCGTCCGTTCTCGAGGTCATCTATCTCATCTTCAACGAGGGTTATTCGGCGACGGCCGGTGATCACTGGATGCGACCCGCCCTCTGCGAGGAGGCACTCCGTCTTGGCCGGGTCCTGGCCGAACTTGCTCCGGACGACTCCGAGGTCCACGGTCTTGTTGCGCTGATGGAGATCCAGGCATCACGCTCACGCGCGCGTGTAGGTCCGGCGGGAGAGCCGATTCTGCTTTTTGATCAAAACCGCGCGCTCTGGGATCAACTTCTCATCCGTCGCGGTCTTGCGGCTCTCGGACGAGCAGAAAGGATTGGCAGCCCACGGGGCCCGTACGCACTACAGGCCGCCATCGCCGCATGTCATGCACGAGCGCATACCGCGGAACAAACCGACTGGAGACGCATCGCATCGCTGTATGAGATTCTCTTAACGCTCATGCCTTCTGCCGTCGTGGAGCTGAACCGTGCCGTTGCGCTTGCGATGGCGTTTGGTCCGACAGTGGGGCTCGAGATCGTCGATGCGCTTTGCGCAGAACCGTCACTCAAGACGTACCACCTCTTGCCCAGCGTGCGCGGCGACCTCCTTTCCAGGCTCGGACGCTTCGCCGAAGCCCGCGCAGAATTTGAACGGGCAGCATCGCTTACGCAGAACTTGCCGGAACGGAAGTTACTCCTGGAGCGCGCTGCCGCCTGCGGACGTGGATCCGGGACAACAAGCCAGAGTGCCTAACTATGAGTACATTCTTCCGACAGTCTCTACCGTTCCCGAAGTTGTAATTCTCTTACTCGCGTCGCCAACCGCGCATCACCTATCTTCTCAGCCATTGATTCAAAGCCTGGTGTGGCTCCGTTCCAGCGCAAGTCATCGACATCCAGAAAGAGGGGTGCGTCGATTCGCAGCGTTGCGAGATGCTTGAACAACAACGCTCGCTCGAGGTTATTTCGCTCCGGATCACCGCCGAAAACATTGGCGGGAAACTCTTCGATGTGGCCATATCGGTTAATTAAGGTCGCCGCAGTCCTGGGCCCTAAGCCCGCCAGGCCGGGATAGCCATCAGCGGCATCACCCACCAAAGCGAGATAGTCTGGAATAAAAATGGGCGCCACGCCATACTTGGCGCGAATGGCCTGTTCATCACGAATCTGATTGCTTCTCCGGTCCACTTGGACCACACGTTCGCCTACGACGCATTGCGCCAGATCCTTGTCCGGCGTCCAGATACATACCTTCTGCACGCGTTTATCCCGGGCAGCAATGTGTGCCGCGGACGCCAGCGCATCGTCAGCCTCGAGTTCAATCATGGGCCAGACGACTACGCCCATCGCTTCAAGTGCCTCCTCTAGCGGAACGAACTGTGAGCGCAGGACTGGCTCGACACCTTCGCCAGTCTTGTAGTCCGCCCAGAGACCATTGCGGAACGACTCAATTACATGATCAGTAGCGACTCCGATGTGGGTTGCGCCATCCGCGAGCATCTGCGCAACCGTACGGAGAACGCCGGCCACAGCACCGAAAGGAGGATCCGTCTTCTTGAAACGACGGATCCCATAAAAATGACGAAATAGCTCGTAGGTGCCGTCGAGCAGGTGAATAATCATTTGCAAATAATAGAACTTATTCGCTCGAAGTGCCGCCTGTGAGGCCAGGAGCAGGAGGCAGGCGCAGGCGACAGGAGTATCGCTCGCTGCCGCCAGTGGTGACACAGACTGTTCCTGCCACCTGCCCCTGCTCCTGCCTCCTGCCTCCTGCCTCCTGGGCAAGGCCCTGTCTTTATTAGCCAGCTATTTTCCTGCACGAAGGGCGGCAAGAGTTGATCCCATCATTGCATTGCGTGATCAATGAGGTGAGTCAGCGGGCTTCGTATTCGATCTATTCTTCACTGGTCTTCAAGGTGATAGTAGGCTCACCCTGCGTACCAGGAGTCCACAAAACTCCACTAAGCGATTCTCTGCCCAAAATCGGTCCTGCTCATCTGGCTCCCCAGACACGAAGCCGACATGGCCACCATGTTCGGGTGCCAGCAGTAGAACATGCGGATTGTTGTGAACCGAAGAGTGATTGAAGGGCTCAAAGGGGATGAACGGGTCATCTTGCGCGTGAATGATCAAGGTAGGTCTGCGGATGTGTCCAATCAGCGGTAGGGCGCTGGAACGCCTGTAGTAGTCGTCGGCATCAGTGAAACCACCATCATGGGCGGTATAGCGTTCGTCAAAATCTCTGATTGTACGCACCAGATGAAGATCACTCGTATCATAAAGCTCCGGATACAGCGCGTGCTTGATCCGCAACCGGCGACGCAAACTGCGTAAGAACATCTGCTCGTAAACCCAGTTTGAGCGATATCTAATCGCGTCCGCGCAGGAACTCAAGTCAATTGCCGGAGATACGGCACAGAAACCGGAAATTTCCTCTGGGTGTACGTCAGCGTCTTCGCCAGCCAATTTCAGAACCAGGTTGCCACCCATGGAAAACCCGATCAAAAAAATGGATGGCAAATGGTCAACTTCGATTAATTCCTTTACGACAACGCGGAGGTCGCCACTCATGCCGCTGTGATAGAGCGTCGGTGTGAGGTGTTCAGTGCCGCCGCAATTTCGCATATTCAAGCGAATGACGTTAAATCCTGCGTCGAAAGCTTTGTCCGCAGTGCCAAGCATATATTTAGAGTTGGTCGAGCCTTCCAGACCGTGGACCAGGAGCAAGGTGGGGTGCTTGGTAGGATCACTTTGCCAGTCACAGTGGGCAAGCAGACGCACGTTCGGTTCGATCTCGAACAGGCGCTCCATATTCCCTTCACTGGCTGATAGGGTCAAGAAGCGCGGCCAGGCAAAAGCCACAATTGTTTGCGCGTGGCCGTTATAAAAGAGAGGGTGGGGCTTAAATTGTTTATGTTTTAATGTCCGGATTACAGAATCAAGAATCGGTCGATTGTCTTCCGCCAGCTGATTGTGAATGGCTGTCCCAACAGATTCCGACTCAACCTCATGGTTTTTCGTAGGTTTCTTCGGCGATCTGGATTTTATCAAGGTACTCAACCCTTTATTCCATTAGCTGGCGGTTCGAATTGAACTAGCCCTTTTTGTTTAATGCACGTTTCGTGCCTTGGCGAGACAGATCGTTAGGTGCGCGGTTGGGAACACCCAGAAATCACTGGGATTGCGCCTGCCGACAAGCCAAGCAGTCGGTGTGACTGACAGGAAAATAGTGTTACATAACTAATACAAGCGCTCCTCTCAAACTACCTTATGATCGGGTATGGCAGTATTCGTTTTATGAAAAGTGGAGCTTAATGCGAAAAGAATCAATTACTAATATCCAGAGAAGGACCGGCATCAATTGGTCCACATGTATCACAATGGTGGTTTTTCATTTAGGTGCAGTGGCAGCGCTCTTTATGTTCAGTTTCCCAGTTTTGATTGCCACAATTGTTCTCTGGTGGCTCGCAGGGGGTCTCGGAATCGGTGTCGGGTATCACCGGCTCTTAACACATCGTGGATTCAAGACGCCAAAAGTCATCGAGTATTTTCTTACTGTCTGCGCCACTCTCGCTCTTGAGGCAGGTCCCATAGCCTGGGTATGCACGCATCGAATTCACCACGCGCATACGGACGCACCCGGCGATCCGCATACGCCGCGCGACGGTAGTTGGTGGGCGCATATGGGTTGGATCTTAACGGGCACGGCCCAACGCTACGATCAGAGCGTGTGTGAGCGTTACGCACCCGATCTAATGAAGGATCCGGTCTATCGTTGGTTAGATAAATGGTATTACCTGCCCCTCATAGCACTGGGTGTCGTGCTTCTTGCAGTTGGCGGTTGGCCGCTCCTGTTCTGGGGTATCTTCTTGAGAGTGACGTTGGGCTTGCATGGAACATGGCTTGTCAATTCAGCCACACACCTGTGGGGTACGCGCCGTTTTCAAACGAATGATGACTCACGGAATAGTTGGTGGGTGGCACTGCTTTCGTTCGGCGAAGGCTGGCACAACAATCACCACGCGCATCCACGCGCCGCGCGTCACGGTCTCACCTGGTATGAAATTGATTTCAATTGGTGGGGAATACGCGCCCTGGCTGCATTGGGGCTTGCGCAGAGCATCAGCTTAGTCGACATTGGTGCTCAAGCTAATGAAAGCCTGATCCCGATTACGCAGAGACCGGTATTATTTGATTCTTGAATTACGCCGAAAATACACTCTCTATCCGGGCATGAGTAAGGGCAAATAAGGCTCTGGTAGAAGAGACAGAATAATCCAGCCAGAGCCTGCCGAACATTCATCGCCGAGTCGTCTTTTTGGTCGCTCGCTTTCGCGGCTCCTTATTCGTGCTCACCAGCGAAAGCACATCCCCCGGTTTACACCTAAGCGCCTGGCAAAGCTTTTCCAGCGTGTCGAAATTTATTCCCAATGCTTTGCCCTTCTTCAAGCGCCACAGCGTGGTGTGACTAATGCCCGTCTCCTTTGCGAGCCAATAGAAGCTTCGGGAATGATCTTTCAATAACTCATTAATTCGTATCTCAATCACGTCCTACGTCCTCTCTCACAAGTCACGCTCGCAGAGCTATTAGCCCCGAACATGGCGAGTTTTACAAGCGATACATACCATAACACATGAGAAATACTTTTCGTACGTAGTATATTTCGTATTTGACATATACAGACGCCTGTCGTAAGCTGGATTAGAAAAGAGCCCGCTTACTCTCCGTCTCAGCTCCTCTGGAAATGTTTCCAGATCACCTGACTCAGCAGCTCCATCAAAGAGGAAAAATTTCAACGTGTTTGGACGACAAGTCACTATGAAGCTCAAGGCAAATTCAACCTCAGAACTCACCCGCATCAACAATAACCAAATACTCCCCATCCTGCGCCGGCAGAAGGGTTTTCGTGGTGAGACTATGTTTATCGCCCCGGAGCGTTTAGAAGCTACGGCCAACAGTTTTTGGGACACAAAGGAGGACGCTGAGGCTTACAGTGGTGCAGCTTATCCTGAGGTGCTGGAGGCCCTGGCCCACGTACTGGCGGACAAGCCCGCTGTCACTTACTTTGAGTTTGCCACATCTACGTTCCACAGGCCTGCTGCGGTGGGAATCGCCTAAACGCGGATATCACTAGAGTGAGAAGGCTGACGCCGTATGTCCACAATAAGCTCAGAGCAATTCGCGAATATTTGTAATGATGTATGGCGGGATCGCGTCGCGGTCCTCAGTCAGCGTGGCTTCTTGAGTGCGGAGGCTGCCCTGGTAAGAGCCGTTTACTGGCGGCTCTGCAAAGCCGGAGTCCAGCCGAAGAAAGGGCTTGAGAATGATAGTTCCGAGCAAACAGTTCTCACATACGAATTGGTAATTGAGTGTGTTCTTGAGTTGAATGGTACTCCTCGTTTTAAGAGTGCACCATTTATTAACGATCTTATACTGCGATACCAGAACGAGGTGGCAGAAACCAAGGAACACACCTCAATTCGCGCTGCAGGAAGGCATTGAGAGGCCGAAAAACCATATCGGACAACAACCGGTCCTATTAAGTAAGCGATTGATTCAGGGTCGATGAAACCCAAAAATGATAATTTGTGAATTATGTTTGTATCGAGAGGGTAGTGAATGCAAGCTGGGCCTTCGTACACCCAAAGGCATGAGTTGCCGGGAATTCGGGGCAGTTCTGGATAGATTCTGTGCCAATGCGAATGACTTCGTAAATGCCCGGCAAGTAGTCGAAATGGCAACGTACTTTGGTGTAAAAGGATCGGAACTGAAGAAAGTAAAACTCATGGCCGCAAGGGCAGAAAGCGACCGATTGTAAATTGCTATTTTGATTCTGATGTTGAGTTCCATTCAAACTTGAGCGGTGGCGCAGTGCGCTTTGCTCCCTTCCCAGTTCGCACATTCTCCCAAACCTGCAAATGTCCTGAGCAACAAGGCTTCTGAGCCGCGGATTTAATCTCGAGTATTTGATTCCGGCTTCGCTGCTCTACGAGTTTTTCTGCTTGACTGTGGAGTGGACTCCAGGATCTATACTGGGGCAGTTGCAGAATCTTGTATCCGCAGAACCCAAGCATCGGAATACAGCTATGGGCGAAGAAAGAGCGCCACAAAGCAAAAAGAGCGCGGCTTCCAAGCGCACACTTGTAGCGAGCCTGGCTGCGCTCAGTGGTTTGGCAGTGGCATCCGGCTGTTGCTTGCCGCTCACTCCATTTTTGCTCGCGGCGGGCGCTGCTGGTGGTTCAGCCTTCTTCGTAAGGGTCAGGCCGTTCCTTTCGATAAGTGCGGTGCTGTTGATCGGCTTCGGCTTTTACCAATCCTGGCGGGCCAAACAATGCCGGAATCAACCAAGTCTGCTTAGTACTATTGTTCTGTGGTTCTCGGCGAGTGTAGTTTTGGTCTTTACACTGTTTCCTCAGGCAATGGCAAATCTTCTGGCAAATTTAATTGCACGCTGATATGTGTGTTCTCTTTTTATGGGTTGAAAGAGGCAACTGGAGGTTGAGTTGAAGCGGATTCGTATAATCTTAGTAGTCTTGCTGGCGCTTGTACTGGGTCTTGGCTATTACTTGTATGGAGGGGGTTCAGTTCCCACGGGGCAGCAACCACTGCTCAGTTTGAACAGTTCCAACCTGTCTTCATTGAAAGACGCATTTAATGGATCCACGAATTCCGTGCGGGTGTTGGTGATGCTTTCACCCACTTGACCGATCTGTTTGCAGGGGGCTTCTGCATTTGAAAAAGTCTTAGACGAACAACGTGGTCAGAACGTCCGAGTATTCGTGGTATGGGAACCGGTCTTGTTTACCGATCTGGCATCTCCCTCCACTACTACCCTATCGCGGATTCCCGATGCGCGGGCTTCTCAATATTGGGACAAGGAACACCTCGTCTCTCAGTTGCTCGGAGAGCGGGATCGAGCTTCTGTGGTTTGGGATTATATTGCTGTTTACGAACCAGGAAAGACTTGGGGCCAGGCGCCACCGGAACCTGCTTACTCCAACGTCCCGGTCGTGCGTTCCATTGACGAGATGAGAGCAACACTCCAGCGGTTGTTGCGGGCAAAGTAGAAGATTAGTGGCCCATTATGGGTTCCCATAATCGCTAACCATCACCTTTCTTTTACTATCGGCAACGATTGGACAGCAGGCTTCCTCGCCATGTTCCTGAAGCTCGTACTCACATTCGTTTAGATGTTGCTCCAATACGCGTCTGAACTTCTTCAATGACTGCAGCCGCAGGTCCAGTTCCTCCAGTTTCCTGCCCAATAGATCTCGCACCTTTCGGCATTCCGCCGCGCCACCACTCGCTACCAACTCTCCAATCTCAGCCAGCGAAAACCCCAACTCCTGGGCCTGCTTAATGAATAGCACGCGCTCAACCGCCTCATTGCCGAAAAGCCGAAATCCACCAGATGAGCGGCGAGCGCTTGTAGTATAGATCCTCGCCTCAGCTCCAGAGTCAAGCGCAGACTGCGAAACGCTACAGAACTTGATCGGTTGGGTCACTGTAGGGGTGGCACTCCGTGGCCACCCTGGCTCAAAGAGGAGCCGTTTTCCGAGGCTGCGCTGTGCGGGTGTGCGTTAAAGACTACGTTGGCGGTTGCCGGGTGAGGGGGTGGCCACGGAGTGCCACCCCTACAAAATATTGGCGTTGCAATGTATCGGATTGGCAGAAGTTACCTCAGCGCTTTTTGGAAACAATTGTCATGCGAATGAGTACAGCCGGTACGTTCCAACCCTCGAGCTTGAGATATGCATTCCGCTTACTGAGCCGGCCGGCCTTATAGGTTGCCGAAACAACCCTCTTCTCCCCAGGCAGCAGTGAAAAATAGTTATCCTGCCAAAGAATCGGCAGCACTTCAGGTCCATTACGGCCTCTTTTGATCTGCAGCTGAACGAAAAAAGCCAGCCTCGTGCTTGGGTTTGACAGGGTGACGGTGGCTATCTCCTGATCATCTTTCCTCTGGGCCGTAACCGATACAGCCAGGCGTGTCGGTTTCAGCTCTCGCAGCTGCGTCATATCGGCATACGACGTAGTGGGTGTGTAATACCAGGTGGACTTCTGCCAATCGAGCACATCATCCTTAGTCGAAAGCCAGTAAAAATTTGAACTTATTGTCTGATTTCTGCTGTTCTGCAGCAGGAGCCTGAGAAAGTAAGTTGATGATAGATCTGGAGTCTGAGGAATCACCAATTTGTTAACGACACTGTCGCCAGGGAGGTCAATTCCGACATTTTTGGAAAACCTTTCCACAAGATCCATGTCATATAGTTGGGCCACCAGTCTAAGATTTCGTAAGGGCTGCCAAGTTGTATTGACCGCTCCCACTGATCTGTCGTTATAAGAGTAGTAAACATGGACCGGTTCACAGGCCTTCTTCGTCCCAAAGTACCCGCCGCCGGGGAGCAGATAATAGTCGTACAAGTGCCAAATCATCGAAGGCCACGCGTTGTTCAGCATCCACTGAATTACGCCTGTCGCGGCGTACCGGTTCGCGCTATAAGCCTCGAACATTGCCCGCTGCGCCTCGTAGGTCATCAACTGCGATTTCCTGGCGTAGTCCTGGACATCCGTGACCGGACCATAACGAGCCTCAAGGGCAGCGGTGAAAACCTTCAGGTCTTTGAATTGGCCTCCACCCGCATGATAGTTCCAATACTCATCGATGGGCCACAAGTGATCCTTTGGTAGCATGCGACGCAGACTCTCTAGCGGGGGCACTGCCGGTCCCGGACTTATCTCGGTAGCAAAGCCTTCCGCGCCCCCAATCCGCTTGTCGAGCCACCAGTAGGCAGCCGGCACCCACTCGTAAGGTCCCTCCATTTTGACTCCTGTCACGCCAGTAATTGCGGTTTTCTTGGCGGTAGCAGAAGAGAGCATGGGATTGGGCCATTGGTACCTCTTCAAAATATCAAGATAGAGCTGTTCGACATCCGGAGGCGGCGGGTTGTCACTGCCATTTAGCCAGACCAGAACGCTCGGATGATTTCTCAATCTTCTAATCTGATCTGCGTGTGAGGCAGCAGCAATTGCGTAGTCATCTTTGTCCCATAGGGGTCCTTCCTTATAGTCCGCTCGATACTGCCAGTGTTCCCAATGAGAGCAGCAGCACCAGCCGGCAATGATTAGAATGCCGTATCGATCGGCCAGATCAAAGAACGCGTCAGGCTGGAGTTGTCCTTCAAGACGGATCGCATTCAGATTCATATCCCTCACATAATTGAATTCCGCCTTCAGCCGCTGGATATCGAAGCGCAACAGCATGTCTGACGCCCAGCCACCTCCACGAATGAACAGAGGCTTTCCATTTATCTTAAAAATACGGTGATTCTGGTCCAACTCGGAAGTGATCTGACGGATGCCGAAGCTCGTAGTCTGCCGATCAGAGACTGCTCCTTCAGTGTCGAACTGCAGCTCCAGTTCATAGAGGTTCTGTGGTCCCAGATGGACCGGCCACCACACACGTGGTTGTGAAATATTTAGCTGGCTGAATTGCTCTGGCGTAAATGCGACAGTCCTTGTTTCCTGCGGCCCGAGTTTGAGCTGTTGCGAAAACCGCACTCCCTCGATGCGTCCGTTCACCGTACCGTCAATTACGCGGTCGGTCGCATTGTGTGCTTCGGCATTCACGGTCAAATGGGCCGTATTTAGGGAAGGAAGATCGAAGTGAGTGACCACCTGAGAATAACGCAGCGTTACAGGACCACTGGTGGTTAGATAAACTTCCCGAAAAATACCCATGTTCTTATCGGGCGGCATTGGATTCCAATCCACCCATGTCCAGCCCAGGTCATCAGGCAGTGCTGGAAAGACTTCGACCGCCAGAGTGTTCAGGCTGCCAATGCGCGCTGCTTTCGTGATGTTCAGCTCATGCACCCGAAAGGTGCCTGCTATGTTCTCTGAGCTGGCGATCTGTTGGCCGTTCAGCCAGACATTGGCGCGGAAATTAATCCCATCAAAATGAAGCCAGATG
>WNFU01007966.1_pt1 | contig 12362 bp, 12 predicted proteins | sample 5400121 | NCBI WGS metagenome assembly WNFU01 (sample SAMN13153360, study PRJNA577476) | soil metagenome | isolation source: 100 cm soil or saprolite under grassland replicate 1 | place: USA:California | collected 2016-06-15 | reverse complement strand
GTCAGGTCCTGAGTAAGTCTGCCAGGCAGTAGTGCGTAAACAGGGTCCAGAATCCTGAAGCGCACGCGTAGCGGTCTTTCGAGAAATCCGTAGCGTCTTGCGAACTGGCTTACGCCTGATGCGGCGAGATCAATTGTTCCGGGTAACAAAACAGCATCCAGTAGCTCCGATAGCAGCCCGAGATGGCTTTCCAGGAACTTGCTATGTACACCCGGAATGTCCACTTGCCTCAGGTAGACGCCAGGACGCGGATGATTCTTCACCCATTCGACCACATCGAGTAAACGTTCCCAGTCATCAAACAGATCCAAGATTCGCAGTGGCCGTCTGGTGATCGAGCACAGCAGCTCGGGCTGGCGCCTTCGCGTCATCTCAACCATTACCAGGAATCGAGCGACGTCGCGCTTCTTCTCGATCAGCGCGAATGCGTCGTCGCTAGAGTCAACCCAAACTTCGTCAGGCACATCGTTCTCGCCGAAAAGCCTGTGCTTGAAGTGACGCATTTTCACTCGGCAGTGCGGTATCTGGCGAAGAGCGTTGATCCAGGTGCGAACCTCATCAAAACGATCAATCATCTCAGTGGAGCTTGGCCCTCTGAGCAGTAAACGCTTTGGAAAGAGCGACTCGCCAGTTACTATGCCAGAGAGCACTTCGCCGCGATCCCACATCTTTTGAATTTGCGTGCGCAGATCAGCCGCGCTCGTCCAGGGTCTCGTTTCAGTTTTCTGTTGCATGTAACGCTCCAACAGACCGAGACTTTTCCACGCGGTATTCCTCAATTGTGAGATTTCGCAATTTCGAAGCGCAACCGTCGTCGTTCTGGACAAATCCGACACTGGAAACAAATGGTTCGATGATGTGGATCTTCTGCAGGGGAGTGACAATGAGAAACTGGAGATTCAATTTTGCAAATAGCTGCAATCCATATTGCGCAGATTCGTCCGAGCCTCGTCCAAAGGCTTCATCGATTGTGACAAAACGAAATGAACGGGAACGTGTGGCACCCCATTCTAGACCGAACTGGTAAGCGAGACTGGCAGCCAAAATCGTATAGGCCAGCTTTTCTTTTTGACCGCCAGATTTGCCAGCGGAGTCAGAGTAGTGTTCGTATTCGCTGTTGTCTTCGCGCCACCGTTCGCTCGCGGCAAATTCAAACCAGTTGCGTACATCCGTCACTTTCGACGCCCACCGACGATCCATTTCCGACTGACCCTCGCGCCCACGGAAGCGCTCGATGATGCACTTGACCTCCAGGAACTTCGCTTCCGAGTATTGAGCGTCTTCTGATCCTGTTAGTGCGCCTTCCGTGCAAGTGCGTAAGTCTTTCTGGAAATCGCGGATATCGGCCTCACTGGTCGGTTGTGCTTCTAGAACTATATAGCGGCCTTGGTTGTAGTCGATCTGAGCGAGGGACTCGTTGATCCGCGTGATTCGGTCCTTAATCGTGTCCCGTTCGCGCGCGAGCTGCGACTGAAAATTGGCCACTTCGCGGATGGTATTCTCGTTTAGCAGTTCCTTAAATTTTGCTTCGAAGTGCGGCAGCCCGTCGGTCGCGAGACTTTGAAGCATGTTCCTGTATTCGAATGCCGCTTCGATACTTGCGTCGACTTCGGAGGTTTCTAGCTTATAAGCCTCCTTGTATTCTGTCATCGCTTCAATGATCTTCTCGCTAAGGCGCTTAAGCTTGGCATCTTCGGCGTCGATTTTCTTCTGTAACCACTCCCGAACGTCTCGCTCGCGGTTGTCACAAGACTCGACCGTCAGTTGATGGTCGCCCAAGACCTGGGAGCATACGCTGTCGAGCTTCTCAAACAGCGCTGACTGCAGAGGGGCCTGCAATACATCCTTTGTTTGCTGCCGCAGCTCTTCGGCCGTTAGCTTCTTCTGCCTGGTTTGGGAGCGCTTGTCCTTGTTCTGTTCGAGTTCCTGTTCCGTATCTTGCAACTTGGCAATAATGTCATTGAGCCGCTGAGTAAGTTGTATCAACAAATCTGATGCAGACTCCAGCGTTTTCTTCTCCTCCTGTAGGTCGGTCACTTGAACAGCCAGAGACTGCCAGTCGAGTTCGCGGAATTCCAAATACTCATCCAACTTGGAAAGTGCAGTCAGATGATCCTTCAAACCTTTCTGCTTTGATTGCAACTTAGCGACGCGGCTGCCAAGTTCTCCTAGGTCGCGTTCCAGTTGTCTTCGCTTTTCATCGAGCGCATCGATTTTTGCCGCATTGGTCCAGCCCAGCACGTATTGACTGCGATCATCCAAGCGGTAACGGTCGTTCTTCTCGTGCCGCTCACCTCGATTCTTGATTTGGCCAGCTAGCGTGATGGCAAGCACTTCCCGGCGGAACTGCTCCTGAGTTACACAACACGCATAATCAAAGCGCAGTGTCAGTTCCCGGTGCAGCCAATCGTAGAACGTAGAAGTTGGCTTAATTACCAGCTTAGTTACCAGGGACTCTCGCTTCAGAGCGACTGCCTCTCCGCGGACATTTGAACGAACCCGGAAGTACACCAATCTTCCCCTCAGGTTCATGCGGTCGACCCACTCAGCGACACTCGCGTAATTCACATCCGGCACCAACATCGAAAGTGCGAAACCGTGAAGCACCCGTTCCGCCACACCCTCCCAGTCTCGTTCCTCTTCGCGCACCTGCAATAGTTCACCAGCGAAGGGCATGTCCTGCTCACGTAAATTAAGCGCTTTACATAGCTGGGAGCGTATCGCGATCTGTTCTGGCCGGATATTGTTTTGCCTGGCTTTCAGACTTGTGATTTCGGCACACAGTTCGTTGTGCTCTTGCTTACCCTGCCGCAGGCTCACGCCGTGCTCGGTAATCTGGTTTTGCAAGTCGGCTTCTTGATTGAGCGCTGCCTCGCTCAGTCCAGCGAAGTGATGACGCTGCTCCAAAAATCTTGATTCCTCCTCTGCCGGAGATTCACCCAGACGGTGTACCAGCTCGGAGTATCGCTCGGCCTTTTTCCTTCGTTGTTCCAGCTCTTGCCCTATTCTGGCAATCTCTGATTCCAACCGCTGCAGGCGATCCCCTCCGTTTTCGCTGATGTTGCGTTCGAGTTCGCTGCGGGTATTTCTCAGTGCGTCACGACGCTCCTCCACTCGCTGGACCTGGGCGTCTTGGCGATCGAGATCCTCAGAAAGACTGGTTATTCGCTTCTCCAGCAACGCCAATTTCAAACTGGCAAAATAGAACCGAAGGGCATCCCTACATTGCCGCATCCCGTCGATTTGCGATGCAAGCGCTGAGTGGAGGTCACAGTCCCGGACAAGAGGAGAGAGCATCTCGATTTGTCGCTTCGCCTTTAGCACTGCTTCGTGCGCGCGATTGAGGTCCTCATAATGAGCGATCAAGGCCTGAATGCGCGGAGCAACGTCGAAAGGCTCAAGCATATGGCAGCGTACAAAATCAGTCAGGTTACCAACCGACTTCATCGAAACTGTCTGGTGGAACAGTTCCATCGCCTGCTCATTCTCGATCGCAAATCGCCTGCGAAACCAGGCTCCATAAGGAGGAAAGCTGTCGAAGACTTCTACACCTGGCTGCCGTAAGTGTTTACGGAGCTGGCCGATTTCCGAGCCGAAGTGCGAAAAGTCCTCCGTAATCGAAAGGTCGCGTTCCGCGCCCACAAAGAAGCGAGCTGGCTGGCTCTGGCGATCTGTAATCCAGAAAACCTGTGCGAGTGTAATGGTCTTCTCGAATCCAGCATTGTGAAAGACTCCAAGAATGACGGCGTAATTGTTGTGATCACGCAAAGCTACCGGCTTGGCTGTGCCATTCACATCATTACGCTCAGACTTATAGTGACCCAAAACGTAGGAGCGAAGCGTTCGCTCCTTGTTGTCCGCGCCCGCAGCCTTGTTGTAGGCGACGCGGTGGGCCGGTACCAGCAGCGTCGTTATCGCGTCTACCAGTGTAGACTTACCTGATCCAATGTCTCCGGTAAGAAGAGCATTCCTTCCATCTAGATTCAGCGTCCATACTCTGCGGTCGAAGGTTCCCCAGTTCAGGACTTCTAGGCGGTGCAAGCGATAACCCGTGAGCGCGTCGTCAACCGCGAAATCTAAAGCGAATGTCTGCTCATCATGCATCGGCGGGTTCCTCTGAGTGTGCAACTAGCTGCGCCTGATAGGCTGCCAGTCGCAAGTCAAAGTCAGCTAGCCATTGCGCATCTACAAATGCCTTGAGGATTCGTTGCACTTCGAAAACCGCTCCCCGCCCGCTCTGTATTGCAGAACTGGGCTTCAGCCGCCTCATGAAGCCCAGTTCCACGACCTTGTTTATGTGCATTTCGATCTGATCAATTAACTTGACCTCATTGCTGGTTTCCGGCAGAAACACTCGGATCAGCTCAACGATTTCATCCCGTGTAAGGACGAGCCGTGTATCTCCACCGCTCGCGTCGAATTCGGCCAGCTTTTTTCGCAACAGAGCCAGTAACAGACTGACCGGAAATGATAGCGGGCGTCGCGCTATCAATCGTTGCAGCTTCGGTGCGGAGCCGTCTTCCGCATCCGGACGCGAACGCAAGAATGCGTAGCCTTCCGCTTCGTCCAACACCAGTTCAAGGCCCAAGACGGCAACATAATCCCGTACCCTGGATTGCATTTCCAGCAGGACGCTCCAAAGGCTCGCGTCATCTAGCTGGTAAAGGACTCCTTTTAATAGAGGAATCACCACGGCCGACAGGCCGTTCGCCGCCGCTGCATTCTTCAGCTCTTTTTCCACCATCTCACCTCACAAAGATCACCCGCGGCAATCGAGCCTGTTTGATTCGTTCCTCGCCGTTATTTGAAAGTCTTCGCCAATAGATTGTGTCCGTAGCTTCCTCATCCACAAGACCCTTAAAGCTGCTGCTTGAAGGCAGTTGCAAGTATGCCACCAGTTCCGCCAGACCATGTTGCAGCGGAAACAACTCACAGAGTTCCCGAAGTGTCACCTGCGGGCGACCCTGTAGCACGCGGCAAATCTGATTCTCCAGCTGCGCCTTGTCGATTACTACTTGCGAGAAGAGCGACGTAGCGTCGATCTCGATCTCATCTTGTTCAAGCTCAATGTCTGCGATGCGAGCCTTGAGAGAGGTCGTGTAGAGCGGCCGCTCCATCGGCAAATCGATATCAGCCGCCGTTGCCGCAATGCTCACAAGTTGATTCGTTGGTGGCGAGGAACGCAAGGCCAAGGCTTTGGTTTCGATATTGTGCAGAAGATCCATGATTCTACGGTTTTCCAGCCACGCTTGGTCGTCCAGAAATCGCCGAAGCTGCTTGCTCAGGTCAGCGACGGTTCGCTGAGTATGCTCACCGGCTTCCAACCAGTCATAGTGCACGCGGCGGATGCGCGTATCGGGTTTGAGCTCTGAAAGTGGCACGAGGCTCAACACTCGCTCAAGAAGATTCGTAAGCTCCTCCTGCCTACGACGGGACATCAGAAAATCCCAGAATGCCTGGAAGCTTCGGCCTTGATCTGAGGCGGCAATGGCATCGCGTTCGCCCATGATCTCTTCTAGCAGCGCACCCTTTGAACCTTCCCATAACGCTATCCGCTCTCGCACACGGCGGTCCAGACTGCGAAAGTTGTGCTCCACTTCCCGAAAATCAGCGAGTAATTCGCGCGCAAGTTGAACAAACTGCTGAAAGCGGTCCTTGAGAGCTGTTTCGTCGAGTAGTGCAATTTTGCCAGCCAGCACTCGAGCGATTTCGGTGTCAAGCTCGTCGCGACGTTTTTGCAATTCCGCAATGCGTATTTGCGGATCGGTTTCGCTGCCCTCGCCCATCTGCCTCAGCAACTCGAACAGAGTGAGTAGACGCGATTCTGTACCCACGAAGCTGCGGTCGCTTAGCGAAGCAAGCCAAGCAACCGATTTTTCTGTAGCCGGGGTAAGATCGAAAAATGGCTCGTCCGACCCCTGAGGGTAAAACTTGCGCAGCCATCCTCGCTCAGCAGATGTCCAGTCATTGAGGTATTCGATCGCGGGCTTTGGAAATACACCCTCTCCCAGTCGCTCCCGCAAGCCAAATAGTTCGTCCTCTAGTGCCTCGGCTAAATCGGCCTGTGACATCACTCGGACATTCGGCTCAATAAACACGCGGTGCAGGAAACTTGCTATCAATGGCGCATGTTCCGCGCACAACAGTCGCCAAGCTGGGTGGCTCTGTCGCATTGCATCGAGAGTGGCGTAATCGAGTGCCATTTGAACTCGCTCCTGTTGTGCCGAGAGCGCCTATTGTCGCAACGGCTCCGTCCCTGCTGTGACAATCTGCAAATATCGGTCGTAGGCGAAGATCCGCCCCCGCTGACGTCCAGTCGTTTCGCGAGCAATGCTGAGCTCTGTGAGGTTCTTCAGCGCGCCAGCGACTGTTGGAATCGAAAGGTTTAGTGTTTCAGCCGCAGCGCCGATATTGATGAGCGGCTTCCTCTGCATGTATTCGTGCACGCGCAGTGCGGATGAAGCCGATCGCCCGAGCGTCTGGATTCGTTGTCGATCTTCCGCAAAGAGGCGGACCAATTCAACGGCGGTATCTGCGGCTTGTCGTGCGGTGGACTCAGTTCCTTCCAGAAAGAACTCTAGCCACTCTTCCCATGCCCCCTCCGTTCGGACCTTTTGCAGCAGATCGTAGTAACGGTTGCGATGGGTTTTGAAAAAAAGGCTTAGGTAGAGCAAAGGGTCTTTCAACGCTCCCCTGGCGCAAAGCAGGAGCGTTATGAGCAAGCGGCCGAGACGACCGTTGCCATCTAGGAAGGGGTGGATGGTCTCGAACTGAACGTGGATCAGGCCGAGTTGCACCAGCAACGGCAATGTGACGCTTTCGTCATGCAGGAACAGTTCCAAGCTCGCCAAACATTCCACTAGGCGCTCTGGAGGTGGGGGAACGTATGTGGCATTGCCAGGGCGCGTGCCTCCGATCCAATTCTGCGAGGTCCGGAAGTCGCCAGGTGTCTTCTCAGCCCCACGGCCGCCGCGTAGCAGCACTTCGTGAATCTCGCAAATCAGTCGTAAGGAGAGTGGGAACCCTTCACGCAGGCGGTCCAGGCCATGCTGCATGGCGGCGACATAATGAGAGACCTCCTGAACGTCGTTGATTGGAACGCCAGGAACGTCCTCGTTCTCGAACAGCAGCAGGTCGGAGAGCGACGACTGTGTTCCCTCGATCTGCGACGACAGCACGGCCTCTTTCCGGACATAGAGATACAGGAACAAGGAGGTATCTGGGAGCAAGGACGAAAGCCCGTCCAGACGCCCAAGGGCCTGATTTGCGCGATCCAGGAGAGGGAAGAAAGGAGCAAGCTCCAGGGGTGGTTTCGGTGGCAGAGGGTTTGGCACGAACGCCCTGACAGATTCGCCCGTCGTGCTGGACACAACGTACTCTCCGGAAGTATGCAGAATAGCCATCTCTCTAATGCAGGCTTCCTTTCATTAAGCGATACGTAATGAAAAGTTAGACCGATTCGCTTTAATAGGCAAGCAGAATTGCCCTGAAAAATGGCTGGAGCCGAGTTCCGTGCCCCTATGAATATGAGAAGGCGACCGCTTCACCTTTCTTCTGAGCCGATTTCCAGAACTGATTTCCTCGCCAGTCATATCGGAGGCGTCCTGCGCAGTGGATCATCGAGCATGGGAGGATGCTCCAATTCGCAACCAGCACTCGACTTCCAATTCGAAGACTTGGAGTCACCATCCTCGAAGCTCTTGCTTTCGATCAAGGACCGAAGTCGGCTTGTCCAGTACAAATGGATCGAGTCGGTCTGCCTCCCGGGTCGCCCACTCGATCCACGCTCTGTGCTCGGCTGGCTATCTGCAGCCCGTGATTGCGTCTTTTCGGCATAAACAGCAATGAATCGCCGCAGTCGTTCCGCCTCTTCCCAGTTCTTAATCCATTGATTGAATTGCGTCACTTTCGCCTCTTCTGATCTTCTGGCGAATGAGTTTGGCGAAGACGAGCGCCCGGAGATCATGCCGGACGCATGCTATGAGTTGCTTCGCCACATCGCCGATGACCTGTTGGACACGCGCAAACGGCCCGAGGAGATTGCAGAGGCTTGCGAGTGCGATGTCACGCGTCAGAAGCATGGTACCGTCTGCCGCCCCTGTTGGCAGGACAAAGTGAAGCTCTACATCGAAAGCTGCGGTGTCGCCTGCCCGTTCTGTGGGAGCGGCAATATCGAAGGGCAACAGTTCGACGTGCAAGCGGGCACAGCCAGTCAGCCGATTAACTGCACAGACTGCGGCGCAGAGTGGAGCGATGTGTACACGCTGGACACCATCAGTGATGTCCGGCAACGCCCCTCCCGCCGTCGTGTCAATACCTGTCCTCGTTGTCTGCGACGGCGTGCGGGGTACTCAACCTGCAACTGGGACAGGAGTACGAAATCTTGACGGCGATGTAACGGAGGACGGCGGCAACGATGCCGCCGCTTATTGGAAAGATCTGAGCGAAGGCAGCCCGCACCGAAATCGAACGGGATCGCGTGCGCACGATTGACCTGGACACGGGCGAGCAGTATGCCGCCGCCTTCAAAGTCTTAGGACGATATCCCGTTTTCGTGCCGTTGATGTGAATTCGGGTTCAGAAGAGCTTGCAGGCTTGGTTCTACAGGCGCGAGAGAAGTTGCGAGAGCGTAATGCCGAAACCCTGAGCAAGCACAACCAGGTTCAAGATCGTAATATTGCGTTTGCCGCGCTCCAGGTCCGCAATGAAACTGCGGTCCATGCCGATCTTCTCAGCCATGATTTCCTGCGTCCATCCGCGCCGCTTCCGGAGCTTCCGAATACGCTCCCCAAGACCCACGAGGATGTCTGCGTTGTTGGGTTTTGGCTTGGCCATCCAAGCGAATGATCGCTTGTTGTGTAATAACTACAAATCGGACTTATCTAACAATAGCGGTACACTTTATGTATAGAAGGAGCCGCGAAGATCTTCGAAAAATGAAACTGCTCGATGAATACCCTGTTCGAAGGCCGAAACTGCCGGGCATCCGGCGTTCCGCTTGGCCGGTACACGTGGGGCGGGGCAGGGAAGTGGCGGGGGCCTGTACGACAACTGAAAGTCACGGAAGACAAGGAGAATTACCGATGTCATCAAGTGCGGGGATCGGCGGCGCCTTCGGGTTGCTGTTGCCGGAATTCCCACAGATTGCGGCCATCTATCGCGACCTGAAGCTCGTCGTAAACAAAGCCCTCGCAGGAGAAAGCGCGGGGGATCCCGGTGAGTTGGAGAGCGCCCCGGAGGTGCTCGAGATCCGCGATCGCCTCATCAGGGCGTTTGCAGAAGCGGGTATCATCGTTCCGGAATCGGCCGCATTGTTGTGGACGGGGTCCGAGGCTGACCGCCTAGCCCGATGCGCGACCCCGGCTGACGAGTGGATCCTCGGATTTGGAGTCTTCACTAACCCCTGGGATTATCCGGTGATGGACGAATCCTTTAGAAAGAATTCCGGCTTTCATTCCTGGGTCTGGACGGAATAACCTCGCGAAGAGCGACCTGCGGGCGGCGCTTGCCAGGACGGGGTTGCCAGGGCAATGGCTACCCGCCGCCGTGTGACCGCTACGACAGTGGTGACTTCTGCAGCGGGAATCAGAAGTCATCCACGTCAGGAATGGATGTGAACGAGATTCGCGTCGGGGCTGAGTCGAGCACGGAGTGAATCCCGCCGAAGTACACGGCGTTCTGCCCATAACGCTGGACCAGTTCATCGACGACCGTGCTGATCCTGTATCGCTTCTCGTCGTCCTCCAACAATGAGAGCGTGTGCAGTTCGTCCGGCACCAAATTGAAGAGCCAGACGCTGACCTGCAATGCTCCTGTGCAGGGCACAACTCCCACAGCTTCGTCAGGTACTGCTGGAGGATCACCGTATCTCGGCACTCGTGAATTCGCATGTGCGCCTTCCAGGCGGAAGCATCCACGTCTTCGTAGCCGAACCGCGCTGGCCGTTTCTTCAGAAACTCCACGACGGACCCAATGCCGCCAGCCCACATCTTCAACTTCCGAAGGTTCGCAGCGGAGATGTGCAGCAGCTTGAGAGCCACACAGAACGCCTGCTCCCGCGTTCGGTACTTGGGTGCAAGGACGTGCTGCTTGCCGAGGCTCTTGCGTTTGCACTCCGGGTCATGGAAGTCGGCTCCGCGCAGCCAATACCAGAGCCTCTCGCCGATGACACTGTTCCACAGATGCCTCATCTGCTCGGGCGTTAACTGGCACAACTGCTCAACCGTCGTGATCCCGCTGCCGCGAATCCGCCGCTCCATCGCGTGCCCGACGCCGACCAAATCCGACAGCTTCAGGCAGTAGAGCGCTTGTGGCAGGTCGCGCAGCAGAAAAACCGTCAGCCCATCCGGTTTGCACAAATCGGAAGCGATCTTCGACAGGTAGCGGTTGGGAGCCAGCCCGACGGAACATCGCAGCGTCGCCCCTACGGTGCGGAGCGACTGTTTGATGTCGACCGGATGGTCGTGGCGTTGCCGAGGGCACGCTCTCTCCCCATCAACCTGCACGCCATCTCATCCACCGACATCACGTTGGTGACCGGGATGCAGGAGTTGACGGCCTCGACGATGCGGTGGTGATACTCGACATAGAGTTTAGGCCGGGCTTCGACGAGTTGAATATGCGGGCATAGCCGCTTGGCGTCTTCCAGGCTGACGCCCGTCTTCACGCCGTATGCTTTGGCTTCGTAGGAGACGGCGATACAGCAGGTGTGCTCCGTGACGAGCGGGACGATGCCGATGGGACGCCCCCGCAGTTCCGGGCGCTCCTGCTGCTCCACCGACGCGAAGTAGGAGTTCAGATCAAGAAAGAGCCACTCCACGGTGGGAGCCGAACCTTCCGCGAATGCTGCGACGAATCTCACGCCGAGGATCATAGTGTCGCAGGCAAACAAAAGGCGAATAAACCTGACACCCAAATTCTGTTTCGTAACAATCTGTAAATACCATAGTTAGTATAAACACCGCAAATTATTACCCTAATATGTAATAATATGGAACGGAGGTGGATATGGCGAGCGTGAGTCTCCGAGCCGTTCGCAAGACTCGGGGGTGGACACAGCAGGAAATGGCGGATCGATTGGGCGTTTCGCAAACGCTGGTATCGCTGTGGGAAGAGGGCGCCCGCAATCTTCCTCCGCGCCGCTTGGCCCAGCTTCGAGAACTTGGAGTTGAACTCGAGCCGACTGCTCTTCCCATGCGAGAGGTTTTGGAGCCGGCGGGTGTGGACTTAGCGCAAGAGCTTGCCAATCTCGGCTATCCGGGACTTGCGCATCACCGAAGCGGCGATGCCAGTTGGAATCCCGCTCAAATACTGGTGCTGGTACTGGCTCAGAATCAGCTTGATCGGCGCGTTGCCGAGGCCTTGCCTTGGCTGGTGTTTCACTACTGGGACCTGAACTGGGATTGGGTTGTCCGTGAATCGAAGCTCCGGGATCTACAGAATCGCTTGGGATTTACTCTATCGCTGGCGCAGGAGCTCGCCGCTCAACAGCAGCGGCCGGAAGTTGTGGATCGCCTTTCCTGGTTGGGGCAGGAGCTGCATCGTTCTCTGCTTGCCAAAGAAGACACGTATTGCAATGAACGAATGACCGAGTCCGAACGCGGGTGGCTTCGCGAGCAGAGGTCAGAACAGGCTGCGACCTGGAACGTACTTTCGGATTTACGGCCGGAGCATCTGACGCATGTCGCCTGAAATCGATTCACTTCCAGAGCCGTGGGCATCGTTTCTCGGCGAGCTCGACCAGATCGCCACCGAGCCCGTGGATTTCCATTGTATCGGCGGCTTTGTGGTGACTCGCCGCTACGGTTTTAGCCGAGAAACTCGAGACCTGGATGTGCTCGCGATCACACCAAATACACAGCGCGAGGCCTTCCTCCGTAAGGGCGCGGAGGGCTCAGAGCTTCACAAGAAATACAAGATTTATCTGGATTTTGTGAACGTTCTCGACGCGTATCCCGAAAACTATGAAGAGCGCCTCACAGAGATGTTTCCTGGTCAGCTCAATCACATTCGGCTTCTTGCCCCTGAAGCCCACGACTTGGCGCTGATGAAATTGGGGAGAAACATTGAGCGAGATCGCGACGATGTGAAGTATCTAGCCCGCCGAGGCTTCATCGTCCCCGAGGAGCTTGAGCGGCGGTATCAGCAGGAGATGCGCCCATACCTGGCTCTTCCAGAGAAGCGCTTTGACTGGGTGATGAAGCTCTGGGTTGCGATGCTCCATGAAGAGTTAGCAGCCGACGATTCCCGAGACAGCACCAAAGGATAATCCTCTCCCCAAAAGAACCTAAATCCGATTCTGTCAGCCGGGCTCGAATTCTTGTATTCGATTCGCTTGCTTTTCTGTGATTATATGGCATAGT
>WNFU01014879.1_pt1 | contig 12363 bp, 11 predicted proteins | sample 5400121 | NCBI WGS metagenome assembly WNFU01 (sample SAMN13153360, study PRJNA577476) | soil metagenome | isolation source: 100 cm soil or saprolite under grassland replicate 1 | place: USA:California | collected 2016-06-15 | reverse complement strand
GCCGGGCGGGCACGCCCGCCTGAACGGCCTCCACGAGGCTGCCTCCGGCAGACGCGGGCGGGCCTTGAGCCCGCTCGCGTCTTTCTGAGGCTGAACGAGTCGGTACGCGGGTCGATTCGAGATCAGGCTTGCAAGGCGGGCACTGCGGCCGGGTTGGAGGAAAGAGCGGGAGCGACGGGACTCGAACCCGCAACTTCGGATCCCGATCAGAGCTGCCGGACCTCGATGAAGCGGTAGGTGAGGCGGTCGGGGAAATGTGTCCATATCCCGCCCCCGCTACTGAGAAGGCCCTGGAAACGGGGCCTTCTCTCTTCTCGTCAGGACCGGATCGCCCCGTCCTCCATGCGGCCGTTCCCGGACAGTCGCTGACGCGCGGTTCGGCGACAATGCGCGCGTGCCCGCCTACACGGTGAACGAGGACGCGGTCCGGCACGCGAAGCGGCTGATCGACGCGCGCCGGTACGTGCTCCGCTCGCGTTGGCAGGACGTGCAGCCGCGGGCACGGGAGCAGAACGCGTTCCTGAAGACGCACTCCTGGGATGAGTACGCCGCCTGGCATCTCGGCCTTACTGAGGGCGTGGCCGAGGAGTCGAAGGCGCGCTACGCGTTCGTCTACGGCGATTTTCGTCGTCTGCACCGGATGGGGCTGATTGCCTGCCACTACCGTGCCGCGGAGTGGCGGCACAAGGAGATCGAGCTCGCAGCACACGAGCTCCTGCAGTACCTCGACCGAAAGAGCGCCTCACGACGCGGCGGCGCCGCGCGCCTCGGCCCGTCTTAAGCCGCGCTCGAACTCGTCTACCGGGCCGACACGCGCAGATGTTCCGGCGGCGCGGCCTGCTCTGCGAACAGCTTGATCAGTTCGCCCCTCGAGCGGACGCTGAGCTTGCGGTACGCGCGGCTGAGATGGAACTCCACCGTCTTCGGGCTTAGGAAAAGCCGCGCAGCGATCTCCTTGTTCGTCAGGCCTTCGGCCGCGGCCAGCGAGACCTGCAGCTCCTGCGGCGTCAGCTGCTCGTGCGCCGTCGGCCCCTTCCGGCGGAGGTGCTCGCCGCTTGCCCGCAGCTCTGCGCGCGCCCGATCGGACCAGGGCCGCGAGCCCACATCGTCGAACGTCGCGAGCGCCTCGTGGAGCTGCTCGCGCGCGCGGCGGCGCTCGTTGAGGCGCCGAAGCCGCTCGCCGTACAGGAGCTGCGTCCGCGCGCGCTCCCACTGGCTTGGCTCATGTTCGTGCAGCTCGAGCGCGCGCTCGAACGCCTCGTCGACGTCCGCATCGGCGGCAAGGAGTGCGCCGCATCGCGCGCCAACGGCCGCGGCCCACCGGCTCACGAGCAGCGCGCCGTCCTCGAGCAGGCGCGTGAGCTGCCACGCCGCCTCGTCCCGCTTGCCGATCCGCACCTGGGCCTCGATCAGATCCCCGTGGACGCGGAAGACGTTCACGTTCCGCACTCCCCCGCGCTCGAGCATGTCCGCGGCAGGTTCGAGCCAATCGACAGCCGCTGCGAAGTCGCCGCGCGCGACGGCGTCGACGCCGAGGCTGGCGCGGGCGCGCGCCTCGTTCCAGACGTCGCCACGTCGCTGTGCGAGCTCCAGCGACCGGAGGCCGTGCGCGCGAGCGTCCGAGCGACCGAGCATCGCCTCGACGAGCGCGAGCCACGCGACGGTGGCAGCGAGGCCAACGTTTACCCCAAGCGGCTCCGTCAGCTGTGTGGCCTCGAGCGAGCGCGCGTAGGCGGTGGTGAGGCTGCCGGCACGCGTCTCGACGCGAGAGAGTTGCTCGAGGCCGTAGACCAGGTTGCCGACGGCGCCCGCTGCTCGCTCGTGGTCGACGATCTGCTCGAGCAACTCGCGGGCGCGTGCGTACTCCTCGAGGTAGAGGAAATGCGCTGCGAAGTCGATCGCGAGCAGAGACCCGAGCTCCGCCCGCTCGGCTCCCACGATCGAAAGCTCGACTCCCTCCTTCTTGCGCCCGGAGAGCTCCCGAGTCCATGCCAGCATCTGGCACAGGTCGAGAGTTTCGGTCGCGCCGCCCGCGCGCGCGGCCGCGCGTTCGGCCGCCGCCAGCGCGGCCGGGATTTCTAGCCGATGTACGAGTACCTCACCGAGGACGCGGGCGAACGTGTGCGGCGGCGCGTGCTCGGCTTCGGCGCTGGCGAGCTCGAGCGCCCGGTCGAGCTCGCCACGGTCGTACAGGAGGTACGCGCGACGCGCGATTGCTTCGGCATGGAGGTTGGGATCGGCCGTGACCTGCGCGGCTTCTGCAAGAAGGTGCTCGGCCCGGTAAAAGCGGCCGGCCGCGTCGGCCGCGAACCCCGCTCGCAGCAGTCGGCGAGCCCGCGCCTCGTCGTCCGGCGTCAGCCGAGCGGCGCGCTCGAGCGCCGCGGCTTCGGCGGCGACGCCGCCCCGCTCTCCCGCGACAGCCGCTGCCTCCTCCAGCGCAGCCGCCACCTCCTCGTCAGGAGCCTCGGCCGCGGCGGCGAGATGCCACGCACGCCGATCCGGCGCGCGCGTAGCGCTCCCCAGAGCCTTGTGGGCGCTGCGCCGCTCCGCAGGCGACGCCGCCTGGTAAAGGGCCGACCGCGCCAACGGGTGCGACAGCTCGAGACGGCTCCCTCGCGTCAGGAAGCCGGCCCGCTCGGCCTCCGCAAGCGCCTCGTCCGTTTTCCCCTCCGACTCGAGCGCGGCCCACAGCGCCTCCTGCTCGCCCGGATCGCTCGCGGCGACCAGCAGCAGCAACGCGCGCTGTGCGGGCGCCGACAGCCGGGATGACCGCTGCAGGAACGCCCGCTCCACAGCGCGGCCGACCGGCAGCGGCTCGCCCGTGTCCTCGGTGTCGGCGGCGAGGGGCGCGAACTCCCGAAGTGCGAGCGGATTGCCGGCTGCAGCCTTGACCAGCCGTTCGACGACTCGAGGCGTGAGCGACGGCGCGGCTGCCCGAAGCAGCTCCTTCGCCTCCTCGTCCGCCAATCCGCCGAGCCTCAGCTCGGAGAGCCCGTCCGCCGCGAACGGCCAGGGAGGATCGCGAGTGGCAAACACCATCGCAACGGGATCGTGCTCGATCCGACGCGCGGCAAAGACGAGCGCGTCGGCCGACGCCTGGTCCAGCCAGTGAGCGTCGTCCAAAATGCAGAGGACGGGCTCGTCGGCGGCGGCAGCCGCGATCAGCCCGAGCGCGGCGGCGTGGACGGCGAAGCGATCGGCGGGCGCGCCCAGCTCGAGCGCCAGTGCCGCCCTCATGGCTCGAGATTGCGGCTCCGGCAGCTCCTCGACCAGGTCGACGATCGGGTGGACCAGCTCGTGGAGTGCGGCGAACGGCAACTCGGCTTCGGACTCAACGCCGCCCGCGTGCAGCACGCGGAATCGCTCCGCTGCGCTTACGGCGCGCTCGATCAGCGCCGTCTTGCCCACGCCGGCCTCTCCTCGCACCACGAGCGCGCCGCCGCGCCCGCTGCCCGCAGCCGCGAACAGCCGCTCGATCCGTGCACGCTCCTCGGCTCGCCCCACGAACATCGCCCAGACGGTACGACGGCCGCGCCCACGTTACAACGGCCTGGTCCAGGGATCTCCCAGAAGCGACAGACGCGGCGGCCTCCGACAATCGGCGGAGACACCACGAAGGAGCAACCATGGGAAAGCTATTCGTACTCGCGCTACTCGCCGCGACCTCCTTAGTCGTCGCAGCCCCCGCAGGGGCGAAGCCGCGCGGAATAAACGGGAAGATCGTCACCAACAGCGACAACCTCGTTACGGGGACGGAGCAGGTCTACACCGTCGATCCCGACGGGACCGACGAGACGCTGGTCGCGGATAACGCCGAGGTCGGACAGTGGTCGCCCGACGGCGCCTGGATCCAGCTCTTCACCGACGCCGGCGAGCGGTCCTTCAACGTCGATACCGGCGAGTCGCGCGATCTCGGGCTCCCGGACGCGCATTACCCGGGACTTCTCCTCTTCTGTGGCGTCTGGTCACCTGACGGCGCCCGTCTCGCGTGCGAGGGCTTCGGCCTCGACGACCCAGGTCGCACGGGCGTCTACACGGTTCGCGCGTCGGACGGTGGCGACCTCCAGCAGTTGACCTCCGAGCCGAGCGGGGACGACGCGCCGGCCGACTACTCGCCGAACGGCAAGGAGCTGCTGATCACGAAGCTGAGTTTCGATCCCTTCAACTATGGCCTCTACACCGTCAGGACCGACGGCACCGGCCTCCGGAGGATCCTCCCGGACGGGATGGACTTCCGCTTCGGCAGCGGCAGCTGGTCGCCGCAGGGAAACGAGATCGTTTTCTCGTCGCACTACCCCAACGGCGACAACCACAGCTCGATCTGGGTCGTTCACACCGACGGCACGGGGCTGCGCCAACTCCCGATCGCCGGCCCGTGCGGCGGGCTCAACGCCGATCCGAGCACGATCGGCTGCTTCAACCCGATCTGGTCGCCGGACGGCAAGAACCGACATGCGCGGCCGCGGCGGCGTAGCTGCTTCGACTCGGATCTCCGCCGAGAGTCGTCATGCCCGCGAAGCGGGCGGACTTTCGGCGGCTCAGAGCGGGAGCGACGGGACTCGAACCCGCGACCTCCGGCGTGACAGACCGGTACGAGCTCAACCGGCACAGCCGGCTCCGACCCGGAATTACCGGCTAGAGCAGGCATTTCCTCACCGATCGAACCGGCTGTGACCGGCTACAACCGGCTACGACCCGGCAGGGCCTGTGTAGTACGTGTGTAGTCGGGCTGGTGTCGGACGCGGCAACGCGACTGCAAGCGAACACGGCGGTTCGTGCCCGCGCCGGATGTGTACCCGACGGCCCTCGTGCCGCACGGAGCGCGAGGCTCCACGCGGCACGAGGTCTCGGAACGCCCTCTCCTGCGTCTACGTCCCCGTCGGCTGGAAGAAGTTCGTCACCACATGGCGGGCGACTTTCTTGCCGATCCAGGCGCCCTCCATGATCGAGTTGCGGAAATGGAGGCCGCCCCACACGCGCGCATCGTAGACCTCCTTCGCGACGTCGCTGAGGCGGTCGTAGTAGCGGGTTTTGCCAGTCACGCTGCTGCTCATCGCGAACGCGACCTTGTCGGTGCCGAAGAAGGCGGCGAGCGCGTCGGTCGTGGCTGTTGTGAAGCAGCCGTGCGCCGACGGATACTCGGGATGGTTCACGGTCAGGAGCGGCCGCCACGTCGGATCCGGCTCGGTGGCGGGGTTCCCGTCAGTGTCGGCGCGCTGAATGGCGTGGATCGGGCGCCAGAAGAGGTAGTGGTACTTCGCATCGACGCAGGCGAGCGCCGCGTCGGCACCCGCGACGTGAACAAGCGCGAACATCCGCGCGGTCTCCGATACGCCGAGGCGCTTCTCAACTGCGAGCGCGCGCAGCGCTCGGGGCGTCTGTGTGGCTCCGGCCTCAGTCCAGAAGCGAACGACTTCTGTCTGCTCCGGTGTACGGACGGTGCTGTCTACCCTTCCGTACGCCTTCACTTCGTTGAAGTCCTCGGCGTACTCGGCACTCGTTAGTGGATTCGGGCCGTCCGGTCGGAATTGCGAGTTGGAGGAGTACGTGAAGGGCCGCACTTGTGTCAGCTTGACGTCGACGGGAGTCGTCGGCGCCACAGGCTCGAAGACGCCGGGTCCCGGCGGCGGCTGCACGTAGGGGACGTCGTCGTCGAAACCGTCGTCGGCACGCCACTCGAGGATCGCCTGTGCGACCTCTCTGCCGACGATGATCCCGTTCTCCTTCGCAGGCCCGTCCGGGATCGTTGCGAGGTACGCCGAGTACTGAGCCTCGATGCTCGCAGCCTGACCGGGCACCCGCACGACGAGGACGTCATGCGCCGCGGTGGCAACCGCAGCATCCGTCGAGGCCGGTCGAGTCACGCTGGGCGACGCCACGAAAGGCTCGGAGCCGCCCTCGATCGCGACCACGGCGTCGTAGACCGCGGTTTCGACGATCCCCTCGAGCACCAGCGAGCTCCCGCTCGTCCGCCCGACAACGATCGCGTTCTGCGCGATCTCGCTCCAGTCCGTTACCGCATTTCCTTGCCCCGCCGTCGCCGTCGACGTTCCGGTCGCCTGAGCAGCGACCGTGAGCACGGCGAGGGCGAGCGCCAACACCACTGTGCCCGCGAAACGTGAAGCTCTCATCGAGTTCACCCCCTTTAGTCGTTCAGCTCTTCGTTGGATCCCGTCGAAGCTAGGAGGTCGCAGCCGCCGGGACTACGGTGGCGGCAGGCGAATGTGTCGGGGGGCTGGCATCCCATGAACGAGGATGCTGGGCTACTTGACGCCGCCGATGTGATGACGGACAACTTCCGGAGTCTTCGAGTAGGAGGCGATCATCGTGGAGGCACCGCACGTCGAGACACCGGCGGAATCGCTCGACCGGCTGCGCCTCGAACTCGAGGAGTTGCGCGCGTCCCGAGAGCGGCTCGTCCTGGCCGCCGACGCCGACCGTCGCAGGATCGAGCGCGACCTCCACGACGGTCCGCAGCAGCACCTGGTCGCGCTCGCGGCCAATCTGCAGCTCGCGCGCCGGCTGGCAGACGCCGATCCCGCCGACGCGAAGGCGCTCCTTGAGGAGATGGGGCGCGACCTGCAGCAGGCTCTGGACGAGACGGGGAAACTCGCGCACCGGATCTACCCGCCGCTGCTGGAGGCGGGTGGCCTGGCCGTGGCATTGCGCGCGGCGGCGGTGAGTGTCGGTGTCTCGACCCGCATCGAGGTCGCAGCCGGCTCGGGCTACCGGCCCGAGGTCGCCGGCGCGGTGTATTTCTGCTGTCTCGAGGTGCTCGAGCGCGCCGAGGCCGGGGCGCGAGCGACGGTCAGGGTGCGCGACGAGGAGGGAGCACTCGTCTTCGAGGTGGTCGTGGACGGCGCCGGCTCCGCGGCACCTGCCTTCAACGGGCTTCTTACCCGGTTGCGCGACCGCGTCGAGGCGCTCGGCGGCCAACTGACCATGCAGTCCGCACCCGGCCGCGGCACCTGCGTATCAGGCTCGCTCCCGCTCTCGCGATGAAGCTAGCCGCTCTCGGCGAGGTAGAGGATCACGGCCTTGACGCGCTTGTGCACTGCCGCCTCCCACGTCAGCCCGAGCTTGAGGAAGATGGAGTGGATCACCTTCTCGACCGACCTCTCGGTCAAGAAGAGCGCGTCGGCGATCGCCGCGTTGTTCTTCCCCTCGGCCATCTCGCGCAGCACATCGCGCTCGCGCGGCGTCAACTGGCCGAGAGGAGACTGCTCGCCACGCGCACTCTCCGCCACCAGCGCTTCGACGACCTTCGGGTCGATCACCGAGCCGCCCTCGGCGACGGCCCGGATTGCGGCGACGAGTTGTCCGAGATCGTCCACGCGCTCCTTCAGGAGGTACGCCCGCCGTGCGCTGCCGCCCTCCAGGAGCGCGAGCGCGTAGCTGGGGTTTGCGTACTGGCTGAGCACGACCACGCCGGTCTCCGGATGGGTCTCGCGCAGCCGCTCGGCGGCCTGGATCCCCTCGTTAGCGCCGCCTGGCGGCATGCGAATGTCCGTGACGACTACGTCCGGCCGTTGTTCGTCGACTGCAGCGAGCAGCGATCCCAAATCGCCGCACGCGGCCACGACCTCGAGGTCGGGTTGCGTCTCGAGCAAGCGCCGGACGCCCTCGCGGACGAGGTAGTTGTCCTCCGCGAGCACGAGCCGGATCGGCACGCCTAGAGGATACGGCGGTGTCGTCTCCGTCTCCAGATGCCGATGCCCGCCCAGCAGCCGAGACGAGGCGCCCGGTCGTCCTGATCGTCGACGACAACGACAAGAACCTCAAGCTCGCCCGGGACGTGCTGCGAGCGGCCGGGTTCGGGACACTAGAGGCAGCGAACGGCGCGGAGGGGATCGCGCTTGCGGATGAGCACCTCCCGGACGTGATCCTGATGGACCTGCGGCTGCCGGACATGGACGGTACCGACGCTGCACAAAGGCTCGGAGACGAGACGCGCACCGCGTCGATCCCGGTCGTCGCGCTGAGCTCGCTGCCGCTCGAGGGGGGCGGGGACTGGCTCCAGGCCGCAGGCTTCGCCGGCTGGCTCGAGAAGCCGATTAGCGTGGGCGAATTTCCGGACCAGGTGCGCCGCTACTGCGCCGAGGCGGCAAGGTGACGATTCCCGTCGCGGCGCTGTGCTAGCACCCCCCGGGATTCGCTAGCGAGCATGGTTGGCACAGGCGCGTGCTGGTTCTACCTTTGGCCGCGTTGACAGTGGACGGATCCGCGCTGGCAATGCGAACATCGTTAAGTGCCGACAGCCCAGGCGAGCCTGAGCGGAAAGGGGGCCTCAAGTGCGGACGCTTTTGATCGGAGGCGCACTCGGGGTACTCGTCGTCTTGCTTGCGGCCTGCGGAGGCTCGAGCAGTAACTCAGCTTCCGACCAGGCCATCCAACGAGACGCGGATCGCTACGCGATCGAGACGATCGCGAAAAGATGGCACAAGGCGACGTCGAGTCAGGACGTCGGCCTGATGATCAGTCTGTGGGCCCCGCATGCCACCTGGACCGTCGAGCCGGGGCGGACGTTGGTGGGAAAGAAGCAGATCCGGCGCTACGTTCTCGCCGAGTCGGCTCCGTTCAAGCCCGAGAACCGCTGGGTCTCGCTCTCCGCCCTGTACAGGATCCGGATTACGGCCAACGGCGACAGGGGCACGCTGTACTTCGAGTGCCACTACATCGACGTCAAGACGCATGAGGTTGTGCGAAGCACGGGCGCCGATCAGGACGTTGCCAAGATCAACGGACGCTGGCTGATCACCAATATGGTGGGAGCGGCTCCCACGCTGAGCCCCTGAGCCCTTGACGGAAGGCCAGTCAGCTGAGGAGCGAGCAGCAGCCGTGGTGGGCAAGCGGCGGCTCCCGAGCGCGGCCGACAATCCTCTTGTCCGCGCGGTCGGCCGCCTGCCGGCCAAGGTCCACACCAAGCTGCTCGTCGCGTTCGTGGGCACTGCCGTGCTGGTCGTCGCGGTTGGCCTGCTCGGGCTGCGCGTCCTCGGGCAGTCGAACGACCGGGCCGAGAGGCTCGGGGCACTACAGAAACGAGCCTTCGCCTACGGCAAGCTCCACAGCGACACCTCGCATGTCCGTCTGCTCCTGGCGGAGAACTTCACACCAGACTTCTCCGGGGTCAAGCTGGCGGGGCCGGGGTATCCGATCGCGGTCCCGGTCGACCAGTACGTCGTAGATGCGCTCGCGCAGATCGGCCCCGCGACCGTCATCGACCGGCTCGGATTCGCGCCTCCGGCCGAAGATGAGCGCTTTCTTCGCAGGATCCGCGCGAAAAGCCACCAGCTCTCGGCGGTGGCTCGACAGATCGTCCAATCCGACAACCGCCGGGCGTCAGGCGCGGACCAGATCGACCTCCGTCGCAGGGCCGGGCAGCTCGCTATCGACCTCAACCAGCTCGCTACCGAGCTCGCGAACGCCACGACCGCAAAGACCGACGCCGTCATCGCCGAGAACGCGAGCGCGTACGCGAACTCGCGGAACCTCTTCATCGGTGTCGCTGCGGGGTCGATCGTCTTGGCGCTCTTGCTCGGCTTCCTCCTCTCATGGTCGCTAATCGGAGCAATCCAGCGGATCGATTCCCGCCTCGCGGGGATCGCCTCCGGCGACTTTTCCGGGCACGTCGACGTCAGCAACCGCGACGAGCTGGGTGCGCTCGCGGCGAACGTGAACCGCATGAACGACGAGCTCCGGCGCCTCTACCGCGAGCTCGAGGCGGCGAGCCTCCATAAGAGCGAGTTCCTGGCGAACATGTCGCACGAGCTCCGGACGCCCTTGAACGCGATCATCGGCTTCTCGCAGGTGCTGCGGGAGCGGCTGTTCGGCGAGATCAACGAGAAGCAGGAGGAGTACCTGGACGACATCCTCTCTTCGGGCAACCATCTGCTCTCGCTGATCAACGACGTGCTCGACCTGTCCAAGGTCGAGGCCGGGCAGGTCGAGCTCGAGGTCGCGCCGTTCTCGCTGCGGGACGCGCTCGAGCGCGGCGTGGTGATGGTGCGCGAGCGGGCGACGAAGGACTGCGTCCGGGTCGCGCTCACGGCGGATCCGAAGATCGACGTCGTCGAGGGCGACGAGCGCCGGATCAGGCAGGTGATCTTCAACCTGCTCTCGAATGCGGTGAAGTTCACGCCCCCGGGCGGGGCTGTCGAGGTGAGGGCAGCGCAGGTCGACGGCGAGGTGAGGGTCTCGGTGGCCGACACCGGTCCGGGCATCGCCCCCGAGGATCACGACCGGATCTTCGAGGAGTTCCAGCAGACTGAGGCGGGAATCGAACAGCGCGAGGGAACCGGCCTCGGCCTCGCCCTGTCGAAGCGGCTCGTCGAGTTGCACGGCGGCCGGATCTGGTTCGACAGCGAGGTCGGCAAGGGGAGCACGTTCGTGTTCACACTGCCCGCGATGTCCTCCTAGCCATGGCCGGCGAGTGGGTTCTCGTGGTCGAGGACAACGAGACGAACATGAAGCTGTTCCGGGACGTCCTGCTGGCGACCGGGTATCGCACGCTGGAGGCGACGACGGGCGGGCAGGCGGTCGAGCTGGCAGCCGAGCACGCGCCGGCTCTCGTGCTCATGGACATCCGGCTTCCGGACATCGACGGCATCGAGGCGCTGAGCCGGCTGCGGGCGGACGAGCGCACGGCCTCTATACCGGTACTGGTCGTGACCGCCCAGGCGATGCGCGGCGACGCGCAGCGGTTCCGGGCCGCCGGCTTCGACGGCTACATCTCGAAGCCGGTGAACGTCGGCGAGCTCCTCGGCACGGTGAGGCAGCACGTCGAAGGACACGGTGGATGAGCGGCGACGCGAGGATCCTCGTCGTGGACGACGTTCCCGAGCACGTGCGCCTGCTCGAGGCCGTTCTCGCACCCCGCGGCTACGACGTCGTCTCTGCAACCGACGGCCGCGCCGCTCTCGAGCTCGTCGAGTCCGCGAATCCGGACCTCGTGCTCCTCGATGTCGTGATGCCGCAGATGGACGGCTACGCGGTCTGCCGGCGGCTTCGCAAGCGCGAGGAGACGGCGGTGCTGCCCGTGATCATGATCACCTCGAGCACCGGGCCGGAGAAAGCGCAGGCAATCGAGGCCGGCGCAGACGACTTCATCCCGAAGCCGCTCAATCACCACGAGCTGCTCACGCGCGTCCGGTCGCTGCTTCGGATCAAGCGCTACCACGACACGATCAAGGCGCAGGCCGCAGAGCTGCGCGAGTTCAACCGGACGCTCGAAGAGCGCGTCCGGACGCAGGTCGAGGAGCTCGAGCGGCTGCGGCGGCTGCGGCGGTTCCTCTCGCCGCAGCTGGCCGACGCGATTGTGTGCTCGGGAGACGACTCGGTCCTGCAGAGCCACCGCCGGCAGGTCGCGATGCTCTTCGCCGACCTGCGCCGCTGGACAAGCTTCGTCGACGCAGTCGAACCGGAGGAACTGATGCGTGTGCTCGGCGAGTTCCACGACACGATCGGCGGTCTCGTGAGGCGGTTCGACGCGACGGTCGGCTTCCTCGAGGGCGACGGCGTCCAGCTCTTCTTCAACGACCCGATCGAGATCCCCGACGCGGCGCTGCGGGCGGTGCGGCTCGGTTGCGCCCTACGCGAGGAGATGGCGGAGCTGACGCCGCGGTGGCAGAAGCGCGGCTACGACCTCGACCTCGGCGCCGGCATCGCGCTCGGCTACGCGACGTGCGGCGAGATCGGCTTCGAGGGCCGCTCCGACTACGCGGCGATCGGAGCGGTGACGAATCTCGCGTCGCGGCTCGCGGACGAGGCGGCCGCCGGCCAGATCCTGATCACGCAGCGTCTTTACGCGGAGGTCGAGGACGACGTCGAGGTGGAGCCGGTCGGCGAGTTCACCCTCAGGGGGTTCCGGCGGCCGGTCGCGGCATTCAACGTCGTCGCCGTCCGCAAGACGGCGGCCGAGCTGTCTCGGGTGTAGAGCGATGCACCCGTTGCTCTGGGGCGGCCGGACGTGTTGTGGTGATGCATGCTTCCTGCATCGACGGCGACGGGTGGGTGGCGCCGGCGTGACCTCCGGTCTTTTTGTGTAGTCGCACGCCGCCTTCGCGGTCAGCCTGAACTCAGCCTGGATCGGCTTGAAATCGTCGCTCCCGCGACCGCATTTTCGTCCGTTTTGGCTGTTTCGTCATCGCTTCCAGAAAAGTGTGTGTAGTCGGCGCCGCCACGGCGTCAGATCGGACAACACAATAGGCCGATTTGCAGGGCCTTTTACGGGAGCGACGGGACTCGAACCCGCGACCTCCGGCGTGACAGGCCGGCGTTCTAACCAACTGAACTACGCCCCCTGGATGGGACGGCCAGTCTAGCGAGTACCCTCCGGAGCCAGTGACCAAAGTCGACCTGATCGTG
>WNFU01007962.1_pt1 | contig 12366 bp, 8 predicted proteins | sample 5400121 | NCBI WGS metagenome assembly WNFU01 (sample SAMN13153360, study PRJNA577476) | soil metagenome | isolation source: 100 cm soil or saprolite under grassland replicate 1 | place: USA:California | collected 2016-06-15 | reverse complement strand
GTTGGCCGGAGCTCGTCGAGAGCGCGTGCACGGCGAATGGCGTCGGCGCGGTCGACCTCTGGCTTTGCGGAAAGGCGTGACGTCAGAGCAGAGTCGCGAAGCTGAGTGTAGTGGCGTAGCGCACGCGCCCTTGAGGGGCTTGCGAAGACGACCTGACCGTTGAGCACCACGTAGTAGTTACCGTCACGAGGGATTGACTCGGTGCCTAGTTCCACGGAGAGACCTAGGTCCGGCACTGATTGTCTGAACACCTCCACGCCCTCCCGTCGCATCCTCCTTGCCCGAGACCATTATGGACGACTACTGCGTGTCCAGTCACCGTCCATCCCATCCAGCTCCCTCCTCGGGTAACCGTCTGTCGACGTTCACGATATTCACCAGTGGTGCGTTCACGTTATCCACCACTTGGGCCCGGGGGCTCACTCCATCGCGCCTCCTTCCGTCTTTCGTTGTGATGACAATAGCTGGGCGATCTGCCCGGCGAGGTGGTCGGCCGAAGGGCGGCCGAGTTCCGAGGCGATGACCACCCCGCGCGTGCCCCGCCGCAGCCGCACCAGCCACACCCGACCGAGCGGACGGCCGTCGTCCGAGGTGGGCTCGTGGTCGACCTCCACCGTGAGGCGGCCCCGGGCGGTGGCGCCGGGCCGGCAGGCGGGCGAGCAGTACAGGGGCGGGCGCCCCCGTCCGCCGCGGCGAAGCGGGCGGTCGCACCCCGGCGCTTGACACCGCTCCGGCCGCCCCGCGCTCACCGCTTGCCTCCGGGTGCCTTCGCCCCGGGCCGCTTGTTCGGCCGGTAGGACCGGCCGTCCATCCGCACGTGGTGGGCGCTGTTCACCAGGCGGTCCAGGATGGACTCCGCCACCACCGGGTTGGGGAACAGGGAGTACCAGTCGCTGGCGTGGCGGTTGGCGGTGATGATGGTGCTCCGCCTGGCCCGCTCGGTGACGAGCTCGTAGAGATCGTCGGCCTGGGTCGCGGTGAAGGCTCGCATGGCGAAGTCGTCGGCGATGAGCACCGCGGGGCGGGCCCACCGACGGAGCCGGGTCTCCCAGGTCCGGTCGGCGTGCCCCCCGGCCAGGTCGGCCAGCAGCCGGCTGGTGGTGGTGAACGCCACGGCGTAGCCCCGCCGGCAGGCCTGGTGGCCGAGGGCCTGGGCGATCATCGACTTGCCCACCCCCATCGGGCCGTGCAGGATCACCGACTCCCCGGCCTCCACGAACCGCAGGGTGGCCAGGTCCCGGATCTGGGCGGCCGGGATCTTCGGGTTGTAGGCGAAGTCGAAGTCCTCGATGGCCGAGACCTGCTCGAGCCGGGCCGCCCGGACCCGCCGCTCGATGCCGGCCGCGTCCCGCCGCGCCAGCTCGTCCTCGCACAGCCCCTGGAGGAACTCGACGTGGCCGAGGTCCCCCGCGTTCACCTGAGCCAGGCGGGCCTCGATGGTCTCGAGCATCCCGGACAGCCCCAGGGCCCGCAGGGTGGTCTCCAGCTGATGGGTCCTCATCCCGCCGCCTCCTCCCCGGCCAGGTGATCGAACAGCGTGACCGGGCCGTGCAGGTGGGCCGGCGCATCGACCGCCGGCGGCTCGGGGACGCCCTCGCCCTCCGTGCCGGCGGCAAGGATCCCCCTCACCGTGCGGTAGGTGGGATCGCCGACCTCGATGGCCCGCCGGCACGCGGCGTCGAGGCGATCGGCGTGCTTCTCGGCCAGGGCGATGACCCCCTGGGCCTGGCGGAGCCGGTACAGCACGCCGGCCTGAAGCAGCCCCTCCACCAGCGCTTTCACCGCCGGGCCGAGCTCGGCGGCCCGCTTGCGGCACCACGCCGGGGTCCGCATGAAGAACGCCACCTTCTCCGGGGGGAAGTCCCCCCAGTCGGTGCTCTTGCCCCGCTCGGCCCGGGGCCAGGTCTTGATGAGGGCGCCGGCGGAGTACACCTCCACGGTGCGATCGCCGAGGCGGGCGTCGACCCGGGCGCCGATGTGTCGCCACGGCACCGAGTACAGCGCCGGCCCGACCTTGACGTGGCAGTCCTGCCCGACCTTCGGGGTGCTCCAGGAGGCCAGCTCGAACGGCGCGGCGGGCAGCTCGATGAGCGCTCCCGCCTCCACGGCGCCGAACACCGCGAGCGGGGTCGCCCCCTCCAGGCCACGATGGGACCGCACCCCGGCCACCTCGGTGCACCATCGCAGCGCGCCGGCGACCATGTCGGCCTCGCTCCTCCAGATCCTGCCCCGCCACATGGAGTCCCGTGCGTACGGCATCTGGCGTTCGACGCGAGGCTTGTCCTTCGGCTTGGAGCCGCGGGCGGGGTCGATCAGAGTGCCGTAGTGCGCGGCCAGCTCGGCGTAGGCCCGGTTCAGCTTGGGGTCGTACAGGTCGGGGCGGTCCACCCCCGTCTTCAGGTTGTCGGGGACCAGCCGGCGGGGTGCGCCGCCGAAGAACGAAAACGCGGCGACGTGGCAAGCCACCCAGGTCCGCTGGTCCATCTTCAGCACGGGGCGGACGAACATGTGCCGGGAGCACGCCAGCACCATCACGAACGCCCACACCCGCCGGAGGCGCTCCAGGGCCGGATCGAGCCACGTGCCGAGGAACCCGTAGTCGATCTGGCCCTCCTCCCCGGGGTCCACCTCCGGGCGGGGCGGGGTGGCCAGCTCGCGGGCCCGGTCCTCGGGGAACTCCCGCCACAGGTACCGCCGGAAGGTGGTGAGCCCGACTGCCAGGCCGTGTTCGTCGCGCAGGCGCTGGTGCACGGTGGTAGCGGTGTTGGTCTCGAGCATCTCGGTGATGTCGGCGCGGTGGGCGTCGATGGCGTCATGGGTCAGGCTGCGGCGACGGGCATCGACCAGCTCGGGGAACCACCGGCGCACCAGGGCCGCCCACTGCTCGCGGGACAGGGGCGGCCCCCCGGGGACCAGACCCGCCGCCTGGGCCTTGGCCACGTACTTGCGAACGGTGCCCCGGTCCACTCCCAGGCTCTTGGACACCACGGCCTTCTTCCGGCCGGCGTGCCAGTGCATCAGGATCTCGACGATGTCGCTCACTTCGAACGCTCTCCTTGTCATCGGCCTCCTCGCTCGTCTCGGGGACGAGCGAGGGCTACTTCAGCAAGGAGCCCAAGTGGTGGATCTCCGCGCAAAAAAGTGCGGGATTACGTGAACGCGGCACTGGTGGATAACTTGAACGCGAGCCCTCTCAACTGGGGGTTTCCGTGAACGCCGACACCCGGCTCCCGTCTGGGGAGAAGGCCACTCCCACGATGCCGCTCTTCGTCTCCTGCGCGGAGAGCGACCACCGCTCCCGAACGCCCTCAGAGCCGATCTCCCACACCTTCGCGGTGCCGTCGGAGCTGCCCGTGACCAGGCGAGACGAATCGGGGCTCCAGGCGACGCTGAAGACCGAACCGGTATGACCGAGCAGCGTGTACCGGAGGGTTCCCGTTTCCGCGTCCCACACGCGAGCGGTGCCCTCGCTGCTCGCGGCGACGAGTCGGCCGTCCGGACTCCAGGACACCCCCCGGGAACCCGGATGGTAGCAACAGTTGGGCCCAGCCAGAGCGAACGCTTCCTCGCCGGTGCTCACGTCGAACACGGCGCCCACTTCTCCGTAGAGCTTGCCCACGGCCACGTGTTTGCCGTCCGGACTGAGTGCGGTGTCGATCGCCCCATCCTCAGGAATCGTCGAGACCACCCGGTCGGTCGACAGGTCCACGATCCGGACCAGCGCGTCGTCTTTGAACCAGGCGGCGGACACCAGCGACCCATCGGCGCTGAACGACGGACCCCATGCGTCGCCGTCCGCCGACAGGCTCGAGAGGAGCCTCCCGGTCGAAGGGTCCCACACGTTCAGCTTTCCGTCGTCCCCGGTGGAGGCGAGCCTCGACCCGTCTGGGCTGAACGCCACGTCGTTCATGTCCCCATCGTGTCCCTGGAACGAGAGGACACTCTCGCCGGTCTCCGAGTCCCTGATGTCGATCAGGCCCGAGTTCTCGGGTCCCTCGGTCACGAAGACCCCTCTGGGGCTCCAGGCGAGCAGCCCTCCCACCCCTGGAACCTCCAACTCGAGTCGGGAGGCGACGACCGCCCGGTGGAGGGCCTCCTCCGCTTCCCGGAGAACCGTCCCCTCCGCCGAGCGGGTGGCCTCGACGGCCTCGATGGCCAGCAGGACGCTGAGCTCGGGGTCGACCTCCAGGTTCGCCACAGAGCCCGCAGCGAGCTCCCTCGCCGAGGCGATCCTGGCCTCCCGCTGTGCCCTGCCGCGCTGATCCGTGGCCACGACGGTAAGCGTCGTGGCGATGAGGGCCGCGGCGGCGAAGACGGCGACCAGGCCGCGAAGACGGCGTGCCGATCGCCGCTCCAGGGCGGCCTCGCGGGCCTTGCGTGAATCCTCTTCTACTCGGTCGGCGTTCCGCTGGGCCAGGCCGGCCTCGAGGTAGTCATGCTCACCCGCGGTGAGGGCGAGCCCGGAGGACGCCGCCCACGCTTCGAACCGGGCCAGGTGGGTGCCCCGAAGCACGAAGCTGGGATCCCGCCCCGAATCCGTCCAATCGCGGGCCGCCGCGGCCAGACGCCGATGGGTCCGGACGTCCTCGCGGGCCGCCTCGATCCATCCACGCAGGCGGCTCCATTCGGTGAGCAGGGCCTCGTGCGCCACCTCGACAGTCGGTCCCCGGGTGGCCGGGTCTCGGTCGAACGACAGCAGGCGGCGGGCTCCGAAGGTGTCGATCACGGCGTCCAACGCCTCCAGGTCGACCTGGAGCGATGTCAGCTCCGATCGGAGCACCCGCCGTCGCGTGTCGTCGCCCCCCTCCCTGCCCACCGTGATCAGGCGCAGGAACAGCTGCCGCGTGGCCTCCCGTCCGGACCCGTTCAGCCGTCGGTACAGGGCCTCCGCTCGGCGGGAGAGCGCCCCTGAGACCCCGCCGATCCGCCGGTATCCGTCGAGGGTCAGCGTCGATCCGTCGCGCTGGTCGAACAGCTCCGTGAGCGCGTACTGGAGGAGTGGAAGGGCCCCCGGCTGGGTCGCCACGTCCGCGACGAGGTCGGCCACCAGCGCCGGATCGATCCGAAGGCTGACCCCTTCGGCGGGGGCCACCACCGCCCGCTGGAGCTCCTCGGGCAGGAGCGGCGTCACGGCGACCGTCCGGGACTTCACCAGCTCGGCGAGCCCGGCGTAAGCCAGGGGCCGGTCGTAGAAGTCGGCCCGAAGGGTGCACACGATCCGAACCCGGCTCGTGGGCTCGGTCGCCGCGGCGAGGACGATCCCGAGGAATCTCGCTCGAACGTCCTCGTCCTCGACCAGGGTGAACACTTCCTCGAACTGGTCGATCACCACGAAGAGCTCGGAGTCCGGCGGCAGCACCTCCTCCGCCGCCGAGACCAGGCCGAGAGGGTCCCCTTCCAGCCGCTCGATCAGGGTCACCGGCGGGTCGACGGCGATCCGCATGAGGGCCGATGCCAGCTCCTCGAAGGGGTGGGTTCCCGGGTGCATCTCCAGCAGGAACCAACGGTCCGACCCCGCGACGGCGCCGGCTCGGAGCGCCGGCAGGAGCCCGGCGCAGACCAATGACGACTTCCCGCTCCCCGACGGCCCCACCACCCCCAGGAACCGGGAGCCGTCTTCCTGCTCGACGAGCCGGCCGACCAGCTCGGACACCAGGGCCTCTCGACCGAAGAAGTCGGCGGCGTCGGGCTCGAGGAACGGACGCAGCCCCTTGTAGGGGTTCCGGATCTCCGTCGAGAGCGTGGCCGGGGGCCGAACATCCGCGGGGACCAGGGCGGCCCGGAAGGCTGACGCCATCGCCCGGGCATCCGGGAATCGGTCGGCGGGGACCTTGGCGGTCGCCACCGCGATCACCTCGTCCACGGCGCGAGGGAGATCCGGTCGGGAGGCCTCGATCGAGGGAACCGGCTCGGTCAGGTGCTTTGCGACCACCTCCTCCGGCGGGGCATCGGCGAACGCATGGCGTCCGGCCAGGATCTCGTACAGCACCAGCCCGAGGCTGTAGATGTCGGTCCGAGGCGTGGCTGGCTCACCCCGGATCTCCTCGGGCGACAGGTAGTAGGCGAGCGGACTGGGCATTCCACCCGGCGCGACCTCGGAAACCTTCACGTCCTTGGCGATGCCGAAGTCGGACAGGTAGGCGTTGTCCTCCTCGTCGAACAGGATGTTGGCTGGCTTGACGTCGCGGTGCACCACGCCCTGCCGGTGGGCGGCCATTAGCGCCTGGGCCATCTGGTCCAGGAGCCTCGCCGCTTCCTGAAGGCCGAGGGGCCCGTGAGCCAGGCGCTCCCGGAGGCTCCCCCCGCGGAGGTACCGCATCACCAAGTAGGCGCCGTCCGGTTCCCGCCAGAAGTCGTAGAGGGGTACCACGTGGGGATGCTCGAGCCGAGCCACCAGCTGGGCCTCGGCTTCGAACCGCCTGATGAACTCGGGATCGTTCGCGAACCGGGGATTGATCGTCTTGATCGCCACCTCCCGGCCGACCTGGGGCTGGAAGGCCCGATGGACCGATCCGAATGACCCCGCTCCGACCTGCTCGAGCAGTCGGTACCCGCGGAGGGGCTCCCCCGCGATGTCCAGCGAGGGATCCTGACGGAGGACGCGCTCCTGGAGGCGGCGGAGTTCGGGGGAGGGGTCGATCCCCAGTTCCTCGGCGAGCAGTTCCCGGGCCCGTTGGAACGCCGCCAGCGCATCGGCCTGACGGTCCGACCGGTACAGAGCGGTCATGAGGTGGAGCCACAGGCGCTCGCGGAACGGATGCGCCGCGACCAGCGTCTGCAGCTCCGGAACGAGCTCTCGATGGCGCGCCAGCTCGAGCTCGGCGTCGATCCGGTCCTCCAGGGCGGCGAGGCGGAGCTCCTCCAGGCGGGCGATCTCCGGCTGGAGGGACGCCTGATCGGTCAGGTCCGCCAGCGCCGGACCTCGCCATAGCGCGAGCGCCCGCTCAAATATCTGGACGGCAGTAGCCGGATCGGCGGTCCGGATCACACGGCCTTCATCCACGAGCGCTTCGAAACGCACCGCATCGATCGTTGAGGGCTCCGCCCGGAGGATGTAGCCGCCCGAGCGGTGCTCGAGCCGATCGGGGCCCAGAGCCTTCCTCAGGTGGGAAAGGTAGCCGCGAAGGGTGCTTCGGGCCGCCGGCGGAGGTTCGTCTCCCCAAACCTCCCCGATCAGCCGCTCGGAGTCCATGGCCTGGTTCGCTCGAAGGACCAGGTGGGCCAAGACCGTCCGCTGCTTCGGGCCGCCCAGGGGCCGCGGCCCATCCCCGTCGGCCACCTCGAGCGGTCCCAGGATCCGGAACTGCATGGGCGCCAAAGTATGCCCCCTCTCCGCCCGGGGGAAGACCCAATCTGCGGCCTCCAACGCATTTCCAACGATCCTTCCACAGGGTTCCAACGGGGGTCTCCCACCCTCTACACGACGCCTCAGTGGTGGGGCGACGACCGGGTCCGGGAACGGGCGCAAGGAGGTGGAGGCGATGAGGAGTTCCAGCAACGTCTCGAAGGGGGGCGGTCGGAACCGGGCGGCCGGCCTCCGCTGGGGAACGGTGGGCGTCCTGGTCCTCGCGATGGTGTGGGTGGCGGGTCTGGCGGGGGCGACGTCCTTCTCCGCGTGGGCCCCGGCCCAGAAGATCGATGAGATCGGGGGCAACAGCTCCGAGCTGAACACAACCGCGGTGGACGGCTGCCCGATCCAGTCCCCCGACGGGCTGGCCCTGTATCTGGCCTCGAATCGCCCGGGTGGGGTCGGCGGTCTGGACATCTGGGTGGCCCGGCGGGCGAGCACCGCCGACCCGTGGGGGGCGCCGCATAACCTCGGAGAGCCGGTCAACTCGGCGGCCGATGATTTCTGCCCGACCCCCGTCCGGGGGAGGGGCCTGTTCTTCGTCAGCCGGGAGGCCCTCCCGGGGAGCTGCGGCCTGGGCGACATCTACTTCACGCGGTTCAGGCCGGGATACGGCTGGCTGGAGCCGTCGCACCTCGGCTGCGCGCCCACCGGTCCCAACACCGCCCTGGATGAGATGGGGCCGTCGTACGTGGACGCCGGCGGGATCGAGCAGCTCTACTTCTCGAGCGGCCCCGACATCTACGTAAGCCAGCGTCTCGAGGACGGCAGCTTCGGCCCGGCGAGCGCGGTCGCGGAGCTCAACAGCGCGGCCAGCGACGTCCAGCCGAACGTCCGCAAGGACGGGCTGGAGGTCGTCTTCGCCTCGAACCGTCGAGCCGGCACCGACCAGGATCTGTACGGGGCCACTCGGGACAGCTTGACGGAGCCGTTCTCGGCGCCGGTGAGCCTGGGGGACGCCGTTAACACGACCACCGCGAGCGAAACCCGTCCATCGCTCTCCTGGGACGGGACTCAGCTCCTGTTCGGCCGCGCACCGGGCCCCGAGGGTTTCACGGACATCTACATCTCGACCCGGGAGGCGATCGTCCCGGGCGGCTGAGTCAGGCTCTGTTCGCCCCGGTGGCGCGGGGTGGGAAGCGATGACGGGCCCCGCCCGGCCGATCGATCGGTCCGGCGGGGTCCGTCCCTGACTCGGGCCGGAGTGTCAGAGACGCTACGGGACCGACGACACCACGACCTCACGACGTCGGCGACCGTCCTCGTCGTTGCCAGCTTCATCTGATGAGGGAACCCATGAAGCGTTTCTCTGACCGTCGGAGGGGGAGGCAGGTCAAGGGTCGATCGCGCCCTGTACCTTGCCGACGACGGCACGAAGACGTACCGCTACCTCCGCCCCAACCCCGGGTGGAAGAACCTCGACCCCGAGGAGAACGAGGGCAACAAGCGCAGCCTGGACGGGTGCATCCGGATCTTCCCCTATGGGAGGAGGAAGGCGTTCCGGTACCGCCCCCCGTACACGACCAGGGCTACCCCGTCGGAGCGAGGGATAGTCCGATGGGGGACTGCGGAAGGCGTTGCGGGCCGACGCGGTCCCCTGGCTCCTGGAGAAGGACGACCCCGCCGTCCGGCACATGGTCCTCCGGCTTGTCCTCGATGGTGACGAAAGTGACGCGCAAGTGCAGGCCGCTCGCCGGGCCGCCATGCGGGCCGACCCCATCGTCGCCATCCTCGATAGGCAGGAGCTCGGCGGCTACTGGGTCGAGCCCGGCCCCGGCTACGCCCCCAAATACACCGGGACGGTCTGGTCGGTCATCTTCCTGGACCAGCTGCAAGCCGACGACCGGGACCGGCGGATCCGGAGGGCCTCCGAGTACGTGCTCTCCCACACCCAGGCGACCGACTTCGAGTGCGGCGACGACAGTACAACGCCGAGGATCCATTCGGCCCCAGTGGACCTTCACACAGACGCTTGCCGACGACGCTCCCGAGGAGTGGGACGGCGAGACGGTCGGGGGGGTAGCGTTCGGGGGCAGGTTTCAATCACGCGCTGTGGGTTACCTGGGAGCGGTTCGCGAAGAAGCTCCAGTCGGGCAAACCTACCTGAGGACGGGCAGTCGACTGGTTGCTCTCTGGTCGCTACGAGATCCAATAAGGACCCACAATGACCGCAAGGAATCAACCACAAAGGGCAAGGTCAAGGCACGTTTCCCTTCTATTCGTCCAGGTCATCGGGGGTTCCATGCGAGGACTCATAATCCGCAGGCCGGTGGTTCGAGTCCACCCCGCCCCACGACGAAGGTGCTGGTCAGGTGCTTCTGTGGAGAGGGGAAATTCTCCCCCGACTCTCGGCTGGTACCCAAACTGGTACCCCTTCAGCTGGGAGGAGGTCTGGACAAGGAGACGCCAAGAGCCAGCGACCAGGCACATCGCATGGGGAGCGTCGTCCCAGGACAGGTGCGTGGACTGAATATCCGCCGATCGAGCAGGGGCGCTCGATGACCGAGTTACCTAGGGTTGTTTGCGGCCCGCCAGAGGCTCTGAGACATTCCGATCGGGACCCTCACGGTCGCTCAAGTTCACGGAGGACACCCCGGCCACCGAAGGAACGGCTCCGGTGGCCGGGTAATACCAAGTTGATGGGCTCGCTAGGGAGCCAACGGGTGACTCCCCCAGTCGGGCTGGCTGTCCCCGCCGGTGTTCGTGACCCGGAAGAGGTCGCTCCCGTCGGCGTTCACGGTGTAGATGTTCCTCTGCGTCCCGTTGGCGCTGATGCGGGTGAAGACGACCTTCGTTCCGTCCGGCGACCACCCGGGTTCGAAGCAGGAGATCGACGTCGGATCCGAGAAGGCTCCCCCGCAGACAGGTGTGATCGGAAGCTGGTGCAGCCCACTGCCGTCGGCGTTGACCACCCAGATCGCGAGACGGTGGTCCGGATCGGTTCGAGCTGTAAGCAGGATCTTGTTCCCCATTGGCGACCAGCTTCCCCAGGCGTCGGTGATGAAGCCAGGCGGGGTGATCCGCCGCAACCCACTGCCGTTGAGCTTGACCACGAAGAGGCCCTCAGGGCCGTCTTCGTCCAGGCGGGCGAAGACCATGCGCTTCCCGTCGGGTGAGAAGTCACCTGGGGAATCCTCACCGACGGGATTGGACGTGATCCTCGTCAGGCCGCCGCCGTCGGAGGAGCGGATCGTGTAGATGCCGTTCCGGCTCGGATCGGTCACGCCGAAGCCCTCACAGGCGAGCCGTTGCCCGTCCGAGGACCAGATGTCACAGTCGGTCTCGAGGTTGGGGTCGGGCCACTTGAACTGGCGGAACGTTCCGGAGTCGGGATCGACGATCGTCGCCGCGCAGGTCTCCGTACCGTCGGTGCAGGCGGTGCCGATCGACAGCTCGCTGCCGTCCGGCGACCACCGAGGGAACCCCGAGGGGCCGCTGAAGGGCAGCTGCTGCTGATGGCTCCCGTCCGGGTTCGCCGTGTAGGTCACCGTGTCGCCCAGCGTGTGGTCGAAGCGAGCGAACGCGATCCGGCCGTTCTCGCCTGGAACCTTCCCCTGCGCGGTCGATGCAGGGATCGCCATCGCGGCGCACACCGCGGTAGTAATGAGCAACCTGATCCGATGCTTCATTGGATCCTCCTTATCTGTAGACGACCAGCTCGGCCGGCTCGACCACCAGCGACACGTCGCTGAGCAGCGACCGGCCGTCGCGCGTCCTGCGCATCAGTCCGTTCGCCTGGATCCGAAACCCGGAGCCGTCCGCGTCGACGTCGTCCAGCGATCCGCGACATCTGTGGCAGTTATGTAATCAGCGCGTTCCGCCGGGGGTCAACCCGATCCGGCCGGAGTGGCCGGTCCCTCGCCCCAACCGAGCTGCCTCGGGTGGCGCGGCTCGGCCTGGGCGGGAGGAGCTGTTCCTGCATCGTCCGGGTGAGCCAAGCGACGGTAGGGCTCGGGCGACCAGCCGCGGCGGACCATCGCTCGCGAAGGGTTGGCTGGAGACTGCGAAGTACTACTGGGTTGTCACTTCTCACGCCGATGGTCGTCCTCAGTGCCAAATAGTCGGCCGGGCTCACGAGGAGAAGTTCAACACCAAAGCGTCGCTCGACGCTGAGGTCGCCGAGCTCGATCGTGAGCTTGACGTGCTGGTCCGTCGGGCTGCACCCCGGACGGTCGAGCTGGTGGGGCTCGGGGTTATTCATGCCGCGCAGCTGCTCGTTACCGCGGGGCAGAACATCGGACGGATCCGAACCGAGGCCTCGTTCGCGCACCTGTGCGGGGCGGATCCGATTCCCGCCTCCTCGGGCAAGACCACCCGTCACCGACTGAACCCTGGTGGCGACCGCGCTGCGAACTCCGCGCTGCACATGATTGCGGTGGTGCGGCTGCGTCACTGTGAGCGCACCCGGGCCTACGTGGCGCGGCGGATCCAGGAGGGACGCGGGAAGCGAGAGATCATTCGCTGCCTCAAGCGCTACATCGCGAGGGAGGTCTACCGGAGCCTACAGGCGGATCTCGGTGCTCTGGCCATGACTTGACGCTCTTTAGGAACGTCCTCAGGTTCATGGCCGATACGCGGACCGGCAACGACTATTGTCGGCTGCGTGCGTCGGATCGTCGTCGTCGCGACCGCTGGAGCAGGCGGAGACCTCCAGCCGCTCGTTGCTGCCGCGCTCGCCCTGAAGACCCGGGGGCACGAGATCCAACTGCTCGGCGACCGCTCGGTGGAACGTGCCGTTGCCGGGCTCGGCATGAGCGTCGAGACCCTCCCACCGGAGCTGGATCTCGGGCCCGCGCTCATCGGCGCGATCCGGGACGCGATGAGCGTGACCGGCGGCGATCTTCATGCCGCCGGGCCGCTCGTGCAAGAGCGGATGACTGCCTGGGCCAAGGCTGTGGCCCGACCGGTCGCCGAGGCTCTTCGGCTCGATCCTCCGGACGCCATCGTGACGTCGCTGTTCGGGGTCGAGGTGCTTGATCTCGTCTCGCCGTCCTGCCCGTGTGCTGTGGTGAACAGCA
>WNFU01016461.1_pt1 | contig 12368 bp, 17 predicted proteins | sample 5400121 | NCBI WGS metagenome assembly WNFU01 (sample SAMN13153360, study PRJNA577476) | soil metagenome | isolation source: 100 cm soil or saprolite under grassland replicate 1 | place: USA:California | collected 2016-06-15 | reverse complement strand
GCGGACCTTGTACTCCCGCAGGTTGCCGACGCCGACGAAGTCGGTGAGCGCCTTGCCCAGGATCCCGGCGGTGAACATGCCGTGCCCGAACACGCTCGGCAGCCCCGAGTCCTTGGCCTTCACCTCGTCGGTGTGCATCGGGTTGAAGTCGCCCGACGCCCCGGCGTACATCACGAGGTCAGTGCGGGTGAGCTCGTGGGTGAACTCGGGCCCCGTGTCGCCCTCTTTGATGTCGTCGAAGAACAGCTTCTGCTCGGCCATAGGTATTGAGCTACCCGTTCCCTGACACGGCTGTCAACTTTCTGGGCGGATCAGAGCGAGGCGGCCATGCCGTGGCGGCGCAGGCTTCAGGCCGACGAACGCCTCGAGATCGCGGAGCTCACGCCGCATGCTCCAGCGGAGATATGCCCGGACGGCGGAACGTTCGCGTCGCGGCTGTGGAACCCGCCCTCGTTCAGGTCGTAGGCGAACTCCCCGTCCCAACACTTGCCGGCGAAGCGCCCGTCGACCTCGTAGGTCTGCCGCTCCTCGGGCTGATCGGACTGACGTCGACGCCATCGGCTTTGACCTCGGTGCGTTCGATGTTTTCGATCTGCCAGATGACGTTCAACGCCTCGTCCCGCGGATACGGCATCTCCGGGGCCACGACCACCGTGATCCTGCGTGACATCAGATGCTCTCCCTGTCCCGGCTCCGGGTTCAGTGTTGCCCGAACGGCGACGTCGTGCGTCAGGGAGAAGCCTGCGGACGCGCCGTGGCCCGCACGGTGATCGCGAAGCGGTCGCCGGGCGTGAGCATCTGGAGCAAGGAGAAGTCGACTGACCCGGTCACCATCACGGTGATCTGCTGCTCTGTCGCCGCGACGCGGGCGTCACGCAGCGCACGTCGGTCCAGCTGGTCTGCGAGCGAGGCGCGGGCGCGTCGTTCGGCATCACCGGGTACGAGCCGCACGACGCTGCCCTCTCGGTACGCCGCCTCGTCCAGCGCCGAGGCACCGGCGACCGCAGCGGCGTCCGCCGACCCCGCCAGCGATCGCCGCTCCGAGAAGGCGCGCCACAGATCCAGGCTGATGCCGCCGAGCAGGAACAGCATGAGGCAGAGCCCCAGCATCCACATCGTCGTGGTGCCGGACTCTCGTCTCCCGCCGCGGCGGGTCACTCGAAACTCCGGTACTGGTCGACCGGTTCGTCGTGGTGCGCGGTCCAACTCCACCCGCCGACACCGCCAATTCCGGGGATGTCCACGGCGGGAACCGACACCGTCACCGACGCGCGCACGCTTCCGCCCCGTGGGAGCCGTGCGCCGGCCTGACAATCGAGCGCCACGGCAATGTCGCTCGTCGCAAGACCGAGGTTCCGGGCCATGTCGTTGCCGGTCTCGGCGGCACGCTGCCGATCGCACACGCCGGCGACGGCGACCACCCGCGATACCTCGCGGGCGATCGACCGCGCCGTGGTCTGGCGCTCGGACCACGTCGGCAACGTCAGCACGAGGAGCGCGACCGGGAAAACGAGCAAGCCGATTCCGAGCGCGAGCTCCGCCGCGACGTATCCGCTCTGGCGTGCCTCACGCGCCGGAGGCGTGGCCGTCACGGATGCTCCTTCACGGACTGGGCCTCGAGGGTGAACGTCCAGTCGGGTACGAGACCGGGCAGCCAGCCGTGCAAGGTCGCATGCACCGTCGCCTGCATGACGTCAGCGCTCCGGTTGGCGCATTCGACACTGACGTCCTGCCCGAGACCCCCGCCGAGCAAGTCGCCGAGCACGTCACGAGCACGGGACTCGCACTCGGTCGTGCCCGCATCGAAGCGGCTTCCCGCCCGGACCCCTTCGTCGACCGACGCGCGTACGACCCCGCGTGCGTACAGGAACACGATGAAGTTCGCGAGCATCACGAACACGATCAGCGAGAAGGCGGTGGCCGCGACGTACTGCACTGTCGTCATGCCTTCTTCGCCGGTCTGCTCGGCGCCGCCGGACACAGCTCAGACCCCCAGCTGCCCCCGGATCCAGATCACGATGTCCAGGCCCAAGGCTTGGAGGACCGCCCAGATGGCGACGAGCGCAGCGATGCCGAGAGCCGCGTTGCCGAGCAGCTCCGCTGTCGTCATGCCGTCCTCCGAGCCATTTCCGGCCCTCGCGCGGGCGATCACACCGATCAACCACGACTTCGGACCCACCCCGGTCTCCTTTCGTCGATATGTGCACGAACGATTGCGATCAGCGGCTCCCGAAGATCACCGAGGGCAGAGGAGCCGCGATGAACAGGAGCATGATCGGAGCGAGGATGGCGATCGTCGGGACGAGCATCGCTGCTCGACGCTTGGTCGCGACCCTGCGCAGGTCCTCACGTCGCGCATCGCGCAGATCTTCGCTCAATGACCGCAGCGCGACGGCGAGGTCGACACCGCGCTCGGCGCCGGCGGCGAACAGCTTGTACGTGCGGGCCGCGTTGGGCTCCGGTGTGAGCTCGGCCGCACGGCGGAACGCGTCCGGCTCCGCGACGCCGCTGCGAACCCACGTCAGAACCGCGTCGAGCTCTTCGACCATCGCGCCAGCGCCGCGGTCGACGATGCGCTGCGTCGCCTGAACCGGCCCGGCTCCGGTGCGGAGGTGGATCGCGAGCAGCTGGTTCACCGTGTAGAGCTCCAGCCGAAGGCGCTCGCTGCGGTCGCCGATGGCCCGGTCGATTCGCCCCTTCCAGCGGGTCGATCCATAGAGGAGTCCGCACACGGCGAGAAGGAGCGTCAAGATCGGCGACCGCAGCGCGATGCCGATTGCAGCCCCGGCCGCGGTGAACAGCGCCGCCTGGCCCAGCGCGCGGATTCGGTATTCCTCGGGTGTCAGCTCGTGGAAGCCGGCCTGTCGAAGCTTGAGACGCAGGTGCTCGTCGCTGCGCGTCTCGATCAGGCGACCCAGACGTGTCGCGAGTGCGCGCAACGGTGGTCCGAACAATCGCCACACCGTCCCACCACCCGATCGGGTGGCGGGGCGCGCACCCCCGAGCACGTCGGCGCTGCGTCCGAGGCCGGCGCGTGCGACGATCGTGTAGGGGCGCACCCGGCCGGCGAGACGCGGAGTAGGCCTCACCACCAGACCGGCGACACCGGCACACACGAGGGCGACAGAACCACCCGCGAGAAGCAGTACGGATGTGCTCATACGTGCTCCTGAACCACGACAGGGGCACTCGAGCCGAACACGCGTTGCTCACCTCGTGTCCGGCCGAGCCGACCGATCAGGAAGCCGCCGACGAAACTGAGAATCCCGGCGATGACGACGACGATGAGCCCGCCCGCGGACCGATAGAAGTCTCGGAACGGCCCCTCGCGAACGGTCAGCGCGACGAGTACCAGCCACGGGAGTACGAGAACCGCCCGAGCGTTGATCTTCATCTCCAAGCCCTCGGTCTCGATCTCGTCGACGAGCTTGAGATCGCGTGTCGTGACCGCGACGAGGTCTTCGAGGATGTCGCGTACCACCTGACCTCCTCGCTCGTGAGCGAGAACGAGCACCTCGATCACGCGGTCGCTGGTCGGATCGGCGAGCTCCTCCTTCACCACCTCGAGGGCCGGAACCGTCCCGAGCATTCGCGCCAGGAGAGGGAACCGCGCGAAGGCGTCCTGCAACGGCTCGGGACCCGACGTCGCGAGCGAGTTGAGCGCGTGGGACAGCGAACGGCCCGCCGCGATCGACGCGATGACGTCGCGCAGCCCGTCGGGCCAGGCCGCCTGTACCCGTCGGAGGTGTGCTGCGCGGCGACGGGCGAAGTAAGCGCCCGGCAACGCGGCCACGCCCACGGCGGGAACGAGCGCGACGAGGGGCGCACCGGTCACGATCGAGACGGCGAGGAACGCGATGATCCCGACCGCGATGGACCCGGCCCAGAACTGCCGGGGCGTCACGGCCACTCCGGCCTGGTTGAGCCACAACTGCCGATCGCTGATCTGCCGGCGGCGACGGAACCTGCGGATCTTGATCTCCGGGGCGTACCCCGTGACGAAACCGACGAGGAAGTAGACGAACACGCCGACGGCGAGCCCGGCGAGGAGCGTCACCGCGGGACCTCCGTGCCCTCGACGATCCTGCGCAGCGTCAACCCATGCGGGAGGGAGCGATCGACCCGCGCCTCGAGGCGGGCGGGCAGAACGCCGGTCCAGACCAGCGGGCGGCCCAGCGCCTCGCGAGCGAAGACCGGCTCGACGGTGAAGTCTTCGCTCAGCGCGGGGACCACGGCGAGGATCTCCATGACCTGGCGTCGGATCGGATCGGTCTCGTTCGGCGGGATGTCGTCGCGGTCGAGATGGACCACCAGGTCGAGGGACTGCGAGAACACCTTGCGCACGATCCGCTCCGTGACGTTCTCCCCTGCCATCAGCGCTGCGTTGACCAGGGCGTGCAGCGCCTCGCTGGCGTTGTTCGCGTGCACCGTGCACAGAAAGCCACATCCTGCGTTCACGGCGCGGCTCAGCTCGAACGCCTCGGCTCCGCGAACCTCGCCCACGACGATCCGGTCGGGGCGCATGGCGAGCACGAACTTGACGAGGTCGCGCAGGCTGATCTCGCCGGTGTCGTCGAGCGCCGGCGGCCGCACCTCGTAGTAGGAGCCGTGCGTCACCGGCACGGCGATCTCACGGATCTCCTCGCAGCAGCGCACGCAGTGACTCGCCGGCTCGGCCGCGATGAGCGCCGCTGCAAGGGTTGTCTTGCCGGCGCCGGGCTCGCCCGAGATCGCGAGCCGGCTTCGCACCTGCATCATGGCCCAGAGGAAGTTCGCTGCTTCCGGGCTGAGCGAGTCGCGCTGCACGAGGCTCGAGAGCGTGACGTTGCGCACGGTGTACCTACGCAGCGTTGCCGACAGCTCATCGCTCACCGGTGGGATCGCGGCCGTGAGCCGGGCGCTGCCCTCCAACACTCGAGCCTGCACGATCGGATGCTTGGTGTTGAGCTGTCGGTCGGTTGGAGCCAGAAAGCGTTCAACGATCTGGCGGTTCTCGCTCTCTCCCGTCGGAATCGTGAGACCGCGCAATCGGCCGGATGAGTCGAGATACGACACCCGCGAGCCCTCGATGAACACTTCCTCGACGTCCGGACGCGCGATCAGTTCGGTGAGCGGGCCAAAGTCGGTGATCGACCGCAGCACGCGCCCCACCATGTGGCCTGGGTCGCTGAGCGGGATCTCGTCGCCGAGGTGCGCCCGGCGCTGGTACTCGTCGACGGCTCGGTGAACCTCCGACCGCACCTCGTCGAGATCACCCTCGGGGCGGAGACGGCGTCGTTCGATGCGCGTGAGGACGTCTCGGCGGATGCCGTCGTAGGCGTCGGCGCGAACGGTCATCGCGCGGTCGCGGGCGCGCCGATCGCGCGTCGGCGCGATGTGCTTCGGGCCCCGATGCTCGCGACTCCGTGAGGCGCGACAGTCGCGGCAAGCTCGGCAACGGCCTTCAAGAACGGCCCGTAGTCCACGATCGTGCCGGCCCATGCCGCGGCTTCGACCCGCGGGTCGTTCGGCACGAAGGAGATGCTGAGCGGTTCGAACGTCCGGCGAATCTCCTGCTCGATCTCGGCCCGTTGGAACGCATCACGCGGCCGAGCGCGATTGACGACCAGGTGAATCGGCGCAGCGGGGTTGAGCACCCGGACGTCGGAAACCCAGCCGAGCAGCCTGGCGACGCCGACGGGGGTGGCCGGACCCACCCCGATGAGCGCAACGGCGTCGGTGACCACGGCGCGGCTGATCCCGTAGCGACCGCGTCCGCCACGCCCGACGTCCTCCAGGCGGCTGGCGACGTTCGCGATCGCATGGCGGCGGGGCGCGGCGAGGCACTCGACGACGTCCAGCACCTCGCTCGGCCGAACCTGCGACCACGCATCGACGTTCGGGAGTCCGCACAGCACTTCGAGTCCCCGCGCCGGATGGGCGAGGGTCGAGTCGAGCTCGCCCATGCCGTACTCGACCGACTCGATCGCGCTCCGGAGGTTGGGCTCGATAGGGAGGCCGAGCCGCTGGGCGATTGACGGAACGACGTCGTCGGCGTCGACGAGCACCGCCGGCTCGCCCCGCCGAGTCAGGGTGACGGCCAGAGCGATCGCGATCTCGGTCGCGCCGGCGCCTGGAGTTCCGCCCACCGCCACGAGTCGCCGGGGCCGGGCGCCGTCGTCGGCGGCCGGGTCGACGTCACCCGCGTCGACGGCGACTTCAAGCGCCGTGATCGACGGGGTGGGTCGTTCGCGCTCGGGCGCCAGCACAACGAGCGCATCCACGAACTCCGCCATCGACGCGTCCGAGGCCAACACGCGATCGACGCCCAGCGAGACGAGGTATTCCTTGCCCCCAGGCTCCGCGGGATCGAAGACGCCGAGGACGCGTCGGCGCTTCTGATGGATCGCGTCGACGAACGCACGCGTGAGCGCTGGCCAGCGATGACTCACGACGATCGTGCCGTACTCCTCGTCGAACGCGAGGGACGGGTCCATCACGACCTGGCGGACACGTGCCCCGCCGTGGTCTGTCAGGTGCCGGTGGAGCCCCTCGACCCACGCGTCAGGTGAGAAAACGAGGGCAACCTCCGGTTCGGCCATCGTCAGCGCCCGCCGGACGCCGCGTCGATCGGCAGTGGCGGCGTCGGCTCTGCCGGGCGCGCCCCCGTCGTCCGGGTGATCACGATGTCTCCACCGGCAAGCCCGCCCGCGACGAGTTGGGATTCGTAGGCGTTGACCGCGAGTGTCACCGTGAACTTGTCGTCGATGCCGCCGAACGCACTCCCGCGGTCCGGCCGGCTCACCGAGAGCACCTCGGCGTCCGCGACGATGATCGCCACTTCGTGGTTTCCAGCCAGGATCACGTCAACCCTGTCGCCGGCCTCGAGCTCGCCGTTGACAGCACGCGCCGGATCGATCGGGATGCTCATGGCCCGCTTGCCGGCCGGCGCGGCCGCCGGCCGAATGGCACGGCGGGCGATGAGCTCACCTTCGGCAATCGGATACGCCGCGACCGAGCCGTCGAGTCGCTTCACGTCGTCGGGCGCGAGGACGGTGCCGAGCAGCGAGTCGTCCAGCTTCGTGGCCGGTCGAGAGACGACTGAGGAGGCTGCGGGGAAGCGAGGATGATCGGCGCCGAACGGGATCGATGCCCGTCGGCCTGGGCGCCACCTCCGCCATCCACCCCCCAGACGCCGGCCACCCTCAGGTGGTCAATTGCTGGACATAGTGCAGAACCCGCCCACATGGGTCAAGAGTGACAATCCGGTGCAGCGCTCAGCATGCCTGAAGCAGCTTTATCTTGTCAAGAGTCCCTATTGGGACGTGCAGTCAGGGGTAGAATGCTGGCATGTCCCCCGCGGAGGCGGATGCCGGCGCCGACTTCCCGCCTGTGCTCACGACCGCCGACGCGGCCGAGCTCCTCCAGGTGCACGTCGAGTACCTCCGCAAGCTCGTGCGCGACGGGAAGGTGCCGTGCCACCGCTTCCCCGGTGGCCGCGAGATGCGATTCGACCGCGACGAGCTGCTCGAGTGGCTGCGGTCGCAGCCCGGTCACGACCAGTCGACGTCGACCAAGCGCGACGCCAAGACCTGACGCCGGCTACTCGCGCCAGGGGTGCACCCAGGCGACGTGTTCCATCGGCAAATAGGCGTCGCGGCTGTGGTCGTCGCGGACGAGGATGTGGTCGCGACTCACGACAATGCGTCCGCGCAGTTCGTCACGCACGATCGCAGAGCCGACGACCGCGTCGACCTCGTCGCCGTCGTACTCGAGAAGCCTCGCACGAAACGTTCGCGCCGAGGGCTCGGCGCGTCGGCCGCCCTCGCTCGCGCGCTCGATGACCCGAATGACGAGCGGCATCGGCACGCGCGCCGGCCCGGAGACGACCAACGCGATGTCGACGCGGCCGGCCGCCGTGCGGAGCTGGAGGTAATCCGCGCCGACGGCATCGACGACTCCCCGGAACGAGGCCTCGCCGACCTGCACCGCAACGGTGTCGCCACGGTGGTGGAGCTCGCGGACGATGTCGAGCAGATCACGGTGGCGCGCCCACTGGCGGGCCGCCGCCCTCGCGTACTCCTCTTCCTCGGCGCGTCGTTCCTCGCGGATCTCGCCGGCGGCGGATCCGAGCTCGGGATCGCCGGCGAGCTCGTCGAAGGGGTCGTCGGTGGCCATACGCGCTGCGCCTCCGGGGCCGGTGGGCGGAACCGTAACCCCGGAGGCGGCAATGCGCTGACGTTCCGCGGTCAGTCCTGCTTGACGGCCTCGATCTCGAACTCGAGGCGGACCTTCTTGCCCACGAGGACGCCGCCACCCTCGAGGGCGGCGTTCCAGGTGAGGCCGAAGTCCTCGCGGTCGAGCTCGGTGCTGGCCGAGAAGCCGGCACGCTGGTCCCCGAACGGGCTATTCGTCCAGCCGTTGTACTCGACCTCGAGCGTCACGGGCCGGGTGACGCCGTGGACGGTGAGGTCGCCCGTGACCAGGAAGTGCTCCGGCGAGCTCCCCTCGACCCGCGTGCTGCGGAACGTGATCTTCGGGTACCGCTCGACGTCGAGGAAGTCGGGCGAGCGCAGGTGCGCGTCCCGCTTCTCGTCGCCGCTCTCGACGCTGGCCGCGTCGATCTCGACCTCGACCCACGAGCCCAGCGGGTCGTCGGAGATGTGGATGTTGCCCTGCATGTCGGTGAACTTGCCCCGCACCTTGCTCACCATGAGATGGCGGGCGATGAACTCGACGGTGGTGTGGACGGGGTCCAGCTGCCAGTCACCAGTTGCCGGGATCTCGATGCCTTCGATCACTTGGGTCTGGCTCATTGTCATGCTCCTCCGCGTTTGGGGGAAGGCCTTTGATCCGGCAACCGTTGTATAGACAATGATATTCCTCGCAACTCTGCCGGTAGGGTGCCGCCATGGCCAGGGCTAGGGCTCGAGCTCCCGAGCTGACCGATCAGCAATTCGACGCCTGGCGGGCCTTCCTCCGGGCCCAGGCGGCGCTGATCCGCACGCTGGACCGCGAGCTCGAGGCGGAGCAGGGCCTCCCGATCACCTTCTTCGACGTCCTCGTCCAGCTTTCCCAGGCCGGCGGGCGGCTACGTATGAGCGAGCTCGCCGACGCCGTCCTGCTCTCGCGCAGCGGCGTGACGCGGCTCGTCGACCGGATGGTGCGCGCCGGCCTCGTGCGCCGCGAGGCGTGCCCGACCGACCGGCGGTCGATGTACGCCACGCTCACGACCGAGGGGAAGCGGGCCTACAGGCAGTCACGACCCGTCCATCTCCGTGGCGTTGCCGAGCACTTCGGCCGACACCTCAGCGACGCGGAGGCCAAGACGTTGGCGACCGCGCTCGGCCGGATGTTCCCGTCGCCCGACGGCGACTCCGACACCTGCTAGCCCGTCGGGCCAGAATCGCGGCGTGCCGCGAGACCCTCTCGAGACGCTACGAAGCCTCTGCCTCGCGCTCCCCGAGACGACCGAGCGCCTCAGTCACGGCGAGCCCACGTGGTTCGTGCGGGGCAAGACGACGTTCGTGTCGTACGCCGACCACCACCACAACGATCGGCTGGCGTTCACCTGCGCAGCGCCGCCCGGGGTGCAGCAGGCGACGGTCGCGTCTGATCCCAACCGGTACTTCGTCCCGCCGTACGTGGGCGGGCGCGGCTGGCTCGGCGTCTATCTCGACCTCGACGTGCCCGTCGACTGGGACGAAGTCGCCGACATCGTCGAGGATGCCTACCGGACGGTGGCGCCGAAAAGGCTGGTCGAGGAGCTCGACGGAGCTTGACAGGCGAACGTATGTTCGCTACCCTGATGGCACTTCCTCGGCTTCCCCCAGTGGTCCGTCCTGGAGGAAGCCGTGTTCGAGGAGGCTCGCAGCGCTGTCGACGCTCTGAAGGCGGTGGCGCGCGGACTCGACCCGCTCTGTCTGGATGGCCCGGGCGCGGCCGCGCTGTTCGAGGTGGCGACCGAGGGTGAACGCGTGTGCGGGGCAATGAAGGCGCTGCTCGCGCGGCGCGTCGACGAGACGAAGGTGTGGCAGGCCGGCGGCCATCGCAGCGCGGCCCACTGGGTCGCCGCGGCGACAGGCGAGACCGTCGGCGCCGCCGCTCGGACATTGGAGACAGCGCGGGCGCTCGAGCAGCTGCCGGACACCGACGCGGCGTTCCGTTCCGGGAGACTCTCCGAGACGCAGGCGGCGGAGATCACGGCGACGGCCGTCGCAGATCCCGGAGCGGAACGTGAGCTCCTCGAAACCGCCGGGTCGACGAGCGTCAAGGGTCTACGTGACCGCTGCCGGCAGGTGCGCGCTGGCGCCGAGGCGGACGACCGGGCGTGGGCGCGACGGCTGCACGAGATGCGGCGCGCGCACAAGTGGACCGACCCCGACGGCACGTACCGGCTCGAGGCTCGCATGGCACCCGACGCCGGCGCCCGATTCGACGCGGCCTGGGAGGCGCACATCGACCGGATCTTCCGCGCGGCGCGGCGCGCCGGGCGCCACGAGCCGCGAACTGCGTATGCGGCGGACGCACTCGTCGCGCTGGCGAGCGAGGGTCCCTGCAAGCCCGTCGAGGTGCGCGTCACCGTCGACAGCGCTGCGCTCGCACGCGGCCATACCGAGCCCGGCGAGCGGTGCGAGATCCACCGGGTCGGTCCCATGCCGGTGACGACCGCGCGTGCGCTGCTCGACGACGCCTCCGTCGCCGTCATGGTGCGCGAAGGCGACGAGATCACGGCCGTGTCGAGCCCCAAGCGCACGATCCCGATCAAGCTGCGACGAGCGCTCGAGGCCCGCTATCCGACGTGCGGCGTGAAGGGGTGCGCCAACGACCAGTTCCTCGAGATCGACCACATCATCCCTCTGGCCGAGGGCGGACGCACCGAGATCGACAATCTCTGGCGACCCTGCTCACACCACCACGCGCTCAAGACGTACGCAGGGTGGAAGGTCGTCCGCGTCGACGGCGGACTCGACCTGGTCCCGCCCGACGATCCCGACCCGCCGTGACCGGCGCGGCCAGGTCAGCTGATCACGCCGCCGGCACGCAGCTCGGCGAGCTCGCCGTCCGAGAGGCCGAGCTCCTTGCGCAGGACCTCGTCGGTGTGCTCGCCGACCCACGGGACACGCGTCTCGGGGCCGTCGGCCATCTTCGACAGCTTCACCGGGTTCCCAGGGACGAGCACGGGCTCGGCGACGTCATCGGTGCGCGGGACCTCGACGAGCATGTTGCGGGCGGCGACGTGTGGATCGGCGATGACGTCGGGCGCGGTGTTGCACGGGCCGGCGGCGACCCCGGCGGCGCTGAGCTCGTGGCAGGCGTCGAGCTTCGTCTTCGTCGACGCCCACTCCTCCACCGCCGGCCGGATCACGCCCTCGAGGTGCTCGCGCCAGCCGTGGCGCGTCGAGAAGCGTGGGTCCTCGAGCCAGTCGGGGTGGCCGACGAGCTGGGCAAGGCGCTCGAACTGGTGCTCGCGGCCGACCTGCATGATGAACCAGCCGTCGGAGGCCCGGAAGCCGTCCATGATGAGGAGCGGTCCGGGGCCGCCCGGTCGGAGGCCCATCGACCAGAAGTTCGTGACGAGGTCGGTCATCGACACCATGGCATCGAACATGGAGACGTCGACGTACTGGCCTTCGCCGGTGTGATCACGATGGCGGAGGGCGGCAAGGACGCCGATCACGCCGAACATCGAAGTGCCGATGTCGCCGAGCGCGCCGGCGGGCGCGGGGATCGGAGGCTGGTCGTCCGGCCGCTTGTACTCGTAGATGCCTGACATCGCCTCGACGATCGGTGCGTACGCCGGCCAGTCGTACGGCGTCTCGACCGTGTTGCCGAAGCCCGAGATCGACAGGTAGATGATCCGTGGGTCGACCTTGGCGACGTCCTCGTACCCGAGGCCGAGGCGAGCCATGGCGCCCGCCTTGAAGTTCTCGGCGACTACGTCGAAGTGCGGGACGAGGGCGAGGAACAGCTCGCGGCCGCGGTCGCTCTTCAGGTCGAGACCGAGACTGCGCTTGCTGAGGTTGTTGCGCAGGAATGTCGCTCCCACCCGCCGGCCCTGGGGATCGTCCATCGCCGGCAAGGCGCCACGACCCGACTCGCCGTCGACCGGGTGCTCGACCTTCACGACCTCGGCGCCGAGTCGGGCCAGCAGCTGCGTGCCGAACGGCAGCGCCTGCATCTGCTCGGCGGCCAGCACCCGCACGCCGTCGAGCGGCTTGCCGTAGCGCTGGGCGTCCGCGTTCCCGACGTCACCGAGCCTCATCCGAGTGCACTCTAGGGCGCCGCCTACAATCCGACCCGATGCGAGGAGTGATCAGCGCCGGCGGGTACGTGCCGTACCGACGGCTCGACCGGTCCGAGATCTCGGCGTTCTTCGGCAGCGGCGG
>WNFU01009614.1_pt1 | contig 12372 bp, 7 predicted proteins | sample 5400121 | NCBI WGS metagenome assembly WNFU01 (sample SAMN13153360, study PRJNA577476) | soil metagenome | isolation source: 100 cm soil or saprolite under grassland replicate 1 | place: USA:California | collected 2016-06-15 | reverse complement strand
TGAGGGCATGCGACGCAACCTCGAAGAGCTGCTGGAGGCGGTTCGGGCGGAGGATGCCGGCGGCGTGTACGGTCTGCTCCGGTCACTGGACACCGATCTCCGCGACCTGACGCGGTCGGCGCAGGACTTCTCGACCCGGCTGGCGGAGCTGACGCGTGGGGCTGACTTGGATGCGGTGGTGTTCCTGGACTGCAAGGAGCTGCTCCTCTCCTACCTCTCCACGTTCTCCGACGACCTCTACCGCTACCGGCGCCGCATGGCGGCCACAGCCGAGGCGATCGCGGCCGAGGGGGTGGACCTGCTGGTCGGGCTTGCGGCGGCCGGCGACGACGGGGCCGCGGCCGCGCTCGGGCTGGGCAGCGACCTGCGGGCGAGCTGGCGGAGCCGCTGGAGAGGGTTGGAGCGCTGGCTCACCCCGGCGGACGGGCGGCCGTCGGGGCTGGAGGAGCTGTTCGCCGCCACGACCCAGGCGGTGCGGGAGGTGCTGGCGCAGATCCGGCGCCTGTCAGAGGCAGACAGCCGCCCGGTGGACCGGACCTCGGAGCTGGTGGTGCTGGCGCGCTGGTTCCACCGCTGTGACCGCGACACCGACGCGCACGCCCTGTTCGACGCGACGTTCGGGCTGGGCCGCACGCCCCGGGTGAGCGGCCTGCCACCCGACCCAACCGCGACCGGCCCGCGCGCCTCCTGGTGGAGCGCCGAGCCGGTCGAGATCGCGGTGGCGCTGCGCGAGCGCGGCCAGCCAAGCGGGCCCGGGAAGACAGCGCGTGCCGCCGACTTCTCCGATCAGCGGGAGACGCTCGCGGCAGAGGCCAAGGCAGCTGAGCGGGCGCGGGCGGAGGCGGCCGCGGGTTTGGCCCGCGGGCCGCTGGCCGGGCGGGTTCTCGCCCGCGCGGAGATGGAGCTGCTGCTCGGCCTGGTCGACGAGTGCCTCTTCACCCTACCGGCCACTGGTGGCGACGCGGTGTACGCCGCCGCCGAAGGGGTCACCGTCCTGGTGCGGCCCGACTCGGCGAGCTGCACTGTTCGCAGCGTGGACGGCGACCTGGTCTTCGAGGGGCTGGTCGTGGAGGTGGTGCCAGCATGAGCCCCGCCCGGTTCGCCTCCATGCTCGACCCGGTGGAGCTGGAGGAGTTCCAGGAGGCGGCCCGCACGCTGCTGGCGCACCCACTGGTCACGACGTCCTACCCGAACCCCGAGGCGCTGGCACGGGTGCGCCGCTGGGAGACGACGCTCCGCAACGAGTTCGAGCGCCTCACCCGCTGGCGGCTGGAGGTGGCCCCGACCTGCGCCCGGCTGGTGCAGCGGCGGGTTCAGCCGTCACCGCGCCGGCCGGCGATGCTGACCACAGCCGGCGGCGAGCGCACGCCGAGGCCGTTCGGGCGTCTCGACTACGTGCTGCTGTGCCTGGTGCTCGCCGCGCTCCACGGGGAGGGCGGCCAGACCACGATCCGACGGCTGGTCGAGGGGGTCATGCGAGTCCGCGCCGGCGACGAGAGCATCCCAATCGACTTCGGCCGTATCGAGTACCGCCGCGCCTTCGTCCACGCGATCGGCTACCTGGAGCGCCTGGGCGTGCTGCGGACCGCGCCCGACGGGGAGACGGTCGCCTTCATCGACGACGAGCAGGCCGACGCGCTGTACACCATCGACCACGACGCCGCGCGGCGCATGCTCGGGGCCACCCCGGCATGGATGGACCCGCGGCAGGGCCTGGCGCAGTTCGTCGAGGAGCGGTACCCGCCCGGCGCGGGCGACGCGCCCCTGCGCCACCGCCTGGCCCGACGGCTGCTCGACGAGCCCGCGGTCTACTACGACGAGCTGCCCGCCGACGAGCGCGACCATCTCGCCGAGCGTCGGGCGCGCCTGATCGGCGATCTGGAGCGCCTCACCGGCTGCGAGCTGGAAGTGCGCGCCGAAGGGCTCGCCCTGATCGACTCCGCCGGTCAGCCGCGCCTGAACGACCAGCCGTTCCCGGGCACGGGGATCGTCAACAACGTCGCCCTGCTGCTCGCGGACGCGCTCGTCGGCGACCCGGCCGGGCGGGGGCAGGTGGCCGGCCGGGTCCCGGTCGGCGGGCGGGTCCCGCCTGCCGCGGTCGAGGCGGCGTGGGCGGGGATCGTCGCAGAGCACGGCGACCGCTTCACCGTCGCCTACCAGGCCGACCCGGACGCCCTTCGGGCGGCCGCGCTCGCCCTGCTGGAGCGGCTCGGGCTGACGACCCAGCCTGGGCCAGAGGAGCCACCGGGCACGGTCGTGCTGCGCCCGCTCGCGGCCCGCTTCCGCCCAGGCTCCGGCGGCGCGCCGGCCCGCCGCGGCAGAAGCCAGCGGAGGCGCTGATGTCCACCCTGTTCGACAACCGCGGCAACGGCGCCGGTGGCGCCGGGTCCTTCGGCCAGTCCAGGCCACGGGCGGCGAGCCGGGCCGGCCGGTTCCGGCCGACCCGCGCCGGGCTGCGCAACGTCTGGGAGTACGACGACGCGGTCTTCGCCTTCGCCGGTGGCCGGATGATCTTCCGCGGGCCCAACGGGTCCGGGAAGTCCAACGCGCTGGCGCTGCTGTACCCGTTCGTGCTGGACGGCCGCGCCGGCGCCACCTACATGGATCCCCACGGCCGCGGCGCTGGCACAGCAGCCTCAAGTCCCTGCTGCTGTGCCAGCGCCGCGGCGACGGGCCCCGCCGCTACGAGTTCGAGTCGCGGGTCGGCTATGTCTGGCTGGAGCTGTGCCGCGACACGCCGACCGGGCAACGTTTCGTGACCATCGGGGTCGGCGCCCGGGCGACGAGCGCCCGCGATGCCGAGACGTGGTTCTTCGTCACCGACCGCCGCGTCGGCGTCGACCTCGACCTGATCCCTGGGGGGATACCGCTCACCCGTGGCGGCCTGATCACGGCACTGGGCAACCGGCTGCCTCCTCCGGCGGACGCCGACGCGGCGGCGACCACGCCGAGGGGGGCCGCGTCAGACGGCGCGCTGGACGAGGGCGTAGAGACAGTCGAAGACGACGAGGAGTCGCCAGACGACGAACTGGAGGGCGATGTGACGGCACCGGGCCAGCCTGGCCGGCGCGGCCGGCGCCGGTTGGTGAGCCCCTGTGTGTTCGACACCATCGAGGAGTACCAGGCGGCCATCGACCGGGCGTTGTTCGGGATGGGCGTGGACCGCCTGCGAAGGCTGGTCAACCTGGTGCTGGTGCTGCGCCGCCCGCACCTGGCCAAGCAGCTCGACCTGGACGGGCTGTCGGCGTCACTGTCGGAGGCGCTCAGCCCGCTCGCCGACGAAGTGATCGAGACGGTCGCGGCCGCGTTCGAGGACCTGGACCGGATCCGGGGACGGCTGAAGGACCTGCGCGCGGCGGTCGCCGCGGTCAACGAGGCGCTGCCGTGGTACCGCGACTACCTGCGCACAGAGGCGCGCGCCCGCTCGCTCGGCCTGGTCGCCGCCGAGCGAGCGACGCTCGCCGCCAGGCGGGAGCACCAGCAGGCCGAGCGGGAGCGCACCGCCGCCGAGGCGTTCGTGCTGGAGCTGGAGCAGGCCCAGGAGGCGGCGAGGGTCGAGCAGCGCCACGCCACCGGGCACCTGCGGGGCCTGGAGCAGTCCGACGAGTACAAGGCTGTCCTCGCGCTCGACGACCTGGCCGCCCTGGTCTCCTCGCGTGAGACGGCGGTGGAGGGAGCCGAGAGCGCGCTGGCCGAGGTGGAGCAGGACGCCGACCGCGCGGCCGCGGAGCACCAGCAGGCCGTGGAGGAAGCGGAGGCGGCCGCGGGCGTGCTGGCCGAGCGTGCCCGCGCGCTGGCCGCCGCCGCGGCCGCCTCCGGGACGGGTGGGGCTGCCGTACCGCACTTGACCGATCCCGATCGCCTCGACCTGTCCGCGCTTGCCCCGGATGATCTGCGCCGCCGCCTCGAGGCGGCGGGCCGCCAGCGGGCCACCGAGCTACGCCGCGTGCAACGAGGGATCGATGGGGCGCGCCGCGCTGAGGACGCCCTGGCGGCGACCCGCCGCCGCGAGGCCGAGGCGGAGGAGCGCCTGCACGAGGCGCTCGACCGCTGTCAGATCGCGGACGAGGCGGTTGACGAGGCTCGAGCGACGCTGGCCAGGAGCGTCGCCACCTGGATCGAGACCGCACGTGCCGACCTGAGCACCCGGCACGTGCCTGACGATGCCGACCTCTCCCCGATCGTCGAGACGCTCGCCGCCGACTCGGCACCGCTCGCGCGGGCCGCCGCCGCGCTGCTGGCTGCCGACCGGGATGAGGCCACCGCCGAGCGCCGCGACGCCCAGCGCCGCCAGGGGGACCTCTCCGACGAGGAAGCGGCGCTGCGCGCAGAGCGCCAGCGGGTCGCCACCGAGGCCGACCACGACCGCGGCCCACAGCGAGCCCAGACCCGGCCGGCGGGCCGCGCCGGCCGCGCCGGCGCCCCGCTGTTCGCCTGCTGTGACTTCGTCGACCACCTGGACGCGGCCGACCGGGCGGGCCTCGAGGCGGCCTTGGAGGCGACCGGGCTGCTGGACGCGTGGGTCTCGCCCTCGGGGCTCGCCGACCCGGACACGCTCGACGCGTTCGCCGTCCCCGCCGGCGCCGTGCCGGACGGGCTGCGGCTGTCCGCGGTGTTGGCGCCCGCCCCAGCACCGGACAGCGGCCTGGACTCTGCCACGATCAGGGCTGTCCTCGACCGGCTCGCGCTCGGCGCCTTCCACCCCGGTGACGGGGTCGGCACCGATGGCCGCTTCCGCCTCGGCGTGCTCGCCGGCCGCTATGCCAAGGAACGCGCGGAGTACATCGGCGCGGCGGCCCGCGCCGAGCGTCGCCGGCGCGAGCTGGCCCGCATCGACGGGGAGCTGGAGCGCCTCGCCGGTGAGCGGCAGGCCGCCATCGCCGTGGAGGCGGCCGCGGCGCAACGGCTGACAGCCCTCGGCCAGCTCGTCGACAGCCTTCCGCGCGCCGATGCGCTCGCTGCGGGCCTGCGTGAGCTCGACCAGGCGACCGGCGCCGCCAAGATCGCCGAAGAGGCCCTTGAGCAGGCCCGCCGCGCCGCCAGCGGGGACTCCCAGCGGCTGCGGCAGGCCGAGGCCGAGCGGGACGCGGCCGCCAGGGCGGCCGGCGTGGTCGCAGTCGCCGAGCGGCTGGAAGCGGTCAGCCAGGCGCTGGAGGAGTTCGCCGTTTTGGGGCGCGACGCGGTGGATGCCACCCGAGCGCGGCTGTCGGCCGACGGAGCGCGCGACCGGGCTGGCGGGCGGCTCGCAGAGCTGGAGCGCCGCCGCGGCGCGCGCGTGGAGCAGGCCCGGGCCGCGCGAGGGCAGCTCGCCGAGGACGCGGCCCGGCTGGAGGCGATCAAGGCCTCGCTCAGCGGCAGCCCGGAGGAAATCCACGCCCGCGTCGAGCAGGCTCGCCAGCGCGTGGAGGGCATCGGCAACCGACTCAGCTCGCTCGATGGCACGCTCGCCAGCGCCCGCGAGGCCATGGGCCGCGCCAAGGGCGCGGTGGAGACCGCCGCTGAGAAGCTCGCCGTCGCCGAGCGAGACCGCGCGGCCGCCGCCGCGGCAGCAGCCCCGCTCACCTGGCGGACGGTTCGTGAAGCGGTCGGCGGCGCGGCGGCCGGCTCGGTCGGCGACGCCCTCTCCAGCGGCAAGGCGAGCGCTGGAGCCCACACCGGCACGGAGCTGGACGCCGACCTGGACCTGGCGGCACTCGCCGGCGCGGTCATCGCCGCCACCGACGGCATGGCCACCGACGAGGCCGCGCTCGCAGCCGCACGCAAGGGCGTGCTCGACGCGGCGCGACGGCTGCGCGACGAGCTATCGGGAGGCTACGACCCCAGCCTGCGCCCCGAGCAGGACCTGTATCTGTTGGAGGTCTCCACCGACGACGGGCTGCTCAGCCTGTTCGAGGCTGGCGCGCAGCTCGCCGAGGCCGAGCGGGCGCAAAGCCAACGGCTGTCGGCCTCCGAGGAGGCCATGTTCGAGCGGCACCTGTTCACTTCGGTGGTGCAGGAGATCCAGACTCGCATGAATGAGACCACCAGCTTCGTGGCCGGCATCAACCACAGCCTCGCGGCGACGCGAACCTCCAGCGGCCTGACGGTCCGGCTGCATTGGAACCGCGACAGCGATGACCCGGCGATCCGCGGCGCCGTCGAGTTGCTGCGCCACGACCCGGAGCAGCTCGACGAGCTACGCCGCGAGCGGCTGCGCCGCTTCTTCACGGGCAGCATCGAGCAGGCCCGCGCCGAGAGCCCAGGCGCCCCGTACGCCGTTATCCTGCCGCATGTGCTCGACTACCGCTCCTGGCACCGCTTCCACCTCACGATCGTGGACGCGTCAGGAACCTCGACCCGCCTGACCCCACAGGTCTTCAAGACGCTCTCCGGCGGCGAGGCGGCCGCCGCCGTCCACCTGCCGCTACTGGCCGCGGTCGACGCCTATCTCACCGGTGCGGACCGGCACGCGCCCCGCCTGGTCGCGCTCGACGAGGCGTTCGCCGGGATCGACACCCACCTGCGCGGACCGCTGCTCGGTCTGCTGGTCGACTTCGACCTCGACTGGGTGATCGCGAGCCACGAGCTGTGGGGCAACTACCCCGAGGTCCCCTCCTGCCAGATCTATACGATGCGGCGCCGTCCACCCGCCCTCGGGGTCCACACCCAGCCGACCCGCTGGAACGGCCACGCCCTGGTCACCGGTGCCGAGGGATGACCGGGACGGCAGGCGAGGCTGCTTCCAGGGCCAGCCCCGCGGCGCTGCGGGCGCTGTGGAGCGGCCCGGAGCTCGCTCCGCTGTGGGCGGCGGCGCGCCAGCGGCTGGAACGCAATGGGCGCGTGCTCGGCGGCCGGCCGCTGCTCCTGCGCGACCCGCCGGTCGCCACCCGCGACCGGGTGGCCGCGCTGCTCGGCGAGCTGCGCCGCCCCACAGGCGACGTTCCCGTGAGCCTCGCTCGGCTGGACGCCGCGCTGCGCGCCAGCCGCTTCGGGCTTGGCCTGCTCGAGGTCATGGAAACGCTCGACGGTCAGCCGGTCAGAGATCGCCGTGCCGAGCGGACCGCCGCCAGAGACATCCTCCGGGCCGCCAGGCGCGAACTGGCCGCCCATCCGGCGATCCGCGACCATCCCGGAGCTGGCCGCCTGGGTCGATGGTCTGGACGCCCGCGGCATGCTCGCGCCAGCGCCCGACCCGCCAGCGCCTGCTCGGCTCGCCCTTGACGTGCTCGCCAAACTTCCCGCCGACGGGGTCAACCGTGCCGAGCTGGCCCATCGCGTCGTCGGGGACGCCCACGCACTCGACGACGACGCGCCCCTGGCACGCCTTGTCCTCGGCGGGATCGCCAACCTGCTCGGGACCGGCGTCCCGCCCGGCGACGCCAGCGCCCGCCGAGAGCTGTGGGAGGCGGCTGGCGTGGCCTCCAACCCGCTCACCTGCCACGCGCTCGTGCTGAACCTTCGCCTGGCAGGCAACGGCCGCATTGCCCGACGCCTGCGTGAGTCGGCCGCCGAGGGAATGGCCGAGCGCCTGCTGCTGTCGCAGTTGCGTGCCGAGCCGCTCGACGCGACCCCGCTCGCCGGCCGCACCGTGTGGGTGTGCGAGAACCCGGTGGTGACCGAGCGTGCCGAGACAGCCCTCGGCAGGAATGCCGCGCCCCTCATCTGCGTCGAGGGCTGGATGAACAGCGCCGTCGCCAGGCTGCTCCGCGCCCTCCACGACGCGGGCGCCGAGCTGGCCTACCACGGCGATTTCGACTGGCCGGGCGTGCGCATAGCGGCGGGCCTCATCGGCCGCTTCCCGGCCCGCCCCTGGCGGTTCCGCGCCGCCGACTACCTGGCCGCGACCGCGGCTCGCCCCAACGGCCTTCCCTCGCTCGAAGGCCGCCCCTCGCCGACTCCCTGGGACCCGGCCCTTGCGAAGGCGATGACCACGGCAGGCCTGGTGGTCGAGGAGGAAGCCGTCCTCACGGACCTCCTCACCGATCTCGCCTCCTGAGGCCAGCAGCACGCCGAGCAGGAGCTTGGGGTCGTTGGCGGGATGGCCGACTTGATAGTTACTTGTACTTGACAGTCTCTAGATCCTAAGCGTTACTATCACACTGTTGTTGCTCTCGAAAGCAGAAGACTGTCATGAATACTCTCGGTGCACGCCGGTGGTGGGCGCTCGGCGCGCTCATACTGGCCGTGCTGGCGGTCGGCCTGGACGGCACGGTTCTCAGCGTGGCCCTGCCCACCCTGGCCACCGACCTGCACGCCTCCACCGCCGACCTGCAGTGGTTCGTGTCCGGCTACACCTTGGTGCTGGCGGCGGCGCTGCTGCCCGGCGGGCTGCTCGGCGACCGCTACGGCCGCAAGCGGATCCTGCTCGGTGCGCTGGCGCTCTTCGGGGCGGGCTCGCTGGCCTGCGCCTACGCCACCTCGGCGGGGACGTTCATCGCCGCGCGGGTGCTGCTTGGGTTGGGCGCAGCCGCGATCGTCCCGCTGTCGCTGTCGGTGCTGACGGTGCTGTTCACCGAGCAGGAGCGGCCGCGGGCGGTCGGGGTCTGGGCGGCCGCCAACTTCCTGGCCCTGCCAGTCGGGCCGATCCTGGGCGGCTGGTTGCTCACCAACTACTGGTGGGGCTGGGTGTTCCTGATGAACATCCCGGTGGTCGCGGTGGGGCTGCTGGCCGTCACCGTGCTGCTGCCGGAATCCCGTGGTGCCGAGCGCGCCGGACTGGACCTGGTGGGGGTGCTTCTGTCCAGCGCCGGCCTGGCCGTGCTGGTCTACGGCGTCATCCAGGCGGGCGAGCACGGCTGGGGCGACCCTGTCGCGCTGGTCGGCATGCTCGCCGGTTCGCTGGTGCTGGCGGCGTTTGCGCTGTGGGAGCGCCGGCTCAGCCGGCGGCCCGCCGGCCAGCCCCTGGTCGACCTGGGGCTGTTCGCCTCGAACAGCTTCACCTGGGGCACGATCCTGGCGGCGGTGGGGATCTTCGCACTGTTTGGTGTGCTGTTCACCGCACCGCAGTACTTCCAGGCGATCCTGGGGACCGACGCGATGGGCAGCGGCCTGCGCCTGCTGCCCCTGATCGGCGGCCTGGCGGTCGGCGCGGGCATGGCCGACCGGATCGCCGCCGGGGTGGGCGCCAAGCTCACCGTCGCGCTCGGGTTTGTCCTGCTGGCCGCCGGGCTGGCCCTCGGCGCCACCACCAGCATGACCAGCGGCACCGGCTTCCTCTCGGTGTGGACGGCGGCGGTCGGTGTGGGGATGGGCTTCGCGCTGGCCACGGCATCGGCCGCGGCGCTGAGCGCGCTGTCGGCCGAGCGCGCCGGGGTGGGCTCGGCGGTGATCCAGGCGGTCAACAAGGTCGGCGCGCCGTTCGCCGCGGCGATCCTGGGCAGCGTGCTCAACGCCACCTACCGAGGCCAGCTCAACCTCGCCGGCGTGCCAGGGCAGGTCGCGAGCGCGACGCGAGACAGCGTCTTCGCCGGGATCGAGGCCGCCCAGCGGCTCGGGTCGGTGTCGCTGCTGCACTCGGTGCGCGCCGCCTTCGTGGACGGCATGGATGTCATGCTGTGGGTGTGCGCCGCCATCGCCGTGGCGGGCGTCGTGCTCGCGCTGATCTTCCTGCCCGGGCGGACCGCCTCGGCCTCCGCGGCCGCGGCCGCGGAGGCCGAGCCAGCAGCATTGGAGGATGACGTCGTTGTCCGAGGATGACCGACCAACGGTCGGGTTACGCGAACGCAAGAAGGCCAAGACCAAGGCCGCGATCCAGCAGCACGCGCTGCGGCTGTTTCGCGACCAGGGCTATGACGCCACCACCGTGGAGCAGATCGCCGAGGCCGCGGAGGTCTCACCCAGCACGTTCTTCCGCTACTTCCCCACCAAGGATGACGTCGTGCTGTACGACGTCCTCGACCCGCCCGTCATTGCGGCGTTTCGGGCACAGCCGGCCGAGCTGAGCCCGATCCAGGCCCTGCGCGGCGCGATGCGGGCGGTGTTCGCCGAGCTGCCCGCCGAGGAGCTGGAGGTGCAGCGGGAACGCGAGAGGCTGGTCCGCTCGGTGCCTGAGCTGCGCGCGAGGATGCTGGACGAGTTCGCCCGCAACATCGATCTGCTCGCCGAGGTCGTGGCCGAGCGGGTCGGGCGTCGTGCGGACGAGTTGGGTGTCCGTACCCTAGCTGGCGCGGTGATCGGCGTGGGGATCGCCGCGTGGTGGTACACGGGGGGGGACCATACGCTGACCGACTACATCGCGCTGATGGACGCCGGCCTGGCGCAGCTGGAGGCGGGTCTGCCGCTGTGACCTGGCAGGGCGCCGCGTCAACCCGAGGCGCCGACAGTGACAGGTTGACACGGCCACCCGCGGGCCCTTGGGCCATACCCGGCTCCGACCCTGACAGCTGGTACAGGCGAACCCGACACGGACCCGACCGCGGAGGCAGGCGAGGCGCGCTCGCCGCTGGTTCAGCCAGCCGTGCGAACCGACGGGGAAGCTGCCGTCGGCGGTGACGCCGCACGGGATGCGCCTGTGCTGCGCTGGTCGGCGGACGCGCTGACGGAAGGTCGCAGCCACAGCGACACGCTGGTCGGCTGCATGGTCTGGCGCACCACGGCCAGCAGCTCGGCCGCGAGCGTGTCGAGGTCGACCTGCTGGCGGAGGCGGACGCTGAACGCCTCGATGGTCTTGGCCGCGTCGTAGCGGCGGCGGTTGAAGCGCCGGTCGACGGCCTGCTGGACGCGGCGGCGGGCCGAGGAGCTGGCCAAGGCCGAGGACCACGCCGGCGTAGCCGCCGCCGAGCAGCACGGTGAGCAGGCCGTAGGCGACCGTGCGGCTGATGATGCGGTCCAGGTCGTACAGCCGGTAGCGCAGGACCGCCGCGCCGGTGGCCAGCGGCAGCAACGCCACGCAGAGGGTACTGGAGACCAGGACGATGAGGTCCTTCGCCAGGAGGAACCCGGCGACGAGGGCGACCAGCAGCAACACCGACCCCAGGGCCGCCGCCAGCGCCAGCCAACGAAGCTGCTGGCGCTCCATCCCCCGGGCGCGGCGGAAGCGTCCCACCAGCGACCCGGCCCCGACCAGCAGCGAAACCAGGACCACGACGACGGCGGCCACGCCAGGGACCTGCAGCACGCGGGCCAGCGCCGGGACGGCCAGGGGGTTCCCGTAGTAGTCCGGCGCCAGCGGGTCGGGCTGGACGACCGCCGCCAGCACCGTCACCACCGGCGCGGCCGCGGCCACTCTGGCCCACCACTGCCAGCGGGGTGAGGGCAGCGACCCGGTTGGGGTGAGCAGCAGCACGAAGCCGGCGCACGACAGCCAGATGGGCACGATGCTGTAGGTGAACCCGGCCAGGTAGCGGGCAGCCGGCAGCGACCCGGGCCGAACCACCAGCCCATACTTCACGTACTGCTCGACCAGGATGCCCATCGCCAGCCCGAGGCCGACGCCGAGCAGCAGCCAGCCCACCGGGTGGCGGGGCCGGCGACCGGCCAGCAGCGCGCCGACGGATACCGCGCTCACCGTGGTCAGGACAACGGCACCGGCACCGGCGGCGGGGGCGTACGCGAAGTCAAGGGGCCGCACGAGCTGCACAAGCCGGCCGGAGGACACCAGGGCCAGCACGGCGAACCCGGCAAGCGCCCACGCCAGCGCGGCCGGCCACCGTTGCGGCCGGGCCGGTCGGGCGGCAGGGGTCACCGCCATTGCCTTTGCTGCACGCAGCACACCACCGGCACCGCCACCTCCCAGCATTGCGGATCAGGTGCCAGTGTGGCCGGCCTGCGTCTCGGGAACGTTACGGGATGGGACCCTACCCAAAGCATCAGGCCTTTGTGACCAGGCTCGTATCGCGGCTGCGTTTGGCGTGTCCGGCGGTTCGGGAATCATGTCGGACGGCGTCTACTACTGGCGTCGAGACGCCGTTCCCCCGGCCGACGTCTTCAACCAGTCATGCCGGTAACACGCGTTGCTCGCCCAGCAGCGCGCGGACCTCGTCCGCCATGGGCACTGCGAGCGCGACGTAGATAGCGAGTGCGCTGCGCCAGCACGCCTGTGCTTGCTCCTTCTTAACCCAGGACGTCCAGGGCGCGGCCGATGCACTCGGCGGGTCGGCCAGCCCGGAAGGCGGCCTCGGTCAGGTTGGCGAGGACGGTCCCCTGGCCGGCAAGATCGCCCACCTGAGTGAACAGCGCGAGCGCCTGCTCGTACCAGGCCAGCGCCTCGTCGAAGCGGCCGAGCCCCTCGGAGACGCCGCCAAGACCGTTCAGGGCCCGTGCCTCCGCCGGACGGTCCCCGAGCTCGCGGATGATCGCCAGGCTCTGCTGTTGGCAGGCGAGCGCGTCGTGAAGCCGACCGAGCGCGTAATAGTCCTGGCTGAGGTTGCCCAGCGCCAGGCTCTCGCCGCGGCG
>WNFU01007956.1_pt1 | contig 12372 bp, 9 predicted proteins | sample 5400121 | NCBI WGS metagenome assembly WNFU01 (sample SAMN13153360, study PRJNA577476) | soil metagenome | isolation source: 100 cm soil or saprolite under grassland replicate 1 | place: USA:California | collected 2016-06-15 | reverse complement strand
CCAAAGTTGCATTCGCGGTCGCGCCGTGCGCTATTGGCACCATCGGTACGTGCTCCTTGATGAGAGCATTGACATTATCGTAATGCGCCTGGCGCTCGGCGGGATCGCTCAACTGAGCAGCAGCCTTGATTTCTTCCACAATGTCGGGCCATTCCGTGCCGAAGCGCGGGCTGTTGCTGGCAAAGTGGTAATCGTAGAAGTTAGTCGCGTCTGGATAATCCATACCCCAGCCGTACATAAAGAGATCCTGCTCGCCTTTTGCCACGGACTCCACGTATGCACCTGACTCGACTGGCTCGATTGTGACCTTGATCCCAACATCAGCTAACTGCGCCTGAATTTCCTGGGCTACCTGAGCTACGTGCGGGAGATAGACGCGTACCACATCGCGATAGGAAATTGAGACCTCAAAGCCGTCAGGGAAGCCAGCCTCGGCTAGCAGGGCTTTGGCTGCTTCCGGGTCATAGTCATACCATTTTGCGCCATCACCACTCGTGCTGAAGCCGGGCTTGAAATCTTCTGGCACAAATTGCTCGGCGACATAGGAGCCTGGGGGATAGAATTGATCCACAATCCTTTGCCTGTCAATCGCCATTGCCACCGCCTGCCGCACCTTGTCATTATCGAACGGTGGCTTTGTATTGTTCATGCCAAGATAGAAGACGTTCCCAGTCTGGAAGGGCGTTAACTTCAAGTTGGAGTCTGCCTCGATTGCTTCGTAATCCTCAGCCGCTGGATTGAAAATGCCATCCACCGTCCCAGCCTGGAGCTCTACCAGGCGTTGAGCAGCTTCTGTTGACCAGCGGAAGATCAAGGTTTTAATTGTGGGTGCCTCCCCCCAGTAATTCGGGTTGGCTTCAAAGGTGATATGATCGCCGCGCACCCATTCCTTAAGCGTGTATGGGCCAGTGCCATTGGGCTTTTCGCTCATCTTGGCTGAGTCGCCGCCCATCTCATCCAGATAATCCTTATCTTGAATGGCAAACACTGCGAAAGCGACCTTCTGTAGGAAGGCTGGATCAGAATAGCATAATGAGAATTTGACCGTATACTGATCCACTGCTTCAATAGACTTGAACTCGCCGCCGTAATCACAGTTGGGCGCTTCGACTTTCATGCCTTCATAGGCAGCCGGAGCCTCAGTCGCGGGCATCTCGGTCGCAGGTGCCTCTGTAGCGGGAGCTTCGGTTGCGGGTGCCTCAGTAGCTACGGGTGCTTGAGTGGCAGGTGCTCCCCCACAAGCTGTAATGACTACGCTGCCAAGCACCAGAAGCGACAACAAAATATATAGGTTGCGTTTCACGTTTCTCCTCCTGAGAGAAATTTAGTTTTGGATTCAATTACGTGCAGTGAGGGATATCGGAATGTATCTGTGACGAAGCACCTCCTTCCGAAGTAGGTGAGCAGATTATACAGCAAAAAGAAATTTAGTAAACAGATAGCGGAATATCTATCCATTTAACACTACTTTAGAGGGGTTAATCGGCCACAAGCCATGGATTTTTGTGTTGCCGTCCGTTTTTATGCTTGTCGCGTACTACGCGGGTCTAGTGCATCACGCAAACCATAGAGAATATACGAGAGCAGACTATGAGTAAAAGTGCATAGCAACTTGAAGAGGAGTGTAACGCTTGAAAAAGAATTCATCGTTTTGTTGCTCTCGGTGGTTTGAGCCTCTTCGTGCTTCTTAATAAGACAGAAGCAAATCCATGCCATCATAAAGATGTTCTACCTGTTCGGCATACCCGTTGAACATCAAAGTAGGACGACGGCTCAGTTCCCCAATGCGTCGTTCTGATGTCTGCAACCAGCGCGGGTGCGGGCGGTTTGGATTTACATTGGAATAGAAGCCGTATTCCTTCGGATTGACAGTTTTCCACAGCGTTTCGGGCTGTTTGTCAACCAATTCGATCTTGACGATGGATTTGATGGATTTGAATCCATATTTCCACGGTACAACGAGCCGAATAGGCGCGCCATCTGGATTGGGCAATAGCTGGCCATATAAGCCTGTTGCCAAAATGGTCAAATCGTTCATGGCTTCATCGAGGCGCAATCCCTCTGTATAGGGCCACGGATACAACGGGTTTCCCTCCCTAGGCATTTGTTTTCTATCCATAAGAGTTTCAAAGCGGACAAACTTTGCGTTCGAAGTTGGTTCTACTTCCTTTAGAAGACTTCCCAACGAAAAACCCACCCATGGAATGACCATGCTCCAGGCTTCCACACAGCGCAAACGATAAATGCGTTCTTCCTGTGGAAATTTTTTGAGCAAATCTTCGATGGCATATGTCTTCGGGCTGTTGACCAAACCATAAACCTCAACTGTCCACGGGTGACTCTTGAAATCCTTCGAAAGTGGATTGACCGCTTCCTTGTTCTCGCTAAACTCATAGAAGTTGTTGTAATGCGTGATATCTTCGAATGAATTCGAAGGATCGCCAAATTCGTCCTTTTTGACTGGAAAAGCAGTCACATTACTTCCGGATGCAGCAGTTCCTGTTGCCCCTGGTGCGCACGCAGCCAATAGCGCAGAACCAGTCATAATACCGGCGGCTTTGAGAAAATCGCGCCGCGAAAGATATTGAGAATATGAAGTGATCTCTGAAGATTTGACTGGGATGGATTTATACTTACTATTCATGTCCCGATTCTAATCGCGCGGTATTAGATAAGCCTTAATCGGGCGCAAACGAGCTTAAGTAAAAAGTGGACGGCTATTGTACCGCCCACTTTTTTATAGATGTCGTGTACTGCGTGGATCAAAGGCATCGCGCAAGCCGTCGCCCAACAGGTTGATACAGAGGATAATAAAGATGATAAAAAGGCTGGGGAAGACCCACATCCACCATGCGCCGCGGATCAGGAAGGATTGGGCTTGTTGCATCATATTGCCCCATGTGGAAGTTGGCTGCTGAACGCCGAGACCGAGAAAGGAAACATAAGCCTCGGTCAGAATGGCGCCTGCTAATCCCAGCGTAGCCGAAACAATGATGGCGCCAAGTGTATTTGGTACGAGGTGGCTGAAGAAAATCCGGGGATCACTGGCGCCCAGCGCTCTGGACGCCGAAACATAATCCAACTCTTTTAATGAAAGCACGTTAGCGCGTACAATACGAGCCAGGTACATCCAGGAGGTGAGCCCGATCACGAGAATCACGATGCCGATGCTGCCGCTGAATGTCCGGCCCATAATTGTGACTTGGCCTATGTTTCGTCCAATGAACTTGGCTAATACGATCAGCAAAAACAGGGAGGGTATCGCCAACATGGCTTCCGTGAAGCGCATCAGGATCGTGTCAACCCAGCCGCCATAATATGCCGCAACCCCACCGATCACTGTACCCAGTGAAATCGACATGAGTACGGCAAGGACACCGATGAAAAGTGAGATTTGGCCGCCATAAATGATTCGAAAGAAGACATCTCGGCCCACGCTGTCGGTGCCGAAGAAATGTACGCTGCTTGGGGGCGCCAAACGTCTCACCAGGTCGGTTTCATTTGCCCGGCTTTCAGGAAAGATGATCGACCCACCAATGATAAAGATCAGCAGCAGAACGGCGCCAATTCCGCCTAATACAGCCATACGGTGCCTGCGGAAGCGGCGCCAGATCAATTGGCTGGGGGTAAGAGCTGCTTTGCTTTCTCCCCTGACGAATTCAACGGCAGAAACAGGCGATTCAACAACATCAGGATTAATAGCCATAAGATTTCTCCTAGCCCAAGCGGATACGGGGGTCGACGACTGTGTACAGCAGGTCAACAATAATGGTAAAAAACACCACTCCGCTGGATGTCAGCAGGAGGACGCCTAATACAACCGGATAATCACCACGCCCTGCATATTCCCAAAACAGCCTTCCCATGCCGGGCCAGGTGAACACTGATTCGGTGACCAAAGCACCGCCCAGCAGGAATGGTATGTCCAGGCCGATAATGGTGATAAAAGGCAGGATGGCGTTCCGCAATGCGTGCTTATAAAGTGTGACTCTCTCCGTCAAACCTTTTGCACGCGCTGTGCGCACATAGTCAAGTCCCAGTACCTCCAAAATACTTGAACGAAGGAAACGCGAATATCCGGCAGTTTGGATGGCAACCAGGCAGAAAACCGGCAGGATCAGGTGGCGGATCAGCTCGACGGGATCCTTCGGATTCCAGATGTCCGCACCGGTTGGCAGGTAGGGTAGACCCCATTGCTTGAACTTCACCGCAAAGAGCATGATGCAGCCCAGCGCGATAAAGAAAATTGGCATGGAAAATCCAATGAAGGAGATGGACGTAATCAGATTGTCAGTGAAGGAATACTGTTTGATTGCTGCAACCAGCCCAAGCGCAAGAGAGACGATGATGATAACGATTTCGGCGGTACCCATCAGGATCAAAGTCAAGGGCAGGCGCTGTTTGATCATCAGCAGAACGGGTTGTTTCGAAAAGAATGAGTTTCCCAAATCTCCCTGCAAAGCCAGGCCCAGCCATCTGACGTATTGGACAGGCATAGGTCGATCCAGCCCAAGATTCTTTCGGATGGCTTCACGATCTGCCGCGGTTATTCCTTGTTTATTTGCATACTGCGCCATCGGATCGGAAGATAGCCGCGTTAGGATGAAACAAAGCATCGTGATGATGAAGAGAATGAATATGGCTTGTAAAAGCCGACGAACCAGATAAGACCACATCGTGTAAAACCTTTCCATCATCCTGCCTGCGACCTCGGGCAAGGGCAGTGACTGATTGCTAATGTTAACTCAAAAGGATCGTGTGCGATTCTCCTGCCGATAGACCTGTGGCGCTTAAGGCGCCACAGGTCCATTCTTGTATCCGTATGCGGGAAGCCTACTTGGTGGTATCGTATTCCTCAGCGGCCCAAGATCCAAGGCCGCCACCGGTGTAGCCTGAGGTTTCAGGGAACACTAAAGTCTCCTGGTACGCGTACACATTGGCACGCGCATACAGCGGGATCATTAGCACATTGTCATACATATACTGCTGAAGCTCGTCGTAGATTTTCTTGCGCTCAGCAGGGTCGGCTGTAGCCAGACCTGCTGCGAACATCTCATCCACCTTGGGATCGCAGATATGGTAGCTGTTTCCTCCGAGGGGGTTGTCCTTGCTTGGAACGTCTGCGCAGCGCCAGCTGCTGCTCGCATCTGGATCCGGGTAGTAGCCCGTGGTGAAAATGCCCATATCGTAATTGCCTTTAGGCAGATCTGCACCCTCGGCGTAGGTACCGAAGTAGGTGCCAGCCGGAAGGTGATTTGGCTTGATATCGATACCGATCTTCTTGAGATCGGCTTGGATCGCCAGGACATCATCCACACGTCTCTGAGCTGTGGTGGTCTCGATACCAAGCGAGAACTTGACATCCTTGCCATTACAGGTGCCGGCCCGAATGCCATCCGCGCCTGCGGGATAGCCCGCATCATCCAGCAACTTGTTGGCTTGATCGGCATCGTATGGATAGGGCTCCAGGCTGGTGTTGGTCCAGCTGGAGTTCGGCCACAACGTGGCGATGAAGGCCTTTTCGTCTTCCTTCAAGTAGTTCGTAATGAAGGACAGGCGGTCAATGCCCAACATGATCGCTTTGCGGACGTTCGCATCCTGGAACGGGCAGAAACCATCCACATCGCTTACACCCTTGCCATCCACGCCTGCGGTCGTGCCCAGGTTGAAGAACAGGTGCTCGAATTCAGGCGTGGGATCGACGCGCAGTTTAATGCCTTGCGATTCGAGCCCCTTCACTGTTTCAATATCAGACTCGGCGAGGTTGACCATCAGGTCTACATCGCCAGCTTGCAAAGCCGCCAGCCCGGCTTCAGGATCGGGCACGAACTTGATGTTGATGAAATCCAGCTTGGCAGCATTCCCGAAGTAGTTGGGGTTGCGCACCAGGGTCATATGATCACCCGCTACCCATTCCTTGATGGCGAAAGGACCAGCAGCCCAGGTCGGCTGGTGAATCTGCGGGTTCGTCTCCAGGCCGGTCTGGCCTTCGAAAATGTGCGCCGGGAGCAGGCCGCCACCGGTGTTATTCGGACCAAGGTTGTACAACGTTGTCCAAGAGGCATAGAGTGATGAGAATGTGATGACCACAGTTTGATCATCAGGCGCTTCGACGCTGGCGATCTGGTCCCAGCCGGAGCGGCTGATGGGTGCGTTGCCCTCATCGATCATGGCCTTGTAGGTGTACACAAAATCGTTGGCTGTGACTGGCTCGCCATCGGACCAGAAAATGCACGGCTTGAGTTTATAGGTGATGGTCAGACCATCGGCAGAGACTCCGCCATTTTCGGCGCTCGGGACCTCCTCCGCTGCGTAGGGGACCAGCTCATTATTGTTATCCCACTTGCCGGGACCGATGCCGTACATCTGCCAGATCCAGGCAGAGAAGCTCATGTTACTGAACATGCTAACGGCCTGGTCAGGTTCCTGTTCAAAGGCAATCGTGATGCCCTTGCTGCCAGTATCGGCAGTCGTGGGATCCCAGCCGGGTGAGGCGGGTTCACATGCCGCAGGTGCTTCTGTAGCAGCAGGGGCCTCAGTCGCAGCAGTCGTCGGAGCTTCAGTTGCTGGAGCTTCAGTAACAGCAGGGGCTTGTGTAACAGGGGCTTCAGTAGCAGGTGCGCCGCACGCTGTAAGCACTATACTAGCAAGCACCAGAAGCGAAAACAAAACATATAGGTTGCGTTTCACGTTTCTCCTCCTGAGAGAAAATTTTGATTGGATCCAATTATCTGCAGTGAGGGAAATCGGAATGTATCTGTGGCAAAGCACCTCCTTCCGAGTAGGTGAGCAGATTATACAGCAAAAAGAAATTTCAATGAATGGGTAGGGGAATACCCAATCCATTTAACACTACTGTAGAGGGGTCTTTCGGCCACAAGCCGGGGATGTTGGTATTGCATTTTGGGCAAGTCCCTGCGCCTGTGATGTGATATTCATGAATGATATATCCGCTTCTTTGGATGAGACGTTCGTTGCAGTGCGGACAAAACGTATCTTCGTATTCCCCCACCTGACCCGGCAAGTTGCCCGCGTAGACAAATCGTAAGCCTGCTTCATGTCCAATTTCCGCCGCACGTAAAAGAGTTTTTGCATCGGTGTTATCAGGGTCGGTCATTTTATAGTCTTTGTGGAAGGCGGTCACGTGCCAGGGAATATCTCTGGAAACGCCTGCAATGAAGCGGGCGGCGTCCCAAAGTTCCTCATTTGAATCGTTGAAGCCAGGGATGGTGAGCGTCACAATCTCCACCCACAGTCCCATTTCATGGGCGCGTTTAATTCCGTCCAATGTATGTTGCAGAACGCCACCCAGTTTGCGATAATTTTTGTCCTGCATGCACTTCAAATCCACTTTGTAGGCAGAGATATACGGACGGATGTATTCCATCACTTCCGGGGTATTGTTTCCATTCGAAACATAGGCACACATCAGGCCGTTGGCTTTGGCTTCCTTGAAGATTTCCACCGCCCATTCGCTGGTGATCAATGGCTCGTTGTAGGACGAAACAACCGTGGAGGCGTGTGTCCGATGGGCAAGCCGCACCATTTCCTGTGGAGTCATTTTGCGGATGGAATTGATCGCCACATCCGAAGACGGGTCACGCATGGCTTGCGAAGTCAACCAGTTTTGGCAGTACCCGCAATGGAAGTCGCAACCAAGCATCCCAAACGTGAGCGCATTGCTTCCGGGGTTCACATGGAAGAAGGGCTTCTTTTCAATGGGGTCGCTCTGGAGCGCCGCGACATAGCCCCAGGGCACGCGCAACTCTCCGCCTTCATTGAACCGCACCTGACAAATGCCGCGCCTCCCCTCTCGGATCTTGCAGCGATGCCCACAGGCATAACATTCGATTGTATTGTCATCGAGTTTTCTATAAAGCTCCCCCGTTACCGTTAAAGTATCCAGGTAATCACCAATCGTTGTACTCATACGAACCTACTTTCCGTTCAGTCCTCCCTTATAATACCTCAAATGCTCACGGTTTGCATCCAGGCTGGCGGACAGTCCTCCCGCATGGGCGAGGACAAGGCACTCAAGACCTTTTTGGGTCGTCCGCTCATTCAACGTGTGATCGACCGCCTCTCGCCAATTGCAGATGAAATCATCGTGACGACCAACCATCCCGAAGAATATACTTTTCTGGATATCCCTCTCTTTTCGGACCTCAAGCCGGGTCGCGGCGCCCTGGGCGGACTCTACACCGCAATCGCTTCCGCATCGCATCCCTTTGTTGCAGTGGTGGCTTGTGACATGCCATTCGCCAGCCCAACCTTGATCGAAGCGGCGACAAAGCTCATGGTCGAGGAAGAAGCGGATGTGGTCATCGCAAAAACGGAGCAAGGCTATGAGCCGCTGCACGCCGTCTACCGCCGCGCGACCTGTCTGCCGGCCATCGAAGCAGCCATTGACGCCGACCAGTGGAAAGTCATCGCCTGGTTTCCGCAGGTGAAGGTGCGAGTCCTCACGCCGGAAGAGGTCAAGCGTTACGACCCTTCGGGATTGGCATTTTGGAACGTTAATACGCCCGAAGAATTTACGAAAGCCGAGGGACTCGCTCAACCCAACAGCTAGCCACTACCCGACGAACGCATTAACGAACGATCAAAACCGGACAGGGCGCGTGAGAGACAACTTTTTGACTGGTGCTCCCCAGTAACAAGCCAGCCAGCTTTCCCAGTCCGCGCGAGCCCATCACGATGAGATTGCTGTTGTGAGCCTGCGCGACTTCAATGATCACTTCTGCAGGGTTTCCTTCGATCAATTCGGTACGGATTTCAGCGGATACAGTTCCCAACGCCTGGATTGCTTCTTGCATGATTTCCTCAGTTTCCTTCAGGCGGGCATTGATGGCTTCCTGCATGTAGGGGTCCCCCAAATGCACCGGGATGGGATCATAGGCGACGACAATCCGTAATGTTTGTGATTTCATCGCGTTCGCCAGGCTGGATGCCACATGAGCTGCGTGCAGGGCATGGTCCGATCCGTCAATGGCTAACAGGATATTCTCAAACATGGCGTCTCCTTTCTGTGGAGTTCAATCTATTAAAGTATACGATTATTCCCTTTCATATTCAATCACAGAAGCCAGTTCTGCTCTTCGACCCGAACGTCATCCGGAAGCAATTCCCATGCCTGGACCGTCCCGAGGAGATCATCTTTGGCAACAACATGACCACGCCGACCCTGCACATCTCGCGTTGGCTGGCGAGAAATTTGCAGGCAGGCGACAACATCCTTGTGACGCGGCTCGACCACGACGCCAACTCTCCCCTGGATGCTAACTTTTGGGTCTGTTCTTCTTATAAGTATTCTGAGACACAGATCACAAGACCCGTTCAGCTTCCCTGTTCGCCTGGTCATCGGAAAGACAAAACAGTGACCTTTTGGAACCAAATTCCAAAATGGGTGATGGACTATAATCAACGCCTGTCACCCATTTCTTTTTCGGAGTGTATCCAATGACGCTTGATCTTTCTGTCATCAGAAACCAATTCCCCTCCCTAAACCGCCCAGACATCTTCTTTGACAATCCAGGGGGGACCCAAATCGCCAAGCAATCCCTTGACCGTATCAACCGATATCTAATCGAATGCAATGCCAATCATGAAGGCGCGTTTGCTACCAGCATTGCTTCGGACGCAGTCCTCGATGAGGCTCATCGCGCGATGGCAGACTTCTACAATGCGTCGTCCCCGGAAGAAATCGTCTTCGGAAATAATATGACCACGCTGACCCTGCACATCAGCCGCTCGATCTCACGCGAATGGAAAGAAGGGGATGAGATTGTAGTCACACGTCTCGACCACGATGCGAACGTGACACCCTGGGTGCTGGCTGCGCAAGACCGGGGAGTAAAGGTCAATTGGGTGGATTTTGATGTGGAAGATGGGACATTGAAACTGGATGATCTGCAAAAAGCGCTGGAGAGAAAACCGCGTCTGTTGGCTGTAGGATACGCCTCCAACTCGCTGGGAACGATCAACCCGGTAGAAAAAATCATTAAGATGGCACATGATGCTGGGGCAATGGTTTATATTGACGCTGTTCAGTATGCTCCGCACGGACCGATTGATGTCCAAAAATTGGATTGTGATTTCCTAATTTCGTCTGCCTATAAATTTTTCGGTACTCATTCGGGAATTCTTTATGGAAAGCGCGATCTGCTAGAAGACTTATTTGCATACAAGGTACGCCCTGCAACCAATAAACTTCCTGGAAAGTTCGAAACGGGCACACAAAATCATGAAGGCATTGCAGGTGTACTCGGAGCCATTGAGTATTTTGAATGGGTGGGAAAAGAGTTTGGAAAGGAACACGCCGAAGGTCTGAATAATTATGAAGGTCGGCGCTTGGAACTCAAAAAAGGGATGGTAGCCATTCACGCCTATGAGCTCGAATTGGGACGCGCTCTACTCTTGGCACTAGGATCCATTCCGGGGTTGCACGTCTATGGACTCACGGATGAGGACCGCCTGCACGACCGCGTGGCTACATTCTCTTTCCGTCTAAAGGATATGCATCCACGATCGGTGGCTGAAAAATTAGCCCAGGAAGGCATTTACGTATGGGATGGGAATTATTACGCGCTGAATGTGAGCGAACGACTCGGAGTCGAAGAGAGCGGCGGCATGGTCCGTGTAGGTGCGGCACATTACAATACTTCGGAAGAAGTGGAGCGCCTCAAAGCAGCGCTGACGAAAATTAGCGCGGGGTAGCCAATCATCGAACTACTTCTGATCAATCCTACAGAGTGCCGCACGCCTCTGGCGTATCTATCGCTTGTCTCACGCATAACATGCGTGAGACAAGCGGTAAAGTGTGTATGCAAAATCCTCGTTCGAGATTGCCGTTTCAGGAATGGATGAGGACAATGGAGAGGATTCGCACGGTCTGTGTAGTCTCTTCAAGCAGGATACTTCTATTTTGCATTCAACATAACAAACTGGCTGTCTGGGATTTGCCGTGATGAGCCGCCAGTGGTAGGTTGGACACCTGCACCGTGCGCACACCCCCTGGCACTGTGCGGCTTAAGCCGTACCAGGGCAAGTGTGTCCTGCGACTGAAAGGAGTACGGCGCCAGGGGGTAGGGTGTTGCCAACACCTGCACTCGATTTTTGAATTTTGAAATGCTTAGCATTTCATGGCAATTCATGGCAAATCGTGCGGCGCAAGTGTCCGACTTACGCCACACCGCCAGCTATGCCAGGGTATCACGGTAATTCCCAATCAAACGTTTTGTTTCATTATGTTTCGTGCGGTGTATAATGAAAAAGCAGTGTTATTTACAATTTACTTGATGCTCACTTGGTAGAGAGAAGGAGAGCGTGGTTAAAAGCATTAAGAAGTCATCTCGGTCAGTAACACCACCTCGTAAAAAGCAAAAAAGCAAGAGCAAGCCGCGAGATACTTCGCGCGTCCGTGATGATTTTGAGAACTTGTTGGACGCCGCGAAATTAGCCGCGCTGTTCTTAGACTCTGAACTGCGCATACAGCGATATACGCCTGGTGTTCAAAAGTTACTTAAGATTACAGCGCTAGATCAAGGTCGTCCCATTGCTCGTCTCAGACGAAGATTAGGTTACGATCAAATCGCGGAGGATGCCAGCCAAGTATTGCAGTCTTTGATTCCGATGGAGAGGCAAGTCCGGACGAAGAACGGCCAATGGCTCATCATCCGAATGAATCCATACCGCACTCAGGATGATGAAATGGAGGGAGTTACCGTAACCTTTATCGACATGACACAGGTGAAACAGGCTGGGCACGCTGCGCAAGAACTGGATGAGACTCTAAAAGCACATCTAGCGCAGGGGACTGAACCAAAGGCTGAGGCAAAGCCAGAACTCAGCCAGACCCGCGACATGTTCTACACTCTGTTTCACGCCAACCCGATTTCCACCGCGCTAACACGAGCCCAGGATGACGCGTTCATTAATGTAAATGTTGCCTTCCTGAAATACTTCGATCTCAAACTTGAGGATGTGATTGGTCACACCGCGCAAGATCTCAAGCTGGGCATGGAACCACAATCGCATGAACGTACCAGCTTAATTGCTCAATTGCAAAAAGAAGGCGGCATCCGAAATTACGAGAGGGAGATGAGGCTCCCCTCCGGGAAGTCTGTAATAATACTAGCCTCACTTCAGTACCTTTATATTGACGATACGGAAGCTATCCTATCCGCTTTCATTGATATCACCGAACGAAAACAGGCCGAGGAGATGCTTCGCGATATAGTGGATGCTGCGCCAGATGCCACCGTTGTTATCAATCAGGATGGGAATATTGTCCTTGTCAATAAGCAATTGGAGAACGTCTTTGGCTATGCACGTCGGGACCTCATCGGCAAGACCATAAGGACGCTGATCCCG
>WNFU01007954.1_pt1 | contig 12373 bp, 10 predicted proteins | sample 5400121 | NCBI WGS metagenome assembly WNFU01 (sample SAMN13153360, study PRJNA577476) | soil metagenome | isolation source: 100 cm soil or saprolite under grassland replicate 1 | place: USA:California | collected 2016-06-15 | reverse complement strand
ATCAATCGCGGTGGCAACAAGGTGCTCCCGGGCCAGGTCGAGGAGGTCCTGCGGAGCGCGCCCGGCGTGCGCGACGCGGCCGTGGTGGGCGTTCCCGACGCGCGGCTCGGCGAGGTCCCGGTCGCGTTCGTCGTCGGCGACGCCGACGACCGCGCACTGGAGCCCTGGTGCCGCGAGCACCTCGTCGCCTACAAGGTGCCGGTGGCGTTTCGTAACGTCGACGCGCTGCCGCGCAACGACGCCGGCAAGGTGGTGCGGCGCGGGCTGCTCGCTCTCACCCGTGACACACCGCCGGCCGATGTGGTCGACGCCGTCCGCGCGTGGGTCGACGCCAACGTGCCGCCCGCGTGGCGAGACGCGGCGCGTCGAGGCGGCGCGGCCGCGATCCGGGAGGTCCGGTCCCGCTCCGAGTACGAGGTGTGGTATCCGGTGTTCGCGCGCTCGGGTCTCGTCGTGCCGACGTGGCCGGTCGCGTACGGCGGCCTCGATCTGAGCCCCGACATCGCCCGCCTCGCCGAGGCAGAGCTGCGCCCGTACAACCTCGGTCGGCTCAACCCCCTCGGCCTCAACCTCGCCGCACCCGCGCTCTTCGCGCACGGCACCGAGGAGCAGCGACGCCGGTTCCTGCCGCCGATCGTCCGCAACGAGGAGACGTGGTGCCAGCTGTTCAGCGAGCCGGGCGCGGGCTCCGATCTGGCGTCGCTGGCGACCACGGCGGTGCGCGACGGCGACGAATGGATCGTCACCGGGCAGAAGGTCTGGACGACTTGGGCGCACCTCTCCGATTTCGCGGTGCTGCTGGCGCGCACCGATCCCGACGCGCCGAAACGCAAGGGCATCACGTACTTCCTGCTCGACCTGCACCAGCCCGGCGTGGACGTCCGCCCGCTCCGCCACCTCGGCGGCGAGATCGACTTCAACGAGGTGTTCCTCGATCGGGCGCGGATTCCTGACTCGCAGCGGGTCGGCGAGGTGGGGGACGGCTGGCGGGTCGCGGGCGCGACGCTCTCCGGCGAGCGCCAGATGGTCTCCGGCGAGGGCTCGGGCGGGGTCGATCGCATCGGCGGCCTGGGGACGTCGCATCTCCTCGAGCTGGCGCGCCGGAGGTCCGCCGGCCGGGATCCGCGCGCCCGGCAGGACCTCATGCGCGTCTACAGCGAGGAGCGCATCCGCGCTTGGACCAATGAGCGCGTGCGCGCGCACGTCCGGGCGGGGCGGGCGCCGGGGCCCGAGAGCTCGATCGGCAAGGTGCACCAGGGGGAGCTGAACCAGCGCATCCAGTCGCTCGCCGTCGCGCTGCTCGGCATGGACGCGGTCGCGTGGGACAGCCCGGCCACCGACTACGCGGCGTCGCTGCCGTTCGAGGTGCGCGGGATGCTGCGCAGCCGGGCGAACACGATCGAGGGTGGCACCACCGAGGTCAACAAGAACGTGCTCGGCGAGCGTGTGCTCGGCCTGCCGCGAGAGCCCGACCCGTGGCAGGGACGCCCGTGGCGTGAGGTGCCGCGAAGCTGATGGCGTACGAGACGCTGCGCGTCGAGCGACGCGGCCCGGTGGGGTGGCTGGTGTTCGACCGCCCGGAGGTCGGCAACGCCATGGACGCGACGATGTTCGGCGAGCTCGAGGCGGCGTGGCGCGAGCTCGACGGCGACCCGGACGTGCGCGTGATCGTGAACACGGGCAACGGGCCGGCGTTCCAGACCGGGCTCGACGTCGCGCAGCTCAGCACGGACAAGGACGCGCTCCGAGAGCAGTCCCGCCGCACGAGGGACGCCGAGCTTCGACTCACGGCGTGGCACAACCAGGTCTGGAAGCCGGTGGTCGCTGCCGTCAACGGCGTGTGCGCCGGGGGCGGGCTGCATTTCGTCGCCGACGCCGACATCGTGATCGCGGCGTCGGACGCCACGTTCGTCGACCCGCACGTCTCCCTGGGGCAGGTGAGCGCGTACGAGACGATCGGCATGGCGCGGAAGTCGCCGATGGAACCGATCATGCGCATGGCATTGGCCGGCGTCCACGAGCGCCTCGACGCGTCGCGCGCCCGTCAGCTCGGTATCCTGTCCCAGGTCGTCGACCCGCCCGAGCGGCTGCGCGACGAGGCGCAGCAGCTCGGCGAGAAGATCGCCCGTAACTCGCCCGCTGCGATGCGCGTCACAAAGCAAGCGCTGTGGGGCGCGCTCGAGCTCGGTCTCACGGACGCGTGCCGGACCGGCGCCCGCGCTCTGATGTCGATGTGGGGCCACCCCGACCAGGAGGAAGGCCCGCTGGCGTTCGCCGAGAAGCGGGACCCCGTTTGGCAGCCCCTCCAACCGCACGAGAGGACGACGGCGTGACGTACCCGGAGTTCGAGAGCCTGAAGGTCGAGCGGCGGGGGCCGGTCGGGTGGTTGATCAACAACCGCCCCGACCGGCTCAATGCCATGTCGGCGCGCATGCGCGACGAGTTTGCGCTCGCCTGGACCGGGCTCGATCGCGATCCCGACGTGAAGGTGATCGTGCACAGCGGCGAAGGCCGCGCGTTCCAGACCGGCGTCGACGTCGCCGAGATCGCGAGCGACGGTGTCGGCATGGAGCGCTACCGCCGCTCGGTCGAGGAGTTCGACCTCCACTTCACGGCGTGGCACCAGCAGGTCGGGAAGCCGGTCATCACGGCGGTGAACGGCATGTGCGCGGGCGGCGGGTTCCACTGGATCGCCGACGCCGACATCGTCATCGCCGCATCCGACGCCGAGTTCTTCGACCCGCACGTGTCGATCGGACAGGTCGTCGCGCTCGAGGCCATCGGGCTGATCCGCAAGATGCCCGTCGAGGCTGTGATGCGCATGGCGTTCGTCGGACGCCACGAGCGCCTCTCGGCGCAGCGCGCGTATGAGCTCGGCATGATCAGCCAGGTCGTCGACCCGCCGGACCAGCTCCGCGACGAGGCGCAGGCCCTCGCCGAGAAGATCGCCCGCAACTCACCCGCCGCCATGCGGGCGACGAAGCGGGCGCTCTGGGGCGCCCTCGAGCAGGGGCTCACCGACGCGTGCCGTGCCGGCGCCGGCGAGCTGGTCTCGATGTGGGGTCACCCCGATCAGGAGGAGGGGCCGCAGGCGTTCGCCGAGAAGCGCCCGCCACGCTGGCAGGACCTCACCGAGCCCTGAAACTCGTTGCTGGATCTGCTCATCAACGTGCGGTTGAACGGGGGGCGCGAAAGGGAGGAGGCCGCCCGCTCGGGTCACGCGTAGCCCGCCCGGGGCTGCCAAGCTGTGCGATGTGGCGGACTGGTGGAAGGCCTTGGTCAACGCGACGCTCGCATTGGCGACGCTGCTCCTCACGAGCGTGTTGTGGCGCTATCCGCTGGCACTCACCGCGCTCGTCATCGCTGCGGGCGGCGCGATCTACGCGCTCAGGCCGAGCCGCACCAGCGTGTGCGTCTACGCCACCGGTTTCGTGTTCGGCCCGCTCGCGGAGGGCTTGTCCATCCATACCGGCGCGTGGGAGTACGCATCACCGAGCGTGCTGGGCATCCCGCTGTGGCTCCCGTTCGTGTGGGGGAACGCGGCGCTGTTCATCCAGAACACGGCCGACCTCGGGAAGGCGATCTTCGCCAAGGAGGCTGCCCCGAGCGCCGCTCCAGATGTCGTTGCACCGCTCGCACACCTCGTCGGGGATGATGCCCCAGCGCATGAGCACGCCGAAGATGATGCAGCCGAGGCAGATCGCGAACACCGACTCGAGCGTCGCCGCGACCACGATCGCGCCGAGCAGCACGTACGCGGCGCCTGAGCTCCCGAACCCGAAGTAGGCGACGACCGCCGCGAGCGAGAGCGTCGCGCCCATGCCCTGGGCGAACCGCTTCGGCGGCCCGGGCACGTACTTCGCCGGCAACGGCAGGCGCGGGGTAACGACCTTGGTGACGAGCGACCCCAGCGGGCTCAGCGTCGGGCCCGTGAGCACCCGGGCGACGAACCCGTATGCGATCGGGACCAGGAGCCATGTCTGATCGAACACGATCGCCGACGCCGCCATGATCACGACCGCGCCCGCCACCAGCCGCGCCGACAGCTCGTTGACGGGATTCGGGAACGAGAACATCCCACGGACGTTCATGACTCCTCCCGTACCTCGGAGGATCGCGGGTCCCCAATATACGACCGAATAAGTCGGGTTTGGTCAACGGGAATGCGGGCGTCTCGCTCGACGCCGGTCGACCGCCTCGGCGGTCCATGCGGCGAGCACGGCGAGGTTCACGATCGTGCCGACGAGCAGGCGCTGTCGGCCCGAGACCGCGGCCGCCCCCAGCGGCGGGTGGGGGGAACGGGGGCGGCCGCGGTGCTCGAGCATGTCGCTACTCGGCGGCGACCGCCTGCAGCACCGGGAGCTTGGCCGCCCGCCGCGCGGGCCGGAGCCCGGCGAGCACTCCGGCGATCCCGCCGACGACCAGGAGGACGGCGAGCTGGGCGATCGGGGCCGAGAACGTGGGCGAGAGCATGTCGCCGGTTCCCTGGGACGCGGCCTCGACGAGTGCCCAGCCGAGGAACACGCCGACGCCGAGCCCGCCGAGCGTGCCGAACACCGCGATGATCACGGACTCCCACCGGATCATCGACCGGACCTGGCGCCGGCTCTCGCCGATCGCGCGCAGCAGCCCGAGCTCGCGGGTCCGCTCGTAGATCGACAGCGAGAGCGTGTTGGCGATGCCCATCAGGGCGATGAGGATGGCCAGCGCCAGCAGGACGTAGACGATCCCGAGCATCATGTCGACGCCCTGGGTCTCGGACGCGACGAACTCGCTTCGGTTCTCGACGTCGGGTGCGCCGTAGGCGTCGACCGTGCGCTGCACGGCGTGCTTGCCGGTCTCGACCCCGACGCCGGGCTTCAGGCCCACGAGCACGGTCGTGTCGATGTCCTGCACGGCGTGGGGCGCCCACGTCTCGCGTGTCAGCAGGTAGTTGCCGACGATGTTGCGGGACTCGTAGACCGCTCCGACCGTGAGCTCGGTGGTCGTGCCGTCCGAGAAGGTGACCGGGACGCGAGTGCCGCGGGTCCATTCCTTGTCGTCGGCGGTCCGCTGCGAGATCGCGAGCTGCTGCGACCCGAGCGTCCCGATCGAGCCGTTCGTGACGTCGAGGTCGAGGACGCCGCCCAGCTTGCTCGGGTCGGCGATCGTCACGGATTGGGTCCCGTTGCCGATGAGCGCCCGTCCGGTTCCGAGGCCGGTGGCGGTCTTCACCTCGGGGAGCTGCCCGACGTCGCGCGCCAGCTGCGGGCTGATGCCACCACCGCCGAACCGGCCGGTGCTGACGACGAGGTCGCCGGTGAACGACTGGGACACGCTGTTGTCGATCGACGCCTTGAGCGACGCCGCGAAGATCGTGAATAGCGTCACGACGCCGACGCCGATCATGAGGGCGGCCGCGGTGCCGGCGGTGCGACGTGGGTTTCGCATCGCGTTCTCGCGGGCCAGCGAGCCGGTGACGCCGCGCATCCACCGGAGCGGCGCGCCGATGACGCGACTCGCCGGACGCGCCACGACCGGGCCGAACACGACGACGCCAACGATGGTGAGCACCGCGCCGAGGCCGGCGCGGGGGAGCACCGAGTCGCCCCCACCGAGCACGGAGCTCAGCACGACCGCGACACCGATCCCGGTCAACGCCAGGCCCGTGATCACCCGCCGGGCCGACGCGGTGGCGCGCTCGACGGAGACGTCGCGGATCGCCGCCAGCGGCGCGACCCGCGACGCCTTGACCGCCGGCGCCACGCCGGCGACGAGCGTGACGATCACGCCGACGACCAGCGAGATCACGACCGCGGATGCCTTGAACACGAGACCGCCGGCCGGCAACGCGAAGCCGAAGCTGTCGAAGAGCCCCTTGAGCAGGCCGGCGATGCCGAGCCCACCGAACAGCCCGACCGCCGACGCGACGATGCCGACGAGCAGCGCCTCGACCACCACCGACGTGAGGATCTGACCCCGCCCGGCGCCGATGGCGCGCAGTAACGCCGACTCCCGGGTCCGCTGGGCGACGATGATCGAGAACGTGTTGTAGATGCTGAACGTGGCGACGAGGAGCGCGACGCCGGCGAACACGACGAGGAACGTCGTGAACAGGTCGAGGAACTCCTTGTTGATGTCGCTCGTGTTCTCGTTGGTGAGCTTCGCCCCCGTGATCGCCTGGACATCAGAGGGGAGCACGCGCTGGATACGGCCCACGAGCTCGTCCTGCGACACACCGGGTTGCGCCTTCACGGAGATGCTCGTCACCTGACCGGTGCGGTGGAGCAGGTGCTCTTGCGCGCTCTCGAGCGTGAACGCGGTGAACGTGACACCGCCCAAGCCGTCGGCGGAGCCGAACTTGGCGATGCCGACGATCGTGACGGGGACCGGCTCCGGGGTCTGGACGATGGTCGTGTCGCCGACGCGAAGGTCGCCGTTGTTGGCGGCGCCGCGGTTGATCACGACCTCGTTGGCGGCGCGCGGCGCCCGTCCTTCGACGAGCCGGTACGGGTTGAGCTCGTTGTTGTCGATCCAGTTGCCGGCCAGCGTCGGCGGCCCGTTGCCGCCGAGCTTGTCGCCGTTCTTGCCGAGGAGCTGACCGAACCCCTCGACGTAGGGCTCTGCCGACGCGACGCCGTCGACGTCGCGCACGCGGGTGACGAGCGACTGGTCGACCAGGCCGCGCTGGGAGTCGGGCTCTCCGGGATCCGTGCCGAGCTTCGACGCGTGGCGCACGACCGCATCGGTGCCCGCGTTCGCCTCTGCGAACAGGTTGTCGAAGTTCCCTCGCAGCGTGTCGCCGAGGACGAGCGTCCCCGACAGGAACGCCACGCCGAGGAAGACGGCGAGGAACGTGCCGAACAGGCGGCGCTTGTGGGCGAGGAGCCCCCTGAGCATGACGGTGCGCATCCCTCAACCTCCCAGCTGCTTCATACGGTTGATCACCGTCTCGGCGGTGGGGTCCGCGAGCTCGCCCACGATCCTTCCGTCGCCGAGGAACACGACCCGGTCTGCGTACGCGGCCGCCGCCGGGTCGTGGGTGACCATGACGATCGTCTGCGCCAGGTCACGCACGGCCTGCGACATGAACCCGAGGATCTCGGTGCCGGACCGCGAGTCGAGGTTCCCGGTGGGCTCGTCGGCGAAGACGACGTCCGGGCGGCTCGCCAGCGCCCGCGCGACCGCGACGCGCTGCTGCTGGCCGCCGGACAACTCCGAGGGCCGGTGCGACAGCCGGTCGTGGAGGCCGACGGTGTCGATCACGTCGTCGAGCCATGCCCGGTTCGGCTTCTTGCCTGCCAGCGCGGTCGGCAGCGTGATGTTCTCGAGCGCGGTGAGGGTGGGGATGAGGTTGTACGACTGGAACACGAAACCGATGCGGTCTCGGCGCAGGAGCGTGAGGTCCTTGTCCGACAGCGTGCCGAGCGCGACATCGCCGATGAAGACCTCACCCGACGTGAGATCGTCGAGCCCGGCCGCGCAGTGCATCAGCGTCGACTTGCCCGAGCCGGACGGGCCCATGATCGCGGTGAACCGTCCCGCGGCGAACTCGACGGTGACGTCGTCGACGGCGCGAACGGCGGTATCGCCGGAGCCGTAGACCTTGGTCGCGTGATCGGTGCGGGCGACCGCGGCACGGGGCGGTGCGGTGACGGTGCTGGTCATCGGGGCCTCCTGGAGATCGCTTCGTGTCGATCGTCGCGAGAGGGGCCCCGGGAGTCGTCGCCCCGGCAGAGGTTTCGCGGGTACGCCGTCCGGAGCAGTGCGCGGCGGGGCGCTACCGCGTCTGGGGTAGAGGGATCAGCCCACCCAGCCGGGACGGACCAGGCCGGACTCGTAGGCGAACACGACCAACTGGGCGCGGTCGCGGGCGTTGAGCTTGATCATGGCCCGGCTCACGTGCGTCTTCGCCGTCGCCGGGCTGACGAAGAGGCGATCGGCGATCTCCTCGTTCGAGAGACCCTCGGCGACGAGAGCCATCACCTCGCGCTCGCGGTCGGTGAGGTTGTCGAGCTGGGTGCTCCGGCTCGGCTCTTTGGCCCGCGTTGCGAACTCGGCGATCAGGCGCCGCGTCACGCTCGGCGACAGCAGCGCCTCACCGTTGGCCACGGCGTGCACGGCCCGGATCAGCTCCACCGGCTCCGTGTCCTTCACAAGGAACCCGCTCGCGCCCGCGCGCAGCGCCTCGAACACGTACTCGTCGAGCTCGAACGTGGTGAGGATGACGATGCGCACGGACGACAGCTGCTGGTCGGCCGCGATCGTGCGCGTGGCGGCGAGGCCGTCGAGACCGGGCATGCGAATGTCCATGAGCACCACGTCCGGCACATGGCTCTTCGTCAACTGCACCGCCTGTTCGCCGTCGTCGGCCTCCGCGACGACCTCGATGTCGTCCTGCGCGTCGAGCAGGGCACGGAAGCCGGCGCGGACCAGCGCCTGATCGTCGGCGAGCAGCACGGAGATCACCGGACGCCGTCCACTGGGAGCTGGGCCCGGACGCGGAAGCCACCGCCGGGTCGCGGCCCGGCGTCGAGACGACCTCCGAGCGCCGCCGTGCGCTCGCGCATGCCGGCGATGCCGCTACCGCCTCCCGAGCTCGCGCTCGGCGTCCCGACGCCGTCGTCGTCGACCTGCACCGTGAGATCGCGCTCGCCGTATGCCACGCGCACCGTGGCGCTGGCCGGGCCGGCGTGGCGGGCAACGTTGGTCACCGCCTCTTGCACGATGCGGAACGCCGCCAGATCGACTTCGGGGGGCAGTGCGCGAGGCGCACCCTCGACCTCCACTCGCACCGGGAGACCGGCGGCCTCCGCCCGCGACACGACGCCCTCGAGATCCTCGAGCCCGCGCTCGGACGTCCGAGGCGGCGCCTCGCCCAGCCGGAGGATCTCCAGGACCGACCGCAGCTCGCCCAGCGCGTCCCTGCTCGCCTGCCGGATCGCTGTGAGCGCGGTGCGTGCCTGTTCCGGCTGCTCGTCCATGAGGTGCAGGGCGACGCCGGCCTGGACGTTGATGAGCGAGATGTTGTGCGCGAGCACGTCGTGCAACTCCCGCGCGATGCGCAGCCGCTCCTCGCTCGCTCGGCGGCGGGATTCTTCCTCTCGTGATCGTGCTCGCTCGGCGGCCCGCTCACGGCTGACGCGCGCGATCTCGCCGACGCCAGTGAGCACGAGCAGCCACGCAAAGAGGCCGACGGCCCCGGGGAGGGTGGGCTCAGGCTCGTTCCCCGCGAGATACGGGAGCCATGTGAACGCGAGCCAGCCGGCGACGACCATGCCGATCGCGAAGATTCGCCGGCCCGCCATGACCGTGGTGACGAATGCGACGATCAGCGCGAAGAAGACCGGTCCTCGCGGGTAGTCAGAGACCCAGTACGCGAGCGTGGTGGCGAAGACGACGAGCAGCACCCCGACCGGTTGGCGGCGCCGCCACAGCAGCGCGACCGGCCCGGCGGCCAGCAGTGTGTACGCGAGGACGTCCAGTGAGCCGTGGCCCGTCTGATGCCGAGACGCAACGTACGTGCCGACGATCTGGAGCACGCCGACGACGAGCGCGATTCCGGCGTCGGCTCGACGGCCTCGCGCCCACCGCGGCCACGCTTCCGTGAACCGCACCGGAGCGGGGTCGGCGCTCATACGTGCAAGCTAAGGCGTCGGTGCTGAGGTGTCATCGTCCGGTGGGCGGCTGCGGTGCTACACCGCCGGGAGTAGGCGAGGCGCCCGACGACGTACGTTCGCGGCCGTGCGACGAATCAGCGACCGGGAGCGCCGAGCGAGGCTCGCCCGTCGGCATCACTTGGCGCCGTCTGCGAAGGCCACCGATGTCGTGGCGGTCGCCGAGCGGCTCGTCGGTTTGCACGCCACCGATCCCGCCACGGTGTTCCTTGCCGCCGCCGCACGGATGAAGAAGCTCGCCGTCGCCGACGTCGAGCGAGCCCTCTACGAGGACCGGTCGCTCGTGCGCACGCTGTGCATGCGGCGGACGATGTTCGTGGTTCCGGTCGACATCGTGCCGGTCGTGCAGGCGGCCGTCACCGACGCGCTGGTGCCCGTCGAGCGCAAGCGGGTCGTCGGCATCATCGAGGAGAGCGGTATCGCCCGCGACGGGGCGCGCTGGCTTCGCCAGGCCGAAGCGGAGACCATGCGCGCGATCGAGGCCGCGGGGGAGGTGACGGGGGCCGAGCTGACGAAGCTCGTCCCGCGCCTGCGCAAGCAGATCCCATACGGCGAGGGCAAGACCTGGGCCGGCACGATGGGCATGACCACGAGAGTCCTGTTCCTGTTGTCGTGCGAGCAGCGCGTCGTACGGGGACGGCCGCGGGGATCGTGGACGAGCACCCGGTACCGGTGGGCGCCGATGACGGAGTGGACGCCGGATGGGATCCCGGCGCTGAAGGCGGACGAGGCGCGCGCGGAGCTGGTGCGACGATGGCTGGCGGCGTTCGGTCCCGGCACGCTCGCGGACATCAAATGGTGGACGGGGTGGCCGCTGGGTCAGGTGCGCGGTGCGATCGCCGCGCTCGACACCGTCGAGGTCGAGCTCGAAAATGGCGCGTCCGGGGTCGTGCTCGCCGGCGACGAAGCGCGCGTGCGGGCGCCGAAGCCGGGCGCGGCGCTGCTCCCGTGCCTCGATCCCACGACGATGGGGTGGGCCGAGCGCGACTGGTACCTCGGCGCCCACAAGGCGGCGCTCTTCGATCGCAACGGCAACGCCGGTCCGACCGTGTGGTGGGACGGCCAGATCGTCGGCGGGTGGACGCAGCGCAAGGACGGCGAAGTCGTCTGGCGCGTCCTCGACGACATCGGCGCTGACGGGGTGCGCGCGGTCGAACGGGAGGTCGACCGCCTGCAGTCCTGGCTCGGTGGGGTGGTCGTGACCCCGCGGTTTCCGACGCCGCTGGACGCCCAGCTGCGCAAGTAGTGCGTATGCCTTGACAGGCACATAACCAGCTAGGTATGTTGTGCCCATGGCGCTCACGACGTTCGACGTGCTGGCGGAGCCCCGGCGGCGCGACATCCTCGACCTGCTGCGGGTACGGGAGCACTCGGTCGGGGAGCTCGTCGAGGGGCTCGCCCTGAGCCAGCCGGGGATCTCGAAGCACCTGCGAGTGTTGCGAGAGGCGGGGCTGGTGCAGGTCCGGATCGACGCCCAGCGGCGCTGGTACCGGGTGCGGGCCGAGCCGCTGGCGGAAGTCGACGCGTGGCTCGCGCCGTACCGCCGGTTCTGGAGCGACCGCCTCGACGCCCTGGAACATCATCTCGACGACGAGGCGGAAACGACCGAGAAGGAGGGGTAGCGATGGCGACCAACACCAGCAACCACACGATCCCCGACGAGGGCACGGTGGAGGTGATCGACGGCTACTACGTCCTGCGCTTCGAGCGCCGCTTCGCGCATCCTGTCGAGCGCGTCTGGGACGCGCTCACGCGCCCCGAGCGGATCACCGAGTGGACGGGCGAGGGCGAGGTGACGCTCGATCTCGTCGAAGGCGGTCGGTACGAGTCGCGCACAACCGGGCCGCCCGATCTCGTCGATGCGATCATCAGGGAGGCGGGCGAGGAGGCGCTGGTCCAACAGGACACGGTCTTGCGCGTGGAGCCGCCGTTGCTCTTCGAACGAACGTTCGGCGGTGATCCCGGGTCGATCGCTCGGTGGGAGCTGCAGCACGACTCCGAGGGCTGCCGCCTGACGCTCACGCACACGGTCCCGCCCGAATTCGACCGCGCCCACCTGCCGCGGACACTCGGCGGCTGGCACCAGCTGCTCGAACAGCTGGGCGACGCGCTCGACGGCAAGCACGTCACATGGCGACAGGAGCGGTGGGAGGAGCTTCGCGACCACTACAAGACCAAGACAGAGACGGCGTGAAGTTCGAGTACGTGACGTACATCGAGGCGACTCCGGAGAAGGTCTGGCATGCCCTGACCGACGCCGACCTGTCAGCCGAGTACTGGGGCCACAACAACGTCTCGGACTGGCAGGTCGGCTCCCGGTGGGAGCACCAGCGCACGGACGGCACGCAGGCTGCCGATGTCGTCGGCACGGTCCTGGAGAGCGTGCCGCCCGTACGTCTGGTGGCGACTTGGTCCGCCCCCGACGAGACGCGGGCCGACGGACCGACCCGGGTCAGCTTCGACATCGAGCCCTCCGGCGAGATCGTCCGGCTGACGGTCACCCACGAGAACCTCGCCGACGAAGCCGAACGCGACGCGTCCGCCGCCGGGTGGTCGGCGGTGGTCACCGAGGCATCTCCCAGGGTGCTTGCGGCAGGGCATGCCCGGTTTCGATGTGACCCCAGTACTCGGCTGACAGGTCGGCGTCGGTCAGGGCATGCCAGACCTTCTCCGGAGTCGCCTCGATGTACGTCACGTACTCGAACTTCACGCCGTCT
>WNFU01007952.1_pt1 | contig 12374 bp, 16 predicted proteins | sample 5400121 | NCBI WGS metagenome assembly WNFU01 (sample SAMN13153360, study PRJNA577476) | soil metagenome | isolation source: 100 cm soil or saprolite under grassland replicate 1 | place: USA:California | collected 2016-06-15 | reverse complement strand
GGTCGCCGGTGGATCGTCCGCCCGCAGCAGCTCGTTCAGCATGCGCTCCCTCGCGCTACTCAGTCCGCCGTCTTAACGCTAACCCTGTCGCTGCAATGAGCGCGACGACGAACGCCGGCAACCCGGTCAGCAGCGGCCAGGCGACGAGGGCGAAGGTGATGAGGCGCGGGTTGCCGGTGGCCGTCACGTGCGCGTGGACTCGCGCCGCGACGGCCAGCCCGAACGCCCCCAGGGCGACCGCCGCGGATGTGTGCCAGGCGGTTAGGCGAGGCGCACTCTGCAACCGGTAGTGCTCGTACCAGATGTGCGTGCCGAATGCGGCAGCGCTGATCACCCAAGCCGCGAGCCGCCACACGACCACCATCTGATGGGACGCGGCGGACCCCGCGAGGGCCGCGAAGATGACGCCGACGGCGAGGTAGACGGCGCCGAGGAGGAGCGCCGCCCGGAGCCATGTCTTGGGAGAAGCGTCCATGACCATGGCTACCGAGGGCGCCTGAGTGGGTGCTCACGAAAGAACGCCCACATCAGACTCGTGGCGTCGATACTGCGGCTGGTGGGCCCCGCGAACCATTCCGGCAGCGGCTTGCCGCCGGGCCAGGTATGGCCGCCCCCCTTGATGGTGTAAAGCACCACGGCCGCGTCGCCGGCGCAACTCGTGAATGAGCGGCGCGTGACATCCGTCGCCACGGCTGAATCGCTGGGCGTTGGGGCGCAGCGGTTGCGGCGCGCCCAATTCGCCGCCCAAGCGGGCACATTGGGAAACGGGTTGGGGGCCACCCACGACTTGCCGCCGTTGTAGGGAACCTGCCGATCGGCCGTCCCGTGAAACGCGATCATCGGCACCGGCCGATGGTCCATACACCAGCTGAACGGCAGCAGGTGAGCAGCCCCCACCATCCCAACCGCGGCGATTCGGTCGGACAGCGTACAGGAGAGCACGAACGACATGCCGCCGCCATTGGAAAGCCCGTTTGCGTAGATCATCCGCGGATCGATGTTGTACCGCGCCTCCAGCGTGTCGATCAGCTCGGAGATGAACCTGACATCACGCGACGGTTCGGCTCCGTCGCCTTCGTGCCAGACCCTTGGCCCGCCTCCGCCCTCTCCCGAGGGGTACACGACGATGAAGCCGTGCTCGTCCGCCACACGGTTCCATTGGCTTGTTTCCTTCTGGGCCGCCCCCCACATTCCCGCGCCGTGCAGGCTGAGGACGAGCGCGGTCGGCTTGCTGCGGTCATAGCTCCTTGGGACGTAGAGCAGGTACTCCCGCTTTTGCCCCGAGGACACGAACGACCCGTTGGACCGATTCGACACGTAAAACGAAACCGCCTCGATCAGGACCAACAGCACCGGCAGGCCGATGAGCACCAGCACCGCGCCGATGACCCCCTTCCGGCTCTTCATCGTCGTCGCGGTCAACGGTGCCGATTCCACGCAAGCGCCAGCGGCGCTGCCGACAGTCGCGCGAGGGGAACCGCCAGGATCGCGATGAGCGCGAGCACGTAGCGCGCGACGAAAGGCGTGGAGAAAAACCACACCAGCACAGCGTAGAGCGCGAGCACGGCGACACACCAGCAGGCCGCGCCGACGACGAGCGCGCGGTCGCTCAGCAGACGGCGGCGATACAGCCGTGTGGCGATCCAGGCGGCCGCGGACATCTTGACGCAGACCAGCATCGCGAGGATCAACGGCAGCGCCTCCCACAACGCACGCTGCACAGCGCCGTTGTCGATGATCCATTGGGCGATTGGCCCCAGGAGGAACAGCAGCGCCAGCGTGAGGAACACGCTCCCCTTGATGAGCCATGCGCGGCCGGTCAGGCCGATGTACAGACTCTGCACGAGCTGCTTCCAGGTCGCGGCGATCAGTCCCGAGACGATGAGCAGCGAGATCACGACGACGCGGGGCGTTCCGATGTGTTCCGCCACCTGACGCAGTTGTTCGACGACCACGGACCAGGTGCCCGACCACCGCAGCGCCACGGGGATGGCGCCGAGCACCAGCACCCACGCCACGGCCGCGCTCCGGATCGTCGCTTGCAGCGTGGCGGCGATGAGCGCGGCGCTGGAAAGCGGCCGGGTCGCGATGAACGGCGTCGGCGACCGGCGCACCGTCGCGGCGGTGAAGGCGGCCATGAAGAGAGGCGTCACGAGCACGCCGGCCAGGACGGCGAACACGAGCGCGGGCGTGTCGCCGGTGACGAAGAGCAACGCCAGCTCGAACGGCAGCAGAATACCCACCCACGCCGGTAGCGACCGGCCATGCCGCCGCCACTCGAACCACGTTTGCGCCCGGGCGGGCGAAGAGAAATGGTCTCGCCGGCTCGGCAGGACGTCCGCGATCCGTCCGAGCCACGCGAACACCCCCCGCCAATCGGGCACGTCGCCGCGCCGAGCCCGGGCCACGGCGAAGCGAGCGACCAGATACGCAAGCGGTACCTGTGGCGCGAGGATGGCCAGCATCACGGGCTCGCGGGCGTTGTACTGGATCGCCAGGAGCACGATGCTGTCGAGCACCCCCAGCCACAGCACGGCCACGATCACGCGCAGCCCTCGCAACCCGTACGGCATCCACGTCAGCGCCTGCGTCCAGGCGAGCAGCGCCGCGGCCCCCAGCGCCGGCCACACCACGGGGACATCCACGCCCGACGGCCACACCGCAAGCAGCCGCGTCGCCAGCCACAGGAGCGCCATGGCCGCCGTGCCATACAGCATCGGCCAGCCCGCCAGGGCGGCGGTCGTCACCGGGAGCGTGAACAGGCGGGCAGGATACATCGATTGGCGCGCGGCCAGGTCGCCGGCGAGCCCGAAGCTGAACACCGCCAGGAAATACATGAATGTCGTCGTCAGGGGCACCATCACCACGACCGCAAACCGCTCGGGGGTCTCCACGTGGACGGGCTGCCCCGACCCGAGGATCCGGAGCTTGATCGCCGCGAGGACCACCAGGTAACCGGCGAGGGCGATCAGTCCCCAGCGGTGCCGTTGCCGGAATTCCCAGGCGATGGCGACGGCGGGCGATCGCACGATTTAGGCGTCCGGAGCGGTGCCGACGTGGGCGACGAAGATCTCGTCGAGGGAGGAGACGCGTCCGTCGACGCGATGCGATTCCTTGATTTCGTCCAGCGACGCGCTTAGGACAATGCGGCCGTGACTGATCATCGTGACATGATCGGCGACCTGCTCCACTTCCCCCAACAGGTGCGACGAAAACAGCACCGTGCGGCCTTCATGAGCGATAGTGCGAATGATGGCGCCGAGAATGTCGCGGCGCACGATAGGGTCGAGGCCGGACGACGGTTCGTCGAGCACCAATAATTCGGGCCGATGGGCCAGCGCGATCAGCAGTCCCACCCGCGCCTTCTGCCCCTTGGACAGGTCCTTGGTTTTCGCCGAGGGGTCCAGGGCGAATGTCAAGCGCAGCTCTTCGGCGTACGCATCGTCCCACATGGGATAGAACGCGCGCGAGTAGCGCATGAGCTCGTCGACGCGCATCCAGCCCGGGAGGTCGTTCTCTTCGGAGAGGTAGCCGATGCGCGACAGCACGCCGACCGGATCGGCCACGGGATCGAGGCCGAAGACGCGCACCGAGCCGCTTTCCGCCCGCAACAGCCCCAGGATGTGTTTGATGAGGGTCGTCTTACCCGCGCCGTTGGCGCCGACGAGGCCGTAGACGGCGCCGCGTGGCAGGGACAAGCTCACCCCAGCCAGGGCGGTCGTGGCCCCGAAGCGGCGTGACAGCTCCGACACGTGGACGACCGGTTCGCTCACCGGCGGATGCATTCCTTAATCTACGGCACCGCCAGCTTCAGTCCTACAAGTCCTTCCGGAAGCACCGCACCAGACCGACGTCCTCAAACCCCAGCGCGCGGTGGGCGGCGGCGCTGACCTCGTTGTCCGGCTCTGCGTCGGAGGCAAACTCCCGGCAACCCTGCGCGCGTCCCCACTCCTCGGCGGCCGTGATCAGCGCCCGGCCGACGCCGTGGCCCCGCGCGTTCGGCACGACGAACCACCCCTCGAGGTACGCCACACGATCAGTGCGACACCCCTCGGCGTACGCGCGAACGGACAGCTCGGCGAAGCCCACGGGGCATCTCGTCTCATCCTCGGCGAGGAGCACCGCGAGCGGCTCGCGCGCCTCGCCGGCGAAGAACCGGTCAATCTCCTCGCGGTGCTCGGCGGCGGAGCGGTCGGGCCAGAGCGCCTGGCGCAACCGCAGCCAGGCCGGGGCATCGCGTGTGCTGGCGGGGCGAGCTGCGATCACCTTGATTGTGTGCGCCACGGCCGTCTCGGACCTGAGTGAGGGGGCGCCGGCTAACGGGGCGTGCCTAAGCTGCGGCGCGCTGAAGAAAGATTCACTCCCCAATCTACTCGCGCCGCCGGCTTCAAGCGCTTGGTAGGCGGCGTAGTTCTCCCGGCGGGCTCCTTGCGGCGTCGGTTTCCAGGGTCTACGTTCGACGACCCAAAGGAGCCCCTATGAATCGCTATGCTTTCTCGCTCGCTCTCGCGGTCGTCTTCGGCGGAGCCGTGAGTACCGCGGCACTCGCTCAGGGCACCCCCCCCGCTGGTGGCGTAGCCGGCGCCATGGACATGAACGCCGTGCCGGTGGCGTCAATCACCTGGACCGATGCAAACATCCCCGGTTTTCCCGCGGGAATGAAGATGGCGGTCATCAACGGCAATCCGGACGTTCCGGGGGCTCTCTATACGCTGCGACTCAGTTTCCCCGACGGATACCGTTTCCCGCCGCACTGGCACCCCATGGCTGAAAACCTGACCGTTCTCTCCGGGACTCTCCTGCTAGCTATGGGTGAGCGAGCCGACGAATCCAAGCTGAAGACGTATGGCGCCGGGGACTTCCTCAATGTCGCGGGATCGAAGCCGCACTTCGGAGGCGCACGGGGGGCGACCGTGATCCAGCTCCACGGGCAGGGCCCTTTCGCGATCAACCTGGTCGGCGGCGCTCCTAAATAGAGTCCGCCCGGACACCCAACGCCTCGCTCGCCCGGCGGGGCGTTGCGTATTTCCAGACGCGGTCAGCGCAAGATTGACCACGAACGTGGCGCCGCCAGCTTCAGGCGGGTGAGAGGCCGCCCCGAGCGTTACTGCGTTGGGTAAGCGGCCGTAACGCGCCCCAGCGTGTCGAGAAACGCCAGCCGCGCCGTACCAGCTGTATCCACGGATAATCTGATCCTCACGTTGCCGTTGACGTCCCGTAGCTCGAGGGCCGCGACGCGATTCGCGCTGCCGAGGAACGTGCGCAACTGGCCTTCCGAAGCCGCGTCGAGGCGCATGTACTCGCGCCGTAGCGAGTCCCGGACCGGACCTGCCGGAGTCGTACCGACTCGCTGCCCGAGTACGGCGAGCAGCTCCGCGGGCTTCCCCGGTGGCCGATCCCACACGCGGAGCCCCGCGGACCTGGTCGTTCCGTTGTCCAGGTACTGCAGCGCCACGACCTGATTCTGCTTCCACTGATCAAAGGACAGGTGGCCGAAAGCGCGACTGGAATCGCTCGGTGCCCCGGGACCTCCCTTATTGATGAGGCCGCCGACCTCGTCACCGGCTGCGTTGTAGAAGATCATCCCAGCGCTCCCCACGCGACTGCTAGGCCGGACATACTCCTTTCCCGACACCATGATTCCAGGGAGCCGGGCGGCATTCGATAGAACCAGGGCGAGGTGCCCGGCGGAATCCACGATGTTGATCCGTTCGAGCGTCAATACGGAAGGCTGCTGTGGCTTGAAACCGCCCAGCAGGAACGTGGCGAGCACGAGAAACATGATGATGTTGCCAGCGAAGTTCCACTTGGCGAGCGCGTGACTGTGCATGGGGCTGGCCTCCAGGCGAGACGAATGTGTTGCGGCTCCTAGTCGCATTTGGAAGGAGCCTCGTTCAAACCAAACGTGTGCCGCACGAACAGAAACGCATCGTACCCGACCCACCAGCGCATGGCGAGAGCGGGAGACCTCGTGTAATCAATGGCCCGGGTCCGGACAGGCTCCTGCCGGCTCCCAAAAGGTCGCAGATCGAGAAAGGCGGCACAGAACCCCCGCGCGGCCAGGGCGGCCTCGAGGCTGCCGGGGGGAGTAGGCGGAAGCACGCGCACGCTATCGAAGGCACTGACGTAATGCGCACCAGTCGCGCTATCGACGAATCCGCGAACGTCAATCAACGGACTGTAGCTCCCTTCGTGGGAGAGTGTTGCAATGACGAAGACATTCTCCTTGAAGAGGCGACGCACGGCGTCGCCGAAGTAGGCGAAGGAGTCGCGCTGCGCTGGGCTCATCCGGGCGACCGAGGCCCGGACCGTGGAGTCGGGAGCGTCCAAGTACATCCGATGATCGGCGATGATGTGGTTGTTGTGCGCCCAGACAATGATTTTGCGGCCCGGGAATCGGTGCGCGACGAGCCACGCAAAGTTCTCCCCCATGGCGCGGTCCCGGCTCTTCCCTGCCCACGCGTAGTCGCCTGCCCAGGCAAGGCTCCGCGCCTCCTGGGCCCAAAAGGCGTCGTTCGCGGAGTGCCCAGGCGTGCGTGTTTCCCAGGCGCGCGCGAGGCGGGTGAGCACCCCCACGAACCGCTCGCGCTCCGCCGCCGGCGCCTTGTAGTTCCATTCGAGCGTAAGGAGTCGGTGCAGCGTCGCGAAGAACGCGGCGGTATCCAGGCCGGCAGCGTCCGGGTGGGGAAAGGTGGCGACCAGGCGACGTCGCAGCTCGCGCTGCAGCTCGGTGTGGGCGAGGCGGCCGGTGTGGCGAATATCGAACCCGGTAATCTGGAGAGGCCTCGAAGTGGACCGCTGCAACGCGACGTACTCCCACAGTGGTTGGGCGGCACGCGACGCACTCCAGAAGGGGAACACGTTGTCCCGCGCGAAGGATGCGACTCCTTCGGGGCCCCGAACGCTCGGCGAGCCGGCATTGAGGGAATAGAAGTCCGCCTCGAACGCGAGGACGTCGAAGCCGAGCTGTTCGTGGAGGTAGCGGACGAGCCCGGCGCGCGCGCGAATCGCGCCACCGTCACCATGCCAGGGCTCCCCGAGCATGACGATACGGGCGTTTCCGACGGCACGCCCAATCGCTGCCAGCGCCGGTGCATCGCCCGCGGCGAGCCCGGAGACGTCGATCGCGATCGCCGCGCGGGCGAGATCCGCCGGGTCCTCCGCGGCGATCTGCTGGCCGTCTAGGGGGGAGACCAGCGTGAGGGTGGACACGCTGAGGAGCAGGGCGAGGCGGCTCATCGTGCGGTTGGATGCGTGGATGGAAGGCGATGGTTGCAGAGGAAGGGAGCGGGCGTCCACCCGCGCCGTGAGCTTCAAGCGCCGGTTAGGCGTGCTTGCTTCCGGAAGCGATACTCGCGCCATATGAGAGACATCACGACGAGGTCGAACGCCGTCAGCGCAGTGAGGGGCAACGACTCAGTGAGCAGGATGCGATAGACCTGATAGAGCACAAAAGCGGCAAGGAACCACAGCGCAGCCGGATAGGCCCACTGTCTTCCGCGGAGCAGGCCGACCACCAGGAACAGCTTCACCAGGCCGTGCGCCAGGAGGTACACACCGGCGAACAGCGTCGTATTCATGGAGAGGTGTCGGACGCTATTGCGGAGCAGATTGGCGACCAGGTCCGCGGGATCTTCGGAGATCTCATGGGCGGTCAGGAAAACAATCATGGCATTGAGCGTCAGTGGTTTGACAACGACCAGCAAGACGCCGCCGGCCAGCTCGAGTGCTCCGTCGATACCCTTGATGACGACGCCGAAGTCGAACAGGCGGTGGAGCGTCCTGTCTGGGATGATCATGGTCTAGGAGCAAGCACGCCCAACGACGCGCGCTCAAGCTGCGGGGTCAGCCTTCCAGGTCCTGCCCGAAACAAAGGCGGTAGCCGTTGCAATCCTCAATGTCGAAATCGCGGCAACCGTAGGGTTGGTCGCAGATATCGCGCGCGATCTTCACGCCTCGCGCCTTGAATTCCGCATTGAGCGCATCGGCATCGTCGATCCAAACGTAGGTGTCCCACGCCCCGCCCTCCGGATCCACGACGTGATTGGGGCGCATCGCGCCGGCGGTTTCCAGCTGCGCCAACATGATGACGACGCCGTTGCGCTTGACCATACAAAACGATGGCGGCTCGTTCCAAAACCGTTCATAATGGAAGCCGAGCTGGTCGCGGTAGTAGTTGGCGGTGCTGACGACGTCGTCGACGATGAAGTACGGGGCACTGGTCCAGCGTTGGCGGTCGTTCACGAGGTCGTCGCCCATTGTTCGTTCGCTCGTCAAGGTTTCTTGCGGCGATCAGCGCCCGCGTGCTCGGCGTTCGTGGAAGGTGAGACCCAGGCCGAGCGATACGACTTCGTGCTTCCATCCCCTCGCGAACGGGACGTTGCTGCCGAGGGGGTAGTTGATATCGCCGACCCATGCGTACGAATACGCCAGGCGCGGGGTCAGCGAGACCACCCATCGCGGCGCGACGTCGTACCCGATCCCCGCGGTGAACCCCCAACCGTGCCGTTGCAGCGCCGTGCTGTCGCTCACCGTTGCATACGCCTCCGAGAGCGCCGGACCGCCCTCGATGAAGAAACGGTGATGCTCCGTCGATGGGAAATAAAACAGCGAGACCGCGAGATCGAATATCCCTTCCTCCGACGGTTGCGGCGAACTGAAGTCGTGCCACCACCAGTCGGCGGAGAAGCCGACCTGAAGGTGCGGAGTCGCCGGCCCGCCGACTTGGATCAGCGCCGTTGAGCCGCCAACGTTGCCGGCGTTGCGGCACGCGGTGCACATGATCGTGCCCGAACCCGTGCCGAACCCGAATGTGGCGTGGCCTCCTTGGGCGAGCGATTCCTTCACCAGCAGTGGACTGGCAAACACGGCGACCAGGAAGCCGGCAACAGTGAGGGAAGGAGCGTGCAGACGCATGTGTCACCTCGCGTGCTCGAAAAGGACTCAATCCTCAATCTAGGTGCGCCGTCAGCTTGAAGCGTTGGGGTAGCCGGCAAGCAACCCGCTACTTGCCGCGTGCGCCCGGTGTCTCCCCGAACGTGGCTCGCACGACCGGGCCCAGCTCGGCAAGGGGTAGCTGGGCCAGGCCATCCATGATCACTCGCATCGCCCAGCAGGCATCTTGTCGCGTCGGGGGCGGGTTCCGGGCAATCCATATCATGCGCTGTCGATCCTCCACACTGAGGCGTCCTGGAATCGCCGTGTACGCTGCGCGCACCTCCGTGGCGGTCGCCACGCGAGGGCCGGGGGCAGATCTTGCGCGAGCGCGGACCATGCGCTCGAGCATGATCGCCCACCTATCCATACTGCTAGAGTCCACGTAGGCGAGCATCGCGGGCAAGTCGGGAGCTTCAGCCGCCGCCTGTAGGAACCTGCCACAGAGGGAATCGGGTACCTGGTGCAAGGTAGCCGCCGTCAGGTGCATGAACTCGCTCGCTGCGGAATCGTCGAAGAATCGGACGTAGCTGGAGTTGATCGGCCCAACCAAGTCTGCCGCAGTGAGGCGTCGCAGGCTGTCCGGCAGGGTTCGGTCCGCTCGGATCTTCTGGACCAGGCGCCCCAGAGCCCGCCCGGAATAGCTGGTGTCGGCGCTCTGGGCGCGGGCCGGCGAAGCCCCGGCGAGGAAAGCGATGAGGACTAAAGAACAGTCCAAGAGGTGGCCTAGGCGCATTCGTGCGGCATAACGGAATGCCCAGAAGCTGCGGCGCGCTGGTGAACGAATCATTCCCTAATCTACGCGCGCAGGCAGCTTCTGGCGCGTGTTAGGCAGCGCGAATTCACCGTGCGGGCCTCGCACAACTGGAGGCGCTCTACCCGCACCGTTGACGGCGCCACGGATGGCACTTGCGTTTCGCAAGTTGAGTCGGCATAGTCCAGCTTGTGAAAAACAAGCACGCGCCGGAGGCCGCGGCCAGCCGATGAGACATCGCCAGCGCAAGTCCGATTGCCCGGTCCACTTCGCGCTTGAGGCGTTCGGCGACGCGTGGACGCTACTCATCGTCCGCGACCTGATGTTCAAGGGTCGCGCCACCTACACCGAGCTCCTGCGCGCGGAAGAGGGCATCGCCACTAACATTCTTGCGGACCGACTCGTGCGGCTCGAGGAGGACGGAATTGTTGTGAAGGAGCGTTACTCCGAGCACTCCAACACGAGCCGTTACCGACTCACGCCCAAAGGAATCGATTTGCTCCCGATCATGCTCGAGATCATCCAGTGGAGCGCCAAGTACGACCCAAGGACCGCCGCCTCTCGGGAATTCGTCAGACGGCTGCGCACCGAGAAGGCCCGGCTCACTACTGAGCTCCGCTCGACTCTCGTTGCTCCTCCCGAGCGGGGGCACCAACGGCCGTAGGATCGTGCCCGGTGGCGGCTACGTGACCACCGATCCGGGAACCGTAAGAACCGGGAAATGGAGGTGTCCTCGTGACCGTGCTCGAGAACTCGATTCGCATCAATGCGTCGCGGGAGAAGGTCTGGTCCGTTCTCGCGTCCCTCGACGCGCTGGACCAGTACGATCCTGGAATCAGGAAGTCAAAGATCGTCTCGTCGCAGAAGGAAGGGCTCGGCGCAGCACGCCAGTGCGACCTCACGCCCGGCGGTTGGTTCAAGGAGAGGGTCGCCGAGTGGCGGCCACATGAAGGCCTGGCATTCGAGCTGTTCGAGTGTACGTTGCCGGTCCGGCGCCTGAAGCACAGCTACACGCTGACGCCGGACGCGGGCGGGACCGTCGTCAACCAACGCATGGAGTATGAGCTGAAGTTCGGCCCACTGGGACGGCTCATGGATGTCGTGATGGTGCGGAAGAAGTGGAACATTGGCATCCAAGGCTTCTTCGCAGGCCTCAAACGCTACGTCGAGGCAGGCGCGCGCCCGTCGAGGGCGCAGTAGAGGTGACGGTGGCGTACGACGAGAAGCTGGCCGAGCGCATCCGCCGGGCCCTGGGCCGCCGAGGAGGCATCAGCGAGAAGAAGATGTTCGGCGGCCTGGCGTTCCTCCTCGATGGTCCGCGTCGGGCCGGGGCGTTACGGCGAGGCACTCGGGAGACCTCACGTGCGCCCGATGGACTTCACGGGCCATCCGATGAGGGGCTTCGTCTTCGTCAGTCCGGCCGCATGTAACAGTGAGGAGGCCGTCGCCACGTGGGTCAAGTGGGGCGCCGAGTTCGTTTAGTTGGGCACCTTTATCTTTAAATCGACGTTGTTACCGTCGTCGCACTTCATCTTTATGTGTAGAAGACGCGGTTCTTCAAATTTGGTGTCAGATTCGCAATCAAAATACCTCAACAGGCCAACACCCGGTGCGTTAGCACGATAGAACGCTTTGTTGTTGAAGAGTCTATAAAACACAATCTTTTCGTCTTCTAGCACCGCAATGATCTTTGTTCTTGGCTCGAAAGCGATGCTGAGGGAATAAGAGGGTGAAGTTCGGTGCTCTTTACAATCATAGTACTCGCTATGATAAGCAGGCGATCCTTCTGAGAAAAAGATCTCGGCAATTGAACTCGACATCCAGTTAATCTGAGGTCCGATCCTGACGTATTCCTTCAGAATGATCTTCTTCCTACCGTCGCTTATATCGTAAAAGACCCCGTTCCCGTGATCAGAGGCTCCCTCGTAGAGGATTCGGCAGCTCTTGTCGGGCGAGACAAATTCTTCTTTGAATGTTTGGGCAAACGTTGGGTAAGAATACAACGCAAGCAATACGCCGATGTTGAGGTAACGGTAATGCTTCATGGTTTTGTTGTCCTTTGCCTAACGGACCGTGCTTAAGCTGCGGCGCGCTGAAGAAAGATTCATTCCTTAATCTACCCGCGCCGCCAGCTTCAAGCGCTGGTTCGGCGGCTGACCCGTCACTCTCTAAGGAGCGGGCTGGGACGCCAGCAGGGCACGGATTTGAGCGACCGCGTTGCGGACCCTGATCTCCGCGAACTCGCGACCGAGTTCGGGTGAGGCAACTCGCGGGTCACCCGCAACTCCCCGCGCGTCCACGGCCCCAGACCCGGTCGTGTCTCCGACCGCGAACAGCGAAACCCGGACCGCTGCGGGTGCCACCGCCCAGAGCTCCGCCGTATCCCATAAACCACCATGCCCCGCGCCCATGAGGTGCCGGCTCTTGGCGAGTGCCTCGATTTGCGCCGTGGACTTGGCATAACCGTCCCCAATGAAGAAAACGCGAACGCCATGCGACCGAAGCTCGGCGTCGAGACGAGGTGCAAGGGATTCCAACGGCGCCTGATCCCCGCCATGGTCTCCTAGTAAGAATACGTATTTGAAACCTGCCGATGCGAGCGACCGAACGATGTCGGCGTTGTATGCTGCGAAGATTTCCGGCCGCACATGAATCGTTCCAGGGAATCGCCTGAGCGCGTCTCCTG
>WNFU01007948.1_pt1 | contig 12378 bp, 13 predicted proteins | sample 5400121 | NCBI WGS metagenome assembly WNFU01 (sample SAMN13153360, study PRJNA577476) | soil metagenome | isolation source: 100 cm soil or saprolite under grassland replicate 1 | place: USA:California | collected 2016-06-15 | reverse complement strand
CCGGGGAGCGCCGGGGGCTGGCCGATCTGCCCGGCCGCGGCCTGGAGGTTCTGCTCCCGGACCGCATCGGCCACGTCGCCCGCGGTGAGCCCGAGGCTCGCCAACCGCTCCGGGTTCAGCCAGAGGCGCATGCCATAGTCCCGCCCGTTGAACACGGTCACCTGCCCCACGCCGGGCACCCGCGCCAGCACGTCCACCACCTGGAGCGTGGCGTAGTTCGCCAGGTACAGCTCGTCCCGGCTCCCGTCGGGAGAGATCAAGGCGACGATCTCGACCAGATCCGGACTCTGCTTGGTGATGGTGAGGCCCTGGCGGGTCACGTCCGCGGGGAGCTTGGCCTGGGCGATGGAAACCCGGTTCTGCACGTTCACGGCGGCGATGTCGAGATCGGTGCCGACCCTGAAGGTCACGTTGAGCGTCATCGTCCCGTCGCTACCGCTCCGGGAGGACATGTAGATCATGTCCTCAACGCCGTTGACCTGCTGCTCGATGGGCGTGGTCACCGTCTGCTCCACGACCTCGGCGCTCGCCCCGGGATAGTTGGCGGTCACCACCACCTGCGGCGGCGTGATCTCGGGGAACATCGCGATGGGCAGGAACGGGATCGCCACCGCGCCGGCCACCACGATGACGATGGCGAGCACGGAGGCGAAGATGGGACGGTCGATGAAGAAGTTGACGAACACCGGCGTCAGCTCCCGGGCGTCGGCGGGAGCGCCTCCAGGGTCGGGTCCACGCGCATCCCGGCCCGGATCTGCTGGAGACCCTTGACCACGACGTGCTCGCCGGGCTTCACACCGTCCTCGACGACCCACAGCGGCCCCACGCGCGTCCCCATCCGGACGGTGCGCACCTGCACCGTCTGGTCCGGCGCGACCACGAACAGCGACGCGGAGCCCTGACTCTCCTGGATCGCGGCCTGGGGCACGACGAGCGCGTCGGGGCGCTCGGCGAGGAGGACCCGGAGCCGCACGTACTGGCCCGGCTGGAGCAGCCCCGCCGGATTCGGGAAGGCGGCACGCAGGGCGAGGGTGCCCGTCCGCGTGTCCACGGCGCGGTCGACGAAGTCGAGCCGCCCGTCATGCGCGTAGGGGCTGTCGTCGGGCAGCGTAATGGTGATGCCGGAGGAGCTCGGCTTCGCCTGCATCTCCGCCCGGCGACGATTCCACACGGACAGCGCCTCGCGCTCGCTCACGCTGAAGCTGACGTACATCGGATCGAGCGTGGACACCGTGGCGAGAAGCGTGGCGTCACCCTTTCCGACCAGGGCCCCCACCCGGACCTCGGCCCGGCCCATGCGTCCATCCAGCGGCGATTTGATGGACGTATAGGCGAGCTGGAGCCGGGCGCTGTCGGCCGCAGCCTCGTCGGCGCGAACCGCAGCCCGCGCGTTCTCGATGGCCGCCCGCGAGGCGGCAAGCGCGGCCCGCGCGTTCTCGAGGGCGGCGCGGTCGGCCTGCACGGTGGCCTCCAGCGTGGTCATGTTGGTGCGGATCTGGTCGTACTGCTCCTTGGCGATCAGCTCTTGCTGGAACAGCGTGCGATAGCGCCCCTCCTGCGCGCGGGCGTTCTCGACCTGCGCGAGGTCGCGTTCGACATTGGCTTGCGCCTGGCGCACATCGGCCTCGCGCTGGGTGACCGCGGCCTCCGCCTGGTGGAGCGCGGCAGTGTCGCGGGCGACATTGGCCTCGGCCTGGCGGAGGACGGCCTCCAGGGGGCGCGGATCGATCGTGAAGAGCAGGTCGCCGGCCTTGACATTCGCGCCGTCGGGCGCCACCTGCCGTTCGATGAAGCCCTCGACCCGCGCGCGCACCTCGACGGTCTTCACCGCTTCCGTCTGCCCCACGTACTGGCCGTACACCGGGACCGAGCGCTGAGCCACGGCGACCACCGTGACAGAGGGCGGTTTCGGGGCAGCCCCCACCTCGGGCGACCGATTGCACGCGGCCAGCCCCAATAGAAGCGCGATCAGCGCGACACCGGCCAAGCAACGCGCGTATGCCGCACCAGACCCCGGGAGAAGTCGGTTCACGACCTTATGATGAGTCGGCCTCGGCCGGGGCTTCCGACCGCTCATCGTCACGTGTCCCCTTATGTCGATCCGGAAGCAGGCATTCTGCCCGATACCCGCGGGGCCTACGGAACGACCGTCAAGCCGGGATTTCCGATACGGACCATGCTCGCTTCCCTCTCGGCTTGCTGCGCGGACCGTTTGAGAGACACACCCGCCGCTTGTCCTCAGGATTCGAGATCGACAAGTGTCGGCGTGTCCAGCGCCTTGGCCGCACGCGCGGGATCGAAATACTCTCGGAGGATACGCCGGCTCAGCCCCCGCCGGCACGATGACGCCCCGCTCGGGCCCCCGCCCGCGGGCGCGCGAGGGATCATCCTCCTCCGCGCCGCTCGGTCGTGAACATCCGCGATCCCTTGGATGCGCGCCCGGGGATGCGCGCCCGGCGCCTGGCGCCTCGCCGGGCGTCGCGATACGATACGCGCGCGCCGAGGAGCCCGCGGCATCGCCGCGGCCCGCGCCAGTGAAGCCGCCGCGATGCCGGGCCCGGTGACCTCCGCGTGGCCGCGACTGATCCCTGCCGGTGTGGGTGGCCGCGATCCGCGTGCACCCGACGCCCTCCGGGGTCCGCCTCGGCCAAGGCGGTCGTCGCTCGGACGCTGTGGCATCGGCTCCTGGGCGGCCAGTGTCTGAGTCTGGCACATTATGTCGCGGTGACGGAAACCAGGGGCGGGACAACCGCGGCCGGAGGGCCGTTCATGTTGCCTTCGCTCTCGATGTGAGGCATCCCATGGGCAAGCGGCTGTCGCCGTCGGCGATCGAGCACTACGAGCGGGACGGATACTACTGCCCGGTCCGCGTCCTGTCGCCCGAGGAAGCCCGGCAGTACCGTGAACGGCTCGAACGCGTCGAGCGCGATCTCGGCGGGCCGCTGTGGGGCATCTATCGCATCAAGCCCCACCTCCTGTTCGCGTGGCTGGCCGATCTGGTGCGCCACCCCGTGATCCTCGACGCCGTCGAGGACGTGATCGGCCCCGACATCCTCTGCTGGAACACGTCGTTCTTCACGAAGGAGGCGCGGAGCCCGGGATTCGTCTCCTGGCATCAGGACGCGACGTACTGGGGGCTGAGCGAGCCGGACGTGGTCACCGCGTGGGTGGCCTTCACCGAGAGCACGTCGAGGAACGGCAACATGCGGGTCGTCCCCGGGAGTCACCGGACGCCGGTGCCCCACGTCGACACCTTCGATCCCGACAATCTCCTCACCCGCGGCCAGGAGGTCGCGGTGGAGGTCGACGAGTCGCAGGCCGCCGACATCCTCCTCCAGGCGGGGGAGATGTCGCTGCATCACGTCCTGATCGTTCACGGCTCCGGCGCGCGCTGTCTCGTGCCCGACCCTCATCCTGGTGGGAGACGAGGATCGCGGCACCGACATCACCATGGCGAGGACCATGCACCAGCGTATCGCCGGCTCGGAGCTCTCCGTCATCCCGGGGGCTGCGCACTGCTCATGCGTCGAGGCCGCCGGCGAGTTCAATCGCGACCTGCTCGGATCCCTCCAGCGCGTCCACCACTGACGACGACTGCGAGTCATCGCGCCGGGACATTCGTCCGGGGTCAGGGCTGACGATGCGCTTCGGGACCTTCTACTTCTTCCAGGCCGCCCCCGGCCTCACGCACGGCGAGGTCGTCCACCGCGAGCTCGAGCAGATGGAGTGGACGGAGCAGCTCGGCTTCGACCAGATCTGGCTGACCGAGCACCACTTCATCGACTACGGCCTCGCCGTGGACCCGGGGAGCCTCGCCGCGACCGCCGCCGCCCTCACGCGGCGCGTCCGGATCGGCCTGGCGGCGGCCATCCTGCCCTTCCATCACCCGCTGCGGCTGGCCGAGCAGATGGCGCTCATCGACATCATCTCGAAGGGTCGGCTCGACGTCGGCGTCGGGCGCGGCAATCGCCCGGCGGAGTTCAAGGGCTATCACGTCCCGCAGCAGGAGAACCGGGAGCGCTTCGACGAGGCCGTCGACATCATGCTGAAGGCCTGGACCGAGGAGCGGTTCTCGCACGCGGGGCGCTTCTTCACGATCGAGGAGGCCCGCGTGATTCCCAAGCCCTGGCAGCGGCCGCATCCGCCGATCTACCAAGTGTGCGGCAGCGACGACGGCGCCCAGAGCTCGGCGGCCCGGGGGTGGCCGATGCTGAACTCCGTCCTCACGGGCCCCGTCGATCAGCTCCTCAAGCGCCGCGACACCTACCTGGCCGCGCTGCGCCGGCACGGACGCACGGAGGCCGACATCGCCGGGCTCATGAAGCACTGGGGAGTGTCCCGGCAGATCTACGTGGCGGCGACCGACGCGCAGGCCCTGGCCGAGGCCAAGGACGCCGAGATGTGGTATCAGGACTCGCTGCGCCGCTTTCAGATTCCCGAGCGCATCGAGGACGCCCATCCCAGCCTGCAAGCCGGCTTCCGCGCGGCGGCCGAGCGGTTCAAGAAGGTGACGTGGGAGGGCCTCGTGGCGGAGACGCTCGCCTTCGGCTCGCCCGACACGGTGGCCCGCCACATCGAGACCATGCGCCAGATGGGCGTCGGCCACGTGCTGTGCTGGATGAACTTCGGCGGCCTGCCCCAGGACAAGATCCGCCGCTCCATGGAGCTATTCGCCAAGCAGGTCATGCCGCACTTCCGCGACGCGTGACGGCCCGCCACCACGGGGAATTCTAGCTGGGCTTCCCACGCGCCGAGAGAAGCCGGTCCAGCTGATTCGCGAATGCGTGGCTGTCGCTCTGGCTCCAGGGCGCGGGCCCGCCGGTCTCGACGCCGCTCCCGCGGAGCTGGTCCATGAAGTCGCGCAGGGCCAGACGCTCCTGGATATTGTCCTTCGTGTAGAGCACGCCGCGCGGGTCGAGCGCGTGGCCGCCGCGCCCGATCACGTCGGACGCGAGCGGAATGTCGGCCGTCACGACCAGGTCTCCGGCCTGCATCTTCTCCGCGATCTCCCGGTCGGCGACATTGAAGCCATGCGCCACCCGCATGGCCCGGATGAAGCGCGACGGCGGGGTCCAGAGCAGCCTGTTGGCGACCAGGATCAGGGGGACCTGCATGCGCTCGGCGGCGCGGAACAGAATCTCCTTGATGACCTTCGGGCAGGCGTCGGCATCCACCCAGATCTGCATGCTCCTTCTCGTGAGAGCCCGCGAGACGGCGGTGAGGCGGGGAGCCGGTGATCTCGACGCTGGACGGCAAGGCCCGTGGGCGCCTCGCCAGGAACCGCCGCTGATTACCCTTCCCGGTCTACCTCTCGATCACGCCGATGCCCTTGGCGTCGTTCACAGGTGGTCGGCGTGGGCCGCCGGCCCTCGCGGACCACGTGGCGCGTCCGGAAGCGACGAGCCGCCTGCACCTCACTGGATCACCTGATCCGCCCGCAGCAGCAGCGATTGCGAGATCGTCAGGCCGAGGGCCTTGGCGGTCTTCAGGTTGATGGCGAGCTCAAACCTCGTGGGCTGCTCCATCGGCAGGTCGCTGGGCTTGGCGCCTTTGAGGATTTTATCGAGTGGACCGCCGGGGGCATCCCCGACAAACCCGATCCGCCAGACTTTCCCCGGCTGCCCCTCGGTGGCGAGGGGCGTGAGCGTGACGAGGATCAGCACAAGTAGCAGCCTCGGCATGGGGCTCAATCATCGGCCAGCCGGCCGCCGGGGACAAGAGGCTTCCGCGGCCTGGTACGATAGGTTCGCCGCTGCCGTGGTCTTCAGTCCGTGCTCTGCGCGATGAGCTTTTGCGGGCTCGACTTGATCAGCCCCGCTTCGTGGAGCCGAAGAAGCGCCTCGCCAACACGAACGGGCGGTCTCACCGCGGTGACCTGCGCGGCGGGACTCCAGCGCACCTGACACCCTCGACGCCGCCTGCGGAAACACGGGATCACCAGCATCGCCCGGCGAAGGTGAGCCTCCGTGACCGGATCCCGCGCTCGTTCCCGGCGATCTTGCGCCGACCAGGGTGGCGGAGTCAATCGCCACGTTGTCCAACGACGCCATGAGCGCGCCGGCGGTGATCCCGGGCGCGATGAGGGGCGCGTCGGGAAAGACCCGGCCGAGCGCCGCGCGCGCAGATACGGTGTCAGCTCCGCGGAGGGCTGCCGGGCGCGCGAGACCAGAGTCCCCCGGCCAGGTAACCGCCGTCCACGGCGAGTGTGTGGCCGGTGATATAGCTGGCGTCGTCGGAGGCGAGGAAGAGCGCGACCCGGGCCACCTCGTCGGGCTCGCCGAAGCGTCCCATCGGGATCCGCTCGACCCGACGGCGCCGGGCGTCCTCGGGCAGGCTCCGCGTGAGCCGGGTGTCGATCTGGGCCGGGGCGATGGCGTTCGCCGTGATGTGATACGCCGCCAGCTCCACGGCCATGGTCCGGGTCAACTCGACCACGCCGGCCTTGGCCGCGTTGTACCCAGTCGGCGGCTCGGCTGACGTCGGCGACGTGGGCGAGCACCTGGCCGCCGGTGGCCTTGCGGATCTCGTCCGCCGCCTGTTCGAGGTGTTCCTTGCGCCGGGCGCAGATGGCTACCTTCGCGCCCTCGGCGGCCAGCTTTTCGGCGGCGGCCCGGCCGAGCCCGTCACTGCCTCCGGTGATGATGGCGATCCTGCCGTTCAGACCGAGATCGAGCATGGAGAGCTCCTCTCACGGGTCGTTTTTTGGCGGGGCGGCGCCCTACTCGTTCAGGAAGGCCTGGACCACGCGGGATGCGGCCTCCGGTTGCTCCAGGTGGGGAGCGTGGCCGGCTCCCTTCACGACCTCGACGCGAGTCTTCGCCAGCCGGCGGGCGAACTCGTCCGCGTACGCGAGCGGGACCAGCCGGTCGTCCTGCCCCCAGACCAGCAGCGTCGGCGCCTCGATGCGGTGGATTCGCTTCTTCAATCCCTTGTCGGGAATCGGCCAGATGAACTTGCCGGTGCACCCCATGGCCCAGGTCAGACGGGTCCGTGCCAGGGCCCCGTCCTCCGGATCCTCGGGGATGGAGAACAGCGCTTTCGCCGCCACGCCCTCCGGCTCCCGGAACACATACCCCGGGAGATCCTGCGGGGCCACCAGCATCCAGTTGGTCACCGGCGCGTCGTCCCGCCAGAGGCCGATGGGATCGATGAGGGCCAGCCGCCGGATCCGAGACGGGCGCAGCGCCGCCACCTCGCACGCCACCATGGCTCCGAAGGAGTGGCCCACGAGCATCGCATCATGCAGCCCGAGGCGCTCGAGCAACTCGTCGTAGCAGAGGACCAGGTCCCACAGGCTGTCGACATGCTGCACCGCATCCGGCTCCCCCGCCGTCGTCCCCGGGTGCTCCGGCGCGTACACCGCGAAGCTTCGGGCCAGCGCCTCCAGGAACGGACCCCACGTCAAGCCCCACGGCCCATGGAAGAAGACCACGGCGGGGCCCTCACCCTCGACGTGGACCCTGAGGGGAACCCGGCCCTGCCAGACCGTCACGGTCCGTTGCTGCGCCGCCATCACCGATTCACCTACCGCGTCGCGCCCGCCGGCTGGCGGGCCCCGCGCAATCGCGCGGGCCACCAGTGGTTCTCCCAGCCTTCGTCGTCCCAGATGTCCCTCAGGGAAGGCAGGACCTCGCGGGCGAACAGGTCGATGTTCTGGAGGGTCAGCTCGTGAGGCATCGAGCCGATCTGCACCAGCACCATCAGATTCCCGACCCGGAGTCCCTTGATCACTTCCTCGGTCAGGCGCTCCCGCACGGTGGCCGGGCTGCCGGCGATGACGTATCCCTTCTCCACGAAGTCCCGGTACCTCAGATCCTTGGGGTTCTCGGCGCGCCGCACCGGGTTCCGATTGCTGGCGAGCAGGCTCCGGTAGTCCTGGTTGCCGGGCGGAGCGAACCAGTGCGGGGGCACGTGGAGGCACTTGTGGTAGAAGTACTCCACGTGGCGCGCGTACTCCGCCTCCGCTTTCGCGTCCGTCTCGGAGACCGCGACGAGCTGGAGAAACCCGGCCCGGTACGGGTTGCGCTCGAGCCCCTTGCGTTCCACGACCTCCCAGTAGCCGTCCATCATGCTCCTGGCGGCCCGGGCCCCGGAGTAGCTCAGGAAGCAGTAGCAGACGTTGTGCTCGACGGCGAAGTCGAAGGTGCTGATGCTCCCCGACCCCGGCACCCACACCGGCGGATGGGGCTCCTGGATGGGCCGGGGCCACAGGTTCACCATCCCGAGCTGGAAGTACTTCCCGTTCCACGGGAAGATCTCCTTCGCCTGCCAGGCCCGGAGCACCAGCTCGAAGGCCTCCCGATACCGTTCCCGGTGCTCCATGGGTGTGATGCCGTAGGCGAGATTCACGTCCATGGGACTCCCGAGGGGTAGTCCGGCCACCAGCCGTCCCCCGCTGATGCAGTCCAGCATGGCGTACTCCTCGGCCACGCGGACGGGCGGCGTGGTCGTGGGCAAGGTCATCCCCATCTGCACGATGGCGGTGTCCATGCCGTTGGTCAGCTTCGCGAGCACGCTCCCCATCAGGTTGGGGCTGGGCATGAACCCGTAGGCGTTCTGGTGGTGCTCGTTGGTGCAGACGCCGTCGAACCCGGCCCGGGCCGCGTGAAGCAGCTCGTCCAGGGTCCAGTTGTAGTACTGGCCCACCCGACGGGCGTCCGCCAGCTCCCACCAGGGCGGCGTCACCCACACGCTCGGGTGACGCCGTTCGAAGTCCGCGGGCAGCTCCCGGTGTGGCATCAGGTGGAACGCGCTGACCTTCATGTCCCGTCCTCCGGGTTCATCGAATGACTCGTGCGAGCAGAAGCGTAGAATGGCGAGAGCGCCGCGTCAAGAGAAGGCCGGGAGGTGGGAGCGGACGAGGATGGATCCACGGCTCGTGCGATTCGAAGGGTTCGAGGGCATCCATCTCGTTGCCGACGTCTGGGGGGACGATCGCGACTGGCCGGTGCTGCTCATGCACGGTGGCGGCCAGACCCGCCACGCGTGGGGGAGCACCGCGGAGGCCCTCGCCAGGAGCGGCTGGCGGGCCGTGTCCCTCGACCTGCGCGGCCACGGCGACAGCGAGTGGGCGCTCAACGCTGACTACTCGTTCACCGCCTACTCGGCGGATTGCCTGGCCGTCATCGACCGGCTCGGCCGGCCGCCGGTGCTGGTCGGCGCCTCTCTCGGCGGGGTGACCGCCCTGCTCGCCGAGGGGGCCTCCGACCGCGTGGTGTCGAGCGGTCTCGTCGTCGTGGACATCACCCACCGGACCAACCCCGCGGGCATCCGGCGGATCCGCGATTTCATGGCCTCGGGCCTCGAGGGGTTCGCCACCCTCGACGAGGCGGCCGCCGCCATCGCCGCCTACACCCCCAATCGGCCGCGGCGGGTGAATCCGGCCGGGCTGATGAAGGTGCTGCGCCAGCGGCGCGACGGGCGGTGGTACTGGCACTGGGACCCGCGGTTCCTCGAGGGAGGCCGCACCGAGGTGCCGCGCCCGGAATTCGAGGCCCTCTTCCAGGCGGCGATGGGGAACATCCGGGTCCCGACGCTCCTCGTCCGGGGCCTGCTCAGCGACGTCGTCACCGAGGAGGGCGTGCAGGAGTTTCTCCGCCGCATCGCGGGCGCGAAGGTCGTCGACGTGGGGGGCGCCGCCCACATGGTGGCGGGGGACCAGAACGACGCGTTCTCCCAGGCGGTGATCGGGTTCCTCGAGCGCGACGTCCGCCCGAAGCTGCCTGGATGAAGCATCGCCCTTGCGGCACAACGTCTACCCGCCCGACGTCCTCTTCACGTAATCCTCGATCGCCCGGAGGTACGTGGACACGTCCTGTATGGCCGTTCCGAGCGCCTCGTGCACTTTGCGGGGATCGACCTCGTCGTACTCGTGGACGATCCTATTTCGAAGCCCAGCGCACGCGGCGATGCGGCGCCCGAACTCGATGTCGTAGACACCGAGCGCGGCGAGCTGTGTGAACGAGGCGTAGTAGTCGGTCGGCGGCGGGTGAGCGGTCTCCGTCAGCAGGTGGCAAGCGAAGCAGACGAGAGTCACCACCCCGGGCAAGCGGATGGACTTCTCGACGGCGGTGGTCGATCCGGTGGACGACCGCACCGTCCACTACATCGGGGAGTACGCCAACACCGCCAATGGCGCCAAGCCGGACATCGTCGACGGGTACCGGACGCGCGTCGGTGTGCTGTCGCCGTAGACGGGTTCAGCACCTTTCCAGCCGGATCGTGTATCGTAAGTAACCGTCACGCTTGACCCGGAGGGCTAGCCTCAACTGGCAAGGCAGTGGACTTGAAATGGGGCTGGGGCTAGCAGCCCGTGGTGAAAGTCGTGAGAGATTCATCGCCCGAAGCGAGAGCGGGAACGTAAACTGCGGCCCATGGCGATGGGCAAACGGAAGAGCGAGCAAGCCCCGATGTGGGTTCCGACCACCGAGCTGCCGGTCTCGCCGGGTCACCCGTTCTACGCGCGCCTGAAGGTGCCTCTGTCGTCTTCCGAGCGTACGAAGCGCGGCTGCTAGGTTGAGCTGCGTCTGTGCCCAATGGTGGGGTGCGCGCTCGCGCGTGTACTCCTCCAGCGACAGGCGGTAGGCGGCGACCGCTTCCTCGAGGTGGACGGTGCCGGCTTCACGCTCTCCGAGTGAGTGAAGCGCATTCCCGAGATTGTTCTGAGTTTCCGCCTCCTCGAGGCGCGAGCAGAGCAGTTCGTGCTCGAGTTCGCCGGCCGTGAGCTGGCCGAGCTGGACCTCTGGAAGGAGTACGGCCGGGACCGCGAGCTCGGGGCCGGTGTCGTCGACGTGAAGGGGTTCTACCCGGAAACGCCCGAGGATGTCGCCAAGCGGATCCGGCGCGTGCTGACGGTCTGCAAGGCGGAGAAGCTCTCCGTCAACCCCGACTGCGGGTTCGGCTGGTCCCCCCGCTACATCTGCAACCAGAAGATCCGGGCGCTGGCCGCGGGTGCCGCGCTGCTCCACGCCGAGCTGATGGGAAGGACATTGCCTGCGTAAGCGGGCGTCGAGTCGGCGGCATGCGGCGACCGACCGCCTCAGCAGGCGGCTTTCCGCGCCTTCTGGTAGAGCAGCGAGACACCGAGCAGGACCACGCCCAGGACGAGGAAGGAGAGAATGCGGTACGCCGTCCGCACCGCCGCGAGGTCCACGAGGAACACCTTGAACACGGTGAGGCCGAACAGGGCCAGCGCGGCATAGCGAACGGGCGGGCGCGACCGGATGAAGCCCCAGCCAAGCGCCGCGGCCGCATAGAGCGTCCAGAGGACGGATAGCCCGACCTGGGTCGTCCAACGGGCGCCGGCCCCCTGATACCGCGTCCAGTTCACGCTCAGCACGAAGAGAAGCGCGAGGCCCGCGGCGCCCGACAGGCACCGCCCCCAGAGCGGGGCTCGCGCCGAGGCCGCGGAGCGCGCCATCCAGCCACCGGCGACTGCCAGCGCGGCACACGCGGCGATGCGCGAGAAGAGCGGAGCGTTGAGGAGCGACTCGGTGGCGATGCGGGCCTGCAGGTCATCGGCGCCCAGGACCCTTGCCAGGAGCACGGCCGCCAGGATCGGGGCGGCGATGGTCCAGGCGGGCGAGGTCGCGGCGCGCGCGAGCCAGGCTACTGCGAGCAGCTCGGCCGTGAGCAGCGTGGCCGGCCAGAGCCCCGCCGGCTCCCGCCAGAACAGCACGGCCAGGACCAGGGCCGCGACAAGCCAGAGCACGCTGCGGATGATCGGCCCGGTCAGTCCCCCGAGCCTCTCGGGCCGCGCCGCGGACGCCAGTACCCCACCCCAGGCGAGCGCGACCACCACGAGGAGGTGCACGAGGTAGGTGAGGTTCCACACCGGTATCGCACCCCGGCCGTAGCGGTCCGCGGCCACTACCCGAGCGCCCGCCAGCAGGAGCGCCGCCAGCCCACCCCAGGCCGCGACCGGCGTCTGGACCCGTGAGGCGCTCCAGAGCAGCACGACCCCTTGGGCCGCCCAGGCCAGCGTCACCCAGCGGCCCGCAAGGGCGAGCGGAATGGCAAGGGTGAGAAAGGTCCACGCGACGCCCTCGTGGAGCACCACCGTCGCCTCGTCGTCCGGAACGCGGGCGGCATAGTCGGCCGAGACCAGCCGATAAACGATGGCCAGAGCCAGGGCATAGGCGCCCTCGGCGCGAGGATGCCAGGGCTCCAGCGTCACGTACACCGTCCAGAAGTAGCCCGCCGCATTGGCCACCACGAGCAGGAGATCGATCTCGGCCTGACGCCGGCGCCGGGCGAGCGGCTGGATGAGCGGCACCGCGAGAAACAGCACGAACAGGGCCGACAGGAGCGCGAGCCGGCTCAACGGGTGAGGCGAGTCGGGCTCGCGAGACAGCGTCGCGGCGAAGAGGAGCGCCGTGC
>WNFU01018220.1_pt1 | contig 12379 bp, 13 predicted proteins | sample 5400121 | NCBI WGS metagenome assembly WNFU01 (sample SAMN13153360, study PRJNA577476) | soil metagenome | isolation source: 100 cm soil or saprolite under grassland replicate 1 | place: USA:California | collected 2016-06-15 | reverse complement strand
GATCGACGAGCCCCGCTATCGGTACGTGAAGGGCGCGGTCGCGAAGGTGAACGCCCGAGAGCCGATGTGGATCGAGGTCCGCTCGATGGTGCCGAGCGGCGCGGGCCTCGGATCGTCCGCCGCGGTCACCGTCGCGACCCTCGGCGCGCTGCACGGGATCGCGGGCACCCTCGACGCGCCGACGATCGCCCGCCAGGCGTTCGAAGTCGAGCACGAGGTCCAAGGCCGCGCGAGCCCGATCGACACGAGCACCGCGACGGCGGGCGGGGCGCTGCTGGTCCTCCGCGAGCCGCGGGACGACCTGCTGTGGACGATCGAACGCGACACGCGTCGCTGGTGCCTCCATCGGGCGCGCCTTCCGGACCTCGATTTCGTGATCGGCAACACGGGCATCAGCGCGGCGACCGGACCCCTCGTGGCGAAGGTCAAGGATCGCGTCGACCGCGACCCTCTCGCGGCGGACATCGTGCGGGAAATCGGTCGGATCACGCTCGACGGCCTGGCGGCATTGCAGCGGCGGGACCTCGTCGAAGCGGGACGGCTGATGGACCGGGACCACGCCCTCCTGACAGAGCTCGGCGTGGGCCATCCGATGCTCGACCGGCTCGTCGCGGCCGCTCGCCCTTCGAGCTACGGCGCGAAGCTCACCGGCGCCGGCGGGGGCGGGAGCATCGTCGCGCTGACGGACCGGCCCGAGGAGACCGCCGAGGCGATCCGGGCCGCGGGCGGCAAGGCGTTCGTCGTAGGGCCCGACTCCGTTGGAGTGACGAAGCAGCCATGACGCCCCCGAAGGCGCACAAGGTCCGCGCGACGAAAGGAGAAAGGGCCGCGGTCGCTCGAACCCTCTTGGTCGAACACGCCGCGGAACTCCTCACGATTCGCGGCCCACCTACGCCGCGCGTCCGGGAGACGGCGGCGGCTCTCGGGATCGTGGAGGACGGGGCCGTCTACGTCGAAGGGGACCGAATCGTCGATGTCGGGACCGCCTCCGAGGTCCGATCGAGGCATCCCCGCGCCGCCGTCCGGATCGACGCGACCGGGTGCGTCGTGATGCCGGGCTTCGTCGACGCGCACACCCACGCCATCTTCGCGGGATCTCGCGAACACGAGGTCGAGTGGAAGGCGCAAGGACTCAACTACGCCGAGATCGCCGCGCGTGGGGGAGGAATCCTCTCGACCGTCCGGGCGACACGCGATGCGTCAGAGGACGAACTCGTCCGGACCGGATCCGAACGGATGCGGTCGATGTTGTCGGCCGGCACGACGACGCTCGAAGTAAAGACGGGATATGGACTGCGGACGGAGGACGAGGTACGGATGCTCCGAGCCTCCGCGCGCGCCGCGTCCCTCGCGGGCGTCGACGTCGTGCCGACGTTCCTCGGGGCGCACGCGATCCCACCGGAATACGAGGGCCGTCCGGATGCCTACGCGGACCTGGTATCAGGCGCGATGCTGGAGGCTGTTCGGTCGACGGAAATCGCCGTCTTCTGTGACGTGTTCGTCGACACGGGGTTCTTCACGCCGGATCAAGCTCGACGAATCCTGGGGAAGGCGAAGGCCGTGGGCCTGCAACCAAAGGTCCACGCCGACGAGCTCGCCGAGACCGGCGGCGCCTCGCTCGCCGCGGAGATTCCCGCGGTTTCCGCAGACCACCTCGTGCACGCATCGCCGGAGGGAATCGAGGCGATGGCCCGCGCGGGCGTCATCGGGGTTCTACTCCCGGCGACGTCGCTCGCGTCTCGGCTCCCGTTCGCGGACGGACGGCGGCTCGTCGCGGCCGGGGTTCCTGTCGCGTTGGGGACGGACTTCAACCCGAACTGCTGGTGCGAGTCCTTGCAACTCGCCGCGGCGCTCGCGTGCCATCACAACGGCCTGGTTCCTGCGGAGGCGATCGTCGCGTCCACCATCAACGCGGCCCATGCGGTCGGCCGCGCGAGCCACGTCGGGAGCCTCGAACCCGGGAAGCGGGCGGACCTCTTGGTCTTGGACATCCCCTCTCATCGTCATCTGGGTTACCGTATCGGCGGAAATGTCGTCCGGACGGTCGTGAAGAGCGGTCGCGTTCGCGTCAACGCTGGTTCCCGCTAGTCCGATGCCGTCGGCCGCCGGGCGTACCTTCTTGCCGGCGCATGCCATGCGACCGCATCGGATCCCGATGATCGCTCGAACCTGGCACGGCGTGACGGACAAGTCGAAGGCCGACGACTACCTCGAATATCTCGAAGAGAGCGGAGTCAAAGAGTATCGCACGACGAAAGGCAACCGGGGCGTCTATGTCCTGCGGCGGGACGAGGGAGATCGGACGCACTTCCTACTCGTCTCCCTATGGGACTCGTTCGAGGCCATCCGACGGTTCGCGGGGCCGGATGTCGAACGCGCGGTGTATTTTCCGAAGGACAAGGAGTTCCTCCTCGATTTCGAACCGAAGGTCTCGCACTACGAGGTCCTCGTCGCCCCGGACGGGATTCGCTAGGAGCCAAAGCACGCGATTCGAATCGTTAACCTCTTAGGGTCGCGGGAATTCGCTCCCCGCTAATTCCCAAGCGTTACCCTGTATCATCGCCCGCTCGTTCCATCATGCCCGCTCTGCCAGCGGCGGGAACCTTACTCTTTTGGCCCCGGGCGCACATGTCTCATAACGATGCAACCCGAGGGGCTAGGTCCAAGGTCGCGAAGGAAGATGGAGGGCGGTGTCACCGAGTTCGTGTTCGAATGGAAACCGTACGGATCCAACGAACCACTTCACTGGCGTTCAAGGGACCGTGACCACTACGCGATTCTCGGGATTTTCCTCGTCAACGTCGCCGAGATACGCCGGGAACATCCATTCGCATACATCCTGACGAACAACGCCGCCGAATTCGATCCTCGGCTCCCTGCGTCGTCCCTCGCGAGCTTTCCTCAGGCGAAGTTGAGCTTCGACTACTTCCTTGATTCGTCTTCGCGAGTCTCATGGATCGTCGAGTTGGGAACGGGTGATCTGGTCCCCTACTACAACGAGCTGGTGGGCCTTGTACCAGCGCCTGAGTACTGGGCTTTGCTACTGTCCAGGGAGCGAGGCCTCTGCCCGTGGGTCGGCGAGATACCGTTCCAATCCGGCCGAGCCGAGGCATGGGTAGCGAAGATGCTCGAACGGTTCGATGCCTTCGTCCAAGTGCACGAAGGCCTCTTTCTTCGGGTTCTGACTAGGGACCGAATCGTGACAGATGCTCTCAGTTGAAGGAAGGTCGGGACCCGAAATCCACTAACATCTTCTGAAGTCCAAAAAGTTCTTACGGCGGTTGGGAGACCGTCGCGTTCTCCAGACGCGATCCGGCACGGATCGTCATCGAGTCCCCGATGATGCTCGAGGCGATCCGCGCGCCGTCCTCGATGATGCAGTTCCGGGACACTACGCTGTCGACGATTTCGGCGGCTGCCCCGACGACGCTACCCTCCAGGACGATGCTGTTCCGGACGACCGCTCTGCCTTCGACCCGCACGCCCTCGTACAGGCAGGCGTTGTCCGCGATGCTACCGCGCCGCAGGACGGCGCCGGACCCGACGTAGCACGGCCCTCGGATCGTGACGCCGTCCTCGACTTGGGCGGCGGCGTCGAGGATCACGGGTCCCTCGCTCGCGATGCCCGCGCGCCGGAGCGGCTTGCCCTCCCGTCGTACGATCTCCATGCTCGCCTTCCAGAGGTCGTGCGGTCGCCCGATGTCCATCCAGACGCCGTCGAGCTTGGAGCCATGGAGCGGGACGCCCTTTGCAAGGAGCTTCGGGAACAGGTCCTTCGCGAAGTCGAACTTCTGGTCCGCAGGGATGAAATCGAGGACCTCCGGCTCGAGCACGTAGATGCCCGCGTTCGCCAGGTTCGAGAACGCCTCTTCCCGCTTCGGCTTCTCGCGGAACTTCGCGATCCGGCCCTTCGCATCGAGGCCGACGATCCCGTACTGCGTCGGGTCGTCCACCTCCGTGAGGGCGATCGTCCCGACGCCGCCCCGTCGCTTGTGGAAATCGTAGAGCGCCTTGAAGTCCACGTCGCACAGGATGTCCCCCATCGCGACAACGAACGTCTCGTCGATGAAGTTCCCCACCCGACGGACGGCCCCCGCGGTGCCCGCGGGGTTCTCCTCGAAGCTATACAGGATCGACGCGTTGTAATCGACGCCGTCGCCGATCGACTTGATCAGCGCGTCGGAGAGATACGCCGTCGTCACGATGATCTCGTGGAATCCGGACGTCGCAAGGGATCGCAGCACGTAATCGATGCACGGCCGACCGGCGACGGGCATCAGCGGCTTCGGCCGTTTGTACGTGAGCGGCTTGAGCCGGGTCCCCTCTCCTCCGGCGAGGACGACGGCCTTCATCGGCCGATCTCCACGCGACCTTTCTCCAGGAGGGCCCTCAACGCCCGGTCCGCGGAGTCCTCGAGCTTCTTCGGGTCGGAGAGAGCCCGCGCTTGCCGGTTCTGCGCCCGGAGGAGATCGCGGGACTCGCGCGCCTCCGTGCGCTTCGCGCCCCGGATCGAGAGGACCTTGTCCCGCATCTCGACGACCTTCGCGTGGATCTCATCGGCCTTGTCCCGCGCCGCGAGGTACGCCTCGTGCTTCCCGTCGCCCTCGAGGACGAGGGCCGAGATCTCCCGCACGAGCCCGAGCGAGTCCTCATGGACGGCGCGCGCCTCCGCGCTCAAGGCGACGGCCGCCTCGTGCTCCTTCTCCGCGGCTTGGAACCGCTCCGTGATCCCGGCATCGATGTCCCGGACCTCCTTTGCGATCTTGTCTTGATCGGCCTTCAGCGACTCGAGCTCACGCAGACGCTTCATGGAGCGCTTGATCTCGTCGAGCAACTCGTTCTCTTTGGTGAGCGTGAGGGACGCGGTCTGCTGCCGCATCTCCATCTGCGACACGCGCCGCTTCGTGGCCCGAAGCTCCGCGCCGACGTCCACGGAGGCGGAGCCGCGCATCTTCCGCTTCAGCTCGATGAGGGCCTTCGCTTTGCCCTGGAGTTCGTCGCGCTTCGCTCGGTGCGCCCGCGCCTTCGCGACGAGGTCGGCCCGTCGGTCCTTCATCACCCGCAGTTTCGGCGTGAGCTCCCGCTTCTTCTCGTGCACGAGGTCTCGCTCCTCCCGAAGGAGCGCGGCCTCCTGGTTCAGGGCGGTCCGCCGCTCGAGGAGGCTCTCGAGCTTGATCTCCGCCTGTTCCAGCTCAGAAATGGTCTTCTTCCGGACCATCGGGTCCCCCGGGGCCGATCGGAGTGCGGCGATTGGCGGATGCCCCATTAACCTTTCGCACCGCGTCGGCGATGCGGCCGATCTCCTCCGGGGAGAGTTCCTCGACGCGGCGCGTCCGGAACGGGACCGACGGGAGGATCGACTCGAGGCCGCGGGGCGTTTCGGCGAACGACCGCCACGACAGCCGGAGGCCGTTCTCGACCGTCTTGCGGCGATGCGCGAACAGCGCGTCCACGACGGCGTCGAACCGGACCGGGTCCGCGATCGGGAACGGGCTCGGACGCGGGACGAGCCGTACGAGGGCGGAGTCGACGCGCGGTTGCGGATGGAAGGCGTTCCGCGGCACCCGCTCGAGGATCTCGCACGCCGCCCGACGATACACGCCCACGCTCAACCGGGAATAGTCGGCGGTCGCCGGCTTCGCGATCATCCGCCGCGCGAACTCCCACTGGTACATCAGGACGGCCCGGTCGAACCGCTGATCGAGCAGCCGGAACGTGATCGGCGAGGAGATCTTGTAGGGCAGGTTCGACGCGAGCACGTCGAAGGCCGGCCACTCGACCCGGAGCGCATCGCCTTCGATCACCTCGACGTCGGGCAACGACTCCCGGAGATAGGCGGCGAAACGACGGTCGGCCTCGATCGCGATGACGCGCTGCGCCCGCTCCACGAGCCGTCGCGTGAGCACGCCGAGACCGGGTCCGATCTCCAGCACGACGTCCGACGCGCCGACGTTCGCATGGCCGACGTGGCGGGTCGCGATCCGCCCATCGACGAGGAAGTGCTGGCCCATCCCTTTGCGGGGCCGGATCCCGAGGCGACGAAGCGTGCCGCGGACGTCCTCGTCCACGGCAGCGGCACGGCCGCCCGACGATTTAGGGTTGCGTGCCGGCCGGGTCCGCGTCGAAGTCCGTGGCGAGGTACGCTTGCGTCGTGTACGTCGTCGTCGGATCGATGCGTCCGGCGGTCGGCATGAGCGATAACGTCGCGAGGTACGGCCCGTCGAGACCGCTCGCGCGGATGTCCGGGCCTGCGAAGACGAATTCGACCCACTGCACACCTTCGAGAAGCCACGCTTGAGCGGCCATCTTGGCGACGTCCCGCGAGGATCCGACGGGCTGCAGGAGGCCGGAGACGTCGAACGCCGCGGAGACGAACACCTCGACCTCCGCGCGGATCACCAGGGCGTCGTAGGTCCCGTCGGCGTCCCGGTCCGGGGTGAGCTCCTCGAACCGACCGGTGTACGAGAGGAGCTCGACGGTGTCGTCGAAGTCGCTCGCGCGGTACGCGGACGTCGAGCCGCATAGCGTCTCCGGGTAGCCGACGGGTTGCGGGCGCAGGACGGAGCCGACCGGATCGGGGGCCGCGGGGTACAGCCGGTAGTCGATCGGACCGTACAAAAGGACACGCTCGTGTCCGACGCTTTGAGGGCGACGGTTCGGTAGGCGTACGCGACCATCCTCACGACGTCCGCGGATGGCGACATGAGGACGCCGTTCAGGCTGTAGTTCCCCTCGACGTTCACGTGGACGTCCGCACGCAGCTCGAGGAAGTCCGCGAGCCCGTCGCCGTCTAGGTCGACCGCCTGGTCCGTGTGCCCGCCCGTGAAGTACGCGGGCCGGACGGGCGCCTCGAAGGCGGAGGCGGCGTACGCCTTCGTCGTGTAGTTCCACTCGAGGATGTCCCCGGCGGGCTGCGGGAGCGGCCCCGCCCGGTCGTACATGATCCCGTCCCCGAGGAACAGCGTCGCATGCACCCGGTACGGCCCGTCCACGCCGGCGCGTTCGATGTCCGTGCCCGCGAAGGCCATGCGCACCGTCTGCTCGCCGGCGGGGAAGAAGTACCGCTCGTTCGTCCAGGCGATCGGATACGTCGCATCGGCCGTCGCAACGATCGGCGGCATGGGCGGCGGCACCCGATACCCGACCGCGCACGGTCCGCCCGCGGGCGGACTCGAGGCCGAGAGGTCCGCGTAGATCGTCCAGGTGCCCGCTTGCGGCAGCGAGACGCCCGCCTCGACGACGAGCCATTCGAAGGCGCCGTTCCCGTTCGTGTCGAGCCCGTAGTCCGTCCCAGCGCCGTTCGCGGTGACGAGCGCGTGCAAGCCCCAGGCCGCTCCGGCCGAGCCGATGCCGATGGCGACGAGCACCACGACCGTGCGAGCGGTCCACATCATGATCGCACCGCCGAAGGTAGGCGCGCGCGGGAATATAGGACCGCGTTTCTCGTTCGGGAATCCTCTAACCGCGGATATTCTCACCCATCAGTATTTGAATGGGAAGTTCGGATGGGGTCGCGTGGCCGTCCCCTGGGGCGCGCTGCCCTTCCAGGACGAGGGAAGCCTCCAGTGCTGGATGGTCGGCCTTATCATCGGGGCGCTCGTGCTCGTCCTCGCGATCCTGATGGCGTACCAGCGGTACGTCGCCGGCAAGAAACCGGTCCAGCACCTGTGCGACTACTGCGGGCACATGGTCACCGCCGTGAGCGACTGCCATCACGCGCCCGTCCGGGAGCGGTTCCTGCACGGGACCTGCCTGGAATGCAAGAAGGACTGCCGGCTCGTGTGCGCGCGGTGCAAGAACCCCCTCTGAGCGAACCGGGCAGCAATGATTATGCGCCGGACCCCGTTGCCCGAGCCGAAGCCATGTCCGGTCCCCCCGAGGTCCCGGTGGCGCCGAAGCCTCCGCCCCAACCGCGCAGCGTCCTGTTGGCCTCCGCGAAGATCACGGTCCAGGCGCCGATCCCTCGCGTGTTCGAGGCGCTCACCAACGGCGAGCAGCTCGCCATGTGGTGGGCGGAGGACGCCCGAATCGAGGCGGAGTTGGGCGGCCGGTACGAGGGGACGCTCCCCGAAGGCCGGGTCGAAGGGACGATCACGGCGATCGACGGCCCCGGCAAGCTCGCGTACACCTGGCCGCTCTCGCACGAGGGCGGGTCCGTCGAGACGAGCGTCGTCTTCGAACTCAGCCCGAAGGGCCCCGAGACCGCGGTCCACGTCGCCCATCGCTCGCCGATGCCGGTCGCGGGCGAGTGGGACGGCGTTTGGCGACGATCGGTGGCATCGTTGAAGGCGTTCCTCGAACAAGGCGCGCCGGGCCCCGCCTGACCACCCGCGATCGAATTGGGGGCAGTTTCACACACCCCAGCGCAAGGCCTATGGGTCCCTGGAACATACCTCTACTTAGAGGTACGAGCCATGGAGATCGGATGCGGCGTGAGGGTCCGCGACTTCGGTGGGAGACGGTACGTATACTTCTGGCACTACGAGCGAGAGGGCGGACGCTCCCTCCGTCGGGAGGACTACATCGGTCGCGTGGGCACCGAGCGGGCGAAGACGGAGGTCCTGCGGCGCATGGCCGCATACCACCGCAAGGCGGAGCAGGAATTCGCACGGAGGCGAGCGCGGATCGAGCAGATCGTCGCCTCGCATACCTCTACTTAGAGGTACGGGGGAAGAACGGACCCTCCGAGGGCCCACGGCCCGACCACGAACCTTTATCCCCGGAGGTCGGTTCGACCGCCCGTGCGACTCGAGGAGCGTCCCTTCGGAGGGTTCGCCCGCGGCACCCTGCCCGCGGGATGCCGCCAGTGCACGGACGGCGCGAAGATGGTCCTCTTCGTCACCGGCGTCTGCTCGTTCCACTGCTTCTATTGCCCGGTGTCGGACGAGAAGATGTACAAGGACGTCGTCTTCGCGGACGAGAAGCGGGTGACGCGGGACGAGGACGTCCTCGAGGAGGCCCGCGCGATCCGGGCGACGGGCGCGGGGATCACGGGCGGCGACCCGCTCGATGCGGTGGAGCGCACGTGCCACTACATCCGAATCCTGAAACGGGAGTTCGGTCCGACCTTCCACACCCACCTGTACACCATGTCCACGGATACGGACAAGATCCGCGCGCTCGCGGACGCCGGCCTCGACGAGATCCGGTTTCACGTGCCACCGGGGTTGTGGGCGCGCGCGGGGTCGAGCGCCTACGTCGCGGCGTCGCGACTCGCCCGGTCCCTCGAGATGACCGTTGGCCTTGAGGTGCCGCTCATCCCGGAGCGGGAGGCGGACCTCGTTCGGCTGATCGAATGGGCGGGAGGCGAAGGACTCTCTTTCGTGAACCTGAACGAAATGGAGTTCTCCGAAGCGAACTTCGGCCGGATGCGCGTCCACGGGTATGAGATGAAGCACGAGCTCTCGTACGGGGTGAAGGGGGCCGACCCGGTCGCGTTGCGGATCCTCGGACGGACTTGGAAGACGACGGTCCACTATTGCACGAGCGGGTACAAGGACGGATGGCAGCTCCGGTCCCGCATCAAGCGGCGGGCGGAGAACGTCGCGCGGCCGTGGGACGTCATCACGGAAGACGGTACCCTGATCAAGGGAATCGTCGAGGGATCCGACCTCGACGGTCTGCGGGAGGACCTCGCGCGCAAGTACCGTGTACCGAAGGAACTCATGGGCGTCGACGGGCCGCGGAAGCGGCTCGAGATCGCGCCCTGGGTCCTCGAGGAGCTTGCTCCCCGCCTGCACCGGCCGGCGTTCCTGGTCGAGGAGTATCCGACGGCGGACGGCCTAGAAGTCGAGCGGACGCGGCTCGCGTGATCCGTACCCGGTGGGACCAAGCGTCGACGCTCGCCTCGGCGTCCCCGTCTTGGAGGGAGAGGCGCACTCGGACCGACGGCGTGAGGACCGCGCAGATCGAACACAGCGCGGCGGTCGCCCGCGGCTCGAACCGCTCCAGCGCCTCCGCGAGCCGCCGATCCCGCTCCGCCTCCACCGCGCGGATCAGGTCCGAGGAGCCGTTCGGGTCGGCCTCGCGAATCTCCGAAACCGTCCGATCGAAGTAGCCGAAGATCCGCCGGACCTCTTCCTCGAGGAGGCCAAGGCTTTTCGCCCGGAATCGCTCGACCTCGTCTCGCATCCGTGCCGCCAACGCGTCCGCGGCACGGCGGTAGGCGGGTCCGAGCTTCGGCCGAAAATCCGGGAGTTGTGCCGGGACGACAATCGAGGCGTCCGCATCGTCGACGGCCCAGACCGAGTCGTCTGCGGTCGAGACCGCGAAGCGGTGGAACGCTTCCCGCTTCTCGTCGGCGGCGAGCGTCGTCCGGAACGAGAACACGAGGAGGAGATCGTTCGTCGCCTCGAGGACCTGCGGGGTCGCCGTGGCCGTGAGCCCAGACGCGGCGAGAGCGGGAGCCACCCACGACGTGTCGACCGCCTCGACCCGGACCGCGTCCCAGCGCCCCCGTCGCGTCGCACATGCGAACGATCGTTCGAGGAAGTAACTACCGGGGGCCGCGAGCTCCGCGCCGAACTCGCCGACGTGCGAGGGATCGAACGCGAGGGCGAACTCCGCCCCGACCTCAAGTTTCCGCTGGACCGACTCCGGAGCGCGCACCCACAACAGCGACTCCGCCTCCGAGACCTCCGCGCCCAGGTCGGCGAGCGCATCCCGGACGAACGCCCGGAGAGGCGTCGGCTCGCTCATGCGGGCGCCTCTTCGCCGATCCCGCCTAGGACCTCCTCGTTCCGCTCCCTCACCCGATCGGACTGTGCCCGCGCGCGCACGAGGGCGTCCCCGAGCTTCCGCATCGCGGCCCGTCGGTCCTCCGCTTCCCGGAGCGCCCAGACGTCGAGCAGGAGCTCCTCGAAGGACCGCCGCTCGTCGAGGTGGCCGAGGATGAGGTCCAGCTCTCCGACGACGAGCTCGAACATGTGGATCTTGCGGTCGAGCAGCTCCATCAGGTACGCCTCGATCGTGTCCTCCGCCCAGAGGTTCACGACGTGCACCTCGCGCTCCTGGCCCAGCCGATGCACGCGGCCGATTCGCTGCTCGATCCGCAGCGGGTTCCAGGGGAGGTCGTAGTTCACGACCGTCCGCCCGAACTGGAGGTTCCGGCCTTCCCCGCCCGCCTCCGTGCTCAGGAACACCTGAGCGTCTTCTCGGAACGCACACACGGCCGCGTCCTTCGCGGCGGCCCCCAAGCTCCCATGGTACGTCGCGATGCGGTACCCCTCGCTTCGCAGGACCCCCTCCAAGTATCGGAGGGTGCGCACGTATTGCGTGAAGACGAGGGCCTTCTCGTCGAACGTCCGCAGGAACGTCCGCAGTCGGTCCGCCTTGATGTTCGTCGCGATCGCGCGCGCTTCGTCCCGGAGCGCTTCGAGCCGCTCGCAGTCCTCCGGGCCGAACGTCGGACCGCGGGCGAGCCGACCGAGCGTCTCCGCGACTGCGAACGTGCTGCTGCCGATCTCCCGCTGCAGCACGATCAGCGTGAGCCGCGCCGTCCAAGGGAGCCGCCCGGAGACGGCCCAGTACGCGTCACGCACGAACTCCGTGACGTCGTCGTATAGGCGGCGCTCGGCCGGTCCGAGGCGCACCGCGAGGCTGTGCACCCGTCGGGGCGGCAGGGTGAACGCGATCCCCCGGCGGTTCCGGATCATCACGTCCCGGAGCCGATCGCGCAGCTCCGGCACCCGCGCGGGCACCCGGCGGTCCCCGCCTGCGACATAGCGGTCCAGGAAGCCGTCGTGCGTGTGCAGCGCGCCGGGCTTGAGGAGGCTGATCAGGTTGAAGAGCTCCTCCATGTCGTTCTGGACCGGCGTCGCGGTCAGCAGGAGCATGTACTTCTTCGAGAGGCCGGAGACGAACCGCCAGTTCAGGCTCGTACGATTCTTGAGCCGGTGCGCCTCGTCGACCACGACGAGGTCCCAGGACCGGGCCTGCGCCGCCCGCCGATGGGCCTCCCGCTTGGCCGTGTCTATCGACGCAATCAGGAGGGGCCGACGCTCCCAGTCGCCGGCCGAACGGAGGACCTCGAACGGGAGGGAGAACTTCGTCTCCATCTCCTCCCGCCACTGCGAGGTCAGCGAGGGCGGCGTGAGGATGAGCGCGCGGCGGACCAGTCCGCGGATCGCGTACTCCTTCAAGATGAGGCCCGCCTCGATCGTCTTTCCGAGGCCGACCTCGTCCGCGAGGACGGCGCGACCGTGCAGGTCCCGCAGGACGCGCATCGCGGTGCGTTCCTGATGCTCGTACCGGCGCACGCCGCGGAGGGAGGGCCACGCCAGGAGACGGTCGAAGCCGTCGACGAGGGACAGCCGATGCGCCTCGCCGTTCAGCCGCCACGCACGCGGGCCGTCTCCCGGTGAGCCGAAGGCGAGTGCGA